>Ga0114129_10010877_pt1 | contig 12962 bp, 10 predicted proteins | sample RhiMetdeltSRZDD1_FD_80071 | JGI IMG/M metagenome (GOLD analysis project Ga0114129, IMG submission 80071) | Populus rhizosphere microbial communities from Tennessee, USA - Rhizosphere MetaG P. deltoides SRZDD1 (version 2) (version 2) | ecosystem: Host-associated > Plants > Roots > Rhizosphere >...
CGGATTCACCCACAGCCGGTTCGCGGGGATCGACGACAACGCCGCGTCCAGCAACCCGTCGATCTCGTCGCGGGACGGGACGCGCGGGGAGTGGATGTCGTACACGCCGGGGCCGATACCGCGGCGGAAGCCGACGCGCGCCAGGTCGGCGAGCACCTCCATCCGGGACCGGGCGGCCTCGATCGTGGTCACGTCGGCGTCCAGGCCGTCGATCGCGGCGATCACCGCGCCGAACTCGGAGTAGCACAGATGCGTGTGCACCTGGACCCGCGCTGGTGCGCTCCCGGTGGCGAGCCGGAACGCGCCGACGGCCCAGTCCAGGTACGCCTTCCGGTCAGTCTCCCGCAGCGGCAGCAGCTCGCGCAGCGCCGGCTCGTCGACCTGGACGATGCCGATGCCCGCGGCCACAAGATCGTCTACCTCGTCGCGTAGTGCGAGCGCGACCTGGTCCGCGGTCTGCGCGAGCGGCTGGTCGTCCCGGACGAACGACCAGGCCAGGATCGTCACCGGCCCGGTGAGCATGCCCTTCACCGGACGCTCGGTGAGGGACTGCGCGTACGACGCCCAGCCGACCGTCATCGGACCGGGCCGGGACACGTCGCCGAACAGGATCGGCGGACGCACGCACCGGCTGCCGTACGACTGCACCCAGCCGAGCCGCGTGGTCGCGAACCCGTCCAGCTGCTCGGCGAAGTACTGCACCATGTCGTTGCGCTCCGGCTCGCCGTGCACCAGCACGTCGAGCCCGATCTCCTCCTGCAGCCGGACCACCCGTTCGATCTCGGCCCGCATCGACGCGTCGTACGCTGACTGGTCGATCCGGCCGGCGCGCAGGTCCGCCCTGGCCCGGCGTACCTCGGTGGTCTGCGGGAACGAGCCGATCGTAGTGGTCGCCAGTGGCGGCAGGTCCAGCGCCGCCTGCTGCTCACGGGCGCGCTCGTCGTACGGCGGGCGCTGCCGGTCGCGTGCCTCCAGCGCCGCCACGCGTTCGCGGATGGATGCGTCCCGGTGCGGGTCGGTCGGGCGCAGCCTGGAGCCGCTGCCACCGGCCAGGTCGACCAGCACGCCAGAGTCGTCCCGCAGGGCCCGGCCGAGCAGCACCACCTCGTCCACCTTCTGCCGCGCGAACGAGAGCCGCTCGCGCACGCCCACGTCGAGCTCATCCTCGGCGTCCACGTCGTACGGGACATGGAGCAGTGAGCAGGAGCTGGAGATCTCCAGCCGCCCGGCCGAGCCGAGCAGCGTGGCGCACCGCGACAGCGCCCGGCCGAGGTCGGTGCGCCAGACGTTCCGCCCGTCGACCACCCCGGCGACGAGGGTCTTGCGGGCCAGCCCGGGTAGTCCGGCCAGCCGGTCCGCCGTGTCCGGGGCCGTCACCAGGTCGACCGCCAGACCGTCGACATCGGTTGCCGCGAGCAACGGAAGGGCCGGGCCGAGGTCGCCGAAGTACGACGCCACCAGCAGCTTGGGCCGCCGGGGGAGTGCGGCCAGCCGCTCATAGGCCCGCCGCAGCACGTCCAGCTCGGCGGCCGAGCGGTCCTGGACGTACGCCGGCTCGTCCAGCTGGACCCACTCCGCGCCGGCCGCGTCGAGGCGCTCCAGCAGCTCGGCGTACACATCGAGCAGCGGGTCGAGCAGGTCGAGCGGGGTGAAGTCCGGCTCCGCCTGCGCGGACGGCTTGGACAGCAGCAGGAACGTCAGCGGCCCGACGAGCACCGGCCGGGTCCGCACGCCCAGCGCCTGCGCCTCGGCCAGTTCAGCGAGCGGTTTGACATAAGAGTCCGGCAGCAGGAACCGGGTCGCGCCGTCCAGCTCCGGCACCAGGTAGTGGTAGTTCGTGTCGAACCACTTGGTCAGCTCCAGCGGCGTCACGTCGCCGTGGCCGCGGGCCATCGCGAAGTACGTGTCGAGCGGGGACAGCCCCAGCCCGGCGTGCCGTGGCGGTACGGCGCCGACCAGCGCGGCGGTGTCGAGCACCTGGTCGTAGTAGCTGAAGGTGTTGCCGGGCACTACGTCGAGACCGCGCCCGGACAGGTCGGTCAGCAGGTCGGCCCGCAGCGAGCGGGCGACCTCCTCCAGGCCGGCCGCGTCGAGCGTGCCGGACCAGTACCGTTCGACGGCCTTCTTCAGCTCCCGGCGGGGCCCGATCCTCGGGTAGCCGAGCACGGTCGTGCCGACAGGGACGGCAGACAGGGATGCAGCAGTGTTCACTCCGGTCCTCCCACGAGACCTCGAGTCAGACGTGCACCGGTCGGTGCACGTACCCAGGGCAGGTCTTCGGACTCACGGGCGGACCGGGTCATCTGACCGGCGGACCTACTGGCCGTCGCTTCCCAGGCTCTTGGCGCCAGTGCTCTTGACGGTTGTCGTTCCCGTTCACCGCTGCGGGGCAGTCCCGGACTCACACCGGGTTCCCTGTTACCTCGTGCCGTCCGCGGAACCGAGCGACACGAACCCTTCGGTAGTCCCGACACTAGCCGCCGGGCAGGAGGACCGGCGCGGGAACGTCTCACATCTCACACAGCCGTCTCACGCTGCGGTCACGTCGTGCAGGTCCTGCAGGGTCATGATCTCGGATCCGTGGTGGATCAGCTCGCGGTTGAGGTGCAGCACGACGTGGCCGAACGGCGACAGTGCGTCCAGGTCGGTGGCATGGCTCAACCCGACCGTGCCGACGTCGGACTCGTCCAGCCCGGCGATCGCCTCCCGCCAGGAGTCCACCCAGTGGGTCAGCCACGCGACCGCGTCGCGCGCGTTGCCGTGCAGCGTGATCGCGTCCCGCCGCTGGTGATGCCCGCCGAACGTCCATTCCCAGCGCTCGAAGAACAGCTCGGTCAGGTGCGCGACCAGCCACGCGATCGTCCGCGGTCCCCGGTGGTCCGGCTCCACCGGCCACTGCGAGACCCAGTCGCCGGTCCCGACCAGGCGGAGCCGGCCACGGTGCCGGTCCGACCGTCGTACGACGGTCAGGGCGTCCGGTGCCGGCCGCCAGAAGTACTGCTCGTCGGTCAGGGTCGCCAGCCTGCCGCTCAGCACCAGCCAGCTGAACTCCAGCTGGCCGCGGACCATCGCCATCGTCGACGGGCGTTGGAAGATCTCCCAGTCGAACGCGTCGGGCATCGGTGGCTCCCCTCACCGGTTCGAACATCTGTTCGAATTCTTCCGCCGCAGTGAGGGTGAGTCAAGTCCGGAGCAGGTCGTCGCACAGCGCGGCGATGCGTTCCCGCAGCGGTCGGGCCCGGTCGGCGAAGGCGCGCTGCCCCGCGGCGTACGTCGCCTTGCCGGCCGGCGTCTCGATCGGCACGGGCTCGTAGCCGAGGCCGGACAGGTCGTACGGCGAGGCGCGCATGTCCAGCTCGCGGATGTCCCGGGCCAGCTCGAAGCAGTCGAGCAGCAGGTCGCCCGGCGTGAACGGCATCAGCTTGGCCGACCACTTGTAAAGATCCATGTTCGCGTGCAGGCAGCCGCCCTGCTCCAGCGCCGGCTGCAGCTCACGGGTCGGCTGCAGCATGTTCAGCGGCCGGGCCGGTGCGGTGAAGAACCGGTACGCGTCGAAGTGCGAGCAGGCGATCCGGTGCGACTCCACCACCCGGTCGGTGCCGGCCGGCCCGAGCCGCAGTGGCCAGGCGCTGTGCCGCACCTCGTCCGGGCGCTGCCGGTACACCATCGCCCACTCGTGCAGGCCCAAACAGCCGAACTGCGCCGGCCGCTGCAGCGTCGCCGCGAGCAGGTCGCGGATCCATGCGATGCCATCGGCCCGCCGTGCCACCTCCGCCGGGTCCAGCTCGACGCCGTCCTCGACCGCGCGGTACCCGCGCCGGCTCGCGTACGACGCCGCGCCCAGCAAGCGGATCCCGGGCCCGGGGTGCCAGACCAGGAGCTGGTTCGGCCGGGTCGGGTAGTAGGTGAACAGGAAGTCCTCGACCGGATGCGGCTCGCGCCGGCTGCGGCGTACCCGGTGGGCGGCGACCAGTCCGTCGGCCCGCTCGGCGTGCGCGGCGGCCAGCGGCTCCCACTCCGTGCGGGACAGCACCCTCATAGCGCGACCCTCACAGCGCGACCCTCACAGCGCGACCCTCACAGCGCGCGGCCGAAACAGATCAGCTCGACACCCGCGACCGGCGACCAGTCCCGGTCCGGCAGCCGGGTGAAGCCCAGCCGCTGGTACAGCCGGTGCGCGGTCGCCATCGCGATGCTGCTGGACAGCACGACATGGCTGAAGCCGAGGCCGCGGCTGCGGTCCAGGCAGTGCTCGGTGAGCGCCGTGCCGACGCCGAGGCCGCGCGCGGCCGGGGAGACCGCGAGCATCCGGAACTCGCCCTCGTGGTCCAAGCCGATCTCCCGGTACGGCGAGCCGGCCGGGCAGTACGTGACGGTGCCGAGCAGCCCGTCCGGCCCCGCCGCGACCCACAGCTCAGCCTTCTCCGCGCGACTCGCGGCGTCCCGCAGCACCGCGCCATACCCAGAGCCGTCGGGGACCAGCCCATCCGACTCGTAGGCCCGCGCGGTCAGCTCGCCGACCTCGTCGTACTCGGCGTGGACCGCCCTCCTGATCGTGATGCTCACTGCTCCACTGTCTCACCAGCCCTCCAGGCCTGTGGATCTGCTGAAGATGGCGCCGGTCCGCTGTTCGGCTCGATGGCGGCTGGACAGGATCGGTGACATGGCACGCACCAGCGAACGGATCACCGATCGCAGCGCCGTCCGCCGGCTGCACGACCGGCTCGGCTTCGGCCCACGCGCCGGGGACCTGGACGTGGGGTTCGACGCGACCCTGGACCGGCTGCTGGCGCCCGCCGCCCCCGTCGTACCGCCGGAGCTGGGAGCGCCGCCGCAGCAGCCCGCGAGGGACGACCGGGAGGCCCGCAAGGCCGCGAACAAGGCCCGGGTGGCACAGGAGAAGGTGCTGCTGTCCTGGTGGCTGGACCGGATGGTCGCCGAGCCCACGGCGGCCGAGCGGCTCACCTGGTTCTGGCACGGGCACTTCGCGACCAGCAGCCAGAAGGTGCGCAGCCCGCAGCTGATGCTCGCGCAGAACCAGACGCTGCGCCGGCACGCCCTGGGCAGCTTCACCGACCTGGCCCGGGCGATGGTGGTCGACGGCGCGATGATCCGCTGGCTGGACGGCAACGACAACCGCAAGGGATCGCCGAACGAGAACCTGGCCCGCGAGTTCCTCGAGCTGTTCACGCTCGGGATCGGGCATTACACCGAGACCGACGTGTTCGAGGGCGCGCGGGCGCTCACCGGCTGGACCGTGCGCCGGACCTCGCCGCAGCCGCGCCTCGTGCCGGCCCGGCATGACGCCGGCTCGAAGACGATCTTCGGCAGGGCTGGGAGGTACGACGCGAAGGGCTTCGCCGACCTCGCGCTCGCGCAGACGGCGTCGGCGCCGTACGTCGCCGGGCGGCTGTGGTTCCGCCTGGTCTCGCCCGCGCCGCCGTCCGCGGCCGTCCGGCGCCGGCTGCAGCAGGCGTACGGCGAGCGGCGCGACGTCCGCGCCCTGGTCCGGGCGGTCGCGACCGACCCTGCCTTCACCGACACCGCGTCGACCCTGGTCAAGCAGCCGGTGGAGTGGGCGGTCGGACTGCTCCGCGCGCTCGGCGTGCGTCCGTCGGCGCTGGACGACATGACCCGGCTACGGCTGGCCGCCGGCCTGCGCGGGATGGGCCAGCTGCCGTTGCGGCCGCCGAGCGTCGGCGGCTGGCCGTCCGGTGCGGGCTGGCTGACCACGGCGGCCGGCGTCGCCCGGTTGCACGTCGCGCAGCTGGTCGCGAAGCATGCGGACCTCCGCGCGCTGGAGCAGGGCGACCGGGTCGACGGCGTCAGGGCGTTGCTCGGCGTCGACGCCTGGTCGGACCGCACCCGGCAAGCCCTGAGCGGGTTGCGCGACCCCCGCCAGCTGGCAGCCGTCGCTGCCTGCGCCCCCGAGTACGTCGTGAGCGGCTGAGGAGGAGCCATGGACAACCTCACCCGGCGCCGGTTCCTGACCATGAGCGGCGTCACCGCAGCCGGCGCGCTGGCTGTGGGCGCCACCCGGGTGGACTGGTCGGACCTGATGACCGCTGCCGTCGACGACCCGCTGGACGCGGGCGACGCCGTACTCGTGGTCGTCACCCTGTACGGCGGCAACGACGGGCTGAATACCGTCGTACCGGCCGCGGACCGTGCCTACCAGGACGCCCGGCCCGACCTCGCGTACCAGCCGGACGAGGTGCTCGACCTCGGCGAGGGACTCGGGCTGAACCCTGGGCTGAAGGGGCTGAAGGAGCTGTGGGACGACGAGTCGCTGGCGATCGTCCGCGGCGTCGGCTACCCGAAACCGGACCGCAGCCACTTCCGGTCGATGGCGATCTGGCAGACCGCCGCCCCGGAGGGTGCGGTGTCGACCGGGTGGCTCGGGCGCTGGCTGGACGCGGCCGGCGGCGACCCTCTGCTAGCGGTGTCGGTGGAGCCGACGCTGCCGCCGCTCCTTGCCGGTGCCACCACGGCCGCGGCGTCGATGCCTGTCGGGGGCCTGAAGCTGCCCGGCGGCCGGCTCGGTTCCGCGTTCGCAGCTCTCGGCACCTCGGCGGCCGGGGAGGAGCGCTGGCGTGCCGAGGTGGCGCGGTCGGTGGCCGACCTGCACAGCGCCGTGCGGGTACTCGGCGGGGCGATGCACGAGCAGCCGGACCAGCAGGACGAGGAGCAGGACGAGGAGCGGACCAAGGGTGCGTCCGCCGGCGGTTCCTCGCAGCTCGCGCGCCAGCTGGACCTGGTCGCGGGCCTGGTGGAAGCGGGTGTGCCGACCCGGGCGTACTCGGTGTCGCTCGGCGGCTTCGATACCCACGCCGACGAACGCGGCACCCAGCAGCGGCTGCTCACCGAGCTGGACACCGCACTCAGCGGGTTCGTCCGGCGGATGCGGACGAGCGACCGCGGCCAGCAGGTCGTCGTGCTCGTGTACTCCGAGTTCGGCCGGCGAGTGCATGCGAACGGCAGCGACGGCACCGACCACGGGACCGCCGGGCCGATGTTCCTGATCGGCGACCGGGTCGGCGGCGGCTTCCACGGCCAGCAGCCGAGCCTGACCGACCTCGCCGACGGCGACCTCAAGGCGACCACCGACTTCCGGGACGTGTACGCCGCGGTGCTGGGCGACGTCCTCGGTGCCGAGCCCGAACGGGTGCTGGACGGTCACACCGGCCGCCTCGACGGGCTGATCCGTGCTTAGGTTGCCGCAGGCAACCACAGGCGGAACGCGGCGCCGTTGCGGCCATCGGCCCTGGGCAGGCAGACCAGGTCACCGCCGTGCGCACGGGCGAACCCACGAGCGATCGGCAGGCCGAGACCCCAGCCGCCGCGGTCCTGCCCGGTGCCTCCTGGGCCGTGCACCAGGCGGTTGAAGATCCGCTCCCGATCCGGGGCGGGCACGCCGGGACCGTCGTCCTCGACGACCACCTCGGCGCCGGCCGGGTTCGCGGCGACCAGGATCCGCACCGTGCCGGTTCCGCCGGTCGCGCGCCGCGCGTTGTCCACCAGGTTGGTGAAGATCTGGGTGACCCGGTCCGGGTCGGCGTACGCCTCGGCGTCCGGACCTGCGACCTGGACGGTCAGCTCGGGCGCGACCACCTCGAGCCGTTCGACCTGGGCGCGTGCGAGCGTCAGCAGCCGCACCGGCCGGCGGCGCAGCTCCAGGCCGGCGTCGATCCGGGCCAGGTCGAGCAGGTCGCCGATCAGCGCGCCGGCCCGGCGGGACTCCCGGACCAGCAGCACCTCGAGCTGCTCGCGCCGCTCCGGCGGCGTACCGGGCTCGAGCTGGACCAGCGCCTCGGCGGCCGACTGCACACCGGCCACCGGCGTCCGCAGCTCGTGCGCGGCATCGGCGAGGAACTGGCGCATCCGCTCCTCCGACCGCAGCGACGCCGCCTCGGCACCCTCCAGCGAGTCCAGCATCTCGTCGAACGCACCGGCGGTCCGGCCCAGCTCGGTGTCGGTCCGCTCCGGTTGCAGCCGGCCGCCCCGGCCGCCGGCGGCGATCGACCGGGCCAGCGAGGTCATGCTGTCCAGCGGTGCCAGCGCCCGTCGCATCCCCAGCGCGAGCGCCAGCGCCGTGACCAGCAGCGCGGCCGCGCCGGACAGCAGCAGTACCCGCTCCAGCCTCCGGCTCGCGTCGTCGAGCAGCGCGGTGTCGGCCGACAGCAGCAGGACCGCGCCGCGGGTGCGCTGACCGGCCTGCAACCGGGCCCGAACCTGCCGGACCTCCTGGCCGGGCTCGGCCGGCGGCCCGCCGACCTGCTGGCCGTTGCGCAGGATCAGCGTCACCCGGACGCCGTCGGCGTCGACGCGTCGTACCAGGTTGGCGGGCGGCACGTTCTCCCGGGCGAGCTGCTGGGCCAGCTGGACCCGGCCGTCGAGCAGCGCGTTCAGGCTGCGCTCGGCCTGCGCGTCGAAGACTGCGTTCACGACCAGCCCGGCGACCACCAGCACGCCGGACAGCACCGCCAGCGCGGTCAGCGTCACCCGGCGGCGCAGCGACAGTGTGCGCAGCCGGCTCACGGCGCGGCCGCGCGGAGGACGTAGCCGGCGCCCCGGACGGTGTGCAGCAGCCGCGGGCCGTGTGCCTCCAGCTTGCGCCGCAGCGCGCTGATGTGGACCTCGACCAGGTTGGCCGCGTAGTCGTCGTACCCCCAGACCGCGGCCAGCAGCTGGGTCTTGCTGACCACCTTGCCTGACCGGCCGGCCAGGAAGGTCAGCAGCTTGAGCTCGGTCGCGGTGAGCTCGATCGGCCGGCCGCCGCGATGCACCCGCTGCCCGTCGACGTCGACGGCCAGGTCGCCGACCTCCAGCACGGTGCGCAGCTTGCCGAGCCGGCGCAGCACCGCCTCCACCCGGGCGACCAGCTCCGCCAGCACGAACGGCTTCACCACGTAGTCATCCGCGCCGGTCCGCAGGCCGCGCAACCGGTCCTCGACGCTGTCGCGCGCGGTCAGCAGCACGATGCCTGCGTCGGAGCTCTCGCGCACCACCTCGAGCAGGGCGAAACCGTCCCGGCCGGGCAGCATCACGTCCAGTACCACCAGGTCGGGGCGGAAGCCGGCCAGGTCGCGTTCGAGGTCGTCGCCGTCGGCCCGGGAGAGCACCGCACACCCGGCCTGCTCGAGCGCGATCCCGACCGCCGCGCGGATCGCCTCGGCGTCCTCGACCACCAGCACTCTCGCCGCCACCCGGCCATTGTGCCGACCGGGCAGGGGCGGACCGGCGGATCTTCAGCGGACCTTCAGGTCGGCGCGTCGCCCGCCGCCCGATAGGCTCGGCCTGTTCATCGCCTAGGACTGTGAGGTCTGTCCACCCGTGCGCATCGCCCGGTTCAGTGTCGACGACGAGCCCCGCTACGGCGTCGTGGAGTCGAACGACCCCGACGGACTCGACGGCACCGTGGCCGTCCTCGACTCCGACCCGTTGTACCGTCCGGTGCAGCTGACCGGCGAGCGGATTCCCCTGGCCGACATCCGGCTGCTCGCGCCGGTGATCCCGCGAAGCAAGGTGGTGTGCGTCGGGCGGAACTACGCCGCGCACGCCGCGGAGCTCGGGAACGAGGTGCCGAAGCAGCCGCTGATCTTCCTGAAGCCGAACACCGCGGTGGTCGGCCCGCGCGACGGCATCATCTACCCGGAGCAGACCCAGGACCTGCAGTTCGAGGGTGAGCTCGCCGTGGTGATCGGGCGGATCTGCCGGGACCTGCCGCCGGAGCGGGCCGACGAGGTGATCTTCGGCTACACGGTGGGGAACGACGTGACCGCGCGCGACCTGCAGAAGACCGACGGGCAGTGGGCCCGGGCCAAGGGCTTCGACACGTTCTGCCCGCTGGGGCCGTGGATCACCACCGAGCTGGACGTCAGCGACCTGGCGGTGACGACCACGCTGAACGGCGAGACCAAGCAGTCCGGCCGCACCTCGGAGTTCATCTTCGACGTGCCGTCGGTGCTGGCCTACGTCACGAGCTTCACCACGTTGCTGCCCGGCGACGTGATTCTCACCGGTACCCCAGCCGGTGTCGGCCCGATGCTGCCCGGCGACGAGGTCGCGGTCAGCATCGAGGGCATCGGAACCCTGACGAACAAGGTGATACAGCGTGACTGATGACGTTCTCGGCGACCTCACCCCGGAGCAGGTGCGGTCGCGGTTCGCGCCGTCGCCGACCGGCCTGCTGCACGTCGGCAACATCCGCACCGCGCTGTTCAACTGGGTGTTCGCGCGGCACTTCGGCGGCACCCTGGTGCTGCGGATCGAGGACACCGACATTGCGCGCAACACCGCCGAGGGGTACGCGTACACGCTGGAGTCACTGCGCTGGCTCGGCATCGACTGGGACGAGGGCCCGGAGGCCGGCGGCGAGTACGGGCCGTACCGGCAGTCCGAGCGGTTCCAGATCTACGCCGACGTGGTCACCCAGCTGCTCGACGCCGGCCGGGCGTACCACTGCTACTGCTCGCAGGAGGAGCTGGAGCAGCGCCGTGACGCGGCCCGCGAGGCCGGGCATCCGAGCGGGTACGACGGCCACTGCCGCGAGCTGACCGCCGAACAGGTCGCGGCGTACACGGCCGAGGGCCGTCGCCCGGTGGTCCGGCTGCGGATGCCGGACCGGCCGATCACCTTCACCGACCTTGTCCGCGGCGACATCACGTTTCTGCCGGAGAACCTCGGCGACTACGTGCTGGTGCGGGCCAACGGGCACCCGCTGTACCCGCTGGTGAACCCGGTCGACGACGCGCTGATGAACATCACCCATGTGCTGCGCGGTGAGGACCTGCTCTCGTCGACGCCGCGGCAGATCGCCCTGTACGACGCGCTCGGCGCGATCGGCATCGGCGACGGCACGGCACCGCGGTTCGGGCACCTGCCGATGGTGATGGGCGAGGGCAACCGGCGGCTGTCCAAACGGGACAAGGTCTCCGGGCTCGGCGAGTACATGGAGCGCGGGTTCCTGCCCGAGGGCCTGCTGAACTACCTGGCGCTGCTCGGCTGGTCGATCGGCGACGACCGGGACGTGTTCACGATGGCCGAGATGATCGAGAAGTTCGACGTCCGGCGGGTGAACGCGAACGCGGCCCGGTTCGACCCGAAGAAGTGCGAGGCGATCAACGCCGCGCACGTGCGGCTGCTGCCGCCGCAGGAGCTCGAGAACCGGATCGCCGCCCAGCTCAGTACTGCGGGCCTGCTGCCGGCTGAACCCTCCGCCGAGCACCGGCGAGTACTGCGGGCCGCGGTGCCGCTGGTCCAGGAGCGGATGAACACGCTGTCCGAGGCGCCCGGCATGCTCGGCTTCCTGTTCGTCGACGAGCGGGACTTCCGGGTCGACCCGGACGACGCCGCGAAGGTGCTCGGCCCGGACTCCGCGCCGGTGCTGGAGGCGGCGGCCGAGGCTCTCGGCGGGCTGACCGCGTGGACCAGCGATGACATCGAGAAGGCGCTGCGCGCCGCGCTGGTCGACGGGCTCGGGAAGAAGCCGAAGAACGCGTTCGGGCCGGTCCGGGTGGCGGTCAGCGGCCGCCGGGTCTCGCCGCCGCTGTTCGAGTCCCTCGAGCTGCTCGGCCGCGACCGCTCGCTGCGGCGGATCCAGCAGGCCAGGTCGAAGGCCGCGGAGTGAGCCGATGGTCTCCGATGTGAACCCGGTGCCCACCAAGAGCGGTGTGTCGTACGACCGGCTGATGCTGACGCCGACATACCGCTGGTGGCGGCCTGCCTTCGGCGCCATGGTGATCGTCTGCGGCTGGCTCGTGGCGACGATCATCGCGGTGGCGCCTGCGCAGGCACTGAACCCGGATCCAGAGGGCGTCGTGTCGTGGTCGACGCTGCTGGCGACCAACCTCTCGCTGGCCGCGCTGGTGCCGATCTGCCTGATCGTCTACAGCCGCCTGCACCGGCTGCCGGCCGGGCTGCTGTCCTCGGTACAGCCGGGGGTGCGCTGGCGTCCGCTGCTGATGTTCGCCGGCATCGCGCTGGCCGCCGACCTGGCGCTGCTCGCCTTCGCGCTCCTGATGTCGGTCGACCTCGCGTCCGAGATCAACGGGCCGGCGAGCGACGCGGCGGCCGTGATCGCCGTCGCGCTGCTGACCTCGCCGTTGCAGGCGGCCGGTGAGGAGTACCTGTTCCGCGGCTACCTGCTGCAGGGCCTCGGCGCGATCGTCCGCAACCCGTGGGTCGCGATCGTCCTCACCTCAGTGCTGTTCACGATGGCGCACGGGGTGTGGCCGTGGGAGAGCCCGGCGCTGTTCGCCGACCGGTTCGCATTCGGGCTGGTTGCCGGCTGGCTGGTGCTGCGCACCGGTGGCCTGGAGGCCGGGATCGCGATGCACGCGGTGAACAATGTGGTGACCTTCGTGTTCGCGGCGCTCACCGACAGCGTGTCGGACAGCCTGCAGGCCGCGGACGCGCCGGTCGGGCTGGTGGTGGTCGATGTGATCAAGTTCGTCGCGTTCGGTGCCGCCGCGGTGTGGCTGGCCCGACGGCACAAGCTCCGGACTGAAGCCGACCCGGCTCTGCTGGTCGAGCCGGCGCGACCGGCGCCCGGCCTGCCGCCCGGGGTACCGCCCGGCCAGAGGCTGGTGTGACGGGAGTGACCCGAGCCCGTTTTGGTGCCCGGCACCTGGCTCGGGTATCCTCACCGAGGTCGTTCACGCGACCAGCAGGACCCTTGGGGTATGGGGTAATTGGCAGCCCGACTGATTCTGGTTCAGTTAGTCTAGGTTCGAGTCCTAGTACCCCAGCGATTGGACCGTATCGCTCGGGAATGGGTACAGTTCATCCTCGTTGCCAAGGCTCCCCGGAGTCGCGGTGACACCCTCTTGGCCCCGTTGTGTAGCGGCCTAGCACGCCGCCCTCTCAAGGCGGTAGCGCGGGTTCGAATCCCGTCGGGGCTACCAGGTCTGACCTGGGCAACACGTCCGGCCGGCTCAGGCCGGCCGGACGTGGCACAAACC
>Ga0114129_10010878_pt1 | contig 12962 bp, 9 predicted proteins | sample RhiMetdeltSRZDD1_FD_80071 | JGI IMG/M metagenome (GOLD analysis project Ga0114129, IMG submission 80071) | Populus rhizosphere microbial communities from Tennessee, USA - Rhizosphere MetaG P. deltoides SRZDD1 (version 2) (version 2) | ecosystem: Host-associated > Plants > Roots > Rhizosphere >...
CCCCGTATGCGCGCGACGTCGCCGCGCGGTTCGGCACCGAGCACCACGAGGCGGTGGTGAAGCCCGACGCCATCGCTCTCCTGCCGCGCCTGGTCTGGCACTACGACGAGCCGTTTGCCGACTCGTCGGCGCTGCCGTCGATGGCGCTGTCGACGATGGCCCGGGAATTCGTGACGGTGGCCCTCAGCGGCGACGGCGGCGACGAATCGTTCCTCGGGTACGACCGATATGCGGCGGCGGCCACCGCGCGCTGGTTCGACCTCGTTCCGGCACCCGCCCGTCGCGCGGCCGCTGCTCTCGCGCGGGCGCTTCCACCCGGGGAGACCAGGTCCGCGCGTGAACGCGGGCGTCGATTCGCGAGCGCGCTGGCGCTGTCGGCTCGCCGCCGCTACGGGGCGTGGATGTCCATCTTCGACGAGTCCGCGAAGCGCGCGCTCTACGCGGATGACTTCGCGGCCACGGTTGGCGACGTCGACTCGTGCGCGATTCTCGACGCCGCCTTCGCGGCCTCGGACGCGACGAGCTTCGCGGAGGCCGCCGCCCATGCCGACGTGCAGACGTACTTGCCCGACGACCTCCTCGTGAAGATGGACATCGCCAGCATGGCGGCGTCGCTCGAGGTGAGGTCGCCGTTCCTCGATCACGAGGTTGTCGAGTTCGCGGCGAGCCTGCCGCCGGGTCTGAAACTGCGGCGACGAACCCAGAAGTATCTGGTCAAGCGCGTGATGGCGGACGTGCTGCCACCCGAGATCCTGCATCGCCCGAAGATGGGCTTCGGCGTGCCGCTGGCTCGCTGGTTTCGCCACGATCTGCGGGAGATGGCCCATGACGTGCTCCTGGGAACGCGCGCCGCGCAGCGGGGATGGTTCCGCGCCGACGCGGTCCGCCGGATGCTCGACGATCACGCCGCTGGGCGCGCCTACCACCACGCGCGCCTCTGGGCCCTGCTGGTTCTCGAGCTCTGGCATCAGACGTTCATCGACGCCCGCCGCCCGCCGGCGGCGCCGCTCGACTGGTCGGCGCTCTGATGATGCCAGGCGCCGGTGAGCGGATCCGCGTGATGCGGATCATCGCGCGGCTCAACATCGGCGGGCCGGCGCTGCACGCCACGCTGCTCACCGAGCAACTCGATCCGCGGCGCTACCAGTCGATCCTGGTCACCGGCGTGGAGGAGGCCGGCGAAGGCAATTACCTCGCGCTCCATCACCGTCGCTCGCCCGAGGTCGTCGTCCTGCCTGCCCTCGGCCGCGAGATCGACGTCCGTCGGGACGTCACCACACTGCTGCAGCTGACCCGACTGATCCGCCGCGTGCGGCCGCACATCGTCCATACCCACACGGCCAAGGCCGGCGCCGTCGGTCGGGTGGCGGCATGGCTCGCGGGCGTTCCGGTGATCGTGCACACGTACCACGGCCATGTGCTCGATGGCTACTTCGCGCCGCGGAAGACACGCGTGTTCGTGGCCATCGAGCGGTGGCTTGCCAGGCGCGCGGACTGCCTGCTGGCGGTGAGCGACACCGTGCGGCGCGAGCTGCTGGATCGCGGGATCGGAACGAGCGGACGTCTGCGTGTCGTTCCCCTCGGCCTCGACCTCGATCGTTTCGTCGCCGCCGACGCGGGCCGTGGTCACCTCCGGCGCGAGCTCGGCGTGAAGCCCGACACGCCGCTGACCGGGATCGTGGCGCGGCTGGTGCCGATCAAGGCGCACGAGACGTTCCTGGCCATGGCCGCGCTTCTGGCGGGACGCACCGAAGGTCATTTCGTCGTGGTCGGTGATGGCGAGCGGCGCGCCGAGCTCGAGCGGCTGGCACAGGACGCGGGGCTGAACGGCCGGATGCACTTTCTCGGCTGGCGCGCCGATCTCGAGCGGATCTACGCCGACCTCGATGTCGTCGTGCTCACGTCGCGGAACGAAGGCTCACCGGTCGCCCTCATCGAGGCCTTGGCTGCCGGCCGACCGGTGGTGGCGACGCGCGTCGGCGGTGTTCCCGACGTCGTTCACGACGGTGTGAGCGGTGTTCTTGTCGGCGCGGCAGACGTGGAGGGACTGGCTTCCGCAGTCGAGCAGCTGATGAGGGATCCGGCGCGCGGCCAGCGACTGGGCGAGGCGGGCCGTGAGCACGTACGGCAGGTCTATGGCGCCAAACGACTGCTGCGTGACATCGATGATCTCTACCAGGAGCTTCTGCTCCGACCCGTCCGGCGATGACCTCCGCCGCGTCATTCGCCCTTGTCGGCTTCGTGCTCGGTCTCGCCCTGACACTCGCCTCGGAGCGCGTCGCCCCGCGCGTCGGCCTCGTCGCACGTCCCACCGCGGACCGCTGGCATCGGACAACCGTGCCGATGATGGGCGGCGTCGCCATCGTGCTCGCCACGGTGATCCCGACGCTGGTGGCGGCAGCCGGCACCCGCAATCTGTTGATCCTGACCATGACCGCACTGGCGATGGCCGTGGTCGGCTTCGTGGACGACGTGCGGCGGCTGAACGCCCAGGCCAAGCTCCTCGCGCAGATCGTGCTGTCGGTGGTGCTGCTGCTGTTCGGCCTCGAGCTCCAGCTCACGGGCTACCGTCTCGTCGACGTCTTCATCACGCTGTTCTGGCTGGTGGGGATCACCAACGCCTTCAACCTGCTCGACAACATGGATGGCCTGGCGGCCACCATCGCCATTGTCGTCGGATCGTTCCGGTTCCTCTTCGCGTACTCGGACGGCGATACCGCCGGCATGCACATCACCGCCGCCTTCATCGGCGCCGTGGGGGGGTTCCTCGTCCGGAACTTTCCGCCGGCGAAGATCTTCATGGGCGACGCGGGCAGCCTCTTTCTCGGCTTCTTCCTGGGCGGACTGTCGCTGGTCAGCACCGATCGCGCGTATTCGCGCGGCGTGGCGGCCGTCCTCGTCATCCCGGTGCTTCTGCTCCTGATTCCGATCTTCGACACGGCCTTCGTCACCCTCACGCGACTGCTGGCCGGCCGGAGTCCGGCCGTCGGCGGCCGCGATCACACGTCGCACCGCCTCGTCGCCATCGGGTTGACCGAGCGCCGCGCGGTGCTGCTCTTCGCGACACTGTCGGCGGCGGCGGGTGGCGTCGCGCTGTTCTCGTACCGGGTGGGGCTGGCGCAGGCCGCGGTGCTGCTCGCTCTTCTGGTTATCGGTCTGGTGCTGCTCGGCATCCATCTGAGCCGGGTCCGGGTCGTCCACACGAGCGAGCCACGCGGGAGCGGGCCGGTGGTCCGCATCATCTCGGATTTCCAGTACAAGCGCCAGGTCATGACGCTGCTTCTCGACGTCTGCTTCATCGTGCTCGCCTACTACAGCGCCTACCTCACCCGCTTCGAGCACGAGTTCTCCCTGTACCTCCAGGAGCTCTACGGCTCGCTGCCGATCGTGCTCCTCGTCCAGGTCGTCACCCTCGCCGCGTTCGGTCTCTATCGCGGCGTGTGGCGCTACACGACGCTGTCCGACGCCATCCGGATCGTGAAGGCGGTCACGGTCGCGGTGCTCCTGTCGGTGGTCGTGCTCGTCTACACCCACCGGTTCGTCGGCTTTTCACGCACCGTATTCCTGCTGGACTGGCTCTTGCTCATCACGCTGGTGGCGGGCAGCCGCGTGTCGTTCCGAGTATTCGGCGAGCTGCTCCGGCCCCCCCAGCGGCCGTTCGCGGATCGCGTGCTCGTCTACGGGGCCGGCAGCGGGGGCGAGCTCATCGTCCGCGAGATCCTGAACAACGCGGCCCTGCAGCGCGTGCCGGTGGGTTTCATTGACGACGATCGGAACAAGCATCACACCCGGATCCACGGGCTTCCCGTCCTGGGCGGCTCTGAGCAGCTGGAGAGCATCGTCCGCGATCGGCGGGTAAACGAGGTCATCGTGTCGTCGACGACGATCCTGCCGGAGCGGCTCGAGACCATCGCACAGGTGTGCCGCCGCCTCGAAGTGGCCGTCCGACATGCGTCACTGAGGCTCGACTAACCTTGACTTCGCATTGGCTTCTCGCCCATCATGACGGCCGGGAGGACTGCGCTCTACGATGAAGGCATTGATCACCGGCGGGGCGGGTTTCATCGGTTCACATCTTGCCGAGTCGCTCATCGCACAGGGCCACGACGTGACGGTCATTGACGATCTTTCCACCGGCCAGGTGAAGAACCTGAGCGCGGTGGCCTCGTCGCCACGGCTGCGGACGCACTGGGCCTCCATTCTCGAGGAGGAACGGCTCCCCGAGTTCATCGACGAGGCGGACGTCGTCTACCACCTCGCCGCCGCCGTCGGTGTTCGGCTGATCCTCGAGCGTCCGGTGGAGACCATCGAGACGAACATCCTCGGCACCGACCGCGTGCTGCGCTGCGCGGCCAAGGGCGGCAAGCGCATCGTCATCGCGTCGACCTCCGAGGTCTACGGCAAGAACGAGAACGCGCCGTTCAAGGAAGACGACGACTGCGTCCTCGGCCCCACCGTCAAGAGCCGGTGGAGCTACGCGTGCTCGAAGGCCATCGACGAGTTCCTGGGCCTTGCGTACTTCCGGAGCGCCGGCGTGCCGGTGGTCATCGTGCGCTACTTCAACACCATCGGGCCGCGTCAGGTCGGTCGCTACGGCATGGTGGTGCCGCGCTTCGTGAGGCAGGCGCTCAAGGGTGAGCCGATCACGGTCTATGGCGACGGCGAGCAGTCGCGCAGCTTCACCGACGTCGCCGACACCGTGCGCGCCACCATGGCGCTGTCGATGAGCGCTGACGCCATCGGTGGCGTCTTCAACATCGGCAACGGGCACGAGATCACGGTGAACGAGCTGGCCGCGCGCGTGAAGCAGCTGACCGGCAGCGCCTCGCCGATCGTCCACGTGCCGTACGAGCAGGCCTACGAACAGGGCTTCGAGGACACGCGACGACGCGTCCCGGACATCTCGAAGCTGCGCGCCACCATCGGGTTCGCGCCGCAGTTCGACCTCGACTCATCGCTGCGGAAGGTGATCGCGTACTTTCAGTGAGGGGTGACCGGGAGGGCAGGGCGCGGGGCCCTGACCGTCCTCGTCACCGCAGTCGCCGGGTTCGTCGGCAGTCACCTCGTCGAGTACGCGCTGGCCATGGCCCACATCCTGCACGACCTAGGGCCGCTCGACTCGCGTACTGGCGGGAGCACGTCGCGCCTCCTCGAACGGGCTGAGGTATCATGTCTTCCCGGTTCGAGGACAACGAAGTGAGTGCCGTTCAGCCCCCTGTTCGAAGAGACCGTGCCACGCCGGTCGCCATCAGCGATGTCCGATACCGTGCTGCCGTATCGCCGCTCGTCATCGCGCGTGCCGGGCTGCTCCTGACACTGCTCGCGACCCCGCTGCCGTCGGGCACGCTCATGAACCTCGGGATTGCCGTGTCGCTCGCCGGCGCCGCCCTCCACGCGTGGAACGGCGGCCTCGGCGAGTGCCGGCTCCCGGCGGCCGTGTGGCTGGTCGTGGCATTCACCGGCGCCACCGTCGTCAGCACGCTCGGCGCCATCGATCCCTGGTGCGGCTTCACCGGCGCGGGCGACCTGCTGCGCGCCGTCGTCGTACGCGACGAGATTCCGCTCTGGTGCGGATTCCGTGGCCTGCTCGACGTCACCCGGAGTACGCTCGTCTTCGCTCTTGCCGTGACGCTGCTCGACTCGGAGCGCTTCCGGCGGATCTGGCTGACGGCGATCATCGCCGTGACATGTTTCGTGGCCCTTTCGGGACTGCTCGAGTACGCGCTCGGTCACCGGACGGGCGGCCTGTTGCTCCGCGATGCCGCGATGGGCCATTCCAATCAGACCGCCTCGTATCTCGTGATGGCGCTTCCGGTCTCAGCATCCGCGGTGATGTTCGGAGTCGTCTCCGGGGGCGGCCGACTGCTGGCCTCGGTGACCCTCGGCGTCGGTACGGTCGCCCTCGTGCTGACGCAGTCGGTCACCGCATGGGCGGTCGGGTTCATGATCGCCCTCGCTCTCGCGGCCCGGATCGACATCCGGCGAGCATTGGCGATTGCGTCCGCCGTGGCCGTGGTGGTCGCCATGATCGTGTTCGTCCTGAATCCGCCGTGGAAGATTTTCCTGGGGCCGTGGTTTGCGATCGCTTCGGGGTCGCGCCTGTCCTGGTGGGCCGGTGCGCTTCGCGTCATCGCCGACCGTCCGTGGTTCGGTGTCGGTCCGCGCAATTTCGTCCTGGTCGATGCCGCCACGTACGACTTCCAGACGACCTTCCACGCCCACAACCTCTACCTCAACATCGCGTCCGAGCACGGCCTCGTGGGCCTGGCGCTGCTCCTCACCGCCGTGGCCGTCATCGCGTGGCGTCTGCGGCAGACGCGCGCGGCCATCGTCGACGGCCTCGACCGCGCATGCTGGTGGGGCGCTGCCTGCGCGGTTCTCGCCTTCGTCGTTCTCGGCCTGGCCACCACGCCGTACCACAGCCGCCACGCCATCCTCTTATGGGCGATCGTCGGCTGCTTCTATACCCAGTTCCGTGGCTGCCCCGCGCGTATGCGTGGCGCATGAAAATCGCGGTCGTGCGCCGGCGGTGGCTCGCCGACGGCGGTGGTGAGCGCTTCGCCGCCGCGCTTGCGGGCGCGCTGGCAGCGCGTGAGCACGACGTCACCATCGTGTCCTCGGACTGGACGCCGTCCGGCGGGGCGGTCCGTTACGAGCGGGTCCCGACGATTCGCGGGCGCGGGCAGCTCCTGGAGCTGCTGAGCTTCACGGTCGGCGCCGCGCGGCGGCTGCGCGCGGGCGCCTATGACATCGTGCAGAGCCACGAGAAGCTGCTGTGGCAGGACGTCTACCGCGCGGGGGACGGCTGTCACCGTGAGTGGCTGTACCAGCGGCGCCGGCACAGCACCGGCTGGCGCCCGCGCGTGGCGCCGTGGACGCCATATCACCGTCTGGTGCTCGCCCTCGAGCGACAGGCGCTGGGGCGCCGGCGCTACCGGAAGATCGTGACCAACTCCGAGCGCGGACGGCGCGACCTCGAGCGGCACTACGCCGTGCCGGCGGGCGACGTGCGAATCGTGTACAACGGCGTCGATCTCGAGCGCTTCACGGTTGGGGGCCGCGAGTCGCTACGCGACGTCGTGCGCGGCCAGCTCGAGATCCCCGGTCACGTGCTGCTCCTCCTCTTCCTCGGCTCCGGCTTCGAGCGCAAGGGCCTCGCGTATCTGCTGCGGAGCCTGCGCGTGATACCCGACGACGTCTGGGTGCTGGCGGCCGGCCACGACCTCCACGCCGCGAGCTATCGCGCGCTGGCGGAGCGGCTCGGCGTCGCGCACCGCGTGCGGTTCGTCGGCGCGCTGGCCGAGCCGGAGCGGGGCTACGCGGCCGCCGACGCCTTCGTGCTGCCGACGATCTACGAGCCGTTCTCGAACGCTTGCCTCGAGGCGCTCGCCAGCGGGCTGCCCGTCGTGACCACGCGCGCGAACGGGGTCTCCGAGATCCTGACCGGCGGCTTGCGCGACCTCCTGCTGGAAGAGCCCGACGAGGCGGCGCTCGCGTCGCGCATCACGGGACTGCGCGACCGCGACCGGCGAGCGATGCTGGGACGCGAGGCGCGGCGGGCCGCGGAGCAGCGGCCGCTCGCACGGGTCATCGACGAATTCATCGCCGTCTACCGGGAGCTCGGAGCGGTAGGGGAATGTCGGCGGGCACCGGCGGCGAGTCGCTGAGAGGCCCGGACGCGCCGCTGCGCTCGCAGGCCGTCGTCGCCGCACGGTGGACCGGCGTCCAGCTGGTCCTCGGGCGGGCGGTCACCGTGGCCAGCACCATCCTGCTCGCGCGGGCGCTCCTGGCCGATGAGCTCGGCGTCATCGCGATCCTGACCGTCGCGCTCAACGCCGGCTTTCTCGTGCAGGAGTTCGGAACGGGATCCGCGCTGATCTACCGGCGGGAGGACGAGGCGGCCACGGCCGGGTTCGCGCTCGCTTTTCAGCTCGGAATCGGCCTCGTGCTGCTCGCGAGCTTCGTGGCGGCGGCGGCGCCGCTGGGCGCGTTCTTCCGCAGCTCCACCCTCGGCCCTGCGCTGTCGCTCGGCAGCACGGCGTTCCTCTTCGCGCCGTTCTCCGCGGTGCCGCTGGCCGGCCTCGAGAAGGCGCTCGACTATCGGCGCCGCGCGCTCGTGGAGTCGGCGCGGGCCATCGCCCAGGCGGCCACGACGATCGGGCTGGCGTTTCTCGGACTCGGCGTGTGGAGCTTCGTCTGGGGCGTCCTCGCCGGCCGCGTGCTCGGCGCCGTCGTGCTGAGCCGGGCGTGGCGGGGGTTTTCGTGGCGCTTCAGCCGGCGCATCGCGCGCGACACGCTCGGCTATGGCCGCTTCGCGTTCGGCGAGGTGATGCTGTGGTTCGTCAGCGTCAACGTCGACGACGTCCTGGTGGGCCGGCTGCTCGGCACGTCCGCGCTCGGGGTCTACAAGCTCGGCTTCTCCACGGTGGCGGCGCCCGCCAGCTCCGTGGGCGCCCTCACGCGGGTGGCCTTCCCGGCCTTCACGCGCATCCGCGACGATGTTCCCGCCCTACGGCGCGCGTTCCTGCGCGCGACCGAATACTGCGCGATGCTGGGCGTGCCGCTCTTCGCGCTCATCGGCGTCCTGGCAGCGCCCGGCGTGACCGTCGTGTACGGCGCGCGCTGGGCGGAGGCGGTGCCGGTGTTGCAAGTGCTGGCGCCGTACGGCATGCTCTGGGTCGCCGCGTTGCTGGTCTCCGACATCTTCAAGGCGGTGGGGCGCGTGCGCGTCCTGTTCTGGCTCAACGTCGTGCGCGTGGGATTGCTGGTCGGCGGTCTCCTGCTGGCGGTGCGCTTCGGTGTCGTCGGCGTCGCGGTGGCGGTCCTTGCGGTGGCCGTGGTCACGCGCGGAGTGCAGCTCTATCTGGTCTCCGGCGTTCTCGGGCTCAGCGGCCGCGACCATCTGGCGATCTTCGGGCCGACCCTGGCCGCCACGGCCGTGATGGCCATCGTCGTCGGCGCCAGTCGTGCCGCGCTCCCGGCGCTCTCGCCGCTCGGCGATGTCCTGCTGCACGGCGTCCTCGGCCTCGCCGTCTACGCCGCTGCTCTCCTCGCGCTCGCGCGCGTGCGCGCGCTCGAGGTCTTCGGTCTCGTGCGCGGCGCCGCGTTCGGCATCCGGCCGTGAGCCGGCGCATCGGCATGGTGGTCAACGAGCTGCGCGACGCCAAGCGCGTGGGCAGCGAGCGACGGTACACGGAGCTGATCCGCGGCCTGCGCGAGCGCGGCGACGCCATCGACCTCTTCGCGCATCGCTGGGATGACGGGGCCGCCGCCGGACTGCGCTGCCATCCCGTTGCCGCGCCGGGGCCGCCGAGCCTGCGGCCCCTGAGCTTCGCCCTCGGCGCGCTGCTGGCCGTGCGACGCTGGCGCGACCGCCTCGATCTCGTGCACAGCCATACGAAGAGCTTCGGTGACGACATCGTGTCGCCCGGTGGGAGCGCGCACCGGGCGTACCTCGCGACGCTGCGCCGCGAAGACCGCGGCCTTCGCGGCCACGCGCGACCGTGGCTGCCGTTTCACCGCACGACCCTGGTCGTGGAGTCGCTGCAGCTGCGCGCCGCGCGGCGGATCGTCGTCAACTCCGAGTGGAGCCGCGGACAGCTGACCGCGGCCTATCCTCGGACGGCGCCACGCGTCGAGGTGGTCTACAACGGCGTCGACGCGCGCCACTTCGCGCCCACGGTGAGGGCCGCGCTCCGGAAGCCGACACGGGACGAGCTGGGCCTCGGCGACCGGGACGTCGTCTTCCTGTTCATCGGCGCCGGCGACCGTCGCAAGGGCTTGCACGAGCTGCTGGCGGCGTTCGGCGGCCTCACCGCCCCGGCCGCGCGGCTGCTCGTCGTCGGCCACCGCGACCGCAAGGAGACGGCGCGCGTCGACGCCAGGCTCGGCCGCACGAGGCTCGGGCCACGGGTGATCTTGCGGCCGTTCACGACCGATCCGCGGCCGTACTATGCGGCGGCCGACGTCTTCGTCCTGCCCACGTGGTTCGATCCCTTCTCCAACGCGACCCTGGAGGCGCTCGCGTGCGGATTGCCGGTGGTGACGACATCCAGCAACGGCGTTGCCGAGCTGATGACGTCGAGCCGCGAGGGGACGGTCGTGCGCGCCGGAGATGCCGACGGGCTGCGCACGGCGCTGACGGCGATGCTGGACGCCGATCGGCGTGCGATGTCCGAGGCGGCGCGGACACTGGCGGAGCGCATGACGTGGGCGCGGCACGTCGAGGCGATGTCCGCCATCTACGACGGGCAGCGCCGGTGACGCCGACGGTATCCGCGTGTGTCATCGCGCGCAACGAGGCCGACGAGCTGGCCGACTGCCTCGCCACGCTCAGGTGGGCGGACGAGCTCGTGGTGGTCGACGACGAGTCGACGGACGAGACGGTCAAGGTCGCCGAGCGCTTCACCCCGCGCGTGCTGGTGCGCGCGAAGAACGACGACTTCGCGGCGCAGCGCAACTTCGCGCTCGACACGGCGAGCGGCGACTGGGTGCTCTTCGTGGACGCCGACGAGCGGGTGAGCGAAGCCCTGCGTGACGAGATCCGTGGCGCCATCCTCGCGCACGACGTGGACGGCTACTTCGTCCGACGGCAGGACATCAACTTCGGCTACGCGTTTCGCTACGGCGAGAGCATGCGCGCGCCGATCTTGCGACTGGCGCGCCGCAAGGCCGGCCGCTTCCTGGGCCGCGTTCACGAGACGTGGGACGTGCGCGGCGCGACCCGAGTCCTACGGACACCGCTGCAGCACTACTCGCACGCCGACATCTCCGCGTTTCTCCGGAAGGTCGATTATCAGAGCTCGCTCGCCGCCGCCCGGCTGGCCGACGAGGGCCGGGGCGCCCGCGCGTGGGAGCTGGTCGTGTACCCGCTCGGAAATTTCGTGCGAAATTACGTGGTGCATCAGGGATTCCGCGACGGCGTGCCGGGGCTCATCTATGCGTCGCTCATGGCGCTCCATCCGTTTCTCGCGCGGGCCAAGCGCTGGGAGCGTCAGCAGCGGCCGTGAAGGTCTGTCTCGTCTCGAGCCTGTTCCCCCCGCGGATCATCGGCGGGGCCGAGGTGATGGTGGGCCACGCCGCCGACGGGCTGCATGCGGCAGGGCACGTCGTCTCCGTGGTGACGACAGCGGCCCGCGCCGAGACGGGCCACGAGGTCGTGCGCGGCATCCGCGTGTACCGCATCCGCACCGGCAACGTCTACTGGCCGGGCGCGGCGCCGCGCGCACCGCGCGCGCTGAAGCCGCTCTGGCACGCGATCGACCTCTGGAACCCGCTCGTGCATCGCCGCCTGCGAGGCATCCTGCGCGACGAAGCGCCCGATGTGGTTCACACGAACAACCTCGGCGGACTCTCGCCCGCGGTCTGGGCGGCCGCGCGCGCGGAGGGGCTGCCCGTGGTCCACACGCCGCACGACTACGCGCTCACCTGCGTGCGCGCCATGCGGCTGACCCGTGGCGGTCGGATCTGCGAGTCGCGCTGCACGACGTGTGCGCTTCGCGGCGCGTGGCTGCGGCGTCTGAGCAGCGGCGTGGCCGCCGTCGCCGCGCCGAGCCGCTTCGTGCTGGACCGGCATCTCGAGCTCGGATTCTTCGCCCGCGCGAAGACGCACGTCGTGCCATACGCGGTCGACACGCCGCCGGGGGCGCCGGCGCCGCGTCGTGCCGGCCCGCTCGGCGTCCTGCTGATTGGCCAGCTGCGCGCGCACAAGGGCATCCGCGTCGCCCTCGCGGCGCTCGCCGCGGCGCCGGATCTCGACGTCCGCCTCGACATCGCGGGGACGGGTGAGTTGCTCGACGAGTGCCGCGTGGCGGCGGCCCGCGACGCTCGGATCCGCGTGCACGGCTTCGTGGCCGGCGACGCCAAGGAGGCGCTGTTCGGGGAGAGCCACGTGCTCGTGTGTCCATCCACCTGGTGGGAGGTCACCGGGATCGTGATCCTGGAGGCCTATGCGCGCGGCCTGCCGGCGATCGGCTCGCGGATCGGCGGCATCCCGGAGGTCATCGACCACGGGCGCACCGGCTTTCTCGTACGACCCGGCGATGCCGGGGAGCTCGGCGCGCGCCTGCGCGAGCTGGCGAGCAACCGCGGCCTTCTCCAGACGCTCGCGAAGAGCGCGCTGGCCCATGCCGGCAGCAATCGCGTGGACACGATGGCTGCGCGTCTGGCGGGCATCTACGCCGAAGTCCGCGACGCCGTGGGTCGACGCCGTGACATATAATTGCGGCGTGGTCGGCGCACCCCGGGTGGCCGTGAACGCTTCGATCATCGGCCACCGGTCCTCCGGGCTCGGTCAGCACGCGCGCGGACTCGTCCGCGCGCTCGATACGCTCCATGCGCCGCTGGTGATTCACACGGCGCTGCCGTCGGCGGTGGCGCCGCTGCGCGCGATGGTGCGGCGCGCGCCGTCGCTCGTCCTTCCCGAGCGCGGAATCCGCGGTCACCTCGGGCGGATCCTGTGGACTCAGCTCGCGCTTGGCCGTCGCCTCGCGCGCGAGGGCGTCGACGTGCTGGTCAACACCGTGCCCGAGGGGCCGCTCGTCTCGTCGGTCGCCCAGGTCACCGTGGTCCACGACGTGATCCCCCTCGATTTTCCCGATCACTATCCGCGGCAACAGCTGTATTTCCGGCGACTGGTCCCGGCGGTGCTACGCCGGGCGCGCGTGGTGGTGGCGGTCTCCGAGGCCACCCGCCGGCGCGTCATCGCGGCCTATGGCCTGTCGCCTGCGCGTGTGCGCACCGTGCTGAACGGCTTCGACGCCGAGCAGTTCTCGCCGGACGGACCGGTGTCCGACGACGGCGGCCTTCCGTACGTGCTCTTCGTCGGCAACCTGCTCCCGCACAAGAACCTCCCGCGGCTGGTGGAGGCCGTGGCGCGCGCGGCGACGAGCACGCCGGTGAGGCTCGTCGTCGTCGGCGGCGGCCGGCCGCGCGCCGTTGCGCAGCTCCGGACGCTCGCCGAC
>Ga0114129_10010879_pt1 | contig 12961 bp, 12 predicted proteins | sample RhiMetdeltSRZDD1_FD_80071 | JGI IMG/M metagenome (GOLD analysis project Ga0114129, IMG submission 80071) | Populus rhizosphere microbial communities from Tennessee, USA - Rhizosphere MetaG P. deltoides SRZDD1 (version 2) (version 2) | ecosystem: Host-associated > Plants > Roots > Rhizosphere >...
ATCTACCGTTCTCTACAACCGGGCGGGCTATTCGCGCTCTGGGAAAACAATCCCTGGAATCCGGGCACCCGCTACGTGATGAGCCGTATTCCATTTGATCGCGACGCGATTACCCTCGGTCCTTCCGAAGCGCGCCGCATGCTGCGAGCAGGCGGTTTTGAGATCCTGTGCACGGATTTTCTGTTTATCTTTCCCAGGATGCTTAGTTGGTTCCGAGTTATCGAACCGTTTCTCTCGCGACTACCATTTGGCGCACAATATCAAGTCCTCTGCCGCAAGCCATGATGCAGAAAATGGAACGCATTGAGGCGTTGAATCACAAGATCGATGGAAGCTGCTTATACGACATACGGTACGAGTATCTCAGGCACTCGCCGAGGCTGGCCGTTTGGGCGCAGCGTCAAGAATATCTGTCTTTCAGAGTTCGTGGTTATGCCAAGATCTTGCCCGGTGCTCTGGACTAAACTTCTCTTGGCGGCCTCAGTTCGATTCCCTGCGCATAGTCATAACAACGACATGGCTAAGGAATTCGCTATTTCGGTCGTCATTCCAGCGTATAATGAAGAAGAGCCTCTACGGACCGCACTTAAACGGATCTGTGATCACCTTTCGAAGAAATCGCTCCGCGCGGATGGTTTTTGATTTGTGGCGTATTTGGTTGAATGACTTGATAGGCCGCTACAGTAACGAAGAGATACGAATGAAGGTGGGAAAGGAGTCCCAAACATCGCCGCATTTTTAGCAGCGTGCGAGCGGCACTTTCCCACTCTCAATATCAAAGATTAGTAGAGAGCATATGTGCCAAGATTGGCGCTAGTATTAGAGCCGATGTTGCTGCTCTGCACAAAGCTTCCATCTTTTACTAACCATGCGGATGGCCTTTGATCCGTACCCTGATCAACAATGGTCCAACCCGTGAAAGCGCCATCATTGAAGTCATCCGAGAGTAATACAGCGCCTGTGGTCAGATCTTGCACCAGCACATCATCAAAACTACTTCCCGGGTTATACGACGAATACAACGCAACGGTGCCCTTTGGCAGGCTGGAATCTGTAACAGAAAAAATAACTTTCCCATTGATATAGACTTCTATCGTGGCACCCTTCGCAGCGATCTCTAAATTGTATATATTCCCGGTCACATAAGGTATGGCATCTTTGGCCAGGACTGTGAGTGCGCCGTTCTGAACCTTCTCCAAACGACGAAGCGGGGTGCGGGCATCCCAGGCGAACCTGTAGTAATCATTGCTGCCCTGGTAGCGGAACATCACTCCCATGGACCCCTTATCCAAGGATCGCAATTTTGCCGTGAACCGGTAATCGGTCCAGCTACGCGCCATGTAAAGCGCGAAGGTACCATCGATGTTGCTGCCTTGCAGAAGCGTTCCGCTTGCCGCCGACCATACAGAGGGTCCGTTATGCATGCCCTGATCGACAATGGTCCAACCGTTGAAAGTACCGTCATTGAAATCATCCGAAAGTAATACAACGCCGGTGTTAAGGTCTTGTACAACAACATTCTCGAAGCTTGCCTGGTTGGCAGAGGAATACAACGCGATAGTCCCTTCGACAAAAGTCGAATCGGCAACGGAAAAGATTTGTGCGCCATCAATGAAAACTCTCAACGTCGTGCCTTGGGCGATGATCTGCAACTGATAAGTCCGCCCCTTGACGTAACCTACAGTGTCACTGGCCAGCACGGTGGGTGTGCCGTTCTCGATCTTTTCAAGGCGACGGAATTTGGATTTCTGATTCCAGACAAACCGGTAATAGTTTCGATCATCCTGGTAGCGGAACATAACCCCAATCGAACCGTTGGTCATTGATCGAAGGTTCACTTTTAGGTCGTAATCGCTCCATTCCCTGGGTGCTTGCGGAAGCAAACCGGTCGTTGATCCGTTCCCGGTGTTGGTCGTGTTGGCTAGAACGAGAGGTGTGCTGATTGACGAGTTAGAGACAGTCAAGGTATTGCTGGTCGCGAGCCGCATAAAGCCGTCATTGGCAAGTAGGCGTAGCGTGTACTTGCCTGCAGGAAGTGTGGCGGGCAAAACATAGGAGCATGATCCGGAAGCCCGAGCGCGCCCGGCAACCGTGGAGCAACTGACGTACATCCAGTTGATGAATTTTGTGTTGGCGGTACCCGGTGCATAGAGTCCGATCCAGTCCTTTGGAGTCGGAGCAGTGATACCGCTCCAGGTAGCAGTTACAGTACCCCCCGCTGTAACCGTTTTTGGATTTACGGTCAAAGTTGGAGACGTACTTGTTCCTGTAGTGACTGTGAAGCTGTTGGTCGCTGCGAGCAGAGTATAGCCATCATTGGCGAAGAGGCGTAGCTCGTAGTTGCCTGCAGGAAGTGTGGCGGGCAAAACATAGGAGCATGATCCGGAAGCCCGAGCGCTGCGGGGAATCGTGGAGCAGCTTACATACATCCAGCTAATGAAACTTGTGTCAGCGGCGCCCGGAACATAGAGCCCAATCCAGTCCATTGGGGCGGCAGCCGCGATCCCACTCCAACTAGCGTTGACTGTAGCACCTGCGCTGACTGTCGTCGGACTTGCAGTCAAAACAGTATTAGTTACGGTGAGGCCGTTAGTAGTAGCGAGCCGGGTATAGCCATCATTAGCAAAAAGACGCAGGTCGTAGTTTCCTAGAGGGAGCGTAGCTGGCAAAGCATAGGAACATGACCCTGAGGTGCGAGCGCTGCCTGGAACTGTGGAGCAACTGACGTAGATCCAATTGATAAACTTTGTATCAGCGGCGCTTGGTGCATAAAGCCCGATCCAGTCGGTGATCGTCGGCGTTGTAATGCCGGTCCAGGTCGCCGTTACGGTGCCTCCGGGCCTCATAGTTGTTGGACTGGCGTTGAGGCTGGTACTCGAAGTCGTGATCGTGCCTTCAGCCATGGCGCACGCTTGGTTGGAGGGATCAGAGTCGCCGGCTGAGTTAAAAGCTTCCAACCGATAACAGTAAACGGTTCCAGCTACTAGCGCCGAATCAGTGTACGAGGTAGTGTTGGCTGGGATGGTCAGAGTTGCATCGACAAGGCCGGCGACCAGCCGTTCGATTTTGAAGCCATCCTCGTTATCCGACGTGTCTGTCCACGTCAGCCGAAGACTAGCAGACTGGGCTTGAACTCGGTCGCACCAAGGAGTACTGGCCAGAAGCAAGGCGGAAATAACAATAAGCCTTTTGCAAAAACGCCATAAAGAAATCATTGCGTGTACCTCCTTTAGGCCTTGTGCGACGCACAGTCCCAAGCAGGTACTGAGTTCGCCAGGCAACCCTGCTACCGTATCCCGAGGCTTCGAGACTTAGGCCAGTGGCTTTGCGTCCCACCCTTTCGGATGGTTTGCCCTTTTCTAGCTTCCTTTGTTGAAGCATTATGAGAATAGAACTGAAATAATTCGGATAGTTGTCTGTGGCAATTGGTATGCCAACATTTTTCCAGAGGAACGATAGGCTTCAAGTCACCATCATTGTTGATAAAAACAAACGATCATCGTAATGACAAAAGATTTCAATAGGGTATATCTGTTCGGATAAAGGAACGAAATTGTTCTCTTCAGACAAGTTTGTTGCTCCCCAAATCGGGAATCAGCCGAGCAAAGATTACAGGGCTCTGGGACCTGCCAAGGACTTCCTGGAAAGAAAAAATTGGGTCTTGAGGCTTCCGTGTGGCTCACCGCGGAGGCGCGCGGAGGGCGAGGCGTAGAACGATTAGAAAGAATACTCTGCGAACTCTGTGTCTCTGCGGTAAATACTCGTTCATAGTAAACCCGGAAGAGCCAGAAAATTAAGCCGTCCGGTTTGGATATCTATATGGTGCAAGCCTTCCAAAACAAGATCGCCTGCATTGGAGCGGGTTATTGGGGAAAGAATCTGGTTCGGAACTTCAATGAACTGGGTGTTCTTGCGTCTGTTTGTGAAACGGATCCCCAGACCCGGACCAATTTGAAACTTCTATATCCTAATGTGACATTGACCGATACGGCGGGTGAAGTGTTCGCTGATTCAGAGATCACAGGGGTGGCTATAGCGACACCCGCCGCAACCCATGCAGAGCTGGTTCAGCAGGCCCTCTTGGTCGACAAAGATGTTTTCGTCGAAAAGCCTTTGGCCCTTTCGGTCGATGAGGCGCAGAAACTTAACGACTTGGCATCGGATAAACATTTAGTTCTCATGGTGGGCCATCTGCTTTGGTACCATCCTGCCGTGCTCCGCCTTAAGAAATTAGTCGAAAACGGCGATCTCGGGCGAATCGAATATATCTATTCGAACCGGTTGAACCTAGGCAAAATCCGTCGTGAAGAGAACATTCTCTGGTCCTTTGCGCCGCACGACATATCGGTAATTCTTGGCCTAGTCGGAGAGATGCCTGACGCAATCAACGCGCAGGGAGGCAACTACCTTCACGACCAAATTGCCGACGTCACGGTAAGCTTGCTTTCTTTCCCCAGTGGCGTAAAAGCCCATATCTTCGTTTCATGGCTTCATCCTTTTAAGGAACAGAAGCTAATCGTCGTTGGAGACCGTCAGATGGCCGTTTTTGACGATTTAGAAACTGAAAACAAGCTGGTTCTTTATCCCCACGCCATTACCTGGAAAAACCATTTGCCCATTCCCACGAAAGCGAAAGCCGTATCCGTGCCGGTAAAATCCACTGAACCGTTGAAAGAAGAATGCCTGCACTTCTTGCAGTGTGTACAAACTCGCCAGACGCCCCGAACCGATGGTAATGAAGGGCTCAGGGTCCTAACCGTGCTTCAACACTGCCAGGAAGCGCTACAACGCAAGAGGCCCGTTGCAGAGCCGCGTTCACCTAGGCCACAGCCCTCCTATTTTGTTCACGAGTCAGCTTTTGTTGATGATCACGTGAAAATCGGCGAGGGAACGACCATATGGCATGTTTCGCATATCTTGAAGAACTCTCAGATTGGCAAGAACTGTCGAATTGGGCAAAATGTAGTCGTCGGCCCCAATGTAAACATTGGCAACGGAGTTAAAATTCAGAATAACGTCTCCGTTTATGAAGGAGTGACTCTCGAGGACGATGTATTTTGCGGCCCGTCGATGGTTTTTACCAACGTGTTTAACCCACGTAGTGAGATCCGGCGGATGGATGAGTTGCGCCCGACCTTGGTTCGCCGAGGCGCGACTCTCGGCGCCAACTGTACCATCGTTTGCGGTATCACTATTGGGCAATATGCCTTTATCGGTGCCGGCACGGTGGTGACGAAAGACGCGCCTGATTTTGCTCTGGTCATGGGCAATCCCGGGCGGATTGTCGGGTGGATGTGTGTTTGTGCGACCCGCCTTGACTTTAGTGATGGCCATGAAACCGGAGCATGCCAAGCGTGTCGACGCACGTATCGCAAAACAGGTAATGAGGTGATCCTCGATGACAAAGATACCTTTGCTCGATCTCAAAGTTCAGTACTCAGCTATCCAGTCTGAAATCCGCCAGGCGATCGAACGAGTAGTCGACTCTCAGCATTTTATACTCGGGCCGGAAGTGGAAGCGCTGGAACAGGAGATAGCAGCCTTTTGCAACGCACGCTTTGCCGTTGGTGTGTCATCCGGGACGGACGCCCTACTCGCGGCTTTGATGGCGATCGCGACAGGACCGGGAGACGAAGTCATCACTACGGCTTACTCGTTTTTTGCCACTGCCGGCGTGATTGCGAGACTCGGTGCGCGTCCGGTATTTGTGGACATCGATCCAAGGACTTTCAATCTCGACGGTACCGAGGTGGATCAAAGAATCACTTCTCGGACAAAAGCGATAATGCCCGTCCATTTGTTCGGTCAATGCGCCGAGATGGACCCGATCATGGGGATTGTTAAAGGCAAAGGCATCCATGTGATCGAAGATGCGGCGCAGGCGATTGGAGCTCGGGATAATAACGGAAGGCAAGCCGGAACGATAGGACATGTGGGTTGCTTTTCCTTCTTCCCTAGTAAAAACCTGGGCGCTTTCGGTGACGGCGGAATGGTGATCACGAACGATGATCACCTGGCAGAGATGGTACGTGTGATCCGTGCCCATGGTGCCAAGCCTAAGTATCACCACAGTGTTGTCGGAGGGAATTTTCGGTTGGATGCGCTTCAAGCTGCAATTTTGCGAGTCAAATTGAAATATCTGACTAAGTGGACCGAAATGCGTCGAAATAACTCTAGCCGGTATCGATCGTTACTGGAAGAGATGGGGTTGTTGGAATGCGTTTCGGTACCAGAGGACTCGGCAGGACATATTTACAATCAATTTGTCGCTCGGTTCCCGGATCGAGACCGACTTCGGTCTTTCCTGCGAGAAAGGGGAGTGGAAACCGAAGTTTATTATCCTCGTCCGCTCCATCTACAGGAATGTTTTCAACGCCTCGGGTATCAGACCGGAGATTTTCCAAAAGCCGAGGCTGCCGCAGGGGATTCCTTGGCGCTTCCTGTCTATCCAGAATTGACTGAGGAACAGCAGCACTACGTTGACGAGCAAATCAAAGAATTCTATCAATGAACGGCGCGGAGGACGGGGTTGGAAAAATTCGAATTTCGAAGTTCGAACTTCGTACTTTTCCCTGCGAATTCTGTGCCTCTGTGCTAAAAGGATTCGGAGAATTCACCGCTGAGGCGCGCTGAGGGCGCGGAGTAAAAAAGTTCTTGATCAAGAAATACTCCGAACTCTGCGAACTCCAAGTCTCTGCGGTGAAATACTGCTTCGGTTGCAGTTCTGCCTGAGGGTGGTTGCCGGTCTATAAGGGATCGAACTATGGCAATTCAACGTTTGCCGTTTCATAGTCCCGAAATCACCGATGATGATGTACGGTCAGTGGTGGAAACGTTACGCTCCGGCTGGCTCACCACGGGTCCGAAGGTCAAACGTTTTGAGGAGGACTTTGCGAAATATTTGGGTTGTAGGCATGCGGTTGCCGTCAATTCTGGAACAGCCGCTCTCCACTTGGCCTTGGACGCCATAGGCATCAAAGAGGGTGACGATGTGATCGTGCCGACGATGACTTTCGCTGCGACAGCTGAAGTCGTGCTTTATTTCAAGGCCAATCCGGTGCTCGTGGACTGCCAGCCCGATACTCTGAACCTTGATCCCAGACAAATCGAAAGCACCATTACTTCAAAAACGAAGGCGATTATTCCGGTTCACATGGGCGGCCAGCCATGTGATATGGAACCGATTCTCGAGCTTGCCAGACGCTACAATTTGAAAGTGATTGAAGACGCCGCCCATGCGCTGCCGGCTGCTTATCATGGCAAGAAGGTCGGAACGATGGGTGACATTACCTGTTTTTCTTTTTATGCAACGAAGACCATTACAACTGGCGAAGGAGGAATGGCGACGACTGAGAATCCCGACTGGGCCAATCGGATGAGAATGATGAGTCTCCATGGCATCAGTTTGGACGCCTGGGATCGATATACGGATAAAGGCTCCTGGTATTATGAAATTATTCGTCCTGGCTACAAGTACAATTTGACCGATATCGCCGCAGCGCTGGGAATCGAGCAACTGAAAAGATGCGATCGATTCTGGGAAACGAGGCGACGCATCGCCAGTCACTATCGCGAAGCTTTTGCGGACTTGCCGGAGATTCAGCTTCCGGCGTGCGTGCCGGACACTCAGCATGCTTGGCATCTCTATGTCATCCAGCTGAATATCGAGCGACTAAAAATCAATCGCCAGGACTTCATTAAAGGTCTAAAAAGCGAAAACATCGGAACCTCGGTTCATTTTATCCCGCTCCATCTTCATCCGTTTTACAGAGACAGGTTCGGCTATCAAGCTGTGGATTTTCCTCAAGCGAGCGCCGTTTTTGAGCGCATCGTGTCCCTGCCGATTTACCCGAAGATGACAGAATCAGACATCCGCGACGTCATCGTAGCTGTGAGAAAGCTCGTTCAGGAGTATCGTCGGTGATGAAGCGCGCGTTCGACATCATCTTCTCCCTCGTGGGTTTGGTCTTACTGTTTCCACTTTTGGTGATAGTGGCATTGCTAATCAAATGCGACTCTCAAGGCCCCGTCTTTTTCAAGCAGGAGCGGATGGGCAGAGGCTTCCGTCCTTTTTGGATTTATAAATTTCGTACGATGCGACAAGCCTCCAACGGTTTTCCCCTCACCGTTGGAGGGGACCCCAGGATCACGCGAGTAGGACGGCTTTTACGAAAGACCAAAATTGATGAGCTTCCTCAGCTCTTCAATGTGCTGAAGGGTGAGATGACGTTTGTCGGTCCGCGTCCAGAGGTTCGCCAGTTCGTCGAACTCTTTCGAGATGATTATGAAGAAATTCTTAAGATGCGGCCGGGAATCACTGATATAGCGTCACTGAAATACCAGAATGAAGCGGACATTCTTGGACGTTTCCAAAACCCGGAAAAAGAATATCTCAGGCTAATACTACCGGACAAGACGAGATTAGCCAAGGAGTATCTTAAGAGGGCTTCGTTCTTCTTTGATTTAGTTTTGATCCTAAAGACTCTGTCGAAGTTGTTTGGAAAGTTGGATCGTAAGTAGTTAAGGTTTAGATAATGGCTTTGGTCTGACAGCGTGCAGCACTATTCTGTAACTAGCGGCGAATTAGAGTCGAGAAACTGATGTCGCTCCAGCCGAATTGGGTTTTTTGTGCGAAGGCGCCTGTTGCCGCCTATACACGAAGGCCGGATGTTCATTTTCACGAGTTGCCGGATTGGGCTGAGGCAACTACAGCTCTGATCACTCTTCGCTCGTTATTCTACCAGAGCGGGCTGGACCGCTTGCACTACGGTTCGGAGAATTGGAACCCGCTTGGTGGCATAATCAAAGAAGGCGACAAAGTCGTTATTAAACCTAACTGGGTCACCCACCAAAACGGCTCCGGCCAAGGTTTGGACTGTCTAGTCACCCACACCAGTGTCATTGAGGGGATGCTCCACTACGTCGTCAAGGCCCGCGCCCAATGCATTATAGTCGCCGACGCACCTATACAAGGATGCGATTTCAACGCTTTGATGGCTCAGTGCTGTGTTCCCGAGATGGTCGACCAGTTTGCGGTGAACGGTGTGAACGTTGTGCTCAAGGACTTACGCCGCACGGTCCTGCACCGTGAAACGTTGGGCGAGCAAGCTCAAGAAGGATGTCGACCTATGGAGGATTATATACTTTATAACCTGGGCTGCGACAGCTTGCTTGAGCCAATCACTACTCCTAAGTGTGAGTTCCGAGTTACTATGTATAATCCCGACTACTTGAAGCAGACCCACGGGCCAGGGAAACATCAATATTTGGTTGCACGAGATGTGATTGAAGCTGATGTCGTGTTCAACGTGCCCAAGCTCAAAACACACAAGAAGGCCTGCATCACCGGGGCCTTAAAAAATTTAGTTGGGATTAATGGACACAAAGAATACTTGCCTCACCACCGAAAAGGCGGCTCACAGAACGGGGGAGATTGTTATCTAGGCAGGTCCTATGTGAAAGCGCTGGTCGAGGATCTCTTAGATGCGACCAACCGTAATAAGGGAATCGTTACCCGAAAACTACTTGCTAACATTGTGCGGGCTGGAATGGCTCTCGGGAAGATCGCGGGCATAAACAATAATTACGATGGTTCATGGTACGGAAACGATACAGTCTGGCGGATGGCGCTCGACCTTCAACGGGTGCTGCATTACGGTCGAGTGGATGGGACCTTGAGCGATCATCTACAGCGTAGGGTCCTCACAATCACGGATGGGATTATAGCTGGCCAGGGTGAGGGCCCATTAGCTCCATTACCCGTCGAATTCGGAATAATGACGCTCGGGACAAATACGGCGGCCGTGGACTGGGTCCATTCGCTATTGATGGGGCTGGATCCACATCACATCCCATTAACGCGTGAGTCATTTATGTTTTATCGCTATCCTCTAACGAACTTCCCACCGGAAGAAATCGTTATTCGAGTGGACGGTCAATTGATACCAGCTGCTGATCTCTTTCTTCAACACGGTCGGCGGTTTCGCCTGCCGAATGGATGGGGACAATCTTCTAGTTACCTCGATTGCATTTCATCGACTTATGAGGAGCCTGCATGATGGGACAACTCGCAATTCACCACCGAAAAGAGAGTTATTCTGAACGCTGGATGGCGTACTGCGACGAACACGCAATACCCTATAAAGTTGTGAACTGCCTAGATTCCAATATTATTGCGCAGCTTGCTTCCGCGAAAGCCTTGTTGTGGCATTGGCATCACGCCGACGCACGCGAACAGTTGGCAGCCAGGCATGTCATCGTGGCTGCCGAGGCGCTGGGCGTTATGGTATTTCCTAGCACAGCTACATGTTGGCACTTTGACGATAAAATAGCGCAGAAGTATCTTCTCGAGGCGGCCGCGGCGCCGCTGGTGCCGACTCATGTTTTCTATAATCTCGCCGAGGCTTTCCAATGGATAGAAGGAGCTTCGTTTCCCAAGGTTTTTAAGCTGCGTAAGGGCGCGGGTTCGTCAAATGTTCGGCTGGCCCGCAGCCCACAAGAGGCACGCTCGCTGGCTAAGCAGGCCTTCTCAAGTGGGTTCTGGCCCATACCCGGCTATGGGAGAGATGCGCGAAAGCGCTATCGTGCGGCACGTCAGCGAGGCGATTTGTTTGGCGCGCTCAGGCGCATGGCCCACCCACTTGCAAATATTCGACAGATCAATCGCGCGATGGGACGCGAGGCCGGGTATGTATACTTTCAAGATTTCATTGCTAACAATAAGTTTGACACTCGTGTGACAGTCATCGGCAAACGAGCGTTTGGCTTCACGCGAAACGTTCGTCCAGGCGACTTTCGAGCCTCTGGCAGCGGCGAGATCATTTATGACGTCAACAGAATCCTTCCGGAATGCATCCACACCGCCTTAAAGGTCGCCCGTAAGGTCGGATCGCAAAGCATGGCTTTCGACTTTGTCTTAACTGAAAACAAGCAGCCTATGATCGTCGAGGTTAGCTACTGCTATGACGCGAAAGCGGTCTACACCTGTCCGGGCCATTGGGATAACCAACTGAATTGGCATGAGGGGCACATGTGGCCGGAAGACGCAATTCTTATCGATTTGCTCGAGAAAGTCCATGGACGACCGTCGTGCAGTGACACAGTGGTCCATCGACGGGACCGGACGTTCGCACGTTAACAAATATTTGATTAGGGTACTGTCTTGAAGAATATTCCCGCAACAATTTCCCATGGTCTTAGGCGAACATTCAAAACAGGGTGCCGATTTATCAAGGGATGACAGAATCAGACATCCGTGACGTCATCGTCGCTGTCAGAAAAATCGTCCAGGAGTACCGGTGGTGATGAAGCGTATAACTGACATTGTGGTGAGCCTTATTGGGCTTATCTGTCTCCTACCACTTATGCTTTTAGTAGCGGTCCTGATCAAATTAGATTCGACAGGGACCATCTTCTTTAGGCAGGAACGGATTGGGAGAGGATTTCGACCTTTTCAAGTTCTCAAGTTCCGTACCATGATCGACAACGCGCGGGGGAAAGGCAGACTGATCACGTCGGCCGAGGATTCGCGGATCACACGGCTAGGGCGGACTTTACGCAGGACCAAGATTGATGAGTTTCCGCAGCTTATCAATGTGCTCAAAGGGGAGATCGGTCCCTGGCGGGAAGTTCCGCAGTATGTCCGGGCATTTCGAAAAGAGTATGAGGAAATCCTGAAAGTGCGGCCCGGTATGACCGACCTTGCTTCTTTGAAATATCGAAATGAGGAAGCAATTCTTGGACAGTCCGACGATCCTGAAGAGGAATATGTGAAGTACGTCTGCCGGACAAGATCCGGTTGGCTAAGGACTATCTTCAGCGCTCCTCGTTTTTCTTTGATCTCACAGTGATTTTTGGGACCTTGCTGAAGATGTTTGCTTACAGGGCATTGTAACGGGAGAGTTTATGACAGTTTTTGGGTCCAAATTACAAATAGCCAAACTCCAGCCGGCAACCGATGTCCCCATCATCCGTATTGAGCCTTCGCGCGGCTGGGTGTCGCTCAAGCTGCCTGAATTGTGGGTCTACCGTCAGCTTATTTATTTCCTGATCTGGCGCGATGTAAAAGTCCGCTATAAGCAGACGCTCATCGGCGCCGCGTGGGCTATTTTACAACCGTTACTCACCGTGCTGATTTTCACCTTCTTCTTTGGTCGGCTAGTCAAGGTTCCGTCCGACGGGCTACCCTATCCGGTATTTGCCCTCGCCGCCGTGTTACCCTGGAACTATTTTTCTCAAGCTATCACTCATGGCGGAGAAAGCCTTGTAGGAAGCTCTCATTTGATCAGCAAGGTTTATTTTCCTCGACTTATTATACCGATATCGGCCGCAGTGGCACCCTTAGTAGATTTTGCTATTGCCTTTGTAGTTCTATTGGGGCTGATGGCTTGGTATGGCATCGTGCCGACGTGGGGGGTGCTGGCCTTGCCGCTTTTTGTTTTCCTAACTCTACTCACTGCGCTCGCCGTGGGACTGTGGCTCTCGGCACTCAACGTGAGATACCGAGACGTACGTTATGCGATCCCCTTCCTAACCCAAATCTGGATGTTCGTGTCTCCTGTCATTTACCCGGTCAGTCTGATTCCGGAAAGGTGGCGACCGCTATATAGCCTTAATCCTATGGCCGGTGTTATTGAGGGTTTTCGTTGGGCTTTGCTAGGGAAGGAAAGCCCGGATTTCCGAGTGATTGCTCTAAGCGCCGCTGTTGTGATTGTGCTGCTCTTTACCGGAGCAGTCTACTTCAAGCGGATGGAACGGACGTTTGCAGATGTGGTCTGATGCGGATGGATAGCGTTGTTTCAATGCTAGATATCGACACTCAACCCTAGACTCTAAACTAAGCTGATGAATGACATTGCAATTCGAGTCGAGAACCTGTCAAAGCGGTATAAAATCGGGGTGGCTAAGAATCACCATGATACCCTTCGCGATCACCTCATGGAGGGGCTAAGATCTTTTTTTC
>Ga0114129_10010880_pt1 | contig 12960 bp, 5 predicted proteins | sample RhiMetdeltSRZDD1_FD_80071 | JGI IMG/M metagenome (GOLD analysis project Ga0114129, IMG submission 80071) | Populus rhizosphere microbial communities from Tennessee, USA - Rhizosphere MetaG P. deltoides SRZDD1 (version 2) (version 2) | ecosystem: Host-associated > Plants > Roots > Rhizosphere >...
CGCCGGAGCGGAGCGGGGCACGGGGGCCCCCGCGAGCGACGGCGTAAGGGGGTCCGGGGGACGACGTCAGATAAGGGAAGCGAGTGAGCATAGCGAACGAGCCGCCGGAGCGGAGCGGGGCACAGGGGCCCCCGCGAGCGACGGCGTAAGGGGGTCCGGGGGACGACGTCCCCCGGACTAGAATGAGGCTCAATGAAACCGCCAACTGTGTTCCTCGGCGAGATGACCAACCCTGAAGTCGAAGCTTTTCTGAAGACTCACCACACCGTAATCGTGCCAACCGGCGCGACCGAGCAGCACGGTCCGCACGCCCCGCTCCTGACGGACGTCCTCATTCCGCAGGAAGTCGCCAAGCGCATTGCACCGCGCATCGGCGCGGTCGTAGCACCGCCGATCAACTACGCGCTTTCGTACCCTCACGTTGGCTTCACCGGTCTGGTCCACGTTCGCATCCCGACGTTCATGGCGATCATCGAGGACCTCTGCGTCGCCTTTGCAACCTCGGGATTCAAGCGCATCGTCTTTCTCAACGGCCACTACGACAACACGTATGCGATCGCGTACGCGTGCGCGAACGCCGCCGACAAGCTTCCGAAGACGGTCAAGGCGTTTCCCGTCAACTACTGGGACGGGATGACTGCCGAAGACGTCGCAGAGTTCTCGGGATTAAAGAACGGGCTGCACGCAAACGCGGCGGAGACGTCCGCGATTCTCGCGATCGATCCGCGCCTCGTGGATCTCGAGCGGGCGAATGCGGAGTTTCCTCCCTTCCCCGAGTTCACCGTCAACACGGGACCGGTGCACACGGCATTCTTCTTCACGTCTCCTGGATCGGTGTACTGGGCCACGAAGTCCGGCACGTGGGGCGACGCGCGCGCGGCCACGCCCGAGATGGGCGAGCGTTATCTCGAGGTGGGTGTTCGATCGACTCTGGCAGTTCTCGAGAACATCGAGAAGACGTTCGAGGCGATGCCGCCGAGATAACGAAGAAGCTCGGCTTTGGGCTCATGGCTCTTGGCTTTAGGCCCGCCATGCGGAAAACGTCTAAATCGTGAATGTGCCAAAAGCCGAAAGCCAAGAGCCGAACGTCTAGAGCCGAACGTCTAGAGCCGAGAGCCTCAGGACCGGCCAGTCCCTCGCTTCAGCTTCACCAGCTTGTCCGCCGTGATCCCATTCCACCGCTCACGTTGACCGTCGGGCCACTGAACGATGACGCCCGCGATTGCCGGTGACGACCCGAGACCAAAGTGCACGCGGGTGTCACTTGCCGACAGATAGCTTCCGTCGGTTTTGACGCGCCGCCAGATGGTGGGCTGTCCCGAGCGCTCGACGCCTACCCATGCACCGAACGCAAATCGATTCGTTCGTTCCTGCTCGACCTGTAGTGTGATCCAGTGATTACCGCTCGTCCCCTGGTTGAGCAGCAGCCGCACCGGCCCGTTGTTGTTCGTGACGACGATGTCGATGTCGCCGTCGTTGTCGATGTCCCCGAACGCCGCCGCACGGCCGATCTCTGCCCGCTCGAACGCCGGCCCGGCGATCCTGCTGGTCTCCTCGAATTTCCCGCTCCCGGTGTTGTGGAACAACTGATTGCGCATCCGAAACGGAAACGGTTGCCCGCGTTGTGCTTCGACGATGTTCACCGCGCCGTTCGCTACGAAGAGATCGAGCCATCCGTCGTTGTCGTAGTCGAACCAGTCGGTGCCGAAGCCAGTGAACGCTGCAGTCGGCGCAGCGAGCCCGGCTTTGACACGGTCGTCGGTGAAGTTGGCATGCCCGTCGTTGACGTACAACGCGAATGTCTCGCCGACGATGTTCGTGACGAACAGATCCTCGTCACCGTCGAGATCGAAATCGCCTGACGCAATTCCCATGCTGCCTTCGGAATTGCCCGCGGCGTTCAGCGCCGCGCCCGACAGCGGGCCGTCATCGACGAACGTACCATCGCGCTGATTGATCCAGAGCTGGTTCGGCGTGGCATCGTTTGCGACGTACAGATCGGGCCAGCCATCGCCGTTGTAATCGCCCATCGCGACGCCAAGGCCCGCGCCGTCGGCCTTGCTGATGCCGGCCGACTCGGTGACGTCCGTGAATCGACCGTTCCCCTCGTTCCGGTACAGACGATCCGGCACCGGACGATACGTGCGCGGGCTGCAGTAGTCGCGAGCGCCGACGGCGTCGGTGCAGTGCTTGTTGCCAGCGATCGTGAAGTCCAGGTAATTCGCGACGAACAGATCGAGATTTCCGTCGCGATCGTAGTCGATGAAGGCGGCGCTGGTGCTCCAGCGGGAATCGGTGAGCCCCGCCTCGCGCGTCACGTCGGTGAACGTTCCATCGCCGTTGTTGCGGAAGAGCGTGGTCGAGCCGAACGAGGTGACGAATAGATCGAGGTAGCCATCGTTGTTGTAATCGCCCGTTGCGACACCCATGCCATACGAGCGAAGGCCGACGCCAGCACGCTCGGTCACGTCGGTGAAGTGCAACGTCCGGCGTCCGTCAGGAGCGATCGTGAGATCGTTTCGAAACAACCGGCTCGTGGCCGGCTCCCCCGATTTCGGAGCGGCTGGATCGAGCGTTCCCCCTTGCACGAGGAACACGTCGAGGTCGCCGTCGTTGTCGTAATCGAACAGCGCCACGCCCGCTCCCATCACTTCGGGCATGTAGTACTGACCGGAGGCGCCGCTGATATGTGTGAACGCAAGGCCGGAAGAGGCGGCGGACTCGACGAAGAGCGGTCCTGCGAGCGAGGCTGGCTTGGACCCATCGAGCGCAGCAATCAGAGCACAGACGACGGTCGCCAGTGCGCACCAGCGCGGCGGATAGAGCATCCGCGTGTGGAGATAGTTTGATCCGCGGAGATCTGCGAACATCCGCGTCTTATTTTATGCGCGCGAGATCGCGCTCGATCGTTGCCGCGAGCTCCTGTTGGCCGTACTCCAGCGCGAGCTGCCGCGCTTCTTCCGCGCGCTTGATCCCCTCTTCCCGATGGCCGGCGCGAACGTGGGCCGCAGCGAGTGCGAAGAGGTACCGCGGCGTCTCGCTGTCGCGAGGCTGCGTCAGCTTTTCGAATTCGCCGATCGCTTCGCCGGTCCGGCCAAGCGCGACGAGCATCCGGCCGAGATTGAAGCGCGCGAGGCGGAATGTCGGCTGAGCCGCCACAGCCTGACGATACTCGCGGGCGGCGCCTTCGAAATCCTGCCGGCGCTCCAGCATCTGAGCGAGGTTGTTGTGCGCCTGCACGTGTGATGGCTCGATCGCAAGCGCTCGTCGATACGCTTCGGCGGCCTGGTCCCACTTTTCCTGCATCGCGAGCAGCACGCCGTAGTCGTAGTGCGCGTCCGCCAGGTTGCCGCCGAGCGCGACGAGGGCCCGATAGTGCTCTTCTGCCTTGGCCCAGTTTCGTTCGCGCCCGTAGAGCCTGATCAGGTTGGCGTGAGCCTGGGCAAGGGATGGATCGCGCGCTACGGCAGCCTCGTGCGCTGCAATGGCTCCGCTCACATCGTCGCGCCCTGCGAGCTGCACGCCTCGCTGGAGATTCGCCGCCGCGTCGTCTCGAAGGACCGTCACGCTCTGGCGGACGGGATCCTCCAGCGCCGGCCACCGCGCCCCGTAGGCCTCGTGTTTCGCAAACACGCGACGGGCATCGTCGGTGCGTCCAAGCGCGCGGTACGACATCGCCAGCGCGTAATATGCAGCACCGAATTCCGGGAACAACTCGACGGCGCGCTCGAAATGTTTCACGGCGCTTTCGTGACGTCCCTCGGCAGCATCGATTCGTCCCAGCCCGAGCTGCGCAGCCGGCTCGCTGCCCGCCTCTTTCACCAAGGCCTCGAACAATGTCCTGCTGTTGGCGCGATCGCCAGCCTCGAAGAGCGACTCGGCGAGCCTGATGCGTGCCGGAAGGTAGTCAGCGTTTTCGCTCAGCGCCTTTCGAAGCTGTTCGACTGCATCGGCATGTCGTGCGAGCCGCTGCAGCACGAGCGCATCCAGGTAATGCCATTCGAACGCCTTCGGCGCCAGCGCCTGCGCTCGCGCATAGGCCTGGTGGGCTGCCTCCCATTGCTCCCACGCATGAAGCGTTCGCGCGAGCCGGCCGACGGCATCGGCGTCGTCCGGCGCTGCGGAGGCCTGCTGATCGGCGCGCGTGATCGCCTCGCGGGCCGAAGGAGGATACGAATCCAGAGCCAGGCGAGGAAGAGGTGGAGGCTGCGGGGTTTGCGCGGGGAGGGAGGCGCCGAACAGAGCCAGGAGCGCCGTCACGACGGCAACTGGCATCGTTTGAATTCCAAAGGACATCAGAAGCCAGAAACGAACGAGCTGGACCGACCCATATTCAGGATCGATCCAGCTTCTCGATTCTAACTTCTAACAGAGATCAGAACTGGAAGCGCACGCCAAACCCGATCTGACGTTCCGGATACGACCCACCGGCCTGGTTGGCAGCGGTAATCTGGCCAAAGGAGCTGCTCGTAATGTCTCCATTCGGGTTTCCGAACACTGGGTGGTTGAAGATGTTCGCCGCCTGAACCCGAGCCTCGAGCCGCCGCTGTCCTCCCAGGGGGAAGGAGCGGAAAATCGAGAGATCGAGGTTGTACCCTCCCGGCCCGTAGAACTGGTTTCGCCGGACGTTGCCGAACGTAACCCCGGTCGGCTGTGAGAACTGCGAGGTGTCGAACCAGGTTCCGGACGAACCGATCTTTCCGGTTTCTGTGAACGACCCATTCAGATTCGCCGTCTGCAGGTTGCCCGGCGTGTTCAGCGAGGTGCCGCTCGCCGTCACGTGGAAGGGCGTGCCGCTGAAGGCCGCGAACACCCCGTTGAGCTGCCAGTCGTTGACGATCATCTTCAGGACGTTGTCGTACTTGCCCTGGGTCTGCCATGGCAACTGATACGCAAACCCAACCTGAAGGTTGTGCCTGCGATCGAAACCGGCATGGGCCCAGTTCTTGTACAACTCGGACGGCGTGTTGTACTGCAACGTCGCCCTGCCGTCGGCGTCAGCCTCGTTCATCGACTCGCTCAACGTGTACGCGCCCCTGAACAAGAGACCGTGCGTGAACGGCTTGTTGAACGCGACCTGCAGCGAGTCGTATCGAGTCTTCAGGCGCTCACCCCACGAGTTGATGGCGATGGTCCGCCCGAGCGATGCATATGGGCGGCTGGCATTTCCGCCACCGAGCGTCAACGGCGCGTTGATGTCCAGAGCGGCGTATCCGTCGACACCCTTCGCGCCGACGTAGGCGATGTCGATCGACGAGTCGAATGGCAGACGGCGCTCGAACGCGACGTTCCAGGTGTGAATGTAGCCGCGATCGACGTTGCCAACTTCGGGCGTGTAGACCGCTGTTGCGCGATCGAGTGGTACCCGTCCCGAGCTCTGGTCCGGTCCAACGATGAGGGGGATGCCCTGTGCAAGCGTACGGTAGTCGAACGTCGGCGTCGGGAAGAACTCCGACGCGATGGTGATCGGGTAGTCGTTGTCGCCACGCACGGCGCGCGCCCAGGCCTGCGCGTTGTAGGTAATGCCATACCCTGATCGGAGGACCGTCTTCTCGTTGAGCCGGTAGACGCCGCCGAGGCGCGGCGCGAAATTGTCCAGGCCCGTGCTCAACCCGTTGCTCTGCGGGTTCCCACCTCGTCCCGCGATGATGACCTCGAGGTTGGTGAGGTCGAGGCGATCGAGGCCACGTCCGTTCGCACGCGCCATGATCGGGTAGTACTCCCACCGCAAGCCGAGATCGAGCGTCAGCTTCGGGTTGACGTTCCAGCGATCGCGGAAGTACAGCGCGTGCTGCCACTCGCGCGAGGTCATCACCTCGTTCTGGAAGCTCTTGCCAACGGTTCGAGGAAGACCGAGCAGGAACGACGCGAACGAGTTGTAGAAGTTGCGAGCCTGCCCGCCGTTGAGCGCCGTGGCGATCGCGTTGTCGCCGTCGAACCGGAACCGGCCGCGCGGATTGCCCGTCTCCGGCTGCCAGTGATCGAGATACAGGAAGTTCAGCGTATAGCCGCCGCGGAATTCGTGGCGCCCCTTCATCTTCGTGATGTTCGTAGCGAGCGAGTACGTCCGCTCGTCGCGGAAGATCGGGTTCCAGCCGTCACGATTGCCGAGCTCGCTGAACGTGGTGAAGCTGAACTGCGGGTAGCCGGCATATCGCTGGTCACCAATGCCCTGGTCGTTCGTGCCCGGGATGCGCAGCACGTCAAGACCGAAGTTGCCCGCCTGGAAGTCGGGGCCGTACACGTCCTGTTTCTGACGGGAGAACCCGAACGTCGTATCCATCAGAAGAGTGGGACTGAACGTCCACGTCTGACCGGCCGTAGCCTGCCAAACCTTCGTGAAGCCGCCGTCGCCATCGGCGTTCGGATCCGGCCCGAGGTAGTTCGTCAGATCGTCGACGGTCGCGTTCATGTGGCTGAACTTGCCCCAGATCTGGTGCGACGAGGTCCGGTTGAAGTTCATCTTGAAGTCGTAGTTGTCACGGTCGACGTGACGCGTTTCGTCGCGCCGATAGTTCTCGGTCAAACCGCCGACGCCGATACCGGTCGTGTTGGGCAGCGGGAAGAGCGCCAGGGCTCTGAGCGCGATCGGATCGAACCGGTCTGCGGGGATCTGATTGTTCGGAAATGGCTGCCGGCCGACTCCATTCGCGCCCCCCGTCGCCGGGTCGTAGATGATCTGCTGAGCGGGGTTCGTGGCGCTGACGACAGCCTTACTGAAGTCGCCCCTGCGAAGCGCTTCGTCAGGAACGTTGAAGAAGGTAAACAGGCTCTGCGTGCGCTTGTAGCCCTCGAACGAGCCGAAGAAGAACAGCCGGTTCTGCTTGATCGGCCCGCCGACCGTTCCGCCGTAGGTATTGGCGTTGATCGGGAGTTTTTCGGGTTTGACGCCCGAGCCGAAGTAGTACGGCGTCGCGTTCAACTTGTCATCGCCGTGGAACTCGAACCCGGAGCCGCGGAACTGGTTCGTGCCCGACTTGGTGATGACCGTGACCGCCGCTCCTCCAGCCATGCCCTGCTCGGCGTCGAAGCTGCTCGTCGACATGTTGACCGTGTCGACGGTCTCCGCCGGGGAGACGTACATCAGGTGGTTCGGGAGCCAGATGTTCATGTTCGTCGCGCCGTCGGTGCGGGTCGAATTCTGGGTGTTCGGCTGCCCGTTGACGTTCGTCGCCAGCGAGCGCGCCGGCGTGTCCGTCTCGGCGTTTCCGAACGCCATTGGCGTCGTTCCCGGCACGAGGTTCATGAGCGCCTGGTAGTTCCGGAACCGGTTCAGCGGCAGGCTGGTAATTTCCTGCGACTTCAATTCAGTCGACACGTCGGCTTTGTCGGTCTGCAGGAGCTGCGCTTCGGAGGTGACTGTCACCGATTCAGTGACCGTCCCGACCTCGAGGGTCACGTCGACGCGGGCAATCTGGCCGATTGACACCGGCACGCGGGCGCGGATGCCCTGCCGGAACCCCGACAACTGAACCTTGACGTCGTACTCGCCGGGCAGCACGTTCACCAGACTGTAGTTGCCCTCGGCGTTGGTGACCGTTTCGCGAATGAGATTGGTCTCTCTCCCGACAATCGTGACGGTCGCGCCGGGCGCGGCGCTGCCCTGTGCGTCCTTGACGACGCCAACGATACTGCCGTAGAGCTCTTGGGCGTGTGCTGGTAGAGCCGACAGGATGATCGCGGATGCGACGGCGATCGCAGTCAGTCGCTGTCGCTTCAACAGACACCGGATAGGCTTGCTCACAGATTTCCTCCCTCCTCCAAAAGAAACTGAGTGCAGCTAGAGTTGACCGAACGGTGCCAGTAGCGTTGCCCTCCTCCTTTCTGCGCCGATGAGCCGTGATCCCGGCGAGAGTACGGATCGAATGGCAGTCAGCGCGAGGTACAGCGCTACCGCCTAGAAAAACAGTGTCGTGCGAAGGGACGCTAACATATTGATACTACCTGAGGCAAGGGACGTGGGGGCGGTCAGGGGGGACGGACCCCGCTGGTGGCCGGTTCACTTAATCGAGAATCGGGCGACTCAGATGAAGGCCGGACGTGCCGCGCCGGACGCCGGTTCTTGCAGGCAGGGGACGCCGCAGACCGGTCGGAACTCGTCCGACCGGTCCACGGTTTGAGAGCACAAGGTCAGAACTGGACGCGGAGTCCGATCTGCACGCGTCTCGGTCCCGGCGTGTTCGTCGTGCCACCGCCACCGTCGTATGAGCTCGGCGTGAACTGCATGAAGTTGTTCGCCGTGAACGTCGTCACCGGAGCGCCCCAGTTCGGATGATTGAACACGTTGAACGCCTCGATGCGGATCTCAGGACGAACCTGCCCGATCTGGAACGACTTGAAGAGCGACAGGTCCGTGTTCCACACCGGCGGCCGGCGGAAGCGGTTGCGGCCGCTGTTGCCGAATCCCTCGACGCCCACCCCGCTCGGCTGCGAGAAGATTTCCACCGGATAGTACGGTTCGGTGCTCGATCCCACCGAGCCCTGCGGTTTCGGATCGCCGCTCACGTTGATGAAAATCGATCCGCAGCCCGGGCAGTTGAGCGCCGTGTTCGATCCGTTGATCGAATAGGGCGTGCCGGAGAACGCCGCGAAAATCGTGTTGAGTTGCCAGCCCTGCACGGCATGTGCGACGGGGCCGGTGGCGTTCTTCATGAACGGCAGATCGTAGATGACGCCGATCTGGAAGATGTGCGTGCGATCGAAGCCTGACAGCGCGAAGTTCTGGTCGTACATCAGCGGCGTGTTCCAGGTGAGACCGACCCAGCCGTCCTCGTCCGCCATGTCCTTCGCCCGGCTCAGCGTGTAGGCGCCCTTGAGCGCGAGTCCGTTCCTGAACGGCCGGTTCAGCCCGACCTGCAGCGCGTGATACCGCGCCTTCGTGCGCGCCGCCCAGTCGGTGATGTCGGTCGTTCCGGCCACCGCGAAGTACTGCCGCGATGCGTTGCCGAGGCCCGGCACGCCGTAATTGAGATTCAGGTCGGCGTAGCCGCCGTCGGTGCGCGTCCCGACGTAGGCGATCTCCGTCGAGATGTCCCACGGCAGCCGATACTCGTAGGCGACGTTCCACTGCTGGATCACTGCGCGGTCGACGTCGTTCGGATTCGGCGATCGCATGAACACGCCCTGCGGCAGCGTCACTCGGCCCGAACTGATGTCTGGCACCGGCACCGGCGGGATGCCGGTCGCCAGAGTTGTCTGATAGAAGAACGTGTCGGCCGACGCGTTGAAGTTGATGTCCTGCGGGAACGAGCCGCGCATTGGACGCGACCACGGCAGCGGGTTGATCGTGCGGCCGTAGCCGGCGCGGAACACCGCGTTGTCGGTGAGCCTGTAGGCCGCACCGACGCGGGGCGCGAAATACACGCTCTTCATCTTGATCCCCACGTCGTCGGGCACACCACCGAAGCCGCCGATCAACACGGTGTACGTGTTGTAGTCGAGGCGCTCGAGGCCCCGGTTCGCGCGGTGCATCAGCGGATAGAACTCCGTGCGGAGGCCGAGACTGAGCGTCAGCTTCGGGTTGACGTTCCAGCGGTCGCGGATGTAGACGGCGCTCTGCCACTCGCGACCCGTCTGATCTTCCGTCTGCACGTCTTTCGCGTACGAAGACGGAAGGCCGAGCATGAACCCGGCGAACTGGTTCCAGGCGAGCGAGGTGTAGCCGCTCGCGCCGGTCGTGTCGCCGCTGAACCCGAAGCCGCCCTTCAGACCATACGTGCCGAACTCGGCCTGCCGGTGCGTCAGCTCGAGGCGGACGATGTCGACGCCCAGACGGACGTCGTGCTGCGCGAACGCCTTCGTCAGCGCGGAGCTGAAGGTGTAGGTGCGCTCGTCGCGGTAAAGCGGCATCCAGTTGGGCGTGCCGCCGATCGTGTACCCGCCCGGTTGATCGCCGACCTGGAACGTCGGCATCCCGCTCGCGCGGATGTCGTTGGGGTCGTTGACGCCGGGGATGCCGAGATCGATGCCGATGTTCTTGCCGAAGTCGGGCCCGGTCACGTGCTGCTTCTGGATGTCGAGGCCGAAGCTGCCGTCCAGGACCATCGAGTGGCCGAGCGTCCACGTGTGGCCGACCGTGCCGATGTAGACGCGCGTGTGTCCAAGGCTCCCGTTATCGAAGCCGAGGATGTAGTTGTCGGTGACGTTCGCGTTCAGGAGGGCGAACTTGCCCCAGATCTGATGTGCCGCCGTCCGCTGGTACGTGAACTTCGTGTCGTAGTTGTCGCGATCGACCATCACCGTCCGGGGCGTCGAGTAATCGTCGGCGACCTGGTTCGAGTTCAAATCGCTGCTCGTGTTCGGCAGCGGGTAGTACGCCAGGGTCGCCTTTGCGATCGGGCTGATCAAGTTGGACGGAATGATGAAGTTCGGAAACACGTCGCGGCCCGTTCCTCCAGTCCCGGTGAACGGGTTGTATAGCTGGAACTTCGATCCGTATGCGGCCGCCACCTCCGAAAAGTCACCCGCGCGCATCTTGGCCGTCGGCACACCAAACTGCTGATTGAAGCCGCGCCGATCCCGCAGATGCTCCCACGAGCCGAAGTAGAAGAATCTGTTCCGGACGATCGGTCCGCCGACGGTGGCGCCGTAGATGTTGTGCGACAGCGGAGACTTCGGCAGGTCGTTGGCATTGTTGAAGAGTGAGTTCGAGTTGAGCTGCTCACCGTTGTAGAACTCGAACGCCGAGCCTCTCAGCTCGTTCGTCCCCGACTTCGTGATGACGGTCGTCGCGGCACCGCCGGCCATCCCGAGATCCGCGTCGAAGTTGTTCGTCGCGATGTTCACCGTCTCGATCGATTCGGCGGGCTGGACGTACCCGACATGGTGCGGCAGCCAGATGTTCACCGATACCGCGCCGTCGATGCGGGTCGCGTTGCTGTTCGGCTGTGTTCCGTTGACCCACGTGCGAAGCGAACGACCAGGCGTGTCGATCTCGGCGTTCTGGAACTGTGCCGGTGTGGCGCCCGGCACGAGATTGATCAGCGCCTGGTAGTTCCGGTACTGGTTCAGCGGCAGGTTGACGATCTCTTTCGACGTCAGCTCGGTGTGGACGTCCGCTTTGTCGGTCTGCAGCAGCGCGGACTCGCCGGTGACTTCGATGACCTCGGACACAGTGCCGACGGTCAGAGTGATGTTGATGCGGACGAGGTTACCGGCGGTGACCGGAATCGCCCCCTGACGGAATTCGCGGAATCCCGTCAAGGTCGCCGTAAGATCGTACGTCCCCGGCAGCAGGTTTCGAAACGTGTACGATCCATCAGCTTCGCTGGTGACTTCGACCTTGTTCCCAGTACCAGTGTTCGTGGCCACGAGCACGACGCCAGGCGTCAGTGCGCCTTGCGCGTCGGTCACCGTGCCCACGATCGAGCCGTAAAGAGCCTGAGCCGCGACTGTTCTAGGTGTGAATCCGAGGCTGATAAGTGTGATTGCTCCAAGAAGAAAGACGCGGAAGTGCAACGAACGGACGACGCGAGATGAAACGTCCCCAATGGTGTTCACAGTCCCTCCCTCAAACCACTCTCACAGGCTGTTTCAGATGAAGATCGCCAGGTAGCGGCAGCGGTGGGTGCCGATTCCCTCCTTGGTGAGGCCCCGTGGGCGCTCATCCTGGCGAGAATTCGGTCGACTGTTTCGCGTCAGCTCAGCAGAAAAAACGGTAAGAAAACAGTCGATCTCGCACGCTAGCACACGGGTACTCAGCGGAACAAGATCCCTATCAGCAGGGAATCGCGAGCGTTGCGACTACGGAGCCGTTCGCGACATGTGTTAGCGTCCCGACCATGCGCCACGCCGCACGGTTATCTGTGTTGCTGCTCTTCGTCGGGGCCCGCGCCGGTGCGCAACCTCTCGATCGGCTGACGATCATCGCGCCGGCAGCGCCGGGCGGAGGCTGGGACCAGACAGCCAGAGTGATGGCCCACGTGCTCGAGTCCGAAGGCCTTGTGCGCGTGGTGCAGGTCGAGAACGTTCCGGGAGCCGCGGGCACCATCGGGCTCGCGCAGTTCGTCAAGAGCTATGCGGGCGACGATCGCGCCCTTCTCGTGACCGGGCTCGTGATGGTCGGCGCCATCGTCTTCAACGCTTCTCCCGTATCGCTCTCCCGCACCACGCCGGTTGCGCGTCTCACCGGTGACTACGAAGTGCTCGCCGTACCTGCATCCTCACCAATTCGCGACGTTCGCGATCTGGTTGATCGTTTTCGCGCCAATCCTGGCGCTGTGTCGTGGGGCGGCGGATCGGCGGGCGGTACGGATCACATCCTGGCGGGGCTCGTCGCGAACGCTGCAGGCGTCGATCCGCGGCGCGTGAACTACATCGCGTTTGCCGGCGGAGGCGAGGCGCTCGCAGCAGTGCTCGGCGGACAGGTCACGGTCGCGATCAGCGGCTACAGCGAGTTCGCGCCGCATATCGAATCAGGACGGCTGCAGGCACTCGCCGTATCGTCGCCGTCGGCTTTGCCAGGGATCAACGCGCGGCCGCTTCGCGACTATGGCCTCGACGTCTCGCTTGCGAACTGGCGCGCCGTCGTCGCCCCACCGGGCATCAGCGAGGATGCGCAGCGGCAACTCGCGGAGGTGATGGGACGAATGACGCGTACCGTTGAGTGGCAGCGCGCGCTGCGCGATCGCGGATGGACGGACCTCTTCGCAAGCGGTCCTGAATTCGTCCGTTTTCTCGATGGCGAGCGGGTGCGCGTCGCGCGCATCGCACGCGATCTGCGGCGAACGCAAACGTCCGAACACTCTGGGTCCGCTCGCCTGTTTCCAAATCTCGTTCTGGGTGGATTCGTCGCGATCGTGATCGCGCTGGTCTGTCGTGTCCGACTGCAAACTAACTGGAGGGCCCGGCAAGAGCCAGACACCGCAGGCACGACACGCTGGCGATCGCTCGGCCTGATCACTGTCGGTCTGGTCTCGTACGTTGCATTACTTCGCGCCGCCGGGTTCATCGTCGCCTCGA
>Ga0114129_10010881_pt1 | contig 12959 bp, 10 predicted proteins | sample RhiMetdeltSRZDD1_FD_80071 | JGI IMG/M metagenome (GOLD analysis project Ga0114129, IMG submission 80071) | Populus rhizosphere microbial communities from Tennessee, USA - Rhizosphere MetaG P. deltoides SRZDD1 (version 2) (version 2) | ecosystem: Host-associated > Plants > Roots > Rhizosphere >...
GGCGTGGTCCGTCCGGCCCAGCCAGGAATACGCTTTCTTCGAGCTCCACCGACTCGGCCAAGGTCGTGAAGGTCCACAGATCTCGATCATGGAGCAAGAGCATGACGCCGCGGCCGTCGGCCAAACGGCTGGCTTTGATCGCAGGATGCAGATGAAAGCGGATGGCGAATTCGCCGGTGGCGCTGCTGTCGAACGCCTCGCCTTCGGCAGGCGTGAATATGTCCTCGCCATCGAGGGCGAGGCCGTCGGGACTAAGCTGTAGCGCGCGCATATGTACAATCCCGTAATCGCCGACATAGCCATCATGGGAAGCGCGCAGTGTTACTGCTCCCGACTCTCTTTCGATTCGCACATCGTGCGGACCGGAAATGATGGGCGTCCCTCCAAAAAGACGCCGGATCGATAACGACTCGAGAAACCGGCACGATGAGCGCTCGTTGACGGTTACCGTTGAATGCGCCGGCGTCGCGCGTGCGACCTGCCGCCAGTTTTCTCTGCTCACGGTCGGCAAGCCGCAATTGACCACCAATCGGTGATGTTTCCACGAGAGCTCGAACGACAGGCAGCCGGCATGGGCTTCCAGGCTCAAATCAATTGGTGGGGGGCGCCCGGTGTCGATCAGAAGAGCAGTTTGTCCTGCATCGATGCGCTGGTAGCCGGAGTGCGGTGCATTCGATACCGGGGTGCCGCGCGCATCATCGTATGCGAGCACAGTCGCAAGCAGATCGACGGGCGTGGGTCCCATGCCGTTGAACTGTGCGAAATTTCCATCGCCGTGCCTGAAAAAACGCAACATGGGCATGACGCGATCGATCGCGCTAATAAGGGCTTGGGGGGGCTGCAGCTGCCGCGCGGCGAATAGCTGCCGCAGGGGCAGCAAGTCAGCCAATAATTCTATCAATGCGCCCGGATTGCGGCTGATGTGTCCGCCATCAGGCAAGACTTGCCCGCGCAATTCATCAACTAGGCGGCGCACATTCGCGCGCAGATGCCCGGACTGCCCCTGCATGCAAAGCGTCGCATAGTTCAAGGCGATCACCGCCTGCAGGCGCGGCAATCCCCCGCGCGATTCGTTTAGATTGCGACGCAGGTAGCGTACCTGGCGCGACAAGCTGCGGATGAATCGACGATAGAAGCGAGCATCTGCATCCTGCAATACAAAGGGCGCCTGACTGAGCCAGCAGATCAGACGCCGTGCAATAATGTCCGAACGCCAGCCGATGGGATGCCAGCCGCCTTGCACGTTGATCCATTCGTCGATAAGCGAACGCGCATTGGCGCGGGTGATGCTGGAGTCCGCAGCGCGTAAATGCCGTAACCAGACAAAGCTCAGCAACGTCTTGGCCCACTCGTCCGATGGTGGTGTCATTTCAAAGGGAGATCTGCGGTCGCAAATGACGACTTTGCCGGCGAAAGCAAAGCGCCCGGAGTAAATTTCACTGGCGCGGGTTGCGTCGGCGGTCCGCAAATCCTGTGGCGCAATCAGGAGACGGTCCGTCTTGGTCGAGCCAAATCGCCAGCGAACCAATGGATTCGCATTGAAGCTGCTTAGTACGCTGCGAAATGCGCGGCGCCCGATGAGCACGGAGAGCCTGGCCCGCTCCGCCACCGAAACCCGCATCGTCAAAGTGCTCGCCTCCTGCTGCGCGTGCGAATCCGTAGCGCAACTCACACGATAGCGAAGGGTGGCGATACGGCCAATATGCCAGACCGGACTGGATCAGGATCAGGCTGCCTTTCGCACAAGTCGCGACGCGTAAAAACCATCGAGTCCACCCCAGCGTGGGTCCGGATCGGGCAAGTGCTGAGGCAACGTTCGCAGGGCGCCGTCCGGAGTAATGAATTCCTTGCGGCCGAAAACATCTTTCGCCGTAATTTGGCTGCGGGCGATGCGAGGATCGCGCTTGAGCAGAGCTTCGATCTGATGCTCGCCTTCCTCCGGTTCCAGCGAGCAAACGCAATAGACGAGCGTAGCGCCTGGTTTGAGGAGCTCGACCGCGCGGTCAAGCAGCCGTTGCTGCAATGATGTGAGCACCGGCAGATCAGCTTCGCTCTTGAGCCAAGGGACGTCCGGATGACGGCGTATCGTCCCGGTGGATGAACAGGGCGCATCGAGCATCACCGCATCGAATGGGCCACCCTGCCATTCCAGGACGTCGGCTGCGACTGTTTCGGCACGCAGAGACAGGCGGGCAAGATTCTCACGAAGACGGTTGAGCCGGGCCGGCGAGCGATCGACGGCAATAACATTCGCCCCAGCCAGTCCGAGTTGCGCTGTCTTTCCGCCGGGTGCCGCGCACAAGTCGGCAACGTTTATTCCGCGAATATCACCGAATAGTCGAACCGGGAGGGCTGCGGCGGCGTCCTGCACCCACCATGCGCCTTCAGAATATCCCGGCAACAGCGAGACTGCGCCGTGGGCCAATGTGCGCACTGAGCCGGTCGGCAGCACCCGGCCGCGCAGCCGGTCCGCCCAGGATTTTGGATCGCTTTTCACCGTGAGATCGAGCGCGGGTTCGTGGCCATTCGCGGCTGCGATCGCACGCGCGGTATCCCTGCCGTAGTTCCTGCTCCAGCGTTTCAACAACCATTCCGGCGTATCGCGAAGACCATCGGGTTGGGGTGTGCCGCCCTGAGCTACACGCCGTAACACCGCGTTGACGAGCCCGGCGTAACGCGCGGCGCGGCGGTCGGCCTGGGCGAGCCGCACGGACAGGTCGACAGCGGCGTGGTCCGGAACCTCGAGCCACAGAATTTGCGCCGTGCCGAGCAACAAGATTGTCTCAACCCGTGGCGCATCGGAAGGAAATCCCTTTTCGAGAAATCCGCCAAGCAGATGGCGCAAGGTGCCGAGCCGACGCAAGACGGTAGCTATCAGCCGGCGGGCCAAGGCGCGGTCGCGATCGGCAAGGGCCGGCAGACCCGGATGTGCATTCTTGCCGGAGAGGAGGTCGTCGAGCGCTATCCGCCGCCGCAGAACTCCGTCGAGAAGATCGGCGGCAATTCTTCGAGCGGCGAGGCCGGGAACTTCCGGCTGTGGGGAAGTGCGCGGACGCGCCATACCCGGATAGTTGCCGCTAAATTGTGTCCTCGTCGCGAAACTTCAGCGAAAAATAGCAACAACGCACAGCTTTGGGTCTAAAAACCCGCAGCTGTGGCGGCGCCTGCGTCAAAGGCGGCTCAGGCCCCCGCTTTCGCCACCTTCTTATTTTGCCGGTTGTTGACCAGGTCATCGACCACGGCCGGGTCGGCCAGCGTTGAGGTGTCTCCGAGGTTGCTGAATTCGTCTTCGGCGATTTTGCGAAGAATTCGGCGCATGATCTTGCCGGAGCGGGTTTTCGGCAGACTTGGCGCGAACTGGATCAGGTCGGGCGAGGCGATCGGACCGATCTCCTTTCGCACCCACTGGACCAGCTCCTTGCGCAGCTCCTCACTGGGCTGCACCCCCGCCATCAACGTGACGTAGGCGTAGATGCCCTGGCCCTTGATGTCATGTGGGTAGCCGACAACGGCGGCCTCCGAACATTTCGGATGTGCGACCAGCGCGCTTTCGACCTCGGCTGTACCGAGCCGGTGGCCCGCGACATTGATGACATCATCGACGCGACCCGTGATCCAGTAAAAGCCGTCCTCGTCGCGGCGGCAGCCATCGCCTGTAAAGTACTTGCCGGGATAGGTCTTGAAATACGTATCGACGAACCGCTGATGGTCGCCGTACACCGTGCGCATCTGTCCCGGCCACGAGTCGGCAATGCAAAGATTGCCGCTTGTTGCGCCCTGCTGCACTTTACCCTCGGCGTCCACGATCACCGGCTGCACGCCAAAGAACGGTTGGGTCGCCGAGCCGGGCTTGAGCCTGATTGCGCCGGGCAGGGGCGTGATGAGGATGCCGCCGGTCTCGGTCTGCCACCACGTATCGACGATCGGGCAACGACCTTCTCCGACAACGCGGTAGTACCACTCCCATGCCTCGGGGTTTATCGGCTCGCCTACCGTACCGAGCAGACGCAGTGATTTGCGCGAAGTTTTCTTGACCGGCTCGTCGCCGCCCTGCATCAACGCGCGGATGGCAGTCGGCGCGGTGTAGATGATGTTGACCTTGTGCTTGTCGCAGACCTCCCAGAATCGGGAGTTGGTCGGATAGTTAGGCACGCCTTCGAACATCATCGAGATGGCGCCGTTGGAGAGCGGGCCATAGACGATGTAACTGTGACCGGTAACCCAACCGACGTCCGCCGTGCACCAGTAGATCTCGCCTTCGTGATAGTCGAACACGTATTGGTGCGTGATCGACGTGAAGACAAGATAGCCACCCGACGTATGCAACACGCCTTTCGGCTTGCCGGTAGAGCCGGATGTGTAAAGAATGAACAGCGGATCCTCTGCGTTCATTTCCTCGCAGGGGCAGTCAGCTGGAACTGTCTTCGCTATTTCGTCGTAGTAAATGTCGCGGCCGGACTTCATGTTGATCGGTGCATTCGTGCGCCTGACGACGATTATCGACGTTACGCCTCCGGCCTTCTCGCAAGCTGCATCGGTATTGGCCTTCAACGGAATTTTGCGGCCCCCGCGAATGCCTTCATCGGCGGTGACGACCACGCTCGATTTGCAGTCCTCGATGCGTCCGGCGAGCGAATCCGGCGAGAAGCCGCCAAACACGACGGAATGGATGGCGCCGATGCGGGCGCAGGCGAGCATGGAGATCGCCGCTTCGGGAATCATCGGCATGTAGATGGTGACGCGGTCGCCTTTCTTGACGCCGCGCGCCTTGAGCACGTTCGCAAAGCGGCAGACGTCTGCATGCAACTGCTTATAAGTGAGTTTCTTGTCCTCCTTCGGGTCATCGCCTTCCCAAAGGATCGCGGTCTGATCGCCCCGCTTGGCAAGATGGCGGTCAACGCAGTTGTAGCAGACGTTCAGCGTGCCATCCTCGAACCATTTGATGGACACGTTGTCGGGGTCGTAGGACGTGTTCTTGATCTTGCTGAAGGGCTTGATCCAGTCGATGCGCTTGCCGTGCTCCGCCCAGAACCCGTTCGGGTCCTTGACCGATCGCGCATACCACTCCTTGTATTTGGCTTCATCGACATAAGCGCGTTTGCGCCATTCGGCCGGCACGTCATAGACCTTGTCGGACATCGACATTCCTCCCGACCCGCCCTGTTACGCGGCAGGCACTTATTCGTTTATCGGCTGCATTATGCGACGGCATTTGCGCGACCGACAAGGTGCAGAACCCCGGTTCCGGGAGTTTCAGGGCTTCAGGCTCCAAAGCCGCCGACGATAGCGCCGATAATCAGAAAAGCGCCGAGCCAGCCGAGGCTGTCGATCAAGGTAAGCATCGGACGCCGGTTACTAAAGGCATTGTTTGTCGCGATCGTCGTCAACACAAAGCCGAACCAGCATAGGGCGGCCGAGATGATGCCGGCGCGCACGCTGAACATGTTCATGTGCAATAAGATGCCGTAGAGCGCCCAACCAATGATGAGCTCGCTAATAAAAACCACGACGAAAGGCGCTCCCTTCGCCAGGATGGACTTGGCGCCCTGCTCCGCCTTGCATTGTTCCAAAGTTTTGCCCTGGGCCGCCATCCAGGGCTTGCTCAGCGCGGTGTAGTAAATGCCGCCGAAAATCCAGGCGGCCACGGCAGCGACAAGAATCGAAAGAAGATTGACATGCGCAAAATTCATTGCCGCCTCCCTATTTCATCCCGCCCATTTTGCACACCAACTTCCACTCCACCTCGGTCACCGGCTGCACCGATAGCCGCCCGTATTTGACCAGTGCCATATCCTTGAGCCTCGGTTCGGCCTTGATAGCCGCGAGCGTTACCGGCTTGGGCAACGGCTTGTCGGCCACAGTCGCGACCGCTACCCACGGCTCGTTTTTCGCTGCCGTTGGATCCGGGAAAGACTCGCGGATTACGTCGCCGATCCCGACGACCTGTTTCTCGTCGCCTGTGTGATAGAAAAAGAACTTGTCGCCCTTCTTCATGTCATTGAGATGCCGTCGCGCCGTGAAATTGCGTACGCCGGTCCAGGCCTCACCCTTTGCGCCACGCTTGACCTGGTCGTCCCAGGAATATTCCTCTGGCTCCGTCTTCAGCAACCAATATGCCATGGCTTCATTCCGATCTGAGCGGCCGTGTCAGCAACGATTCGATCGCTGCATCCACACTCATGCTTTTCGATAGCACCGCAGCGACGGCACTGGCGATCGGCATCTCCACATCTTTCTCGCGCGCCATCTCCAGAAGCACCGGCGCCGTGAAAATGCCTTCCGCCAGTTTGCCGTGCGCGGCGGTATGCGGGTCCTCGCCTTTCCCCAGGGCTACGCCGCAGGAAAAATTTCGCGACTGCGGAGTTCCGCAGGTGAGAACTAGATCGCCGAGACCGGCCAGGCCCATCAAGGTTTCGGTCTTGGCTCCGTATGCTTTGCCGAAACGCACCAGCTCGGCGAAACCGCGCGTCGTGAGCGCCGCCGAGGCGCTGGCGCCCAATCCTTTTCCCGTGACAATGCCTGCGGCGATAGCAAGGACGTTCTTCGTTGCACCGCCCAGTTCGACACCGCGAACATCGGTCGAGTGGTAGGGACGGAAAGTGCCGGCGTTCAACGCATGTGCCAGGTCGAGCGCGACCTTGGCATCCGTTGCCGCGATAGTGACCGCCGTGGGCAATCCGCGCGCGACATCGGCCGCGAAGCTGGGCCCGGAGAGGATTGCGGGCAGTGCGTTCGGCGCACATTCGGCAATGATCTCGGTCATGAATTTATGCGTGCCGTGCTCGATTCCTTTGGCGCAAGCGATGAGCGGCATATTTTTTTTGATCGACGATGTCAGACAGGACACCACCGATCGTACTGCCTGCGCTGGAACCACGATGAGAATTGCATCGCCACCCGCGGTCTCTTTAAGATCGCGCGTTATCTTGATGCTTTCGTCGACGCGTACGCCGGGCAGAAAGCGGCTTTCGCGATTTTTTTCCAGAGTTTCGGCGTTCCGTTGCTCATATTCCCAAAGAATGACTTGCCGTCCGGCACGCGCACAGGTCAGTGCAAGCGCCGTGCCCCAGGCGCCGCCACCAAGCACAGCGATCCGTTGAATGCTCATGTCGTTCGCTGGTCCGCCTACTTGTATGCAGCTGTGCGCCGCCGCAGCCCTTCGGCGGCGGCGATCTCGTCAAGCGGCCAGCGAGCACGCGGCGCTATATTCAGCGGGTCGGTGAGGCCGAGCGCCAGGCGTTCGCAGCCGGCCCACGCGATCATCGCACCGTTGTCGGTGCACAATTCGGGCGGAGGTAGAACGAGCGTGGTGCCGACCTCGAAGGCAAGTCGATTAAGCACCTTTCTCACCGCCTGGTTCGCGACAACCCCTCCCGCTGCAACGAGCGCGCTGGGCACGCCGATGCGCGAGCGGAAAAGCACCAGCCCGGCACGTAGCCGGTCGAATACAACATCCACGATGGCCTTTTGAAAAGCCGCACAAAGGTCGGCCACGTCCTGGTCGCTGAGCGGCGCGATCTTTTCCGCTTCCAGCCGCAGCGCGGTCTTCAAGCCCGAGAGCGAAAAATCGGCATCCTTCCGTCCGTGCATCGGCCGGGGTAGCTTGAAGCGCGTCGCGTTGCCGCGCCCGGCTTCCTTCTCGACCTGTGGTCCGCCTGGATAGCCGAGTCCGAGGAGTTTTGCGGTCTTGTCGAAGGCCTCGCCGATCGCGTCGTCCTGGGTGGTGCCAAGGCGCACATAGTTGCCTACCCCGCGAACTGCCACGATCTGGGTATGACCGCCAGACGCCAGGAACAGGCAGTAGGGAAAGGCGACTCTGTCAGTGAGGAGGGCGGTGAGGGCGTGAGCTTCCAGGTGATTGACTGCAAGCAACGGTTTATTCTTGACGAGTGCAATCGCCTTCGCGGTGGTCAGACCGACAATGACCCCGCCGATCAGGCCAGGGCCGGCAGCGGCGGCGACGCCATCGATGGCATCGTAATCTCGACCGGCCTGTGTCATGGCATTGGCGATGACAGCATCCAGAACTTCTACATGTGCGCGGGCGGCGATTTCCGGCACGACACCGCCGAACGCGGCGTGCTCGACGATTTGCGATAGCACCACGTTGGAGAGGATCCTGCCCTGGCCGTCTTCAGAACGTTGAACTACCGCGGCGGCGGTTTCGTCGCACGTCGTCTCGATGCCGAGGACAATCATCAGTTCCTCAATGGCTTGCGCCCGAGCAGGGTGACGGCAGCTGAAATAATAGCTAGTCCTGACGCTTGGGCCGACCCCGGTCCGGCCTAGCATCGCGAGGTGACATGGCGCAATCCACAGTCTCGTTGCGCATAGGTACGCGCGGCAGCCCATTGGCCATGGTCCAGGCACGCGCGGTACGCGCGCGTCTGGCTGCGGCCATGAACATGACCGAGGAGGAAATCGAACTCGTCGTCATTCGTACCAGCGGCGATACCATCCAGGATCGGCCACTCGCGGAAGAAGGCGGCAAAGGTCTGTTTACCAAGGAAATCGAGGAAGCGCTTCTTGTCGGGCGCATCGAGCTCGCGGTTCACTCGGCAAAGGACATGTCCACCGTGCTGCCGGAGGGGCTGGTGCTGGCGGCATGTCTCGAACGCGAGGATCCCCGCGATGTTTTCATCAGCCACAAGGCGCGCACGCTTTCGGAATTGCCTAAAGGCGCAAGGCTCGGAACTGCATCGCTTCGCCGTCAGGCGATAGCGAAGCGTACGCGGCCCGATCTGATCGTGATGCCGCTGCGTGGCAACGTGGAGACTCGCCTTCGCAAGCTCGAAGCGGGCGAAGCCGATGCGACGCTGCTCGCGCTCGCAGGATTGAAACGGCTTGGGCTGGCGGGTCAAGCCACCAGGATCATGAGTGCTGAAGAATTCCTGCCGGCCGTCGGACAAGGCGCGATCGCGATCGAGACGCGGGCAAACGATGCGCGGATGCGCGGCATCGTCGCGCGCATCGATGATGCCGACACGTCGACAGCCATCGCATGCGAACGCGCTTTTCTCGCCGCTCTCGATGGCTCATGCAAAACTCCGATCGCAGGTCATGCAATCGTAACGGCAAGCACGGTGCAATTCCGCGGACTCATCGCGCGACCGGACGGAAGCGCGGCACGCGACATCACAGGCACTGGCGACCGCAAGGACGCGGCCACGATCGGGACCGAAGCTGGACGCGAGCTCAAGCATCGTGCCGGGCCAGGATATTTCGATTGATGGGCAAGGGCGAGTGACATGCGCATTGTCGTCACGCGCCCACGAGTTGATGGCGAACGAACCGCCACGGCGCTCCGGGCACGCGGACATGAGGTGCTGGTGACGCCACTCATGCGCATCGAGCCAATAGCCGCCAACTTTGAAGGCGAGTGGAGTGGGACCATAGTCACCAGCGCAAATGCGGCAAACGCCATAAGGGAGAATTCGTCGGGCAACGCGCTCATGAAGCTGCCGCTGTTTGCGGTCGGTCGGCGCAGCGCGGAAGCTGCACGCGAAAGCGGATTCGAAGACGTCTTGTCGGCAGATGGCGGCGTACGTGATCTTCTGCAACTTATCAGGATCCGTCGACCCGATCGAAATGCGCCTCTGCTATATCTTGCCGGCGAGGATCGTGCAGCCGATCTCGTCGGGGCGCTCTCGACGCGCGGAATTGCTGCCGAAATGCGTGTTGTCTATCGCGCGGTCGCTTTGCCGTTTCCACCGACTCTCAGGGATGCGCTCGAGGCCGGTATAATTGACGTGGTGATGCATTTCTCCCGCAGAGCCGCTGACAGCTACGTGGCGGGTGCAAAGATGGCCGGCGTCGTAGCCCCGGCGCTTGCGGTGCGCCATTTTTGTCTGTCGTCGCAAGTGGCCGAGCCCCTCGCAGATGCCAGCCGGATCGATATCGCCAGTCGCCCCGATGAAGCCGCATTGATTGAACTTTTACAGGCGACCGCTTGATGATTGGCGCAGCCCCGACATTTGCGTTATTTCCTGACTGCGGGGTTGAGGCGATTCGCGGAGGAAGCGCGCATGCCCGATAAGCGCTCAACATCTGACCCTGCGGCAGGCGCGCCCCGCCGAAAGCGCCGGGCGCCGACTATCGATTTGACCGCGACAGAGGTTCCAGAAGCAGCAACCGGTCGTCCTCCCTCCGAGCCGTCTGGACCGCCCGAGCCAGAACACGCCAAGCCCGCCGATCAAGCGGAGACGCGAGCCGAATCGAAACAGGAATCCATCGGGTATGCGAATTCGTCGCCCGGTAGGTCGTCGTGGCTCAGCAGGCCGGCGCTTGTCGGCGGAATAACTGGCGCAGCGGTTGCTACAATTGGGTTCCTCGCCCTCTGGCTGGCCGGCGGAGCCCCAGTCCGTCACGCGGTATCAACCGACTCAAACGCGCAGCTCGATGGACTTGTGCAGCGGATAGCAAAGATCGAGACGGCACTCGCAAAAATTCCGGCAAACGATTCGAGTGTTTCAGAGCGGCTTTCTGCAGCCGACAACGCCATGAAATCGCTCGGCATTGCGTTGACTACGCTCAACAAGCACAGCGAGGAAGCCGCTGCCGGCGCTGCCGATGCACGCGCGCGGGCGGACGCGGCCGAGAAGTCGGTCACGCAGTTGCGGAGCAGCCTGCAGGATCTCAGCAGGAATACCTCTGCCGGGATGTCTCCTGCTGATGTCGACGCCCTGCAAAAGCGGATCGCTGTGCTTGAGCAGACGAACAATTCGAATCCGGTCGACATTGGTGCAAGGCTTGCACAGACCGTAACAGCGCTTCGCGACGCGGTCGTGAGCGGCGTGCCCTTCGTCGCCGAATTGGAGGCAGCAAGGGCTCTCGGCGTGGACGAAAATACACTAAAGCTGCTGACGCCATTTGCAGCAAACGGCGTGCCAACCGCAGCCGCACTAGGGCAGGAATTGAGCGCCCTGATTCCCGCAATGTCCAAGGCAGCAGGCTCGCAAGGACAGGGCGGAAGTTTCCTGGAGCGGATCGAGGCCAATGCCAGCAGGCTGGTGCGCATCCGCCCGGTTGGTGCGCCGGCTGGCAACGACGCGTCGACGGTGATCGCACGAATCGAGGTCGAATCCGCGCACGCCGATATCGATGCCGCGCTCACCGATCTCGGCAAGCTCGACGCCGCGATTCGCGCGCCAGCACAGAGCTGGATCGACAAGGCCCGGCCCCGACAAGCGGCGCTCACTGCCGCGCGTCAACTCGTTGGCGACGCCACGCGCGCGCTGGGCAGGCGATGAGGTTCGGATGATCCGCATCGTACTTTTTCTGGCGTCGGTCACGATCATTGCCGCCGGCTTTGCCTGGATCGCCGATCGTCCGGGCGAAGTTGCAATTACCTGGCTGGGCTACCGCCTCGAAACGTCGGTGCTGCTTGCCGCCTTTGCGATCGCCGTACTCGTGCTCATAGTCACGCTGCTGTGGTCGATCGTGCGCAGTATTTTGCGATCGCCCGAGCAAGTATCTTTGTTTTTCCGGCACAGGCGCGCGGTCAAAGGCTATCTGGCGGTCAGCCGCGGTCTGATCGCAATCGGGGCCGGGGATCTGCAACTCGCGCGTAAATCCGCCGACGAGGCGGCACGTCTGTCTCCCGGAGATCCGCTCGCGCAGTTGCTCACCGCGCAGTCGGCCCAGATGGCGGGCGATCGAACCACGGCCGAGCGTGCATTTCGAGAGATGACCCGGCGCCACGAAACAAAGCTGTTGGGCTTGCGCGGTCTCTATATAGAAGCGCAGCGCCGCAACGATGGCCCCGCCGCGCGGCATGCGGCTGAGGAAGCGGCGAGGATCAGTCCTGCGGTCGCGTGGGCCGGACAGGCTGTGCTCGATTATCGCTGCGCGGCCGGTGATTGGGCTGGCGCGCTTGAAGCGCTCGATCAGATGAAGCCTTCACTGGAAAAATCCGATTATCGCCGCAAGCGTGCTGTGCTGCTTGTCGCCCGCGCCCAGGCGCTTGAGGATATCGACCGCGACAGCTCACGAAAACTGGTGCTCGAATCGGTCAAGCTCGCACCGGATCTCGTGCCGGCGGTGGCACTGGCAGGTCGTCGGCTGGCCGAGTCCGGCGAGCCGCGCAAGGCACGAAAAATCCTGGAAGCTGCGTGGACGATCAATCCGCACCCAGATATCGCGGAAAGCTACGCCAACCTTAGATTGGGCGACAGCGCGCGGGACCGTCTTGCCCGCATGCAGAAGCTCGCCAGCAAGGTTCCTGGCCGACTCGAAGGCGCGCTGGCAGTTGCTCGAGCTGCGCTCGATGCGCGCGAATTCGCGACAGCGCGCAGCGCGATCGCACCTCATCTATCTGCACCTACGCGGCGTGGTGCGACCTTGATGGCGGAGATCGAGGAAACCGAGCACGGTGACGAAGGCCGTGTCCGCGAATGGATGGCACGCGCGATGCGTGCATCCGGAGATCCGGTTTGGACCGCAGACGGCGTCGTGTCCGAGCGCTGGCTGCCTGTATCGCCGAGCGGACGGCTTGACGGCTGGGAGTGGAAAGTTCCACTGGCAGAAATCGGCGTGACTCGTCCTGTCATCGAGGTTACGACGCCTCCCGCCGATACGCCTGCGATGCCGGAGCCGCCGCCCGCAGCGCCGGAGAACAAACCTGCCGGCAAGCCGCGCACGCGCGCAAAATCGAGCATGTTCAGCAAAACGGCCCCGGCGCAGCCTGTCATCCCTTTGGTGCATGCGCCTGACGATCCGGGACTTGATTTAGGCCTTGATCGCGATCCGGTGCCGGAAACCTCAGGGGCGCCAGCGAACGACGCATGGCAGCGCCTGCGGCAATTGTTCCGCTAGTCACAGCATGGCGGGCCGGGTGCGTATTGCTTGCCAAGCGAGGTCCGCGCCGATATCAGTTGCGCGGTTCCAGCCGGCGTAGCTCAGCGGTAGAGCATCCGCTTCGTAAGCGGGTGGTCGGGGGTTCAAATCCCTCCGCCGGCACC
>Ga0114129_10010882_pt1 | contig 12959 bp, 11 predicted proteins | sample RhiMetdeltSRZDD1_FD_80071 | JGI IMG/M metagenome (GOLD analysis project Ga0114129, IMG submission 80071) | Populus rhizosphere microbial communities from Tennessee, USA - Rhizosphere MetaG P. deltoides SRZDD1 (version 2) (version 2) | ecosystem: Host-associated > Plants > Roots > Rhizosphere >...
AGTGAATCCGGCTCGCTCCGCAGCCCGTGGCCTGTTACCTCACACCCATTTCATTGGTCACGGGGTGAATCCCGCGGCCACCGCGGCTATGCTGTGCACTCACCGGTCGTGGTCGCCGATTCACCGAATGCTGCGGCTCCCGGGCCTCGGGGAGCCGTAGAAACGTGGGAGCACCCGAGGTTTTCCGGTTCCAGGAGAAGAACGTGACGGACCTGAAAGGCGAGCTCGCCTCGCTCCAGATCGACCGCAGCCCCAGGCGCGCGAGCCCCTGGCGCTGGCCGCTCCTGCTCATGACTCCCGCCGTGCTGGGCCTGCTCGTGCTCTACGTCCTGCGCACCCGCCAGGCCTTCTCGGCGACCGAGGTCGAGACCGTGACGGTGGCGGTGAGCCGAGACGTGCAGCCGAGCGCCGGCACGCCGATCTTGACCGCCTCCGGCTACGTGGTGGCGCGCCGCAAGGCCGTGGTCTCCGCCAAGATCCAGGGCCGGCTCTCCGAGCTGCACGTCGAGGAGGGCTCGGTCGTGCGCGAGGGCGAGATCCTCGCCCGGCTCGAGTCGCTCGACTACACGGCCTCGGTCGCACGCGCCCGCGCCGCCGTCCAGCGTGCCGAGGCGGATCTCGGCGAGTACCAGCGCCAGCTGCGGCTGACCGAGGACCTGGCGCGGCAGAAGATCCTCGCTGAGGACCAGCGCGAGGCGGCGGCGAGCCGCGTGAAGATCGCGGAGGCCCAGGTCGCCCAGGTGGCGGCCGATCTCGCCTACGCGCAGGCACAGCTCCAGAACACGGTGATCCGCGCGCCGTTCAGCGGCGTCGTGGTGAAGAAGATGGCCGAAGTGGGGGAGAGCGTCGCTCCGATCCCGCCCGGGGTGAACATCTCCACCTCCTCGGGCGCGATCGTCGCGCTCGCCGACCTCCAGACACTCGAGGTCGAAGCCGACGTGGCCGAGGCGAATGTCGCCAAGGTCACGAGCGGCCAGCCCGCCGAGGTCATCGTCGAGGCGATCCCCGACCGGCGCTACAAGGCCGTGCTGCGCCAGGTGATCCCGACGGCCGACCGCACCAAGGCGACCGTCCAGGTGAAGGTGACGATCCTCGACAAGGACAAGGACCTGAAGCCCGAGATGAGCGCCAAGGTCACGTTCCTCGAGCCCGAGAAAGAGCAGCAGGCCGAGGCCGCGAAAGCGCCCGTCGTGCTGGTCCCGCGCGCGGCGGTCGTGACCCGGGACGGCAAGCCCACGGTGTTCCTGGTGCGCGACGGCCAGGCGCAGGCGCGAGCCGTCGTGCTCGGAACGGAGCGGCAGGGCCAGGTCATCGTCCAGGACGGTCTTGCAGGCGGCGAGACGATCGTCGCGAAGCCGGGCGACGAGCTCAAGCACGGGGCTTCGGTCAGGGTCAAGGGGTAAAGGGTAACGGCATGGCGATGGTGGACGTCCGCAACGTGACGAAGACTTACCGGAAGGACGCCGAGGAGCTCGTGGTCCTGAACGGCCTGAGCCTGCGCGTGGAGGAGGGCGACTACGTCGCGCTCATGGGGCCCTCGGGCTCGGGCAAGTCGACCTTGCTCAACCTGATCGCCGGAATCGACAAGCCCAGCTCGGGCGAGGTGGTCGTGGCCGGCACCAACGTGGGCTCGCTCAGTGAGACCGAGCTCGCCAGCTTCCGCAGCCACAACGTCGGCTTCATCTTCCAGTTCTACAACCTGATCCCGGTGCTGAGCGCCACGGAGAACGTCGAGCTGCCGCTGCTCTTGACGCATCTAACGAAGGCGGAGCGACGCGAGCGTGCCGCGACCGCGCTCAAGGTGGTCGGCCTCGCCGATCGCGCCTCGCACTACCCGCGGCAGCTCTCCGGCGGGCAGGAGCAGCGCGTGGCGATCGCGCGGGCGATCGTGACCGATCCGAAGGTGGTGGTGGCCGACGAGCCCACCGGCGATCTCGACGCCAAGAGCGCGACCGAGATCCTGGACCTGCTGGGCACGCTCAACAAGGACTTCAAGAAGACGATCGTGATGGTGACCCACGACCCGCGCGCTGCCGAGCGGGCCCGGACCCAGCACCACCTCGAGAAGGGCGTGCTGAAAGACTAGCCCTGGCTTCCGGCCAGGACGAGGAAGGCAAGTCATGAAGTTCCTGCCCTATCTTCTCAAGCACCTTCGCCGGAACTGGTTCCGGACCACCTTGACGGTGTTGGCGATGGCGCTCTGCATCTTCCTGTTCTGCACCTTGCAGTCGGTGCTGGCGCAGATCAACCTGCTGCTCGAGGGCACGAGCGCCAAGCGCCTGGTGACGCGCAACTCGGTCAGCATCGTCTTCGACGTGCCGCTCGCCTACGGGCCGCGCATCCAGTCCGTGCCGGGAGTCGAGCGCGTGGCGATCAGCTCCTGGTTCGGGGGGTCGCTCCCCGCGAAGAAGGAGGGCAAGAGCGAGGCGCAGAGCGAAAGCTCGACTACCGACTGGAGCAACTTCTTCCCGAACCTGGCCGTGGAGATGGAGCCGTTCCTCGCGATGTACCCGGAGTACGAGCTGCCGCCCGAGCAGTACCAGGCACTGATGGCCGACCAGCGCGGCTGCGTGATCGGGCGCAAGCTCGCGAACAAGTTCGGCTGGAAGCTCGGCGACCGCTTCTTCCTGGAGAGCTTCATTCCGCCGCACCGCAAGCCGGACGGACCCTTCGAGTTCGTCGTGCGCGGCATCTTCGACACCGATCCCGTGAAGTACTCCGGCACGGACACGAACATCATGCTGTTCCACTTCAAGTACCTGTACGAAGCCACCGGCCGCCAGCTGAACGCCGGGACCTACTACGTCGAGATCAAGGACCCGGACCGCGCCGGCGAGGTGGCGACGGCGATCGACGGGCTGTTCGAGAACTCCGACGCGCAGACCCGCACCGAGACCGAGAAGGCGTTCGCCGCCGGCTTCATCGCGATGGCCGGCAACCTGGCGCTGCTGCTGAACGGCATCGGCGTCGCCGTGACCTTCACGATCCTGCTGGTAGTGGCCAATACCATGAGCATTGCGGTGCGCGAGCGGCGCAAGGAGATCGGCGTATTGAAGACGCTCGGCTTCACCAGCCGGCAGGTGATGGGCCTGGTGGTGGCCGAGTCGCTGCTGATCGGGGCGATCGGAGGCCTCCTTGGCATCGCCGGCAGCCGGGGCATCATGTGGCTGCTCACCAACACTCCCGGGATCAAGGACGCGCTCGCCGGGATCGGCCTCTCCGAGATCACGCTTCAGCCGCTGGTGGCGCTGCTTGGGCTCGGGGTGGCGGTCTTCCTCGGTTTCGCGGCGGGTTTCGGACCGGCGCTCGGGGCTTACCGCGCCCGGATCACCGACATGCTGCGGACGGTGTGACGATGGCGCTCCCGCTCTCCTACAACGTCAGGAACGTGCGCGTGCGCTGGCAGGTCACCTTGCTGGCGGTGGGCGGCATCGCGCTGGTGGTGGCGGTGTTCGCGGTGCTGATGTCGATGACTGAGGGCTTCAAGGCCGCGCTGCGCTCGACCGGCCGTACCGACAACGCGATCATCGTGCAGCGCGGATCCGGCTCCGAGCTGACCTCCGGCGTGCCGCTCGCCGACCGCAACACGATCATGGTCGACGACCGCGTCGCTCGCGACGCGAACGGCCAGCCGCTCGCATCCTGGGAGCTGGTGGTCGTGATCGGCCTGCCGCGCGCGAACGACGGCCAGCAGGCCAACGTCACCTTGCGGGCCGTGACGCCGCGCGCCTTCGATGTGCGCGGCGGCATCCAGGTGGTCGAGGGCCGGAGCTTCACGCCGGGCCTCGACGAGGTGATCGTGGGGCGCAAGCTGACGCGCCGCATCCGCGGCCTCGAGATCGGCGGCCACGTCAAGTACCAGCAGAAGCAGTTCAAGATCGTGGGCCTGTTCGAGTCGACGGGCGCCGCCTTCGAAAGCGAGGTGTGGGGCGACTACGACACCTTCTCGGCGATCTTCCAGCGCGGCGGCGGTAGCAACTCGCTGGTGGTGCGGATGAAGGACCCGGCCACGATTCCCGAGCTCGACCGCTTCGTCCGCGCGCAGCCGCAGATGCAGCTGCAGGCGCTCTCCGAGCGCAAGTACTACGAAGAGCAGGCCGGCCCGCTCTCGCAGGTGCTCTCGGGGCTCGCCAACTTCGTCGCGTTCGTGATGGGCATCGGTGCGGTCTTTGGTGCGATCAATACCATGTACGCCATCGTTTCGGCGCGCACGCGCGAGATCGGCACCTTGCGCGCGCTCGGCTTTTCACGGCGCGCGATCTTGTTCTCGTTCCTGATCGAGTCGATGATCCTCGCGCTCATCGGCGGCGCGATCGGCTGCCTGCTGGCGTTCCCGATGAACGGCTTCTCGACCGGCACCGGGCAGACCCAGAGCTTCAGCGAGATCGCCTTCAACTTCCGGATCACGCCCTTGATCATCCTGATCGGGATGAGCTTCGCGGTCGTGATGGGAATCCTCGGCGGCTTGCTACCGGCTTTGCGCGGGTCGCGGATGCCGATCACGGCGGCGTTGCGCGAAGCCTGATCGGGGCACTAGCGCAACCGTTCACCGAGGAAGCGCAGGCTCTTCTCGATCCGCGTCCGTACGTACTCGTAGCCGTGGTCGCCGGGAGGCAGCTCGTAAGCGTGAGCGACGCCCCGCGCTTCGAGAATGCCGTGCAGGTCGCGGTGGCCGCTCGCGAGACCGTAGCGGTCCTCGGCTCCGCAGTCGATGAAGAGCGCCGGCGCAGCCTTCGCGTCGAGCTTTCGCGCGAGCGCGAGCGGGTCGTTTGCGCTCCAAAGCTGCGCGTCGATCGGATCGCCGAAGACCTGGTGGAACGCGGCCATCTGCCCGCGGCGGGCGCCCTGCTCGGCGGACGGAATCGCCTCGAGCAGCATCGCGCTGTGGGTGGCGACCGCGGCGACGAGCGCGGGCTGGCGGAAGGCGATGTTGAGCGCCGCATAACCGCCCATCGAAATCCCGAGGAGCGCCCGCCCGGCGCGGCCTGGAACCACGCGGTAGCTCCGCTCGACGTGGGCGACGAGGTCCTGCGTGACCAGATCCGCGTAGCGACCGCCCCTCGCATTCACGAAGAACGAATTGCCGCCGTCCACCGCGACCAGCAGGAACTCGGGCACGCTGCCGTTTGCGCGGAGCCCGGCGAGGACGGCGGTGAGCCCGCGGCGTTCCCAGAAGCTGGAGCCCTCGAAGAGGCCGTGAAGCGCGTAGACCACCGGGTACTTCCGCGACGCGGCCCCGTCGTACGTGGGCGGCAGGTCCACGACGTAGGCGACCTCGCGGCCGAGGGCAGCCGAGGCGAACGTCGCGGAGCGCACCTCTGCCGCGGCCGGGGAAGCCGCGAAGAGTACCAGCAGGGCCGGGAGGAGAGTCCGCATCTCGAGCACCGGGTCAGCGGACCTTCAGGATGGCGTCGAGAAGGCGCGGGTCCTGGGGCAGCTGCTTCACGGCCGGCAGCCGCCGGACGAGCTCGCGCCAGCGCGGGTCAGAGGCGAAGGCCTGCGCGAAGAGCGGCTGCGCGGCGTCGAGCTTCCCGGCCGTGGCCAGGGCCACCGCGTACCAGAAGGCCATCTCCGCATGGGCGGGCTCGAGGGTGCGCGCGGCGCCGTACTCGCGCTCCGCACACACCCAGTCCGCGAGCGCAACGCAGTCGTCGCCGGCGGTCATGTGGTTGTAGGCCCGTTGCAGCCGCACCAGCCGTCGCAGCTCGGCGAGCGGCTGGGGATGATCTTCGACGCGCAGGTCGAAGACGCGGTCCGCCCAGGGCCGGCCGCTGGCGCGGGCCTTGACCACGACGAGCGCCGCCGACTGGCGTCCGCGGATGTCGCCGCCCTCGGACTCGGCCGCGTCGAGCGCCGCGAGCATGCGCTCGGCCAGGTCGCCCTGCGCCGTCTCGAACGCGCGTGCCATCGCGGGCCACACGCTCGGCTTCTCCATCAGGTTCGCCTGCACCACGTACTCCTTGCCTTCCTGGCCGCCCGCGGCGGGGATGCAGAGCGAGCCCGTGTGCGTGGCGGCGCGACCCTGCGCGTCGACCATGCCTACCTGCCGCACGTCGCGCTGCGGGTCGCCGGCGAGGAGCGCCTTCAGGCTGTCCGGAGCCGAGCGCCCTGCGCGCATCAGCGACAGGCCGAGCGGGCCGTAGCCCGGATCGACGAAAGACTGGGTGGCGACGGCGCCCACTCCCGCCTCGGCCCAGGACACCACCGAGCCGACCGAGAACCAGTGGCTCTGTACCGCGACGCCCAGCTCGCCGGTCGTGGGATCGCGGGCGACGATCGAGTAGGTCGCCACGGGGCGCACGCTCGACGCGGGCGCGGGAAGCGCTGCCAGCAGCAGCGCGAGCAAGGCAGCCATGATCACCTCTCTCGGAAGGCCCGCATGCTACCACCGGCGTGACGCTTGACCTCCTCGAGCACCGCGTCGAAGCTCTGCGGCGTGAGACGCCCGGTGAAGGTGTTCTGTTGCGAGACGTGGTAGGAACAGAAGAGCTGGACGCCGTCGCCGAGATCGTGGGCGGCGCCGTGGGCGAACTCGAGTCGGCGAGGCAGCCGCTGCCCACGCTCCCGGAGCATGGCCAGGAAGCCGTCCATGCCGATGCGGCCCAGCGCCAGCACGGCGCGCACCCGGCTGAGCAACGCCCATTCCCGCGCCAGGTACTCGCGGCAGCGCCCGATCTCGAGCGGCGTCGGCCTGTTGGCGGGCGGCGCGCAGCGCGCGACGGGGGCGATGTAGCAATCGCGCAGCACGAGACCGTCGCCGCGTCGGATCGACTCCGGCTGGCTGGCATAGCCCGCGCGATGCAGGCCGGCGAAGAGGAAGTCCCCGGAGCGGTCGCCGGTGAAGATCCGACCCGTGCGGTTGCCGCCGTGGGCTGCGGGGGCGAGGCCCACCACCAACAGGCGCGCCTCGGGGTCGCCGAAGCCGGGTACGGGCCGGCCCCAGTACTCCTGGTCGCGGAAGCGCTTCACCTTCTGCTCGGCGACCTCACGGCAGTGGCGGCGTAGTCGGGGACACCGCTCGCAGGCGACGACATCGCGGCTGACGCGGACCAGGCTGTCGCGCATGGGCTCGCATGCTAGCAGGGCGACGCGCACGCGAGGTCCGTGCATCGGTGTGACACGGCGCGATGCGAGCAGGCGGGAACTGATAGCGAAACGGACGGACGGACCGAAACGGAACTGCGGGAATGAAACGCGACGAGGACCAGGGCTCTGTGGACGGGCTTTTTCGGGGGGCTAAGCGCCCCCCGTGCCCCCGCTAGCGTGCCCCCCTTGCTAGCCTTCGGTGCCGGTCTTCTTCTTGCTCGAAGCGCTGGCCTTCGGTGCGGCCTTGGCTTCCGCGGCGGCCGCGTTCTTCTTGGCGAGGCTGGCCTTGAGCGCCTCCATCAGGTCGATGATCTGCGCGGTCTTTGGAGCCTCGGCCGCCGTGATCACCTCCTGGCCCTCGACCTTGCGCTGGATCGCCTCGTGGTAGCGCTTGCGGACGTCGTCCTCGTAGTTCTCGGGGTGGAACTCGTCGTTGGCGATCTGCTCGATCAGCTGGATCGCGAGCTTCAGCTCCGGCTCCTTGACTTCCGCGTCTTCGATCGGCACCTCGGAAAGCGAACGCACCTCGTCCTTGTAGAGCAGCTGCTGCATCACCAGGCCCTTGTCGACCGGCCGGATCAGCACCAGGTACTGCTTGCCGCGCGCCGCCCACTTGGCGAGCGCGGCGCGCCCGGTCTTCTTCATCGCCTCGTTGATCAGCTTGTAGGCCTTGCCGCCGCCCTTGTCGGGCCCGAGGTAGTAGGCGCCGTCGAAGTACACGGGGTCCACCTTCGACGCCGGTACGAACTCGGTGATCTCGATCGCCTTCTGTGACTCCTCGGCCATCGCCCTGAGCTCCTCCTCGGTGAACGTGACGTATTGCTCCTTTGAGAACTCGTAGCCTTTCACCATCTGGTCGCGCGCGACGATCTCGTTGTCCTTCGGGCAGACGTACTGCTGCTTGAGGCGCGACTTGCACTTGTTGTGCAGCAGGTTGAACGAGACCGCCGAAGCGGACTCGCCGGCTGCGTACATGCGGATCGGGATGGATACCATCCCGAAAGACAGGGTTCCGGTAGCAATCGAGCGGGCAGGCATATCTCGATTTTAAGCCCCATAGCGGCTTCGCATAAAGCGTCCTGTTTATGCGTGGCCCGCCGCCGATCCTGAACCTAAGTTCCATGATCTCCGTAACCCGCACGTGGCACGTGGCTTGCTAAAGCTATCTCGATCCCCTGAGGAGGAGGCTGCTTTGAATCGAACGCTTCGACTCGTCGCCACAGCCCTGCTTCTGCTCGTATCGGTCAGCACGACTCGCGCACAGGACGCGGCCACTGGTGTGTTGACCGGCCGCGTGGTCGACGCCACCGGCGCCGCGCTCGCCAGCGTGCGGGTGGTGGCGACACGCACGGCGACCGCCACGGTCCGGGAGACCACGACCGACGCGACCGGAACGCACGCGCTCACGAGCCTCGCGCCGGGCGAGTACCGGATCGACTTCACAGCGGCGGGCTTCACGTCGAAGACGTTCGACAGCGTGGTGGTGCAGGTCGGCCGCCGGGTCTTCGTGGACGCGGTGCTCGACGTGCGGGGACGGGCGGAGGCGATCGACGTGGACGAGAGGGCTGTGAGCGTACGCACCGGCAGCTCTCTCGTCGGGGGCGTCGTGGCAGCGGGTGTGGTCGAGAGCCTCCCGCTCAACGGCCGCAACTTCCTCGAGCTCGCTTTCCTGCTCCCAGGCAACGCACCAGCGCCGAACTTCGACCCCACCAAAGCCAACGTGATCGCGATCTCCTCGGCCGGGCAGCTCGGCCGCGGCGGCAACATCACGATCGACGGCCAGGACAACAACGACGACGTCGTGGGCGGGCCGCTCGCCAATCTGCCGCAGGACGCCGTCCAGGAGTTTCAGATGGCGACGGGCCGCTTCTCCGCCGAGCAGGGCCGCTCGGCAGCCGCAGCCGTGAACGTGGTGACCCGCAGCGGGACCGACACGCTCTCCGGGTCGGCCAGCTTTCTGCTGCGCGACGACGCGCTGCAGGGCCTGCCGGCCACGTATGACAGGAGCACGGGTGAAGCGCCGCCCTTCAACCGGCAGCAGTACTCGGCGACGCTCGGCGGCCCGATCGCGCGCGGCCGGGCCTGGTGGTTCGCGGCGGCAGAGTACCGCAACCAGGACGCGGTCGTGCAGACCGGCGAGCGCGACTTGGCGACGCGCACGATCCGCCAGACGCTGGCGGCGGCGCCGCTCGACGACTTCCTGGGCCTGGCGCGGGTCGACGTGCGGCTCTCCGACAAGGACACGCTCGGCGCGCGCTACCTGGTGCAGGACGAGCAGGACACGGCCGCGAGCACGCTCGACCGCTCGATCGGCTCCGCCGCCCAGCGCCAGGCGAGCGAGAACCGCCACCATCAGGGCCTCGTCACCTGGACCCGTGTCGTCGGGACCACGGGGGTGAACACCTTGCGCGCGAGTTACAGCGACTTCCGCAACTCGATCCTGCCGGTGGCGCCCGGCCGCCAGCTGACGTTCCCGAGCATCCAGGACGGGGCCAGCTTCCGCGTGCCGCAGGGTACGACCCAGAAGCGCTGGCAGCTCGCCGACTCGGTGTCCTGGGTGAAGGGTGCCCACACGCTGCGCATCGGCGCCGAAGCCGCGCACACCTTCGGCCGCTTCGATCTCGGCGTCTTCCGCGACGGGCGCGTCGAGCTGGTGCAGGACTTCCCCCAGTTCGACCTGAACCGCGACGGGGGGGTCGACGACAACGACCTGCTGTTCGCGGTCACGCTCAGGAGCGGCAAGCCCGACCAGGACCTCGTGCTCGACGATTGCAGCAGCAACTACTTCGCGGCCTTTCTGCAGGACGACTGGCGCGTGACGCCGCAGCTCACGCTCAACGTCGGCCTGCGCTATGAGCTCGACAGCGACGTCAAGAACATCTCGGGCTACGCCGACACCAACCCGATCGTGCAGGCGTTCTACCAGGGCGACCGCGGCCGCGACCTCGACAACTTCGGCCCGCGGCTGGGCTTTGCCTGGACGAACCGCCGCGGCATGCTCCAGCTCCACGGCGGCTTCGGGCTCTACTATGACCGCGTGACGCTCGAGATCATCTCGCTCGAGCGCGGCCTCGATGGCCGGGCGCTGCCGATCGAGGTACGGGCCGGCAACGTCTTCTTCCTGGACCCCGGGACCGGCAGCGTGCCGCCCTTCGCACCGACCTTCGCCGATCCCTTCACCGGCTTCATCCTGCCCGGCGCGGGGGCCTCCGGCATCAACATCATCGACAACTCGCTCGAGAACCCGACCGTGCAGCAGTACAACCTCGGGGCGCGCTACCGGCTGCCGGGCGACGCCGTACTGCAGCTCGACCTCGTCCACAACCGCGGCACGCACTTCATCATCGGCCGCACGGTCGGCGAGGTGTTCAACCCGGTGGTGGGCGGTCCCGACCGCGTGGTCAACCTGGAGTCGAGCGTCGGAACCCGCTACGACGCATTGCTCACCAGCCTCGAGAAGCGCTTCGGGCGCGGGCAGCAGCTGCGCGTCTCCTACAGCCTGGCGCGCGCCCGCAACTACGCGAACGACGACCAGATCCCCTTCAGCTCAGGCCCGATCGACCCGAACGACCTGGAGCGCGAATATGGCCCGACTCCGAACGAGCAGCGGCACCGGTTGGTGCTGTCAGGTTCTTTCCTGCTGCCCCTGGAGCTACGGCTTTCGGGCATCTGGACGGTCGCCTCGGCCGTGCCGATGGACATCCTGATGCCCGACGCCTCGCACCGCGTCCCGACGCTCTCACGCAACGTGGGCGCGCGCGAGTTCGAAAACGCGGCCGAGCTCAACGCGTACCTCACGTCGCTCAATGCCAAAGGCGGCATCGACGGCGTGCCGCTGCCACTGGTTCGCGAGGACGCGCGCTTCAGCGACAGCTTCGACTCGCTCGACCTGCGCCTCTCGCGCCGCTTCGCGCTCACGTCGTCGCTCAGCCTCGAGGCGATCGTCGAGTGCTTCAACGTCTTCAACGTCACGAACGTTCTCGGGGTGTCGAAGACCAACTACTCGGGCTTCGCCAACGTGCTGGCGCGCGACAGCTCCGACCCGGCCGACGCGGGCTTCCTGCGCTCGTCGTCCTTTGGTCGGGCTCTGACGACGGCCGGGGGTGTCTTCGGCTCGGGCGGGCCGCGTGCCTTCCAGCTCGGCCTCAGGGCGCAGTTCTGAGCCCGCAGGAAGCCCCCGCGCTTCGGCGGCGGATCGGGCTCGGCGCCGCCGCGGCCCTCGTCGTGGGCGGCACGGTCGGCGTGGGGATCTTTCTCACGCCCGCCGGCATGGCGCGTTCGCTCGCCTCGCCCGGGCTCGTGTTCCTGGTCTGGTGGTTCATGGGCGCGGCCGCGCTCTGCGGAGCGCTCAGCCTGGGCGAGCTCGCGGCGCGCTACCCGGAGGCGGGCGGGTCCTACGTGTACCTGCGCGAGGCGTACGGCCCGGGCCTGGCCTTCCTCTACGGCTGGAAGTGCCTGCTGGTGATGGACCCCGGGCTTACCGCGGCGCTCGCGATGGGTCTTGGCGCCTACGCCCAGGCCACGATCCCCGGCCTCGCCCCGAAGGCCGTGGCGCTCACCGCGATCCTGGCGATCGCCGTCGCCAACCTGCTGGGTGTGCGGCTGGCGAGTGCCATCGGCCACGCCCTGGCGCTCGCCAAAATCGCGCTCTTGGCGGGGCTCGTGGTGTGGGGCTTCGCCACGGGCGCGGGCGACCTCGATCGCTTCGAGCCGTTCTTCGCGCGGCGTGGCGCTGCCATGCCGCTCGTGCCGGCGCTCGCGGGCGCGCTCGTGCTCGCGTTCTTCTCGTTCGGCGGCTGGTGGGAGGCGGCCAAGCTTGCGGGCGAGGTGCGCGACCCACGCCGCGTGCTGCCGCGTGCGCTCGCGCTGGGCGTGGGCGCAGTGACGTTGCTCTACATCTCGGTCAGCGCCGTGTTCCTGTATCTGGTGCCACTCGACACGCTCGGCTCGGACGAGACCTTCGCCGCCCAGGCGGGCTTGGCACTCTTCGGCCCGAGCGGCGGCCGGGCGCTGTCGGCGCTCGTGGTCGTGTTCGTGACCTCGACGCTCTTCGCGTTTATGACCTTCGCGCCACGGCTCTATTACGCGATGGCGAAGGACGGCGCGGCGCCGGCCTTCGCCGGCCGCGTCGACGCTCGCACCGGGACGCCGGTCGCCGCGATCGTGCTGCAAGCGGCGCTCGCAGCGGTGCTGGTCGTGCTCGGCAGCTTCGACTCGGTCGTCGCGTACTTCGTCTCGGTTACCGTGGCTTTCCTGGCACTCACGGTGGCGGGACTCTACCGGCTGCCCCGGCCCGAGCCCGGCGCCTATCGCGTCCCGGGCTGGCCCCTTACGCCGCTCGTGTTCCTGGCGATGCTTTGCGTGACGCTCGCGCTCCTGGCGGCCGGCAACCCGCGGCAGACAGCACTCGGGGCGGCGGTCGTGGCCGCGGGCTTACCCGTCTATCGCCTGTTCGTCGCGTCGCGGCACGCCGGCCCGGACGACACCCGCAAGGAGAAAGCCTGATGGCCTGGATCAAGACGATTCCCTTCGACCAAGCCGACGCGAGCTTGCGCCAGGCGCTCGAGGGCCAGCACGCGCTCTACCCGAAGGAGTACGAGCGCAAGCCCGGCGACGTGAGCGAGAGCATCACGTCCACGCACACGCTGATCCCGGAGGCGCTCTACCACGCCTTCGCGACCTTCGGTGCGCTCCTATCGCCGTCGCTGCCGCTGTCGCGCGCGCAGCACGAGATGATCACGACGCACGTGTCGGCGCTCAACCGCTGCCACTATTGACTGGACTCCCACGCAGAGTTTCTGCGTGCCGTGACGTTGGATGCCGAGTTCGTCAAAGCGCTGGTCGAAGACTACGAGCACGCCCCGCTCACGCCG
>Ga0114129_10010883_pt1 | contig 12958 bp, 15 predicted proteins | sample RhiMetdeltSRZDD1_FD_80071 | JGI IMG/M metagenome (GOLD analysis project Ga0114129, IMG submission 80071) | Populus rhizosphere microbial communities from Tennessee, USA - Rhizosphere MetaG P. deltoides SRZDD1 (version 2) (version 2) | ecosystem: Host-associated > Plants > Roots > Rhizosphere >...
CAGCGGTGCTTGCGCTCCGGTCGTCAATCGACACCTCTTCGTCGGCGTGCTCACGCGCGTTCTGAAACGCGGGCGCATCGACGAACTCCCAGTCGTCCCCCTGGATCCATGGACCGCGGGCATCGATCTCACCGTCATCGCCGGCGCCGGTCGAATCGTTGAAGAACTGATCGACGAGGATCGCGGTGGGCGGAATCTTCCCGATGGAGAATCGCGGCTTCCCCAGGCTCTCGAGCGCGGCGGTGAACGCCTTCATGTGGGTAATCTCGCGGGTCATCAGGAACTGCAGCGCGTCCTTCGTTCCCGCGTCGTCGGTGAAATTGATCAGGCGCTCGTACACGATCTTCGCTCTCGCCTCTGCCGCGATGTTGCTGCGGAGGTCGACGTCGAGCTCGCCGGTGATCTTCAGGTAGTCGGCGGTCCAGGCGTTGCCCATCGAATTGAACAGGCTCACACCACCGCCGCCGGCGATCGCGATGAGCGGATCGGCTTCCGCCGCGTCGCGGTTGAACTTCATCGGCTTGAGATGCAATCGCGCGAGCGCGCCAACGATCTCGAGATGACTCAGCTCCTCGGTGCCGATGTCCATCAACAGGTCCTTGCGCTCCAGATCGTCGCAGTTCATCCCCTGAATGGAATACTGCATCGCAGCAGCGAGCTCGCCGTTGGCGCCGCCGAACTGTTCGAGCAGCATGTTGCCGAATGCCGGGTCTGGTGCGTCGACACGCACGGTGTACATCAGCTTCTTGACGTGGTGATACATGAAACCTCTTAGTCAGGTTGGAAAGGACGTGCGCTGCAGGTATGGACGAGCAGTGCGGGAATCGGTCGCAGATTACAGCTGCAACGAATGTGCCCCGCTGTCGGAGCTCAGCACCATCCCCTGCTGAGCGGCCTGACTGTGGACATGAAGTTGCAGTAGTTCTGTTCAACCCGAATAACCAGGCATCTTGTAGTCGCCGGGTTGCTCATGTTGGTAACCCGACGTCTCGAAGTGGAGAAGTGCATGCATCAGTCTCATGGTCGCCGCGTCCTCGGCGCCGTCGCCGTCGCCGGCCTCCTGCTCATCCCCGCGTTTTCAGCTGGAGCGCAGACGCCCCCTGACAACACGAAAGTCAACAAGGGCGATCAAGCCAAAGGGGCGACGACCGCCGACCAGCAGAAAGAAAACGCCAGCGATCGGGGGATCACCCAGAAAATCCGGCGCGCGCTGATGGACGACAAGTCGCTGTCCACCTACGCGCACAACGTGAAGGTCGTCACGCAGGACGGTCAGGTCACGCTCAAGGGACCCGTGCGGAGCGAGGACGAGAAAAAGAGCGTAGAGGCCAAGGCCACAGAAGTGGCGGGCGCGGGACACGTCATCAATCAACTGAGCATCGCCCCGCCCAAGGGATCTACAAAGTAATCAAGGAGAATTCATGACAAATAAGAAGACCGCCGTGTTTGGTTTGTATCCCAGCGTCGAACGCGCCGAGCGCGCGGTGGACGAGCTCGTGAGTGCACGCTTCGACAACGCCGACGTGTCCGTGCTGATGGCCGATCATCAGGGATCGAAGGACTTCGCGCACGAGAAGCAGACGAAGGCGCCGGAAGGCACGGCGACCGGTGTCGCCGCCGGCGGAACGATCGGCGGCACGTTGGGATTGCTGGCCGGTATCGGCGCACTGGCAATTCCTGGAGTCGGCCCGTTCATCGCGGCGGGCCCGATCATGGGCGCGCTCGCGGGCCTCGGCGTCGGCGGAGCCGTCGGAGGGCTGGTCGGAGCTCTGGTCGGCATGGGCATTCCGGAGTACGAAGCCAAGCGCTATGAGGGACGACTGAAAGAGGGCGGCGTTCTGCTGTCCGTCCACTGCGACACGTCCGAAGAAATCACGCGCGCGAAGGACATTCTGAAGCGCACCGGCGCCAATGACATCGCGTCGGCAGGCGAGGAAACGGTCGCGGCGACGTCCAACACGCGCAACGATCGCGCGCTCTAAGCTCCGCGCACACATTGATAGACTCCATGCGCGGGTTCGCGGCCGTCGCTTAACCGCAGGCCGCGCATGGTGCGCTACCCCTTCGACCCTGACAATGGCAGTAGCCGTAGACGATGCGAGCGGATCGTTCGTCGGCGAGCTTGAAGCCGCCCGTGTTTACCCGACGCCCCGGCGAGCGGATAGCTAACCCTCAAGTAGTAGGCTGCAGGCATTTTCCCCACAGCATATTAGCGATCGGCCGCGCGCTCGTGTCCTGCGTGCCGGCTTCCACCACGCGAGTCGTGCGCCATGGAGCAGCGAAGGCACGGGCATCATCGCGATGATTAACCTGTTGCCTGGGCGCGTTGGAGGGGCACGATGACGTCAAGCTGTGTTCCAGCTCCAGGGCTCGAGCGAATGGTCAGCCTTCCGCCAACCAGCTCCAGCCGCTCTCGCATGCTGACTAAGCCCAGTCCGCTCAGCGCGATGTTGTCTACGTCGAATCCGGAGCCCTGATCGGCAATGGTCAAGACCAGCCCCTCGCGGTCGCCGGCGAGGCGCACGCAGACTTCGCGGGCGCCGCTGTGCCTGATCGCGTTCCGAAGCCCTTCTTGCACGATGCGGAAGAGACAGAGCGAGACGTCGCGCGGCAGAGTCGTGGGCACATTGGCGTGCGAGAAGGCGATCGCGACCCCGTGCTGCGACGACAACTCCCGCCGCAGGCCGGCGACGGCGACCACCAGGCCGATGAGCTCGAGTTTTGGTGGATGTAGTTGGTGCGAGAGGTCATGAACGCTCGCGGAGATTCCAGCCGCCCGATCCGACAGGTCGCGGGTACGCTCGAGAGCGTCCCGGCGACCGAACCGCACGGCCTCGGCAAGCTGTTCCATCTCGATGAACAACAGTGCCAGTTGCTGGCCGACATCGTCGTGCAGATCGCGCGCGATACGCATACGCTCGGCTTCCTGTTCGGTGATCAGCCGGCCGACAAGATCTCGTATCCGCGCATGGCTCGCGCGAAGGTCGGCTTCGCTCTCGAGGACGCTCGCCTCGGCGCGTCGTCGCCGCCCCAGCTGAACAAGCAGTCCAGCGATCAGAGCCGCTTGCACGAGCAGCAGCGAGATCACGCCGACGATGTAGTAGCGATAGCGATCCCAGGCGCCGGGCTCACGTAACCTGTTCGTCCTTCCGACAGGGATGCGCGCTTCGCTGACGTACTTGCGGGCGAGGAACTCTCGCCGCGCCACCTGATAGTCCTCGTCTGAGAAACGCGCGACATCGACGGACTCGCTGTAGTGGTCGAGGCGGTCGCCGAGACCGCCACCAAGAATCCGTTGGAGCTCGCGATCGGCGGTGATCGGTACCGGCTGGTCCTTCCACAACGCGGTAAACACGATGACGCGTTTTTCCGGACGTTCCTGGACCAGCGCCGAATCGACGGAATCCAGTACCGAACCAGCGACGGCGATGCAGAAGAGAAGGACCTTCACGGGCTGAGCGTTGAGGTCATCATAGCGCTCAAAAGTTCATTCACGATGACGTTGCGAATGAAAGCGGCCTTTTTGCGAAACCCGCGAAATACCGTGGCGAGGGCACCGCGCACTCGATCGCGGCATTTCAAGTGACGGCCACGTTGCCGATTCTGCATAGAAGGCCTCGGCGTCGCTTCGTAGCATGACCGTTGCGCCCGCAGCGCCATTTTCAACACGCGAGTTTGAAAGAAAAGATCGGAGATCACGAACGATGGCTACCAAACAACCCAACATTCTGGTCATCTGGGGCGATGACATCGGGTGGTTCAACGTCAGCGCCTACAACCACGGGGTCATGGGCTACCGCACGCCCAACATCGACAGAATCGGCAAAGAAGGCGCGATGTTCACCGATTGGTACGGCCAGCAAAGCTGCACCGCGGGAAGGGCCGCCTTCATCACCGGCCAGTCGCCGATCCGCTCTGGGCTCACCAAGGTCGGCCTGCCGGGCGCGGACCAGGGACTGCGCGCGCACGACGCGACCATCGCCGAGCTGTTGAAGCCTCAAGGCTACGTCACGGGGCAGTTCGGCAAGAACCATCTGGGAGACAAGAACGAGTTTCTCCCGACCGCGCACGGCTTCGATGAGTTCTTCGGCAACCTGTACCATCTGAACGCGGAGGAAGAACCCGAGAACCCGGACTATCCCAAGGATCCTGAATTCAAGAAGCGCTTCGGGCCACGCGGCGTCATGCACTGCTGGGCCACGGATAAGGACGATCCGACCGAGGACCCGGTGTTTGGCCGAGTCGGCAAGCAGTGAATCGAGAACACCGGCCCGCTGACCACGAAGCGGATGGAGACGGTCAATGACGAATTTACCGACGCGGCGTTGGACTTCATCGACCGGGCGCACAAAGCGAACAAGCCGTTCTTCGTCTGGGCCAACTCGACTCGCATGCACATCTTCACGCACCTGAAACCAGAGTCCATCGGGAAAACCGGGCTGGGCACGTACCCCGACGGCATGGTCGAGCACGACGGTGACGTCGGGCGGCTGCTCGCGAAGCTCGATCAGCTTGGCATCGCGGATAACACCCTCGTGATGTACTCCACCGACAACGGTCCCGAGGAGTTCTCCTGGCCTGATGGCGGGACGTCGCCATTCCGTGGCGAGAAGGACACGAACTGGGACGCTGGCTGGCGTGTGCCGGCCCTCCTTCGCTGGCCGGGCGTGATCCAGCCGGGCACCGTTTCGAACGAGATCTGCGCTCATGAGGACATGCTGCCAACACTGCTCGCCGCGGCCGGCGCGCCGGACGTCAAGGAGCAGCTCCTCAAGGGGCTCAAAGTGGGCGACAAGACGTTCAAGGTACACCTCGACGGCTACAATCTGGTTCCGTTCCTGAAGGGTGACGTGAAAGAATCGCCGAGGAAAGAGATGCTCTACTGGAGCGACGACGGCGAGCTGATGGCGCTGCGGTATGGCAACTGGAAAGCGGTGTTCAAAGAGCAGCGCGCTGAGAGCTTTCAAGTCTGGTCAGAACCGATGGTCAATCTGCGCGTGCCGAAGATCTTCAACCTTCGCAGCGATCCGTTCGAGAAGGCGGATAAGAACTCCATCTACTACAACAACTGGCTGCTTCGGCGAGTGTTCCTGCTCGTTCCGGCCCAGATCTACGTGGCCCGGTGGATCCAGAGCTTCAAAGAGTTTCCACCGAGTCAGAAGCCGGCAAGCTTCAGCATCGACCAGGTCATGGAGACGCTGACCTCGGCGGGCCAGAAGAATCACTAAGTCGCGGGCACCGAATGTGACTGTGAGCGAGCCACGCAAGACGCCGCGGACGTCCGACTCGGAGGACGTCCGCGGCTTCTACGAACGGATGCCCTATCCCGCGCCGTTCACCAGCCTGAATGAGCACCGCGACCTGTACCGAAATCCGGATCGTCGCCGGGCGCTCTTCCACCTGATGTGGCCGACCCAGCCGCTCCGCGGACAGCAGGAGATCCTCGTGGCCGGGTGCGGCACCTCGCAGGCGGCCCGTTATGCTCTTCGCGAGCCCGATGCACGAATCGCGGCCATCGACATCAGCGAGACGAGCCTGCGCTTCACGCGCGATCTCCAGCGAAAGTACAACCTGGAGAACCTCGAGCTCCATCAGCTCTCAATCGAGAACGTCAGCGACCTCGGACGCACGTTCGATCAGGTCGTCGCGACGGGCGTGCTGCACCACTTGCCTGACCCCGATCTGGGCCTGCGGGCGCTGCGCGGCGTCCTCCGTCGGCAGGGCGCAATGCACCTGATGGTCTATGCCCCGTACGGGCGAGCCGGCATCTACATGATGCAGGAGTACTGTCGCCTGCTCGGGATCAGTCCCTCAGCGGAGGACTTGCGTGATCTCGGCGCCGCGCTCGAGGCCTTGCCCGATGACCACCCCATGGCCCGCGTCATGAGGGGAGCGAAGGATTTCAGGCATCCTGACGCGCTCGCCGACGCATTGCTGCATCCTCTCGATCGCGCGTATACCGTTTCGCAGCTGTATGACTGGCTCGACCGCTGCGGCATGTCGTTCGGTCGTTGGGTCGAGCAGGCCCCGTATCTCCCGCAGTGCGGGATCATGGGCAAGACGACACACGCCGCCCGTCTCACGTCACTTCCGGCGCCCGCGCAGCACGCAGCGGCCGAGTTGTTTCGCGGCACGATGGTCAGGCACAACCTGATCGCGTATCGCACCGATCGGACCGTCGCGAACCAGCCAATCTCCTTTGCCGGCGAACGGTGGCGCGAATACGTTCCCATCGCATTGCCTTGGACGGTATGCGTTCGTGAACGTCTGCCTCGCGGGAGTGTGGCGGTGTTGATTAACCGGGCGCATCCATTTACCGACCTCGTGCTCTGCGTTGGCCCGTTCGAGGACCAGTTGCGAGCCGCCATCGACGGCAAGCGTTCGCTAGCTGAGATTCTGCAGGTGGCGGCGGGCGGCGGCGACCGCGAGCGCCAGGCGCTCGATTTCTTCGAACGGCTCTGGGACTACGACCAGGTCGTTTTCGACGCCTCCCGCAACGCCTGACCTGACGTTTCGTCCCCCTGGAACGACCATTCCTGGCGTCAGAGTCCAATCGGAGAGTCTCGCCCGTTCAAGAATGGCCTTCTTTTGGCCCAATTCCGCCGGCACAGTTCCTGCGTTCATGTCTGCCAGTTGATGAGTCCGCAGACCTGGCCGCCGCACGGCTACGGACACTTAGCGGACCGGCCGACAATAACTATCGAGGGGTCGCGAACCGTAACCAGGAGTCGAGCATCATGGGTCAGAGGGTCAACACATTGGCGTGCCTGTGTCTGAGCAAACGTGGCGAGCTTGCCGTACGGTTGATAGAGCCTCCTGTGCCCGAAGAATTCCAGACGCCGGAGGTGCCGCCCGGCATGCTGCACGCCGTCCGCCTGCTCGGTCTGTCTGATCAGATTCGAGTCTTCAGGAGGATCGCGGAAGACGGACTGCCCCTCTATCAGGAAGAGTAACCAGGTCGCTCGACGTCAGGTGCCCGTCCAAGCCACAGCAGTCACAATCCCGAGGATAGCCGGCCAGGTTCTCCTGAACCTCTCCAGCCACCTGTCAATTCTACGAGGAGGCCTCCGGTAGTTTTTTTCAATGGATCTGGCCGTCCCGCCAGTTCCGCATCGAGGCGCCGCTCGATATCGTGCGCCGTATGCGCTCACATCGAGACGGCGCTTGCGTTTCCTCTCGACAGAGGGTCGTGATCGAAGCCGAAGAGGTGCTGCGGGGCCGCCTCGACGACCCGATCAGTATCGTGGCTCTGAGCAATACGGTTGGCGTCAGCGAGCGGACGCTGCGCAACGCGTTTGCCGACGTTCATCGAGAGAGCCCGAAGCGGTATTTCTTGAATCAACGACTGCGGGCGGCGCGGCAGGCACTCAGCGGGGTCCGTCGCGTGGTAACCGTCACCACCATTGCCACCGAGTACGGGTTCTACGAGTTGGGCCGGTTTGCCTTGCAGTACAAGGCCTTGTTTGGAGAGTCTCCTTCGCAGACCCTGCGCAGGCATCGGATGGCCGGGGAGTCGCCGCTGACGAACGCCGGCTGATTCGCTGGCATCGTGGCACGAGTGGTGTGAGAATGGCCGGACCATGAAGCCGCGGGTCATCCTCGCCGACGACCACACGCTGCTGGTGGAAGCCTTTGCCAAACTGCTGGAGCCGGAGTGCGAGATCGTTGGGCAGGTGGGCGACGGCCTCGCCCTCCTCGAGGCAGCGGCCAGGCTGCAGCCGGACGTCGTGGTCCTCGATGTCGCCATGCCGCTCCTCAACGGCCTGGACACCGCACGTCAACTGAAGCAGCGGATGCCTGACGTCCGACTGGTGTTCGTAACCATGAACGAGGATCCGGACCTCGCGGCCGAGGCATTTCGGATCGGCGCGGCCGGATACCTGCTGAAGCGTTCGGCGGGGTCCGAGCTGCTCCTGGCGATTCGCGAAGTGATGAACGGTCGGCACTACGTAACCCCGTTTGTCACGAAAGAACTTGTCGGCTCCTTCATCAACGGCTTCGCGCATCCCGGCACCGGACGAAACCTCACGTCGCGTCAGCGCGAAGTGTTGCAGCTTCTGGCCGAGGGCCGGTCGATGAAAGAAGCGGCGAGCATTCTCGACGTGTCGCCGCGCACCATCGCGTTCCACAAGTACCGCATGATGGAGCTCCTCAACATCAAGACTACGGCTGAACTCGTTCAGTTCGCGGTCCGCGAGCATCTCGTCTGAGTCTTCCGCCACGCCACTGCTGCGTCTACCAGCATTGCTACTGGTAGTTTTGCGCGTCGACATTCGGCGACGAGGGAGCTAAGGTGAGCCTGGATCCCCCCTGATGAAGCTCCCCGCCAATCGCGAAACTGCGGTCTCCACGGAACCAGTGAACGCCGGGGATGCGAAGCCGATCACAGTTCTGCTCGCCGACGATCACCAGCCCATCCTCGATCGCGTCGCGGCACTCGTGTCTGCCGAGTTCACGGTGGTCGCCGCCGTCAGCAGCAGCGAGGAAGCGATCGAGGCCACAACGCGCCTGCATCCGCATGTGCTGGTGCTCGACGTCTCGATGCCTGGCCTCAACGGGTTTGAAGCGGCAATCCACGTCAGGAACGCCGGGTCGTCTGCGGTCGTCATCTTTCTGACCGTGCATGACGAGCCTGAATTCCTGCAGGCGGCGTGGGCCGCCGGCGCGCTAGGTTACGTGCGCAAATCGCACCTCGGCTCGGACCTGGTCCCCGCGATCCGCGCTGCCCTCGAGGGCCGGCGTTTCGTCTCCGCGTCGATTCAGCGCGGCGACCCGCGGCCGCGCGGTTAGTCTGTCCGGTCCCACGCGTCGAGCTCCGCTGTAACCAGGGACGACACACCGACTCAATCATCCACCGCTTGGTAGAGGCGTTGCTGCCCGCGACAAACGCCACACACCCGCGACTGTCACGCGACAATGCTGCGCGGCAGTTGCCGTTTCCGCATAGCCCTCGTTGCGAGGATGGAGGAGACTCAGCCTGATCATGCAAAAGAGATCGGCCATGAAAGACGTGACGGGACTATTCACGACGACGACCCTGGCGCTGCGGCGTCGCCGCGATCGACGAGAAGAACGACGATCTCATCATCGCCACAGCCTCGAAGTAAGACCACGCGGGCGTCACTTTGAGACGCTCTCCGAATGAGACGCGGTTGAATGACTTCTGGCGAGTGCGAGGCAGGTTGACATCCTCCATCGCAGGCATGAAGGAGAAAGAGTTGCGGAGGTTCACTGAGCTGGTGGTATGACGCCCGTGACCTCCCGGCACGACGTAGGACTGGTGGCAGTCGAACAACTTTGCGCAGATGCCGGCGAAGTTGCGCGACCGTGAGGAGATTCCATGAAGAACACGCTCGGACTGTCACTCGTCGCCGCCGCAATACTGGTCATAGGGACGCCTGTTTCTTCAATGGTGGACGCTCGGGCCCAGCAGAAACCGGAGGTGCCGCTGCCGAAACCGGGAGTAGCGGAAATCTACACCATGGAGGCGAACTTCGTCCGCGCCGCGTACAACAACGAAGGCTACGCCATCCTCGGATACGAGCCCGTCAATCGGTCGATCGGCGAGCAGTGGGTGCTCCTCGACATCGGCGTCACGCTTCGCGACGGGCAGCGGGACTTCAAGTTGAAACGCGACGCGCTGTCGCTCGAGACGCCTGATGGCAACACGATACCCCTGCCGACGGTGGAACAGTGGCGGGCAGCCAACACCAGCGCGCTGCAGGCGCGGGCCAACGTCCAGCGCGACTCGATCAACTACTTTCCGCCGACCGCGACGCGGCCGTGCCGCATCGGCTTCTTCGCCGATCTGAACTCCGGGGCCATGACCTGGGACGAGGTGGAGGTGAGTTACGATCGCGCCTGCCTCGGTCGAATCTATTTCCAGGTACCTGGCGGCATCGCCTATGGCCAGCACTATCTCAACGTGAAGTTCCCGCAGAGCGTCGTTCGCGTGCCATTTCGAATCCTGACCAAGGATGAAGAGAAGCTTCTCGACAAGAACTACAAGAGCATCAAGAAGCAGATTGATGAACAGTTCAAGAAGAAATGACGCAAGGCGATAGGCCGGGCTGCCCAGGTTTCTGACGTCTCAGTGCCGGCCTGGCCCTCCCGGCAGGACCTGGAGCAGCACGTCTGGACCCACAGAGAGGTCCCCCGAAAACGGCCGGTCATGGGAGGAGATCAGCACGACTGAGACGGCCACTCCGGTCGCAAAGAGCCCCATGGCTAAGGCGGCGCTCGCTCGGTTGTCACTATGGACCATGGCGATAGCGAGCAAGGTGCAGACGGCCTGCACGAGCAGAGCGGTCCACTTGACCCAGTTCACGGTCGATTGGCTGACAAGGATTCGCTGCCGCCGTGCATCAAAAGCGTTCTCCACCGCGGCGAGGATCTCACGTTGTGCCGCCACTTGGCCGTCGCCGCGTGGCGTCAGGGCGAGGCTCACTTGCAACGCCTCGGCCAGGGGTGCCGGGGTCATCGTCAGCGTGGCGCGTCGGCGGGCCATCGCCGGCCATTCATGCGTGACGGCGTCTTCAATCTGGCGGTGGACGAGCGCGCGCAGCTGCGTCTCGGGCTCTCCAGGGAAGCTCGCAGCCAAGAGGACGATGGCGCGCAGCGCGCTCGCCTCACGGTTCACCGCTGCGTGTGCCCGATCGAGATCACCCCAAACCTGTGCGGCGATGAATGCCACGAGCAGACCGAAGATGATACCCAGCGGGGGCAGCATGCCAGGCGAGATCGCCTTGAACGCACGTGCCCGCTCGCCGACCGCGAGAGCCATGACGAGCCAATAGAGCCCCCCGGCGACAAGGTAAGTTACGACGAATACGACGAGGGCCATCCACCCGAGCGGGAGGCTGTGCAACCATTCCATCATGCGCACCTCCGTTGCAGAATACCGAGCAACGGGAAGAAATTCCACGTGACGAGCGCGCCGAACCCTTGTCCGTCCCCACTCGCGATTCGATGAGGTCAGGGCCAACCCGAGTTGTCTCAGCTTGAATCTGTTCTCTCGAAGCCGGTGAACAACGAGCCCGCGATTGAAAGCAATTTGATCGCCGTTGCAGAATCGTAGAAGTAGAGGCCAACGCGGAGCCGGTTCGGACACTCGGCTGCAGGAATCCGTGACCTGAAATCAACTGATTGCGGCCACTCCAGTACGTCGCCAGCGTGACCCGACGCTCACGACGGACACGACGACGGAAACTTCCATGGGCAAGCCCATTTGGGGTTTGTCGCGGTCGTCGTGCCGTCGCGGCCGTCGTGCGAAACGTTGGATCGTGCCTCGTTGATTAAGTGAGCCGATTCTGTAAAGGGTCGACCCGTTGGGACCCAACGGAATGGGTGGCTCTATTCAGATACTCGTTGGGAATTGGGAGTTGGGCCTTGGGAGTTGACTATCCGCGCTATCTGCTTGAGATGCGACAGATCGTGACCGGCCAGCATGCGCCACATTACGGAAAGGGACTCCTGGCCGCGTTCGTTGTGGTGACCGCTTCGCGACAGCTCGGCGGGTGACAGGCGCTTCCACAGCGCCAGATTGCATTCGCGCAGGATGGCAAACGTGTTGACGAGCTCTGACGGTTCGCGCTCGTTGTGGCGCTGGCGCGCGACCCATTGGTCTTGATTCGTGCCCGGAATGGCCGGATTGTCTTCGCACAGAATCAGTCGAGCGCGATAGCCGTACACCCACTCGCCGTCGACGAGGTGGCCGATGACTTCGTTGGCTGTCCACTGCCCTTCCGCCGGCCGCGCACGCAGCACGGTCACCGAATGCGCGCGCACGACACCGGCCAACGCCAACGGCGTCTGCGCCAGAACCTCGAGCGGGTCACGGTCGCCGAGCAATCGGAACAGATTGTTGCGATAAACCTGCGCGTCGAACGCTGACTGCCCTGGCTGCGCCGTCGTCATCTGCCGCCTCCCTTGTTCTACACACGCTACTCGCGCGCCGGTGTCAGACCGTAGGACATCGTGGGTCGCAGAGTCAGAATCTCGATGGTCGCGCGGGCGATCATCTGGTTGACGACCTCGGGGAGTGCCTGCGCGGAGCGTCCATCCAGGATCGCCGAAAGGTTGGGACGCGGGCGCAGTCGAACATAGCGCAGACCGGATCCGCCGGCGACCATGCGGTACCAGAGCGTCTCGCCGTCGAGCGTGGCGCGCGTGGCCTCGAGCGCCGCTTCGAACGCCCTCCCGTGCCCGGGGTTGAGATCGACCGTGGTGAATTCGACCCGTTCCACCGGTGTGGGCACGCCCGTGCCCCGAGACAGCGCCGACAGGTACTCGTAGATCGCGTTTCCCACGAACTGCGCGTGTGGCGTGACGTTGGCGACGTTGTCCCGCTCGTCTTCCGCCGGCGGTATCGGATTGTCCAGGCTGGCGGCGGTGTGTCCGAACGTCGCATACACGAACCACCGTTGTCGATCGCCGGCCCATATCGACCAGCCGTACCACACCCATGTGTCCTTGGCCAGACGATGGGCGTCGAGGTGGCGGATGTAGCCGGCTTCGAAGTCGATGCTGGCGCCGTCATGCGGACGCAGGATCGCAATGCGCGCGAATGGGCCCGCTGGCGTCGATTGAAGGTCCGTGGAACCGGCGCTGGTTTGCGCGACGAGAGGCGTTGAAGACAGCGCGGCCACGAGAAGCGTCGCATGCATCGTTCCTGAACGAGGGAGCGTCATGCACGAATCTTATCGACGCATCCACGCCGATTGGCGACAGAGATCCGTCAGAATCGGCCAATCCCGCTAACGGGCACCAGACATGATCGTCGTCGCTATTCACTCAGGCGCGGGCGCCTTCTGAGTGGCGTTGAACGTCTCGTTCACAATCAGCCATTCACCATCGATCAAGAGCATCGTCAGCGCTGCACTGCCCGCGCGAAGCGGCTCTGCCATTTCAGCTGTCATGCCATCCTCCTCGCCGCCCGCTTGACCGTGCGCGTGCCGGC
>Ga0114129_10010884_pt1 | contig 12957 bp, 6 predicted proteins | sample RhiMetdeltSRZDD1_FD_80071 | JGI IMG/M metagenome (GOLD analysis project Ga0114129, IMG submission 80071) | Populus rhizosphere microbial communities from Tennessee, USA - Rhizosphere MetaG P. deltoides SRZDD1 (version 2) (version 2) | ecosystem: Host-associated > Plants > Roots > Rhizosphere >...
CTGCTCAAGGCGCGCTTCGGGTCGCACGAGGTGATCAACACGATCATGCTCAACTTCATCGCCTTCGCGCTCGTGAACTACCTCGGTCACGGTACCTTCGTGCACGAGACCGTGCACACCGCCGAGCTGCCGCGCACCGCGCTCCTCCCCCGCCTCGACCTGGTATGGCCGGCGCTTCGCGGCTCGCCCGTGAACGCGAGCCTGGGGCTCGCCGGACTCGCCTGCGTGGGCGTGGGCCTGCTCCTGTGGCGCACGCCGTTCGGCTACGAGCTGCGCGCCGTCGGCCTGAGCCCGGGTGCCGCCGAGTACGGCGGCGCGCGCGTGCCCGCGGTGTGGGTGAAGACGATGGCGCTCTCGGGCGCGCTCGCGGCCCTCGTGGGCGTCAACTTCGTGCTCGGCTACAAGGGGTACTTCGAATCCGGCTTCACCGCGGGCGTCGGCTTCCTCGGCATCGCCGTGGCACTCCTCGGGCGCACGCATCCGGTGGGCATCGTGCTCGCCGCGCTCTTCTTCGGCGCGCTCTCGCAGGGCGGGCTCGTGATCAACTCGCTCGTGCCCAAGGAGCTGGTCGACATCCTGCAGGCCATCGTCATCCTCATGGCCATCGTGTCGCACGAGGTGGTGGAGCGGCGGCTGCGGAGGCGCGCATGATCGGCGACGCCTTCGGCGCCGCGGCGGTGCTCGCCTTCGTCGCCCAGACCGTGCGCATCTCGGTGCCCTACGCGTTCGGCGCCATGGGCTGTGCTTTCAGCGAGCGCGGCGGCGTCATCAACATCGCCGCCGAGGGCATCTTCCTGCACGCCGCCCTGGCCTACACGTTGACCGCCTACTTCACCGGCAACGCCTGGCTGGGCGTGGCCGCGGCGGCCGCGGCCGGCCTGGCCACGGGGGCGCTGCACGCGCTCGTCACCGTGACCTTCCGCGCCGACCAGATCACGAGCGGCCTGGGGATCAACCTGCTGGCGGTAGGGCTGACACGCTTCGTGCTCAAGGCCGTGTTCCACTCCTCGTCCAACTCGGAGCGCGTGGCCGGGCTGCCGACGTGGAACGTGCCCGGCCTCTCGGCCCTCCCCGGCGTCGGCCCGCTCCTCGGCACGCCGCTCGTGCTCGTCGCACTGGGGCTCGTCTTCTTCTCGTGGTGGCTCCTCTTCCGCACGCCGTTCGGCCTGCGCCTGCGCTCGGTGGGCGAGCATCCGGAGGCCGCGGCCACGCTCGGACTGTCGGTGAACCGTCTGCGCTACGCCGGCGTGCTGCTGTCGGGTGTGCTGGCCGGGCTCGGCGGCGCCTGGCTGGCCTCGGACCAGCGCTCGTTCACCGACGGCATGTCGGCGGGGCGCGGCTACATCGCGCTCGCGGCCATGATCGTGGGCAAGTGGAATCCGGTAGGGGCGGCGCTCGCGTGCCTGCTCTTCGGCGCCGCCGAAGCGCTGCAGATCCGGCTCCAGGGCGCGGGGATTCCCAACGAGTTCCTGCAGATGCTTCCCTATCTCGTCACCATGCTGGTGCTCGCCGGCGCCATCGGGCGCGCGCGCCCGCCGGCCTCGGTGGGACGACCCTACGACCCGGAGTCACACGGATGAGAGGCACGCCCGACACGCGATCCGCCCAGGCCCACGTCGGCGATCCCGCCGCCGAGGCCGCGGCCCTGTGGCGCGCGCACGCCGCGCACGACGTGGACGCGGTCGTGGCCGCGGTGCGCCGGGTCACCTCCCTCGAGCCGCGCGTGGCCGTGGTGCTCGGGTCCGGGCTCGGCGGCGTGGCCGAGGCCATCGACACCCGCACGGGTGCCGTGATCGCCACCGCCGATCTCCCCCACTGGCCGCGCTCGACCGTGGCCGGGCACGCGGGCAAGCTCCTGCTCGGGACGTGGAAGTCGACGCCGGTGGCGGTGCTCGCCGGCCGCGCGCACCGCTACGAGGGCTACGGGCTCGATCGCGTCACGCTGCCCATCCGCGTCTTCCGCGCCCTCGGGGCGCGCACGCTCGTGCTCACGAACGCCGTGGGCGCGATCCGCAAGGGCCTCCGGCCGGGCTCGCTCATGCTGGTGCGCGACCAGCTCAACTTCCACGGCACGCGCGGCCTGTTCCTGCCCGACGAGCTGCCCGAGTCAGCGCTGCGTGGCCCGTTCGGCCCGCGGCCGGTCTACGCCGACCGCCTGGTGAAGATCTTCCGCGAGGCCGCGGCCGGCCTGCGCCTGCCGCTCGCCGAGGGGGTCCTGATGGGTGGCTTCGGCCCCTCCTACGAGACCGCGTCCGAGATCCTCGCGGCGCGCTCGTGGGGTGCCGACGCGGCGTGCATGAGCACGGTGACCGAGTCGCTCGTGGGCGCGGGCGTGGGGCTCGAGACCGCCGCCGTTTCGTGCGTGACCAACGCCGCCACCGGGCTCTCGACGACGGCGCTCACGCACGAGGAGGTCACCGAGGTGGCCGACCGCGCCACGCAGTCCTTGCGCCGTCTGCTCGAGGAAGCCCTGCCGAGGCTCTAGCTAGCGAAGGAAGCGCTGTTTGGCCAGCTCGTCGACCACGAGGTCGGAGACCTCGTGGCTGAAGTTCGCCGAGTTGCGCGGGTCGACGGTGCGGCTCGTGCCCGACCACACGAGCCGGCCCTCGCCGTGGTTCGCCCACACGTCGGTGCGCACGTGCACGGCGCTGTCCACCTCGGTGTACCCGGGGTGGTACACGTCGCGGTAGTAGGTGACGTAGCTCCCCCACAGCGGACGGAACACGGTGACCGGCTCCTTGGTCACGTAGCCCGGCACGTAGGTCGCCACCTCCTGGGTGCCGACGCGCGAGGTGATGATCACGGCGTCGTAGCCCTTGTCGCGCACGTGCTGGCGCACCGCCTCGGTGTCGGGCATGGCGTCGGGGAAGAACTGGTAGGAAGGCGTGCCCACGGCGCCGTTCTTGGTGAGCTGGTGGACGAACGCGTCCTCCCAGATGCGGCGCACCACGGGATCCCGGCGCACCGCGATGACGAGCACGCTGTGGGCGCCGGTCTGCGCGTACTGCGGATCGCGCCACATGTTGACGAGCGACGTCGTGCCGCAGCCCGCCACCGTCGCCAGCGCCCCGATCGCCGCCACCTGCCGCCATCGCCTCGAGATCGTCACGGCTCCCTCCGCCTCAAGGCACGACGACGCGCTCGATGGCGTCGTCGAGCCGGATCTGGTCCAAGAGCTCCATGCCCTTCGTCACCTGCCCGAACACCGTGTAGCGCCCGTCGAGGTGCGGCTGCGGCGAGTGGGTGATGAAGTACTGCGAGCCGCCCGTGTCCTTGCCCGAGAGCGCCATGCCCACCGTACCCGTCCCGTAGCGATGTCGATTGTACTCGCAGCGGATGGAGTAGCCCGGCCCGCCCCATCCGGTGCCCGTGGGATCGCCGTCCTGGACCACGAAGTTGGGCACCACGCGGTGGAACCGGGTGTGGTCGTAGTAGCCCTTGCGCGCGAGAGCGGTGAAGTTGGCGACGGTGAGCGGCGCATCGTCGGCGAAGAGCTCGATGTCGACGTCGCCGCGCGCGGTGTGGATCACGGCGCGCGTCGGCCCCGGCGCCGCCTTCAAGTACGGATCCACGGACACGCCCCGCCACGGCGGCGGCCCGTGGCCGGCCGCGCGAGCCGCCGCGGCGCTGTCGCCGAGCACGGCCACGAGCGTCGCGCGCGCCGCCGCCCGCACCTGCGGCTGGGTCGAGGACAGCATCTCCTCGGCCACCGGAACGCCGGCCTGCGCCTTGAGCTTGCCCAGCGCTTCGAGCCCGGAGATGGCCACGTCGGGCTCGTTGGGCGAGGCGTTCGCGCGCACGGCGCGCGCCAGCGCTTCGGCGACCGAGGCGTCGCCCAGGTCACCGAGCGCTTCGGCCACCGAGGCGGCCACGCCCGCGTCCTTCTCGTCGAGCGCCTTCACGAGCTCGGCCTTGGCGGCGCTGGCTTTCAGCTGCCCCAGCGCGCCCGCCGCGGCGGCGCGCTCGAGCGCCGTGCGCCCGGAGACGAGCGTGCGGCGCAGGAGGGCCGTCGCCTCCGGACGCGCCACCTTGCCGAGCGCGGTGAGCGCCTGGGCGCGCACGCGGTCATCGCGGTCCTCGAGCAGCGGCGCCAGCGCCTTCCACGCCGCCTCCGCGGGCAGGAGCGCGGCCACGGCCTCGGGAATCGCGGCGCGCACGCCGGGCTCCGGATCCTTCGCCAGCTCGGCGAGGCGGCCGGCCACCGCCGGCTCGCGCAGCTTGCCGAGCGTGGTCACCGCCACCTCGCGCACGTAGGGATGGGCGTCCTCGAGGGCCGCCAGCACCTGCGGCACGGCGGTCGAGTCGGCGACCAGGCCCAGCGCGCGCACCGCGTTCACGCGCACGCGCCCGTCGGCGTCGGTGGCCAGCGTGAACAGCGGCGCGAGCGCGAGCGCGGTGCCCTGGCGTCCCACCGTGCGCGCCACGTACGAGCGCACCAGGGGATCGGCGTCCTTGACGAGCGGCGCCAGGTCGGGCACGACGCGCGCCGGCTCGACGACCTTCTCGAGCGCCCACACGACCATGGCGCGGGCCGCCGGGTCGGCATCCGTGAGATCGCGCTCGAGCGAGGTCAGCGCGTTCTTCGTGCCCAGCCGCCACATGGCGATCGCGCCCTCGCGGCGCAGCCGGGCGTCGCCCTCGCGCAGGGCGCGCGCCGCCACCCCCAGGGCGCGCGGATCGCCGGTCTTGCCCAGGGCCTCGACGGCCAGCGCCTTCACCTCGGCGTCCGGGTCCTGGGCGTAGGCCGTGGCCAGCGGATCGTAGGCGGCCCGGCTTCCGCACTGGCCGAGCGCGAAGGCGATCTCGCGGCGCACGGCGGCGTCGCCGTCGGTGCGCAGGTGCTCGCCCAGGGCGTCGACCGCGGTCGAGTCCTGCAGGCGCGCGAGCGCCAGGGCGGCGCGCCGGCGCACGGCGGGCGAGAACGGCTCCCGGAGATAGGCGACCACCTGGCTCGTCTCCGGGCAGCGCGTGTCCTCGAGCATGGCGAGCGTGGCGAGCAGGATGGGGTCGGGCTGGGTCTCGGCGCGCGCGACGCCGGCGGCGGCGAGAGCCAGTAGCGCGAGGACCAGGGCCCGCGCGGCCCTCACGGCGTGACGGCCGTCGTGGTCTTGCGCTCGGGGGCGCGCACGATCTTCCCCGCCGACGCCGTCTTGCGTCCGCCGCCCTGGGCCGAGGCCAGGCGGAACAGGTAGGCGCCGAAGGCCACGGTCTTGCCGGCCTGGTCACGCCCGTCCCACTCCCACTGGTGGTAGCCGGGCGGCACGTCGCGCTCGAAGCGCTCCCACACCGGCGTGCCGCTCACCGTGAACACGCGCAGGAGCACGTCGGCCGGCCCGTCGGAGCCGAGGAAGAAGTTGAACGTCGAGTGGTCGTGGAACGGATTGGGGAAGGCGTAGGCATAGCGCACCGACAGCTCGCCGCCCAGCACGTCGAACTCCACCTGGCGCACGGCTCCGCCCCGCGCCAGCGCCACATCCAATTGCGCTTTGTGCGAGCCGGCGGCGAGCGACGGCAGGAACGTGATCGCCCACGTGCGGCCGGTGGTGTCGGCCGGGTCCTCGGCCGCGGTGAACGCGGTCGAGACGTTGTCGACGAGGAGCGCGAAGTCGCTCGCCGTGAGGCGCGCCGGCGAGCGCACCTTCCACACGAGATCGGTGCCCGGCACCACGGGATCGCCGGAGCGCACCACCTGTCCCTGCTGCGTGAGCGATGCCTCGAGCACGAAGCGCAGGCGGAACTGGCCGGTGAGCCCGCCGCGGTCGGTGGCCGAGAACACGACGTCGTAGCTCGCCGGCCGCGGCGTGGCCGCGAGGCGGATCGTGTAGCGGTTGCCCACGGTGTCGGGATAGGGCGGGGTGATCACCACCTCGGAGTCGGGCACCGACGCCCGCGCCCCTTCGCCCTCCTCCGCGATCGTGAGGTTGGAGAGCGCGCTCTCGTCGACGGCGTCGATCTCGACCGTGACCGAGTCCTGGTCGAGCTTCGGATAGTAGGCCTGGCCGCTGGCGATCGAGTCGCGGTCGGTGGCGTGGGCGAAGAAGCGCGGCGGCCCGAAGTTGACCGAGGCCAGCGGATCGCCGAGCAGCACGTAGGTGCGGACCGCCAGGCGCTCGAGCCCCGACGTGGTCGCCGCCATGCGCAGCGCGCCCAGCGTCGACGCCTCGCCCACGAACACGCGCGCCCCGCTCTGCCCGGCGAACGGCACGTACGGCGGATCGACGAAGAAGGCGCGGTACACGTGCACGTTGAACTGCGTCGCCGCCGAGGACGGCAAGAGCTCGTAGCCCACCGAGGCGATCGAGGCGATGGCCCCCTTCGAGGGGATGTTGACCATGCGCTCGCCGGCGCCGTCGCCGAACACGCCACCCTCGTTGATGTTGGCGTAGTTGTTGATGTGGCAGGCGTAGCCGCTGAAGATCCACGGCTTGCCGTCGTTGAAGATGAGGTCCACGTCGCGCAGGCCCGTGTAATAGAGCTCCTCGTGCGTCATCTGCACCGCGTTGCCGTGGCCCTGGAAGTTCCAGAACGCCGCTCCCCCGTTCAGGATCGTGAACAGCGCCGGGGCCGTGTGGTCGCGCACGTAGTCGAGCGTGGCGAAGAGGTCGCGGCCGATGCCGGGGAACGTGCAGTTGGGATCGGGGAACGGCTGGACCGAGGTCAGCAGATCGCTCATGTAGAACGGCCGCACGTCGAAGTCGCGGTAGCCGCCCTCGTTCCTGATCAGGCCCTCGAGCACCTGATTGATCTCCTGGAACACCTGCTCGCTCAGGCGCTCGCAGTAGGCGAAGCCGCCGCCCCCGCCGCCGCCGAACGTGGTCTGGGCCGAGAAGTCGTCGTCGGCGCTGAGGACGGCGCGGTTGCGCCATGCGCCCGTGAGGTCGTTGGTCTCGTAGCGGATGGACTTGTCCACCAGGTCGGCCGCCTGCTGCGCGCTGCCCGCGGTCCAGCGGCCGATCACCATGTCGGCCGTGAAATCGCTGTCGATCGGCGTGCCGGTGAGCCCGAGCACGTACCAGTTGTCGCTCGGCACCACCTCGAGCCCCTCGGCCACGCCCACCGGCCCGTGGATCACGGGCGTGGGCACGAAGTCGGGCGCGCTCGTGCCCAGCCAGCCCTGCGCGTCCTCGGAGGCGTCGCCCACGAGCAAGACGAAGCGCGTGTTCCAGTGCTGGAGCGCGTAGGAGAGGAAGCGCCGCACGGCGAACTGGCTCTTCCGCCCGCCGTTGAACTCGTCGTAGACGTCCTGCGCCTTGGCCACGAGCGTGGCGATGCCCTTCTGGCGCCGGAAGTCGGCGAGGCGCTCGACCTGCGGCTCGAACGCGTCGTAGGTGAGGATGACGAAGTCGGCCGACGGCGTGAGGTAGAGGCTCGACGGCGTGTCGCGCGTGATCGCCGCGTCGGGGAGCGGCGCCACGTCGGCCGCGGCCACGAGCCGGCGCGGAGCACCGGGGGCCGCCACCACCTGGAGCCGCGCCTTCCAGCCGGCCGCCGAGGGCACGACCTGCGAGGGATCCACGGTGAGCCGCACGGGCGCGTCGAAGCTCGTGATGTCGTAGACGTAGACCGGCGGTGCGGAGCTGCCGGTGAAGCCGTCCACGTCCACCTCGGTCGTGTCGGTGGCCGACCCCGTGTTGAGATCGAGGCGGTTGTTGCGCGCCACGTAGCGCCGCGGATAGGTCACCTCGAACCAGTTGAAGCCGGCCTGCGACGAGCCGTTGGGGGCCGTCGAATGACCCGAGATGCGCAGCCGGTTCAACCCCTCGCCGGCGAGGGCGGCGTCGAAGTCCCGGATGGCATCGAGCGGGAAGCGGCTGAACGCCGTGGTGTCGGTCCACAGGTTCGTCGCCAGGTTGTCGCCGGGGCGCACCCAGTCGGCCGAGAGCACGTGCGAGAGATTCGAGCGTCCGATCCACTCGGCCGTCACGCGCACGCTGCCGCCCGCCGGCTCGAGGTCGAGGAGATCGGCGAACAAGGTGTCGATGGGCGTCTTGTCGAAGTTGCCGTCGGTCCACGTGAACTGGTCGTACCGCGTCACGTCGAGCGGGAAGCCGTAGTAGTTGAAGTTGCGCTCGTAGCGCCGCGTCGAGGGGAAGGACGTGGGCATCGCCGGCGCCACGGCGTCGAGCCAGCTCGCCGCACTCGCCACGCGCGCCCCGGTGCCCGCGCTCTTGTACGAGATCCACACGATCTCGGCGTCGCCGTAGCGGCGCTCGGACCAGCCGGCCCCCGTGCGCTCGGCCCAGTTGCGCACCGGCAGCACCAGGAAGTCGCCGGCGTCGAACACGCTGTTCTGGTTGCCGTCGACGACGTCGATCGGGATCTCGGCCATGGTCCACGGCTCGGGCTGGAGCGCCACCGTGGTGTCGCGGCGGAACGCGACCACGGCGTCGATGGCGATGCCCGCGGGGAAGCTCTGCGCCGCGAGCTGGGCGAAGGTCACGCGCCACACGCCGGTGGTGTCGACGCGCACCTTCCACTCGGGATTCCCGGTGCCGGTGACGTGCGGCCGCGCCGGGCCGGCCGGCGTCACGCCGGCGCGCGTGAGCGGCCGGGCGCGCCAGGAGCGCGCCGCGTCGTAGTTGAGGACGGCGCCGCGATACACGGGCTCGTACTGGCGGTCGTCGGCGGGTGCGGACTCGAGTCCGGCGGCGGCGAGCGTGGCCAGGCCGCGGGCCACCGGGGCCTCGAAGTCCACGCGCACGACGAGCCGCTTGGCCACGAGCAGCGTGCGCGACATGGCCTCGTAGCGGATGGGATAGACCTTGAGCGCGGCCACGCGCTGGAAGCGCATCCAGCTCTCGCCGTCGAGCGCCGCCGAGGACTGCGGATACGGTCCGGGGCGCGCGTAGGCCTGCGGATCGCGGACGAAGCGCCGCATCGGAAGCTCAGCACCGGAGGCATCGCGCACGAACTCGGGCCGGTACACCGGCGACACGTCGACGTCGGGCACGCGCTCGATCTCTTCCTCGAGCACGCGCACGGAGGCCGCGCCCGTCGGCGGCAGCGCGACCCATGCGCCGCCCATGGGCAGCTCCGGCTGCCCCTCGTCCACCGTGGCCGCGAGCCCGTCGACGCGCACGCGCTGGAGCGTGCCGGCCTCGGTGCGCACGGGCTCGAGGCGATAGCCGGGCAGCACGTACTCGATCGTCATCCCGGTCGCGTCCGAGGCGACCACGCGCATGCCGGGAACGTAGCTGGCGGCGAAGCAGAGGGAGGGGGCGGCGCCCAGGAGGAGGAGGCATCCCCAGGCGCGAAAGGATCGCATGGCTTCCACAATATCCCGCGGAGTGAGCGGCGGCCAAGGGAGCCGCCGTCGGTCGGCGGCGCCGGTCCCCTTCGTCCTACCGGAGGGGCCACCAGCCGGTTCCGGCGTTCGCTGGTGAAGGGTATCCGTTGAGCGCCTTCGCGCGCGGTTGGTATGGTGCATGCGAGTGTTCCCGCCACGACCTTTTGGAGGCCCTCTGCGCCCGTTCGTGACCCTCGCCACGGCCACGATCCTCGCTGCCGTCGCCCGAGCCGCCCTCGCCTCGGAACCCGCGCTTCCGGAGACCGTGCTCGCCCAGGTCGGCTCGCGCGCCGTCACGCGCGCCGAGTTCGAGCGCCAGTGGGCGCGCTTCGCGTCGCCGCCCACCGCCGGATCTCTGGAGAAGCGCCAGCGCGCCTTCCTCGACGAGCTGGTGAACAAGGAGCTGCTGACCCTGGCCACGTCCGAGGCGGGCTACGCGCCGAGCCCCGAGGAGGAAGCACGGCTCGGGCTCACGCGCCTGGGCGCCATGCGGCAGACCTACTACCGGCTCATGGTGGTCGACAGCCTGCCGCCGGCGCCCGCGCCCGACGCACACGGCCATGGAGGTGCGGATGAGGAGGAGCAGGCGCGGCTCCTCCGCGCCGCCGAGGAGCGCCTGATCCAGCGGCTCATCGGTCCGCTGCGCCCGCAGTGGGACGACTCGGTCGCCACCTTCCTCGCCCGCGCCTTCGGCAAGCTGCCCAAGCCCAAGGAGGAGGGCGTGGGCTGGGTGCGCTGGAACTACACGGCGTGGATGCCGCCGGTGGCGCTCGCCGACACGGCGCGCGAGCTCGGCCGCTCGGCCCTCGGTCCGTTCACCGTCGGACGCTTCCTCTGGCACTGGGCCCAGGTGCCGGCGGCGCAGCGTGACCGTCCGGACTCGGTGGCGGGCGTCGTGCAGTGGGCCGAGAACTTCCTCGCCCAGGGCGTCCTCGATCAGGAGGCGCGCCGCCTGGGCCTCGACCGCGCCCCCGAGGTCGAGGCCGAGGTGGCGAAGCAGCGCCAGCTGTTCGCGCTCGACGCCTACTACCGCGCCCACGTCTCGGTCGCCGTGGACACGAGCGAGAAGCGGCTGCGCGCCGCCTGGGCCAAGAGCCCGCGCGCCTACGACGGTCAGCCGAGCGTGCTCTACGAGGCGATCTGGTACCGGCGCTTCGACGAAGCCAGCGCCGCGTTCCGCGCCCTGGCCCGCGGCGCGCGCTGGGACTCGGTGCTGACGGCGCGCTTTCCCGAGCCCGCCGATCCCGAGGAGGCGCGCCTGGTGAAGAACGAGCGCGACCTCTACCGCTACCCGCAGGTGCTGCTGCCCACCAATCCCGACACCACGCTCGCCCGGCTGTTCCGCGGCGCGCGCCGGGGCCACGCGTTCGGGCCCCGCGACCGCGCCGGCCAGTGGTGGGTGTACCGCTTCCTCGAGCGCCGCGACGGCAAGCGCCACACGTTCCGGGAGGCGCGCTCCTATGTGGCCGAGAAGCTGGCGTACGACGACGAGGAGAAGCGGCTGCGCGAGCACCTGCTCGAGCTGCGCGGACGCTACGCCGTGCGCGTGAACGAGGCGGCGATGCGGGCCCTGGCGGCCCGGGAGCCGCGATGACCACAGCGCGCCGTCCGGCCGCGCTCCTCGTCGCGCTCGCCTTCACCGTCTCCGGCTTCACGAGCCTCGTCCTCGAGGTCGTGTGGTCGAAGGCGCTGGCGCAGCTCTTGGGCAGCACGCTCTACTCGGTGAGCACGGTGGTGGCGGCGTATCTCGGCGGCCTGGCGCTCGGCGCCTGGCTGTGCGGGCGCGTCGTCCACCGCGTCGCGCGGCCGCTCCGCCTCTACGGCCTGCTCGAGGCCGGCATCGGCCTCTACGCGCTCGCCTCGCTCGCCGTGATCCACGCGCTCGATCCGCTGGTGGGCCGCGCCTACGCCGCCCTCGGTCCGGCGTCGCCCGTGTATCTCGCGGTGCGCGTCGGCCTCGCCGTGCTCGTGCTCGTCGTGCCCACGGTGCTCATGGGCGCCACGCTGCCCGCGCTCGTGGCCTGGGCGGGCCGGTCCGGCGGCGACTTCGGCAAGAGCCTGGGCCGGCTCTACGGCCTGAACACGGCGGGCGCGGTCGCGGGCGCGGCCCTCGCCGGCTTCCGCCTCATCCCCGGGCTCGGCCTCACCGGCACGACGCGCGCCGCGGGTGCGGTGGCACTCGCCGTCGGGGCCTCGATGATCTTTCTCGGCAGCCGCGCCGCCGCCTCGGCGCGCGCGCGGGAGGGCGCGATCGCTCACGCCGCCGGGCCTCCGGCCGGCGGCTCGCGCGGGCTCGCCATCGCCCTCTTCGGCCTCTCGGGGGCCGCGGCCCTCGTCCTCGAGATCACGTGGACGCGCGTCTTCTCGCTCATCTTCGGCTCGTCCGTGTACTCGTTCGCGCTCGTGCTCGCGAGCTATCTCCTGGCGCTCGCGCTCGGCAGCCTCTTCTGGGGCGGCCGCCTCGCCGACGGCCCGCGCCCGTGGCGGGCCTTCGCCCTGCTGCAGATCGCGGCCGCGGCGGGAGCCGCCGTGGGACTCTGGGCCCTGCCCAATCTGCCGCGTCTCTTCCTCACCGTGCTGTTCGAGAACCGCCAGAACCTCACCGGCCTCTACCTGCTGCAGACCGGGCTCGCCTCGATCGTCACCTTCCTCCCCTGCCTGGCGTTCGGCGCGCTCTTCCCGGTGGGCACGCGGCTCGTGGCCGCCAGCGGCATGGAGGGAGCGCGCGCCACCGGTCTGTCCTACGCCATCAACACGGCGGGCACGCTGACGGGCTCGCTGCTCGCCGGCTTCGTTCTCCTGCCCACGGTCGGCATCCGCACGACTTGGGTGGGCGCGGCGATCCTCTCGCTCGTCCTCGGCGTGGTCGCCTGGCGCGTGAGCGCGGCGCGCGAGACCAAGGCGGCCGCCCCGGCCAAGGGCAAGAAGAAGAAGGCCGGCACCGCCAGCGACGCGCTCTGGGTTCCCGCCGCCGCCGCCGTCGCCCTCCTCGCCCTCGCCTCGCCGCCGTGGAATCGCTCACTCTTCACGCTCGGGGTGTTCCGCACGGCGTTCCTGCTCACCGGCGGCACGCGCACCGCCGAGGGCGCGGTGCGCAACATGGAGTACCGGCTCGGCAACGACGAGGTGCTGTTCTATCGCGAGGGCCTGCACGGCGTGGTCTCGGTCCACGCCGACAAGTCCTACCCGGACGTCATCAGCCTGCGCGTGAACGGCAAGCCGGACGCCTCCACCGGCGGCGACATCGGCACCCAGGTCTTCCTCGGGCACGTGCCCATGCTATGGGCTCCCGCGCACGCGCGCGTGTGCGTCATCGGCCAGGGCTCGGGCGTCACCGCCCGCGCCGTGCTGGCGCACGATCCCGAGCGCCTCACGGTGGTCGAGATCGAGCCCGCCGTCATCCAGGCGTCGCACTGGTTCGACGCCTACACCGACACCGTGCTCGCCGACCCGCGCGTCGAGCTCATCCTCGAGGACGGGCGCCAGCACCTGCTTCATTCCGGCCGCCACTACGATGTCATCGTCTCCGAGCCCTCGAACCCGTGGATCGCCGGCGTCAACAACCTCTTCACCACCGACTTCTACCGCCGCGTGCGCTCCGACCTGAACCCGGGCGGCGTGTTCTGCCAGTGGGTGCAGTTCTACGAGCTGTCGCAGACCGCGCAATCCTC
>Ga0114129_10010886_pt1 | contig 12956 bp, 8 predicted proteins | sample RhiMetdeltSRZDD1_FD_80071 | JGI IMG/M metagenome (GOLD analysis project Ga0114129, IMG submission 80071) | Populus rhizosphere microbial communities from Tennessee, USA - Rhizosphere MetaG P. deltoides SRZDD1 (version 2) (version 2) | ecosystem: Host-associated > Plants > Roots > Rhizosphere >...
CATTTCGATGGCCGCTTCGAGATCACCGGCGTGCCACACGGCGAGTACGTGCTTCAGGCGGTCGGCACCAATCCAGGACATCGCGACGAGTTCGGCTTTGCCTACGTGACGGTGGGCGATCAACCGGCTTCGCCGGTGACGATCAGGACATCGGTTGGTGCGACACTCGAGGGCCGCTTCGTCGTCGAAGGCGAGCGCAGACCACCGATGCGCGCGATGTCGATCCACGCTGCGACGGGCGACTTCGACCGGGCCCCGAGCGAGGGCCGCGGCCCCGACGGCCTCGCGATTCACGACGACGGCAGGTTCACGCTGACGGGACTCCGCGGCTCGATGCGGTTGACGGCAGCCGAGTTGCCGTCCGGCTGGTACATGAAATCGATTACGATCGGCGGACTCGACGTGACAGACGTGCCGTTCGATTTCGGTGCCGAGGGCAAGTACACCGACGCGGAGATTGTCCTCTCGCGCGCCAGCGGCGCGATCGCCGGCTCGGTCACGGACGCAGCGGGCAAGCGCGCCACCGCGGCTGATGCGATTGTCTTTTCAACGGATCGAGAACGCTGGTTTGTCGGCTCGCGCCATATCCGGAAATCACGGTCCAGTGGCAGGGGCACGTTCGACATCAGCGGATTGCCGCCTGGTGAGTACTGGGTTGCCGCCGTCGATCGACTGTCCGCTGACGATCTCGAGATTCCTGAAGGGCTCGACAGCTTGCGCGCCAGCGCATCACGCGTGAAAGTCGACGAGGGGAGCGTGGCCGAAGTCGCACTGCGCTTGGTCTTGCGCGCCACGCTGCCATAGCCGTGAGATCGATCCCCGTTGCGACGGCGGCGTTCGTCCTCGCGCTGCTTCCGACCGTCGCGCGGCTCCAACAGACGTCGACCGCGATCACCGGCCAGGTCGTGGCAGCCGAGAACGCCGCTGCGCTGCCGCGGGCGCGAGTGACGCTGTGGGTCGGCAGCAAACAAATCACGTCAATCTTCGCTGACGATCGCGGGCGATTCTCGATGACGGTCCCCGAGACCGGGACGAGCACGTTGGTGGTCACGAAGGCCGGGTTCGCCAGACTGCAGCGCCCGCTCGCGCCGCGAGACAGGGAGCTGCGCATCGGCCTGAATCGGTCGGCGTCGATCTGGGGGCGCGTGACGAGCCCCATCGGCGAACCCGTCGTCGATGCGCACTTCATCGCGATACCGGTCAACGTACGGGCCACCACCGCGTTGACGCCGCTCGATGTCTTCGAAGTCGCCACGAATGACCTCGGAGAGTTCCGCTTCGGCGGTTTGCCGGAGGGCCGCTATCAAGTCATGGCTGGTGCGCCGGAGAACGACCGGCCCTCGTCGACGGTCGACGTTCGCGCCGGTGATGAGAGCGGTCCGATCGACTTCGTTTACACGCCGTTTGAACGGAGGCGACGCCCCGTCGCGTCCCCCGCGACGCGACCGCCGCGAGTCGCGGGCGGGATTCAAGGCCGCGTCGTGAGTGCGGCCAAGCGACCCGTGGCCGGTGCGCGTGTCAGGGTCACGCGCCCAGGCTATGGCGGTGACACCGCAACGTTCGCGGATGCCGAGGGCCGCTTCGTCTTACGTGGTCTCCCGCCAGGGTCGTACGCGCTTGAGGGCAGCAAGACCGGATACGTCACGGTGCAATACGGACAGACGCAGGCCGCAGTGCCTGGGCTGCAGCTCGCTGTCCGCGCGAATGCGGTGCTCGACGACATCGTGCTCACGCTGCCGCGAGGCAGTGCGGTCACGGGAACGATTGCCGACGAGCGCGGCGAGCCGCTCGAAGGTGTGACCGTGCGGGCGCTGCAGGTTCGTTACGCCAACGGACGAACCACGGCGCTCCAGGCCCCAGGCGTCCGCGAGGGGCTCACCGACGATCGCGGGCGCTATCGACTGTTCGGGTTGCTGCCGGGCGCCTACCTGGTCGCCGCCTCGGTCGATGACGCGATTTCGACGGCCGACGCCCCCGGATACGCCCAGATCTTCCACCCGGGGGCGACGCAGGTCACCGACGCCGTGACGATTCAGACCGACCTCGGTCGCGATGTCTCAGGGATCGATCTGGTTTTCCCCCGGGTTGCGACGTCACGTGTGGCGGGCATCGTTCGCGATGCGTCGGGTTCACCAGTGTCGGCGTCGGTGCTCATTGTCACCAGCCAGCGATCGGGTGCGATCGCGCTCGAACCACGCCAAGCCGTCGCGACCAGCGGCGATGGGACGTTTGCGGTTTCGAACGTGCCACCGGGTGACTACGTCGTCCAGGCGTTCGCCCGTCGCTCGCGAGGCAGCGTGGCTGAATTTGGCGTGGAGTTCGTGACGGTCGGCGAGCGCGACCCCAAGCCAATCGTCGTGCGCACGACGGCAGGGTCGACGCTCCAAGGCCGGCTGATTCTCGAGGGACTGGAGAGCGGTGAGGGATTGGTTGCGGTGTCGGCGATGCCGGCCGATTTCGACTACGCGCCGGTCATGGGCGGCGGGCCATTCGGTGGTTCGCGTGTCACGAAGGGCACCTTCACCATCCCGAGCCTGTTTGGACCGACACGCTTTCGTGTCACCGGCAGGCCTGACTGGTACTTGAGGTCCGTGTTGATCAACGGGATGGACGTGACCGACACGCCGTTCGACTTCGGTCTGGCCGTGCAAACGGTCAAGGGAGCGGAGATCGTCGTGTCGAATGCCGGCGGCATTCTTGCGGGGCACGTCACCGACGCGAAATCGGCGCCGGTCCTCGACTACGCCGTCGTGATCTTCTCGACCGACCGGAACAAGTGGTTCGCCAACTCCCGCTTTCTGAAGCTGGGTCGCCCGTCGCAGGACGGCGGTTTCGAGGTGATGGGACTGCCTCCGGGCGAGTACTGGGTGGCGGCTGTTGACAGCATCGAGGGCAACCAGAGCTTCGGCGAATGGGAGAAGCCGGAGGTGCTCGAAGGGCTGTCAGCGCGCGCCACGCGCGTCACGCTCACCGAGCGCAAGCGATCGACGGTGATGCTGCGATTGATTCGACGATAGCTCTGAACCTGCAGTTCACAGTTCACGGTTCACAGTTCACGGTTCACAGTTCAAAGTTCGCCGTTCATGGTTCCAGAGTTCAGAGTTCGCCGACCTGAACGGCAGTCTAGAATCTCGTTGTCATGTTTACCGCCGACTGGCTGACGCAGGTTCAATCGCGGCTCAATGACGATGCCGAGATGCACGTCATCGGCGCGTGGTTCACGGTTGCGCTGTCGCTCAGCTGCGGCGACGCGCGCTGCATCCTGCGTTTCGAGCGCGGTCGTCTCGTCCACACCGTCGTGTCCCCCCGGCTCGATGTGCCATGCGCGTTTGGCTTCCGCGCCAGCCCCGAGATTTGGACGCGCTTCTTCAGCGATCCTCCGCAACCGCTCTACCACGACATCTTCGCGATGCTGATGCGAGTCCCTGGCTTCGTGCTCGAGGGCGACACGCTCGTCGCCATGCAGCACGCGCGGGCATTGCACCGGGCGATGAGAGTCATTCGGACGGTGCGGCCCGAATCAGATCGATTGTTGATTGAATGATCTCCAAATCACCAATGGATATTGAGCCCATCATCGGCCGCTATCTCAACGTGGACGTCAGCGGCACCAGTTGTCGCATCTACTTCGAGGAGGCGGGCAGCGGGGTTCCGTTGCTCTGTCTGCACACCGCCGGCGCAGACAGCCGGCAGTTCCGACATGTGATGACCGATCCCGAGGTCATCTCGCGATACCGCGTCATCGCGTTCGACATGCCGTATCACGGCCGGTCGAGTCCGCCCGACGGCTGGTGGTTGAAGACGTATCGCCTGACGACCGTCGAGTATCTCGCGACGATTCGAGCGGTCTGGCTCGCGCTCGGATTGGATCGTCCGGTCGTCATGGGCTGCTCGATCGGAGGCGCGATCGCGCTCGCAGTGGCGGCCGAGCATCAGCGCGAGCTGCGCGGCATCATCGCGTTGGAGAGCAGCGCGTTCGCGCCGGGACGGTACAACGAGTTCCTGCACCATCCCGCGATCCACGGCGGCGAGCTGGGAGCGACGTATACGTATGCGCTGTGTGCGCCGCAGAGTCCGGAGTCGAGCACGCGCGAGAACTGGTGGCTGTACAGTCAGGCCGGGCCTGGTGTCTACGCCGGCGACGTGCACTTCTACAGTCTCGATTGGGACGGGCGTCCGTTGATCGGGCGCATCGACACGAATCGTTGCAAGGTTTCGCTGCTCACGGGCGAGTACGATTACTCCTGCACACCGGAGATGACGCGTCAGGTGGCGGCCGCCATTCGCGGGTCGCGGCTCGTGATCATGCCCGGCATGGGCCACTTTCCGATGATCGAAAACTATCCCGGGTTCCGGCCGTATCTGCTGCCCGAGCTCGCGTTCATGCTCGACGACGCCGCACGATGAGCCTCACGGCATGACCGACGCGACGCGCGATGCCGCCTCGGCGCCGAAGCGCGACGCGCGAAGCCGGATCCATCGCTGGAGCGCTGCGTTTACGCTGCTCGGCGGGATCTGGACCTTCGTCGTCGCCGTGTGGGGCGGCTTCTCGTTCACCGTCTTCGGCATCCTGTTGCGCTCGCACGACTGGCGCCGTCCGCTGATCGTCAGCGTGCTCGCGTTCGCGATCTTCTATCTGACCGGCGGCCGTTCGACCATCGCCGCGCAGGCCGACGTCGTTCGGACGGGCGTGAGTGCGGCATGGCCGCACCTGGTCAGAATCTGGCGGCGGGGATACGTCCAACTCGCGGTCACCGTCCTCATCGCAGGTGCGCTGTTGATCGTTGGCATCCTCCGAGGCTCGACTGCCGCCGGCGGATCCGATTCGTACGGCTATCTCAGCGAAGCGGAGCTCTGGCTGAAAGGGCGTCTCGCGATCTCACAACCGTGGGTCAAAGACGTGCCATGGCCGAACGCGGTGTGGGGGTTCGCGCCGCTGGGCTACACGCCGTCCAGGCAAACCCGGTTTACGCTCGGCGGATATGGTCCGACGCAGGACCCGTGGGCGATCGTGCCGACGTACTCCGCGGGATTCCCGATGCTGATGGCGCTCGGCAAGGCGATTGGCGGGGTGTGCGGGCCGTTCGTCGTCGTGCCGCTCAGCGGGGCGCTGCTCATCTTGTCGACGTATCTGATCGGGCTCCGCCTCGGGTCGCCCACGCTCGGGATGCTGGCCGCGATCCTCGTCGCGGCGAGCCCTCCGTTCTTGCTGATGCACTTCGTGAACATGAGCGACGTCCCCGTCGCCGCCGCGTTCACTTTGGCATGCGCGGGAATACTCGGCACGACCGTGCGTTCAGCGATCGGTGCGTCCGTGGCGATGGCCCTCGTGCTGCTCATTCGGCCGAACCTGGCGCCGTTGTTTCCGATCTTCCTTCTCTGGTTGGGTTGGCGCGTACTGCAGCATCCGTCGGACCGCAAGCGGCATATCTGGCGCGCGGTGATCGTGATCGCGGGCGTCGGTGGTGCGTTGGTGACCACGATGTTGATGTATTGGTTCACTTACGGAACGCCGTTCGAGTCGGGGTACGGCAACACCGCGGCGTACTTTTCGCTGAGCCACGTTGCGCCGAATGCCCGCAACTACGCTGGATGGTTCACCGAGGTTCACACCGCGCTCGGGTTCTTGGGTCTGCTCGCGCTGGCACTTCCGGTCAGGGCGTTGTGGCGTGACGTCGCGGACCGATCGGCCGTGGCCGTGTTCGCGCTGCTGACCGCAGGCGTCGTGGCCGAGTTCCTCGTGTACCTGGAGCTGGACAACTCCTCGTATCTCAGGTTCTTCCTCGTCTGCTACCCCTTCATCATGCTGGGGCTTGCGAGTCTCGCGATGACGCTTCGCCGGATCCATCGCGTGATCGGCCTGGCCGTCGCCTCGGTGCTCGTCATGGTCGTCATCGGCAGGGGTTTGTCGCTGGTGCCGGTCTGGCACATCCTGAATCAGGGGACGATCGAGGCGGCCTACCCCGAGGTCGCCGAGCACGTCCGCAATGCGACGCCGCACAACAGCGTCGTGCTGGCGATGAACCACAGCGGCAGCATCCGCTATTACGCCGGCCGCGTGACGATGCGCTGGGACAACCTGCAGGCGGATTGGCTGGACCGCGCTGTGGCGTGGATGGCGGAACGTGGAGTGCACACCTACGCGCTGCTCGATGAGTTCGAATTGCCGGAAGTCATCAGGCACTTCAAGGGGCAGCAGCTGGTCGCGATCCTTGAAGGTCCACCCGTGTTCCGCTATGGCAACAAAGTGTTCTTCGACCTCGGGCTTCCGCCGGGCGCACACGTAGACACGATCGAGCTGCCCGTGATCGACCGGCCACTCAAGTGCTGGGTGCCGGCCGAGCCGCCACATCTCGTCTGGAAACACTGAGCGCGGCCGCGATGCCACCAACAGCGGCCTCGCCTCACTCGTTTATCCGTGTGATGAGCGGCGAGGCGACGGCGGTGACGGCTGCCGGTGACGGCACCGAGGCCGCGTCCGATCGTCTGGGCGCGCTGTTCGACGCTCATCACCAGCGCCTCTACCGGCTGGCGCGACGGCTGTCGCGAAGCTCCGACGACGCGCGCGACCTCGTTCAGGAAACATTCCTGCGAGCTGCGCGTGCGCCGGCCTCGATTCCGGGCGCGCCACACGAGGAGGCCTGGCTCGTGCGCGTCCTGGTCAACTTGTGCCGGGACCGGTGGCGCCAGGCGTCGGCGCGGCACCGCTTGGAACAGACTGCTGACCAGACCCTGCAGCAACGCCCGCCGGATCCGGAAGCAGCTGCGGTCGCGCGATCGGTGATATGGCGGGCGCTGGGCGGGATCGAGCCCAGGCGGCGGACGGTGATCGTGATGCACGAAATCGAAGGGATTGCCGTCGAGGGAATCGCGAAGACGCTTGGCGTGACAGCGGTGACCGTGCGCTGGCATCTCTCTCGAGGGCGTCGTCAGCTCGCGGCCCTGATTCAACGAGAGGAGCGCGCACGATGAACGAGTTGCGCGATCGTCTGAAACGGGCAGACCCCGTGGCCCACGAGTCGCCGCCGTCACCAGCCGACGTACGGCGGATGCGCGTGACCGTGCTGTCAGCGGTCGAGGAGTCCCAGCCGGCATTGCCGCGATGGCACCGTACCGCATGGGCCCTCGCCGCGATCGCGGGCGTCAGTGTGATCGTGGGCATCGATCGATGGTCGGAGCCGTCGCAGTCTCCCTCTGATGAACAACGCGCAACGCGAGTGGATGTGGAGATGGCGCAGACGACTTCGCCGCGGCAGATGCAGTTCCAAACGCCCGGTGGCACGCGAGTCATCTGGGTCTTCAACCCGGACTTCCAGCCCTGACGGAGACGAGCGATGAGGATGTGGCCGATCGTGGGGTTCGTGCTGACGGCGCTCACGCTGAGCGTCCCGGCGACTGCGCAATCGACAGGCACGCAAGGATTCAATGTCGTCCTCGTTCTGGGCGATCTGCAGGACAGCTCGACGGCCGACGATGTCCCGCCCGTGGCCAGGGCGGCGCTGGGGGATCTCAAAGACTTCCTGCCGTACAGGGGCTACCGCGTGCTCGACACAGCGTGGATCCTCGGATCGACGACCCAGTTGTTCCGTGCCACCAGTCGACTGCGCGGTCTTGCCAATCAGACATACGACGTGAGCCTGACGTCGTCGCCGGGCGGTGGACCGGCTTCTCAGCTGCAGCTGAAGTTCGTGATGCGCGAAGGCGGCGGAGACTCGCCCCCTCGAGGGCTCAATCCGGACCATCCCGAGGTGAGGAGATACCAAAGGCAAATGGAGCGCGAGGCGCAGCTGAGGGCCGAACTGCTGCAACTGAGGGCGTCGCGGGCCGCGGTGGAAAAGGACCTTGCGAATTCCAGCGACTCGCGGTCGGCCGAAGATCGCAGGGCGCGCACCGCACAGATGCGAGATCTGCAGATTGCGATCGACGCGAAGCAGCACGAGCTCGACGCGTCGAGCCCCAGCGGTCAGATGCTCATCGACACGTCGTTCAGCATGCGTCTTGGTGAAACAGTGGTTGTCGGTACGTCGCGCGTCCGTGGCGACAAGGCGCTCATCGTCCTGCTCACCGCTGTGCGCAAATAGGGCCCAGGCCCCAGACATGGGGCCTTCGATACTCGCAAAGGCGTTACACTCACGCGGACGTGTCCCTGAGCCTCGGCCAGCGGGTCGGCCCGTATGAAGTTGTTGCGAAGCTCGGCGAAGGCGGAATGGGCGAGGTGTATCGCGCGCGCGACACCAACCTGCGCCGTGACGTCGCGCTGAAGGTACTTCCCGAGGCGTTCGCGCTCGATCCGGATCGGCTCGCGCGGTTCAGACGCGAGGCACAGGTCCTGGCGTCGCTGAACCACCCGCACATCGCCTCTATTTATGGCCTCGAGGAGTCGCACCCTTCGACAGGCTCAGGGCAGGGCGTGCAGGCGTTGGTCCTCGAGCTCGTCGACGGACCGACATTGGCCGATCGCCTCGTGCACGGCCGGCTCTCGCTAAACGAGGCCTGGCCGATCGCCCGACAGGTCGCCGAGGCCCTCGAGGCGGCACACGATCACGCTGTCGTGCATCGCGATCTGAAGCCGGCCAATATCAAGGTGCGCGCCGACGGTACGGTCAAAGTGCTCGACTTCGGTCTCGCCAAGGCGTTCGACCCGAGCAGCGTTGCCGCCGATGTCTCACAGTCGCCGACGCTCATCAGCCCCGCCGCGACGCGAGTGGGCGTCATCATGGGCACCGCGGCATATATGAGCCCCGAGCAAGCGCGCGGCAAGTCCGTCGACAAGCGCGCGGACGTGTGGGCCTTCGGTTGCGTCCTCTACGAGATGCTCGTCGGCGCGCGGCCGTTCGACGGGGACGACGTGTCGCAAACGATGGCGCGCGTCATCGAGCGCGACCCCGATTGGACGGCGTTGGCGCGTGTCGCACCGGCCGGCGTCGTGCGTGTCATTCAGCGCTGCTTGCAGAAAGATCCGCAGAATCGTCTGCGTGACATTGCTGATGTACGGCTCGAGCTGCAGGACGTCATCACCGGCGCGGACCGCCACGAGTCGCCGTCCGAGACCGCGCGTGGCACATGGCGCGTCCGGTCATTACTGATCGCGGGGCTTGGCGTGGGACTCGCGGTCGGCATCGCGGTCGGCGCCCTTGCGATGCGCAGTGGCTCCCCACCGACATCGTCGGACCGCAGCCTTCGTCTCAGCGCGCAAATCAGCCTGCCGGGCGACGCGCTGCTGGCACTCGACTCCGAGGCCGCCGATGTCGGTTTCGATTCCACGCTGTTGGATCTGTCACCTGACGGACGAACCCTCGTATGGGTAGGGTCCTCGAGCGGCACGGTGCGTCTGTTCGCGCGACAGCTCGATAGCTTCGAGACCCGGCCGCTTCCCGGCACGGAAGGCGCGTTGCATCCCTTCTTCTCGCCCGATGGTCGATCGGTCGCGTTCGTGACGAACAGCAAGGTCAAGACATATTCCTTCGTCACAGGGACGACGACGACGATTTGCGATGTGTTGACCGGTGTGGCCGGAACATGGACGACCGATGACCAGTTGTTCTTTGCTGCTGAAGAGGGCCGGCGATTGTTCCGGGTCAGTGCACACGGTGGGTCCCCTGCTCTCGTCAGCGACGCGCGCGACGGCTACCGGTATGGTCACGTCACGCCAGATGGCAAGTCGGCGCTGATCACGTATCGCCAAGCCGGCATCGGCGCGGATTTCGCGCAGGTCCGTCTGCTGAATCTCGCGACCAACGAGGCGAAGACGCTGACCACCGAAGGCTACGATGCACGCCTGACGCCCGGCGGCACGCTGGTGTTCGGTCGGTCGGGTCGAGTCTTCGCCGCGAGATTCGATCCGGCGCGTCAGAGCATTGGTGATCCCGTTCCGATCGCCTCCAACGTCCGCATGCATGCCCTCTACCCTTACCTGCAGCTAGCCACGTCTGACGCTGGCGTCCTGGCGTACGTCCCGGGGGGCGATGTTGCGGTCGCGTCGATCGCCTGGGTCAACCGGCAAGGACAGGCCGAGTTCCTTCCGATGGAGCCCCGCATCTACGGGCGGTTCGATCTCTCCGACGATGGGCGGCGATTGGCGGTCCAGGTCGGCGACACCAACGATTACCTGCTGATTTACGACATGGAGCGAGGATCGTCGCGCCGCCTGTCGACTCCCGATAGCGCGGGTTGGCCGAAGTGGTCTCCGGCCGGTGACGTGCTCGCCTACACGAGCTTTGCGGAGCAGAAGCCTTACCGAATCATGGTGCAGCGCGTCGATTCGGATCGTCCGCCGGTGCCAGTCGCGGAATCTACAACCCGGCTCACGCCGAGCACATTCAGTCCTGACGGGGGGCGCCTCACGTTCTACGAGTTCCCAGGCAATCGCATCGGGACCGTCTCGATTCCGCGCGACGGCGCGACGTCGGTGTCTCAGGCCGAGTACATGAACTTCAGTGCGGCCTCGCACGACATATCGGGGGATGGACGTTGGCTCGTGTACAACGACGCTGGGATCAACATTCGGCCGCTCCCAGTCGACGAGCACGTTCACAAGGTGTCCGACACGGGTACCGAACCGAAGTGGTGCCGGACGTGCAACGAGATCGTCTATCGCAACGGCAACCGCTGGTTCAGCGTGCAGGTTCGGCCGGGGTCATCCTTCGACTGGAGTCCGCCGCGGATGATCCTGCAGACGTCGTTCAACGACAGCCCTGGACCATCGTTCTCGCTGTCACCTGACGGTCAACGGATCCTGGTTCTGAAGCGCAAGGAGGAGGGGCCGAGGAACACCATCCACGTGGTCCATGGGTGGCTCACAGAGCTGAGCCAATGACGTTATTGCCCGATTCCATAAACGTTTCCGAGCGTTCGTATGACGACGAGTCCGTCCGAAATGGCGGGCGTCGCCATGACGACTTCCTTCATCTCGTTCTTGGCCACCTGTGTCAGTTCCGGCGTGGCCTTGAGCACGTAGACCTCGCCGTCTTCGCTGGCGATGTAGAGGTGTCCGTCGGCGCCGATCGGTGACGCGGCGAACGAACCGCCGGTGCCGACGCGTCCGCGGAACGCGCGTTGACCCGTCTGCGGATCGTAGGCGCTCAGCACGCCATTGATGTTGAGCGTGAACAGATAACCGTCGTAGACGAGCGGCGTCGGAATGTAGGTGCCTTCGGTCATGTTGCTCCAGACGATCGCCTGGCTCTTGTCCTGACCTTTCGGCAGCGAGATGTCGCCCTCCGCACCGAGCTTCACCGCGTAGATCGGGCGCACCGGTGGATAGCCGCCGGTGACATAGACGACGCCGTTGCCGGCGACCGGACTGCCGACGGTGATTTCGGAGTTCGGCCCGAGCGTCCAGAGCTGTTTGCCGGACGCGGGATCGTAGCCGCGAATCTTCGTGCCGTTCGTGACGAGCTCGTCGTGGCCGTCCGGTGCGCGCACGATCGTCGGCGAGCCCCACGTCGAGATCTCGTCGGTGCGCGCGGTCTTCCACAACTGTTTTCCGGTGGCGAGATCCCACGCCGCGATGTACGAGCCTTTCTGCACGTCGGCCTGCACGATCACCGAGTTGCGGTAGATGACCGGCGAGCTCGAGTGACCCCACTGGAACGCCGGATCGAGGAACCAGCCGCTATCGAGCGCGCCGAGGTTGACGCGCCACAGCTCCTTGCCGTTGAAGTCCCACGCGGCAAGCACGCCGGCCGATCCAAACACTGCGACGACGCGTTTACCGTCGGTGACCGGGGTGGAACTGGCCTGGCTGCTCTTGCTGTGGCGCTTGGTTTTTGGTGCGCCGCTTGCCGCAGTGCGCTCCCACAGGATCTTTCCAGTGGCTTTGTCGAGGCTGTAGATCTTCCATTCGTGCGCGGAGAGATCGTCGACCGGCTTGACGTCGCCGTAGAGTCCGGTCCTGAAGGTCGTGTCACCGGTCTTGCTGAACGCACTGGTGATGAAGATGCGATTACCCCAGACGATCGGGCTCGAGTTGGCGATGCCCGGGATGGGCGTCTTCCACTTGACGTTCTTGCCACTGGCGACGTCCCACTCCGTCACCGCGCGCTGACCGTCGCCGTTGCCGGCGGTCGCGTCGCCGCGGAACGACGGCCAGTTGCGCGGACCCGTGGGGCGTGTGATCGCGCGCGTGGTTGCGGCGGCAGCTGCCGGAGCGGCTGGCGCAGGCGCCGGAGCCGCCGCCGCGGCGGACGCTGGCGCCGAATCGGTGACCTTCGCGAGCGTCATGTTCACCGGACCCTGCACGAGACCGACCGATTCGACGAGACCGCCGCGTCCATTGAAGGTGAGCGTCGCGTTGACCTCGACCACTTTGAAGACGTCTTCGGCCGACGGCACGAGACGCACGGCAGGCTGACCTTGTACCTGCAGCATTAACGTACCGTTCTGCAGCGACACCGTCATCGAGATGCCACTCGCGGCGTCGCGGAACGTGCCGACGTACTTCGGCAGCACCGATGGATTGACCGCGAAGGCCGGCGCATTTTCCGGAGGCAGCTTGTCGAGCGACGCTTTGATGATGGCCGCGAGCGCTTCGCGTTTGGTCGCGCCTGCCAGGCCCATGGCGGCTTGCAACCCTTGTCGCGTGACTTTGCCCGCCGCCGCCGCGCGCACGACCGCCTCGTTGTTCATCTGGACGCCGCCCATCAGTGCGCCGTCGGCGTTGGCACCCGATTGCACGAGGAAGATTCCGACGTCGGCGTGGCCGTTGGACAGCGCCATGTCCGCCGCTCTGGCGTGATAGAACGTGTCCTCCGCGTTGACGTCGGCGCCACGCGAGACCAACAGCTTGACCGCGTCGAGCCGTCCGCTGCTCGCGGCGAAGAAGAGCGCGGTGACGTCGTAGCGCGATTTGGCGTTGACGTCAGCGCCCTGTGCCAGCGCCGCCGTGATCCGCGCCGTATCGCCGGCGCGTGCGGCCTCCCACAGGGCCTCGTTGGCGGCTGATGACGCCTGCCCGA
>Ga0114129_10010887_pt1 | contig 12956 bp, 9 predicted proteins | sample RhiMetdeltSRZDD1_FD_80071 | JGI IMG/M metagenome (GOLD analysis project Ga0114129, IMG submission 80071) | Populus rhizosphere microbial communities from Tennessee, USA - Rhizosphere MetaG P. deltoides SRZDD1 (version 2) (version 2) | ecosystem: Host-associated > Plants > Roots > Rhizosphere >...
CCTGAAGTGGCTGACCGCGCCGCAGCAGGAGCTGACGTGGATGATGGGGTCCGGCTCGCTCCCCATCCGGCCGTCCATCCTCAAGCTGCCGGGCTACCAGCAGTACCTGAAGAAGTACCCGGGTATCGGGCCGATGGCGCAAAACCTGGTGAACGCCAAGGAAGCGATGCCCACGCTGCCGCAGTGGCCGCGCGTCGTCAATGCCCTCGGCAACGGCATCGCGTCGGTGCTCCTCGGCAAGGCCCAGCCGCAGTCCGCACTTGATCAGGCGGCGCAGCAGGCGGACACGCTCCTGAACGTGCCGACCGGCAGCTAGCGATCGGGGCAGCTCTCCCCTGGCCAGACGCCGGCAGGTGACCAGGTGGCTCAGCTACCCCGGATCCCGTGCGGGATCAAGTCGCCATGGGCGTCGATCAGCTCGTCGCACATGTGGACGATCTCGTCGATGGACAGGGTGGCCGCCGTGCTGGGATCGAGGAGCGCCGCCTGGTACACCAGGTCCCGGCGCTCCTCGAGCGCGGCCCGCACGGTCAGCTCGCAGACGTTCAGATACAGGCGGTTGAGCGCGGCGAGCTGCGGCGGCAGGCTCCCCACGCGGGTCGGCTGGACCCCCGACCGGTCCACCAGGCATGGCACTTCGGTGCAGCAGTCCTCCGGCAGGTTGTCGATCGAGCCGCCGTTGCGGACGTTGCCGTAGACCATCCGCGGCGTCCCCGTCTCGATCGAGTGGATGATCTGTGGGGCGTACTCGGGGCCGGGTTCGAGCTCGAGCGGCTCCCCCGCCTCGAGCTTGCGCCGGGTCTCCGCGTAGGAGCCGAGGTTGCGCTCGCTGCGATGCAGGTACTCGTTCACGGGGATCCGGAAGCGGCGGACCTGGTCCTCATGCGGGAGGAACCAGGGCACGAGGTCCGCGTTGTGCTCGCTCGACTCGGTTGGAAAGTAGCCGAACCGCTTGAGCATCTCCACGCGGACGCGCCGTCCGAGCCCGTCCGGGTCGTCGGCCACGAGCTGCCGGAGCCGCGGGTACAGGTCCTGCCCGTTGTGCTCCAGCCGCAGGATCCACGACTGGTGGTTCATCCCGCCGGCGAGGTAGGCGATCTCCCCGAAGGGGACACCGGCGAGCTCCGCGAGCTGCTGCGCGGTGTTCTCCGGCGACATGCACACGCCCACGACGCGCTGGTGGGCGGTCCCAACGTAGATCGCCCACACCAGCGCCGCCATCGGGTTCGTGTAGTTGTAGAGCCAGGCGCCCGGCGCGACCTCGTGCAGCTCGCGCGCCAGCTCGAGCAGCGCCGGGATCGTGCACAGGGCCCGGAAGATGCTCCCGATGCCCAGCGTGTCCGCCATCGTCTGCCGCACGCCGTGGCGCCCGGGGATCTCGAAGTCGAGCCGCAGTCCCTCGTGCCCGCCGACACGAATCATGCTGATCACGTGATCCGCCCCGTCGAGCGCGGCCCGGCGGTCGAGATGCGGCTCGATCGTGGCGGGGACGCCAAGCGCCCCGGCGGTCCAGCGCGCGATGGCCGCCGCGGTTTCAAGGCGCTCGCCGCTGGTGTCGAACAGCGCGATCGTGGACCCGGCGAGGTCGTCGAAGCCGAGGATGTCCGCCAGCAGCTCCTTCGTGAACTCGACGCTGCCGGCCCCGTTGAGCACGATCTTCGGCATCAGACCGCCAGGTGGGGCAGCAGATGCTCCGCCCACAGGTCCAGCTGCGCCGTCGACGGCTCCAGGGTGTGGAGGATCAGGTACTCGATGCCGATGGCCATCCGCGCCCGGAGCTTCTCCAGGATCTCGCTGGGCGTGCCCGTCAGGTACACCTGCTCGAAGTATTCGAAGGGCCTGCCGTCTCCCATGATCGTCGCGTAGGCACGGCGCTGCTCGGCGAGCGCCTCCTCGCGGTTCGCGGTCGGCACGAGATGGAGGAAGTTCTCGTGGGCGACCGTGAACGTGTCCAGATCGCGGCCCGCGGCCGCGAGCGCGGGCCGGATCTCGGCGAGGTCTTCGGAGATCTGTGACGGAAGGGACGTGGGACGCGCGATCCACCCGTCGGACGCGACGATCCGCCGGAGAACCGCCGGGGCCAGCACGGGCCGCTCCGGGGATGCCGCGTGCGGGAGTTGCCGGCCGCCGGCGCTCCACAGGCAGAGCGGCGAGCGCATCGCCGGGCCGACCGCCACATCCCGCAGCTGGTAGAACCGGCCCTGGTACGTCACGGACTCGCCCGCCAGCAGCCGGCGTATGATCGCGATCGATTCGTCGGTCCGCGCGCCGCGCTCCGCTCGCTGCTGCCCGACGGCGTGGAACTCCCGGTCATCCCAGCCCGTTCCCGCGCCCAGGATGTAGCGCTCATCGGCGAGAGCCTGGAGTGTGGCGATCTGTTTCGCGAGGATGACCGGCTGACGGGTCGGCAGCACGAGGACCGAGGTGCCCAGGCGCAACCGCGACGTCGTTGCCGCCACGTAGCTGAGCGAGACGACCGGATCGAGCCACGGGACCGCATAGAACCTGCTCTGGTGCAGCAGGTGATCGGTCGCCCACACCGAGTCGAACCGCAGGTCCTCGGCGCGCCGGGCGAACGCCGCAAGCTCTCCTCCGGTGCGTCCGCGGGCTCCGGCGAACGTCGGCAAGAACACGCCTACTCCCCGCAGGCCCACTATGCAAGCCCCGCTTCCTTGAGCGCACGGTCGACGAGGTAGCAAGCCTCCTTGGCGAGTGGGCGCAGGGGCGGGCGAACGTGGGCCTCGTCGATGACCCCGAGGCGCATGAGCGCGTGCTTGATGCGAGCGCGATAGTCGCGGACGGGCCTGGCGAAGATCACGTCGCACAAGGGCTGGAGCATGTCGCGGAGCTCGAACGCCCGAGGGAGGTCATGGTCGCGCACGGCCCGGTGCATCTGGACCTGCTCGCGCGCGGCGAGCGTGCCGAAGCCGAGCAGCGCGCCCTCGGCCCCGAGGAGGTAGGCCTCGAGAAGGAAGTTGTCGTTGCCGTTCAGGACGGTGGGGCGGGAGGGCAGGGACTTCACCAGCCTCACGGTCTCCACGAACCGCTTCGCGTCGAAGGACGCCTCCTTGATGGCCGTCACACCATCGATGCTCATCGTGCGCTCGATGGTCTCGGCCGAGAAGTTCACCCCGCCCAGCGCGGGCTGGAGCTGGAAGGCAATGAGGGGAAGACCGGAGGCCTCGGCAACCGCACGGTGGTACGAGGCGGGAATCTCTGGATCCAGCGGCTCGCCCTGGTAGGCGGAGATGGGGAAGACGAGCAGGGCGTCTGCTCCGGCCCGAGCGGTGTGGGCGGCAAGCCGGCGGGCCTGCTCGGTGAACGAGGCCGCGAGTCCGGCGACCACGAGGGCCCGGCCGCCGACCTCCGCGACGACGATCTCCAGGACCCGGAGCCGCTCCTCCGGAAACAGGTGAGGCCCCTCGCCCGTGTCCACGTTCACGGCCAGCCCGCGAACGCCCTGGTCAACGAGCCAGTCAACGTATCTTCGGAGGGACTCCTCGTCGATCGACGTATCGCTCCGCATCGGCGTGACGATTGCCGCGATCAAACCGTTCAGGTCCGGCCGCTCCATTCCTTCCTCCGTTCCCGCGATCGCCCGGGACGTCGCGCGCCTCTTTGATGGCCCGCCAGACCCGCTCCGGGCTCACCGGCATGTCAATGTGGCGGACGCCAAGGTGGGCGAGCGCATCGACCACGGCGTTCTGGACCGCGGGCCCCGCCCCGATGGTTCCCCCCTCGCCGACCCCCTTTGCCCCGAGCGGGTTCCGGTCGGTGGGGGTCTCGAGCGGGACGGTGACGAGCGCGGGGAGGTCCGCCGCGGCCGGCATCGCGTATGTCGCGAGGCTGGATGTCAGCGGATTGCCCAGCTCGTCATAGACGACGGATTCGAACAGCGCCTGGGCGGCTCCCTGCGCGATCCCTCCGTGGACCTGCCCCTCGACCAGCATCGGGTTGACGCGGCGCCCGCAATCGTCCACGGCGACGTGACGGACCAGCTTCGCCTTCCCCGTCTCGGTGTCGACCTCCACGACCGCGACGTGGACACCGAACGGATAGGTCGAATCCTCCATCTCGAAGTCGGCCTGCGCCCGCAGCCCCGGCTCCATCCCAAGGGGCAGAGATGAGGGGTTCGCGGCGACGGCCGCGAGCTCGCCCCAGGAGAGTGACAGCTCCGGGGCTGCGCCAACGCCGATCCGGCCGTCGAGGCGGCGCACGTCACTCTCGCTCGTCTCCAGCAGATGGGCCGCGAGGCACCGTGCCTTGTCCAGCAAGGCCTCCGAGGCCTGGAGCACGGCCGAGCCGCCGACCTGGAGCGACCGCGATCCCATCGTCCCCTCCCCGCGCGGGACGAGCAGCGTGTCCGAGTGCCGGACCGTGATGGCGCCGAACGGTACACCCAGGGTGTCGGCCACGATCTGCGCCCACGCGGTCTCGTGCCCCTGGCCATGCGGGCTGGTCCCGGTCAGGACGGTGAACGTCCCCGCCTCGTCGGCCGCCACCGACGCGAACTCGCTTCCCCAGCCCGTGACCTCGACGTAGCTGCTGATACCGATGCCCAGCTGCCACGTCTCACCGCGATCGATGCGTGCGGCCTGTTCCCGGCGCAGTTCGGAGTATCCGGCCGCGCGAAGCGCGATATCGAGGGCACGGCACGGGTCACCGCTGTCGTAGTGGGCGCCGGTCGGGGTGCGGTACGGGAACGCCCCGGCCGGGATGAAGTTGCGTCGCCGGATCTCCGCGGGATCGATCCCGAGCTCGGCCGCCAGCATGTCCAGCGCGCGCTCCAGCAGCCACGTCGCCTCTGGCCGGCCCGCGCCCCGGTAGGCGCCCACCGGGGTGGTGGTGGTGACGACCGAGACCGCATGGAAGTCGATCCGGGGGATCCGGTACGGGCCCGAGGCCATGAGGCCGGTGAGCGGCGGCAGCGTCGCGGCCTCGCTCGCGTATGCCCCGATGTCCTGGATCACGAAGACGCGAAGCCCGAGCATCCGCCCGTCCCGGGTGGCGCCCAGCTCAACGTGCTGCACCTGCCCGCGGCCGTGCGTCATCGCGACCATGTTTTCGCTGCGCGTCTCCGACCAGCGAATCGCGCCCCCCACATGCCGGGCGAGCCAGGCGATCACGACATGTTCGGGGTATGTCGGGATCTTCCCGCCGAACCCACCGCCCACGGCCGCGGTGCGGACGCGTACGTGGGCGGGGTCCAGACCCAGAACCTGGGCAACGATGCGGCGCGTGTCGTGGGGCGCCTGCACCGAGGCCCACAGCGTGACCGATGGCTGACCGGGCGCGACGCCGGCGATGGCGAGAGCGCCGTTGGTCTCCATCGGTACCGGCGCCACCCGCTGGTTGACGAACCGTGCCCGCGCGACGATCTCGGCACCGTCGAGCGCGCCCGCATCCTGGGCCACATCGTCGACGCGAATCGCGAGGTTGGAGCCGTGGGCCTGGAACAGGACCGGCGCGGCGGGCTCCAGCGCTTTCTCGGGGTCGATCACCGGGGTCAGCGGATCATAGACGACGTCGACGGCGTCCGCGGCGTCCATCGCCTGTGCCCGCGTCTGCGCCACCACCACCGCCACCGGCTCGCCGGCGAAACGGACCCGGTCGGTGGCGAGCAGCGGCCTGGCGAACACCTCGGGGCTGTCTTCGACCGCGGGCATGCACAGCCCACCGATGTCACCGGCGACGAACACACCGGCGACACCGGGCATCGCGCGGGCCTCATCCACATCGACCGACTGGACGAGCGCGTGTGCGATGGGGGACCGGACGAACACCGCGTGAAGGGCTCCCTCGCACGGGACATCGTCCAGGTACCGCGCCGCTCCGGTGAGCAGCGCGCGATCCTCGCTGCGGAGGATGGGGCTGCCGAGAACCCGCCCAGGTGAGGGCTCCAACAGCAGGTCGGGAGCGTGGGCGGTCATGCCTGCGTTCAGCGCTATCCCCGGATGCCCTCGGGCATCAGCGCTCCGTGCGCCTCGATCAGGTCGTCGCACATCGCCACGATCTGCTGGGTCGTCAGCGTGGCCGCCGTGTTCGGATCGAGCAGCGCGGCCTGGTAGACCAGGCTGCGCCGCTCCTCGAGCGCCGCGCGAACCGTGAGCTCCACCACGTTCAGGAAGGTCCGGTTCAGGGCCAGGCACTGCGGGGGCAGGGCACCGATCCGCGTGGGCTGGACGCCGTTCTTGTCGACCAGGGTTGGCACCTCGACGCAGGCGTTGCCGGGGAGCCCGTCGATCAGGCCGCCGTTCCGCACGTTCGTGTAGATCTCACGGGGGGTGCCGGTCTCGAGCGAGTGGATGATCTCGGAAGCAAGCTCGGAGGCGGGCTCGACCTCGAGTTCCTCGCCGGCGTCCAGGGCCGCCTTCGTCCGCTCCCAGTCCTCGAGGTTCTCCTCGCTGCGGCGCATGTATTCGTCGATCTCGCACCGGAATCGCTCGACCTGCTCGTCGTGGTGGAGGAACCAGGGGACATACTCGCTCGAGTGCTCGCTGGACTCGGTGGGGAAATAGCCGAAGCGGCGGAAGATCTCCACGCGCACCCGCCTGCCCATCCCCTCCGGATCGGCCGCGATTACCTCCCGGAGCCGCGGGTAGAGGTCCTCGCCGGTGCCACGGTGACGAAACCGCAGTACAAAACACTGGTGGTTGAAGCCGGCTGTGCGGAAGGCGACGTCCTCCTCGGGCACGCCCACGGCGGCGGCCAGAAAGGCATGCGTGTCCCGCACCGAGTGGCACACGCCGACCACGTTCCCGAACGGCGTGCCTTCGTAGACGGCCCACGGCACCATGGCCATCGGGTTGGTGTAGTTCAGCATGAGGGCGTTCGGCGCCAGCTCGTGGAGGTCGTTGCCGATGCCCACCACGACGGGGATGGTGCGGAGCCCGCGGAAGATGCCGCCGATCCCGATCGTGTCGCCGATCGTCTGGCGGAGCCCGTACTTCTTCGGGATCTCGAAGTCCTTGCGGGTCGCCGGGTACCCGCCGACCTGGATCTCGTTGATGACGTAGTCCGCGCCCGCCACGGCGGGCCGTCGCTCCGCGCTGGCCTCCAGCCGGTATCCGGCCCCGGTTCGCCGGACGATCGACGCGGCGGCGCGCTCCGCGTAGGTGAGACGCGCCGCGTCGATGTCGTGCAGGGCGATCGTCACCTGCCCGGCCAGCTCCGGGAACGAGCACAGGTCGGCCACCACGTTGCGGGTGAACTCCACGCTGCCGGCACCGATGATAGCGACCCGGATCATGAGCGAGAGTGTTCCATGGCTACCTCAAATGAGCAAGTGTGAGCAATTTGCGCGCGTGTGCCGGCCAGGTCATTTGTCGGTCCCGTTGAAAGGTGCGGGAGCGGGCACGAGGGTCAGACGGTGGTGACTCGTACGCCGACGTCGGTTAGGGCGGCCAGGATGCGGGGGTTGGCGGCGCCGTCGGTGATGAGTTCGCCGACCGTGGTGATCTCGCAGATCTGGGCGAAGGCTACTAGGCCGATCTTGGAGCTGTCGGCGACGACGACGACCGAGCGGGAGCGCTCGATCAGCGCGCGGTTCGTGTGGGCCTCCACCTCGTGGTGGGTGGTGAGGCCGGTCTCGAGGGAGACGCCGTCCGCGCCCACGAACACGATGTCGAGGTTCAGGCCGGCCAGGCTGGCTTCGGCGATGGGACCGACCAGCTCGTAGGACTCGGACCTGGCTACGCCGCCGGTCACGACGAGCTTGAGGTTGGGGCGTACCGCCATCTCGGACGCGATGTTCAGGGCGTTGGTGACGAGAGTGAGGCGCTCGTGGTCGACAAGGGCCCGGGCCACCTCCGTCGTGGTGGTCCCGCCGGTGAGCCCGACCGCGTGACCTGAGGCGACGCGCGTCGCGGCCTCGCGGGCGATCCGGAGCTTCTCTTCCTTGTGCCGGCCGCCCTTGTAGCGGAGCGGAAGCTCGTACAGGACCCCCTGCGCGACCGCCCCCCCGTGCGTTCGCGCCAGCAGCCGCTGGCGCTCGAGGAGGTCGAGGTCACGGCGGACAGTTGCGGCCGACACGCCCAGCTCACCCGAGATGTCGGCGACGTTCACGCTGCCGTTTCCGGACAGCCACTCCAGGATCGTCTCCAGCCGCTCCGCTTGCCGCACCGGAACCAGTCCTCAGGATCCGGCCAGGTGCCGGGAGGCGAGCGGCTCGGGCCGGGCCACCGCCTCGCCCGACTCGGCGTCGAAGAAGTGCACGTCTTCCAATGACATCCCCAGAGTGATCGTCTCGCCCACCGCCGGCTGGCGGCGTGCGTCGAGCCGGGCGATGACGATCGCCCGCTCAGAGGGCAACGATGGGATCCCGGCTCCGGTGGAGCCGGCCGCGACGCCGTGACCGCGAATACTCCCGTAGACGATCGTCTCGTGGCCGAGCAGCTCCACGACTTCCACGTGCACCTGCATGGCGTGGTCGTCGTCGGCGCCCGTCACGAGGCGCAGGGCCTCGGGCCGCACGCCGACGACAAGCTCGCGGCCGGGGGCCCCGGAGACCTCGAGCACGAGATCGCCCGCATCCACGCGGCCATTCGCTGTGGAGGCGCTGAGCAGGTTCATCGGAGGGCTGCCAATGAACCCTGCCACAAACACGTTCGCCGGGCGCCGATAGATCTCCTGCGGCGTCCCCAGCTGGAGCAGCTTCCCACCCGACATCACGCCGATGCGGTCGCCGAGCGTCATGGCCTCGACCTGATCGTGCGTGACGTAGATGGTCGTGGTGGCGAACCGCTGGTGCAGCTGCTTGAGATCGGCGCGAAGCTGCGTCCGCAGCTGTGCGTCCAGGTTCGAGAGCGGTTCGTCGAGCAGGTAGACGCGGGGCCTGCGGGCGAGCGCGCGACCCATCGCCACGCGCTGTCGCTGGCCGCCTGAGAGCTGGGAGGGCTTGCGATCAAGAAGCTCATTGAGGGCCAGGAGCGAGCTCACCTCCCTGACTCGCTCTGCGATGTCGGCGGCCGGCATCTTGTGCTGCCGCAGCCCGAAGGCCAGGTTCTGGAGGACGGTCTTGTGCGGATACAGCGCGTAGTTCTGGAACACCATCGCGATGTCGCGATCCTGGGGAGAGACGCCGTTCACGACCTCTCCGCCGATGGCGATCGCCCCGGCAGTGGGCTCCTCGAGCCCGGCGACCATCCGCAGGGCAGTCGTCTTTCCGCAGCCGGAAGGTCCTACGAGGACCATGAACTCGCCGTCGGCGATGGTGCAGGTGAGCGCCTCGACCGCCGTCGTCCCGTTCGGGAAGACCTTCGTGACCTCGTGGAACGAGACCTCGGCCACGGTCAGGACCTCCCGCGCGAGCGGCTGTGACTCACGGCAGCACGACCGAGCGAGTCAGGTGCTTCGGATGATCAGGATCGAGTCCGTGGGCCTCGGCGAGCTCGACGGCCATCCTCTGGATGAGGACGAGCTCGGCCATCGGATCTGACCCCTCGTCGACGATAGTGGCCCCCGTGTCCGCCGCGTCGGCGAGCACGCTCGGATCGACGGGCCCGATGGCCCACACGAGGGTTCCGGGACCGGCCACGCTGATCGGGCCGTGGCGGTATTCCATCGCCGGGTACGCCTCGGTCCACGCGGCAGCCGCTTCGCGCAGCTTGAGCGCCGCCTCGTTCGCTATTCCCACGGTCCAGCCCTGCCCGAGGAACACGAACTGCCGGAATTCCGCGGGCTGCACCGGCAGCGCGCTGGTGAGCGCCGCTTCCCCGCCGGCGATCGCGGCTTCGAGCCGGTCGCCGACGTGCGCGCGCAACAGGGCGAGCGCCGTGGTCGCGAAGCGCGTCTGCACGACCGACTGCTCGTTCGCGAAGTCCAGCACGACCGCGTCGTCGGCGGCCAATGCGACCGGTGAGCCGGGGACCGCCGTGACCGCGACCGTGGCGACGCGCCCCCTGAGCCCTTCGAGCGTGCGCAGGACCTCTGTCGTGGTACCCGAGCGTGAGATGGCGACCACGCGCCCGTAGCTGCGGTGCGGCGACAGCCCGGAGGCGATCGCCGCGTCCGTCGTGCCCAGGTCCCTTTCCTCGCGGAGCGCGGCGTAGGCCCGCGCGATGTGGTGGGAGGTCCCGCACCCGATGGCGGCAGCCGGCTCGCCGGGCGCCGGAAGCCGGCCAGCGACGGCCAGGGCCATGTCCGCGGCCTTCCGCCACAGGGCAGGCTGGCTGGCGATCTCGCTCGTGATGGCACGCATCCAGGTGAATCTACCGTCCCGGCCGCTCGGGCAGCAACATTAACGACCAGAAGCAGCCTTGCTGAACGCACGAGTGTGTTCTAATATCCGCTCATCCGAGCGAGAACGAAAGCGGCCAGGCCCGGCCCACGGATAGCGGAAGGGGCTCACCGCGATGACTCGCATTACCGCGCCATGGCGAATCCTTGCGTGCCTGGTCTCGGCGGCCGCGCTCGCCCTCCCGCTGGAGACGGCGGGCCCCGCCAGCGCGGCGAGCGGATCCCCGGCCGGGCACACCGCGCGGGCCGCGGCGATCAGCCCGCCGGTCTCCAGCGGCACGCTGCGGATAGCCGGCCTGCCGCGGGATGGCTCACCCGTCCGGGCGACCGGGCTGTCCTGGCGCCCGTCACCGCTGCCGCCCGGCGACAGGCTGCTGAGCTTCGCGGTCGCCTACGTATGGAAGGCCTGCGCGGCCCGGTCCGGCGGGCGGGGCAGACACTGCGTCCAGGCCGCGGACGCCACGGTCACGCCGTTCGCCGCGCGGCGTTACGTCGCCGGGCACGCCGACACGGGGAAGTACCTGAAGATCACCGAGACGGCCACCGAGGTCGTCGAGACCGACCCCGCGACCTTCACGTTCCGCGTCATCCGCTCGTCGCGCAGCTACACGGCCCGCCGCACGGTCCGGCGCTACCCCAGCGGCCAGCCGCCGGTGTCCGGATTCCTTAACGGGCTGCCCGAGCACCACACCGCCTCCAGGCAGGAGTACTTCCAGGTGAGCCCGCCGCACTACCGTGCGGCCAGCGGCCCGGTGACGCAAAGCTACCGGGTCGATCATGGGCCGTGGCGCGCGATGCCGCACAGCAGGGTCTTCCAGACCGGCAAGCTCGCCTTGGGCCCGCACCGCGTCGAGGTGCTCACCGCCGGCTGGGCCGGGCACACCGTACTGGCGTTCCGCTGGCGCGTGGTCCCGCTGCCCGCCCCCGTGCCCTGCATGGCAGGCAACGGCGGGTCCTGCTGGTACCCGCCGCACCTGAACCGCCGCGGCCACCCGATGCGCTGGGACTGGCAGATCGGCCGGGTGACCCCACGGCAGCGGACGGGCAGGCGTGCCGTGGACATCTACGACATCGACGGCTTCCTGACCACTCCGGCCGAAATCCAGCGGCTCCACACGACCTGGCAGGCCAGTACGCTGGCTCACCCGAAGGCCGTCTGCTACCTGGACCTGGCCTGGGAGGACTACCGCCCGGACGCCAGCCCGGCGCCGTTCGGCCACTTCTTCCCGGCGAGCGCGCTCGGGAAGATCTACTACGGCTACCCGCAGGAGCGCTGGGTCGACTTCCGCCAGCTCAGCAAGCTCAAGCCGATGCTCAATGAGCGGATCGCCATGTGCGCGCGCAAGGGGTTCGACGCGGTCGAGCTTGACGACATCGACAGCTTCGACCCACCGTCGACCACCGGGTTCCACCTCACCCCGGGCGATGCGCAGAACTACCTCGCCTACGCGCTCAACCAGGTACACCGCGCGGGGATGACCGCGCTGTGGAAGAACTCGCCCCTTCTTGCCTGGTGGGGCGCGCGCTACGCCGATGGGGCCGTGGTTGAAGAGTGCTACACCTACGGCGGGTGCTTCTCCGCCTCGCAGCGCGGGAACCGGCAGTACGGCATCACCTGCACCGCGCTGCACGGGCCGACACCATGTGGCTGGGACGTGTTCACGGCCGACCACACGGCGCGCCAGCCGACGGGCAAATGGGTCGGTGAGGCCGAGTACGGCGCCGATCACTTCGTGTGCAATCCGGGGCAGCGCTGCCCGTACAAGCGGCGGTTCGCCACCTTCTGCCGTCGCGTGTACGCGCCGGCCCACGGCTACGCCGCGGTCAAGTTCGACGTCGACCTCGACGGCCGGATCTTCCGCCCGTGCCCGGCCGGCGTGTAGCGGCAGCCGCGCTACGCGTCCCCCGGTTCGCCCGGTCCCGCCGGCGCGGCAGCGGACGCCGACCGCAGGGCCTGCCACACCCGCTGCGGGCTGGCGGGCATGTCGATGTGCCGCACGCCGAGGTGCCCGAGCGCGTCGATGATCGCGTTCTGCACGGCCGGCGTCGCGCCGATCGTGCCGGCCTCCCCGATCCCCTTGGCCCCGAGCGGGTTGTAGCTGGTCGGCGTCGCCATGTCGGCCAGCTCGAAACTGGGAACCTCGGTGGGCGACAGCACGGCGTAGTCGGCGAAGGTCGCGGTCAGCGGGTTCCCGTCGGCGTCGTAGACGACCTCCTCCAGCAGCGCCTGCGCCGCGCCCTGGGCGATGCCGCCGTGCCGCTGCCCCTCCGCCAGCAGCGGGTTGATCACGGCGCCGGCGTCGTCGACGGTCACCATCCGGCGCAGCACGGCCTTGCCGGTCTCGGTGTCGACCTCGGCGACCGCCACGTGCGCCCCGAACGGGAAGGTCGGGCCCGGCGCGCGGAACACGGCGCGCACGAACAGGCGCTCGGCCTCGGCCAGCTTGGCCAGCGGCACCGCGGCCGCCGGGTCACCGGCCACGGTGAAGGCGCTGCGCCCGGCGTCGAAGACCAGGTCGGTGGGGCTGGCCTCCAGCACGCCAGCCGCGCGCTGCCTGGCAACCTCGATCAGCTCCTGCGAGGCCTGCTGCACCGCTGCCCCGCCCTGCTGCAGGCTGCGTGAGCCACCGGTGCCGCCGCCTTCCGGGATCAGGTCCGTGTCGCCCCACTTCACCGTGATCTTGTCAACGTCGATGCCGAGCTCGTCACTGGCCAGCATC
>Ga0114129_10010888_pt1 | contig 12956 bp, 10 predicted proteins | sample RhiMetdeltSRZDD1_FD_80071 | JGI IMG/M metagenome (GOLD analysis project Ga0114129, IMG submission 80071) | Populus rhizosphere microbial communities from Tennessee, USA - Rhizosphere MetaG P. deltoides SRZDD1 (version 2) (version 2) | ecosystem: Host-associated > Plants > Roots > Rhizosphere >...
GCCGAGCTCCAGCGAGAAGTTGACGCGCGCCGTCTGCTGCACCTGCAGCTCGAGATCGCGCGTCGCCGTCTTGAAGCCGTCGACTTCGGTCTTGACCGTGTACTCGCCGGGCGGCAGCGCCGGAAAGTCGAACAGGCCGACCTCATTGGTGACGGTCGTGCGCGTGGCATTGGTCGCCTTGTTCACCACGGTCACGGTCGCACCCGGAATCACGGCGCCGGTCGAGTCCTTCACTTCTCCGGTGATGGTGCCGAGCGTCTGCGCGACGCAGGGCACGGCGAGGAGCAGGCACGTCAAACCCGCCAACACAGTCCGGCGCATAGGAAATCCTTTCGCGAGCAGCGAACTCACAGCCTGGCGCGGAAATGAAAACGGAGGACGCCGCGCACCTCAGCGGCGGCGTAACGCGGGAAGGCTACGCTCGGCTGTAGGGCAAGTCAAGAAAGTATGGGTGGTTCCACCAGCGGGCAGGGTCGCGATCCGGAAGAATGGACGTCAAAAGCGTCATCAGGCTGGAAGGGTCGTCCCCGCAGCGCGGGAGGCGGTTACAAGCCGGCGACAAACGGCCGCAGATTCAGACGCCGCGTCAGATCAGGCTGGGTGCGCGCCTTTCGTTCTGAAGGGCGCGCCGACTGTGGACTGATCGTTCCAGTCTCCAGGCGGCGGTCGGCCGTCAGGGCTTGCCGAATCAGTCGACAGGCATCAGTCTCAGTCGGCTGCTGGACCGCGATCTGAAACCGACGACCGCCGACTGACCTCGATCGCCGCGACTCCAGACTGTCGACCGTCGACTGATCGTTCTGGTCTCCAGGCGGCCCCAACGACGATGCCGGGTCCGGAGGACCCCGGCCTACACCTGCACCGGGCTTCACCGCTACCGGCGCGTCGGACTGGACTTCACGCGCACCGTCGGCACGTCGAAGCGCCGGAACGTCACAGTCGGACTGCCGAACTGAATCACGTCGCCGCTCGCGAGCGGCCGGGTGCCGGTGACCCGGACGCCGCCGACGAACGTGTGGTTGGTGCTCTCGAGATCCTCGATGATCGCGCTGTCGCCCGACACGACAATCCGCGCATGACGTCCTGAGACGCGCGGCTCGTCGATACAGATCGAGCTGCGAAGCGGGTTGCGTCCGACGATGTTCTCGCCTTCGTTGAGCACCATCCGCCGATCGTTCCACTCGAGCAGGAACACGCTCGCGGTACCGGACCGCTCGTGCTCGCCGGTTTCGGCCGGCGCCGCGTCCGCGACGAACGAGTAGCCCTGACGGTGATACGTCCGGATGAACCGCGGCTGCTGGACGTCGTCGCCGAGCGCCTGGCGGAGCTTCGCGACGGCCACGGAGAGATTCGCCTCCTGCACGGCGGTGCCGTGCCACACCAGCCGGAGCAGGTCCTCCTTGGTCACCATCCGCGGCCGGCGCTCGACCAGGACGCGGAGGACCTCCGCCTCCGTCCCGGACAGGCGAACGGGCCGGTCGTCGCGGCTCAGCTGGCCCGAAATCGTATCGAACAGGAAGTCGGCGAATCGAACTCTCATGGCCCGGGCGCCGTAGTACGTCGAAGATTCTGGAACTTTTTGGATCTTCCCGGCGACCGTTTCACGGCGTGAGTGCGACAGTTCGCCGAGGGAATATGGAAGCACACAAGCCGCCCACCGGACACGATTTCCGCAAGGCCCTCAACGACGAGCTGACCGCCAATCTCTATCCGTTGCCGTTCAGCACGCTGGCGCCGAGCGTTTACCACATCTATCTGCATCCGGAAGACTTCGAGACGATCGAGCGCATCGTGCCCCGTATCGTCTCCGAGCTGGCGACCGCGCTGACGAGCGACGTCGAGCGATTGAACGGCGAAACCGCGCGGCGCCGCGGACCGCTCGGCAAGCTGCTGCATGCCGACGGCGACCTGCCGATCGAAGTGCCGGCGTCCGGCTGGGAGATCAACATCCGCGCCGACGAAGACGACGAGCTCGCCCGGGGCACGTTCGGGATCGTGTCGACGCTGGCTGTGCCCGCGGCGTCCGAGTACGTCGGCTCGCCGACGGTTCGCACGGTCAAGACGGTTTTCGCCGGCGGCCAGCGCACGTCCAACGTCGTCGAGGCGACGGCGGTCGAATCCAACCCGGGTCCCGTGGAACCGGCGACGCCCTCCTCCGTTCAACACCCGACAGCGATTGCCGGGTCCACAGGACCCGGCCTACAAGCGGCGGCAGCTCCGGCTGTCGCGGCGGCGCCGCCGACCATCCGGCGTGAGGCGGGACCCCGTGCGACCCTCAGCTATCAGGACGATGGCGGGCCGCACGTGTTCCCGATGCGAAAGGACCTGATCAAGATCGGGCGCGGCGGGTCGGACGCGTGGGTCGACGTGCAGGTGGTCGCCAACGCGAAGGTTTCACGAGAGCACTGCTGGATTCAGTCCGACGGCAGCGGCCGCTTCGTCATCCGCGACGTGAGCACGTGGGGCACGTCGCTGAACGGCGAGCCAATCCCGGCCCCTGTGCGATCGGCCGAAGGGCTCGTGGTGGAGGCGGGCGCCGGCAAACCGCTGCCGCCCGACGCGCGGATCCAGCTGGCGGATGCGATCGTGATTCACTTTCGCGCGGAGCAGCAGCCATGACGTGGCTGTATTGGGCCCGCTTCCCGTTCCTGCTCGTCCTGGTCGCGGCGGTGTGCTGCATCGGCTGGCTCGCGCGGGAGTATGACCGATGACCGCCGGCCAGACGTCGCGGCTGGCGGCGGCGGTGCAGAGCGACGCCGGACGCGTGCGCGGCAACAACGAGGATCTGTTCGTGTGCGATGCCGCGCACGGTATCTTCGCCGTCATCGACGGAGTCGGCGGTCAGTCGGCGGGCGAAGTCGCCGCGGAAATCGCGCGCCGGACCATCCTCGAGCGCCTCGCGCGTCCGCTCGGCACGGCGGCCGAGCGCGCGCGCGAAGCCATCGCGCTCGCGAACAACGAGATCTTCAAGGCGGCGGAGGAACGGCCGGAATACGCCGGCATGACCTGCGTGCTGACGCTCGCGCTCGTCGCCGGCCGGCGCGTGACGATCGGCCATGTCGGCGACAGTCGCCTGTACAAGATCGGCCCCGGCGGCATGCGCAAGCTGACGCACGACCACTCGCCCGTCGGCGAGCGTGAGGACCGCAACGAGATCGGCGAGCTCGACGCGATGCGTCATCCGCGGCGCAACGAAGTTTTCCGCGACGTCGGCAGCACCTGCCGCGACAAGGATGCGGACGGATTCGTCGAGATCGTCGAAGACACCATCGAAGACGACGAAGCGATCCTGCTGTGCACCGACGGGCTGACGGACATGGTGACGTCGGCGAGGGTCGAAGGAATCGTCGACGAGCTCGCGGGCGATCCGCAGGCCGTCGTCGACGCGCTCGTCGCCGCCGCGAACGATGAGGGCGGAAAGGACAACGTCACCGTCGTCTACGCGGAGGCGCCGGAGTTCGCGCGCGCGGCGCGCGGCGCGCGGGCGGACGCTGAATCAGCGCCGCCGTCGGACCGGCCGGACGCGTGGCACTGGGCGCTGGCGCGCCGCACCACGTGGTTCGCGTGCGGCACGATGCTCGGCGTGATCGCGGCGCTCGTGCTCGCCTGGGGCATCGGCGGCATCACGGCCGCGGCGCGGCGCACGTTTTCCGTCGGCGAAGCCGGATCACCCTACAAGAAGATTGCGGACGCCTTGAAAGCGGCGCGCGCCGGCGACACGGTTCAGCTCGAACCGGGAACGTATGCGGAGCGGATCGTCGTCCCGGACGGTGTCGATCTGGTGGCGCGCGTCCCTGGCACGAGCACGCTGACGAGCGACAAGACGCCGCCGAATGGACGACCGGCCATCACGGTGGCCGGCAGCGGCCGCATTTACGGGATCCGGATCGAATCGACGCCGGACGCGCCGATCGGCATCGGGATCCGCGCATCCGGCGCCGACCGCCGGATCGAATCGGTCGACTTCGACGGCCCGATGCGCGCGGCGATCGAGCTGACGGAGGCCACGGCGGCCAGCATCTATGGATGTCGAATCCGAACGTCTCAGGGTCCGGCCATCACGATGACGCTCGCGAGTGACGTGATCATCGCGGCGAATACGTTCATCCGCGCGGGGGCCGCCGGCGAGCCGGCGCTCCTGCTGAAAGACGAGCTGCGGCCGCTGCTCTCGCGCAATCTGTTCGCCGGCTACGGCGCGGAGGTCGTCCGCGGCATCTCGCCGGACCAGCGCGCGCAGCTGCTCTCCGGCAACTTCATCGTCGGCGCGGAACCGGTGACCGCGCGGTAGCGACTGAGGTCGAGCATGTCCATCATTGGTTCCCTGGTCGGCGACTACCGGGTCGAGGCCCGCGTGGCGCAGGGCGGTTTCGGCGGCGTCTACCGCGCCCGGTCGGTGAGAACGGGCGACGTCGTCGCGCTGAAGCTCGTGCCGTCGCTGAACGAGGACGACGTCGCGGCGGAGCGGCTCGGCGCGGAGCTCCAGCAGCAGTTCGAGCGCCGGCACGGCATGGTGCCGAAGGTGTTCGAGCTCGGCGAGACCGATCACTACTTCTTCATCGCGATGGAGCTCGTCGACGCGCCGACGCTGGCGACGTTGATTCAGCGCGGCGCGCTGGCGCCGGCGGCGGCCGCGACGAACGCCATCGCGGTCTGCCGGTTCCTCGAGCGCGCGCACACGTTCGCGGCGGATGTCGCGGGCCAGCATCATCGCGGCATCGTTCATGGCGACCTGAAGCCCGAGCACGTGTTCGTGCTCCCCGACGGAACGATCAAGGTGCTCGATTTCGGCGTCTCGAAGGCGCTGGCGTCGCACAAGACGCGGACGCGGCTCGTCGCGGTCACGCCGGCGTATGCGCCGCCGAATCGTCTCGATACGACCTTCGGGAACGAAAAAGACGATCTCTGGGCGCTGGGCGTGATGCTGTACGAGATGGTCGCGGGCCATCGGCCGTACTCGTCGCGCGAGGACCGCGAGAATCCGTACGCGGTCCAGGGCGCGGTCGAACGGAACGAGCCGCGCGAGCCGCTGCCCGCGACGTGTCCCGTCGCGCTCGCGGCCATCATCGACAAGCTGCTCGCGTACCGGGAACAGCTGCGGTACCCGAGCGCCGCCGCGATCCGGCAGGATGTCGAAGCGTTCCTCCGCGGTGAATCGCCGCAGGCGCTCCGGCAGTACGCGACGGCGCCGACCATTAAAGCTCCAGATCCGCAGCAGGCCTCACGTCCCGCACGCGCGTCGTCGATTCCGACGCTGCGACCACCGGCGGCGAATCGATCGCCGGCGCCGGAGCCACAGGTGCGGGTGCCGGTCTACACACCGTGGGCGGTCGTTCGGGGGACGCGGACCTTCGTGCGCCGAGGGATGTGGCTGGCGGCGCTCCTGTTTCTGACGAGCGCCTTCACCTCTGAAAGCGTCGCGTGGCTCGGCGCCGAGCGGATTCGGGCCGAGCTGCCGCGGCTCGACATCCGGAATGTCGCCGGCAAACGGCAGCAGTACGAGCGGCTGTGGCGCCGGAGCCTGTTCCACGTCGGTCCGCGGCTCAGGCTCGAGCAGCCGCTGAAGGCGCGCCTCGTCTCGGCCGCCGACGCCGTGATCGCCGACTTCCGTCAGGACGAGCCGACGGTCGCGGCGCGGCAATGGCAGGACGCGAACGATGCGCTCGAGTGGGCCGAGGATCTGACGCCCGACGACGAGTCGGTCAGGCCGCGCGTGCTCATCTGCCGCGGGCACATCGATCGCATCGCCGCGCAGGCGCTCGCGAAGACGAATCCGCTGGAGGCCCAGCGGCGCTACAACCGCGCGATCGAGAAGTTTCAGCGCGCCGCGCGGCTCGATCCGGAGTCGCCGGATCCCTATCTCGGTCTGAGCCGAATCTACATCTACGCCCTCCACGACGTCGACCGCGGCGCGACCGCGATCCACGAGGCCGAGGTCCGCGGGCATCAGCCGGGCTGGCGCGATCAGGCGCAGGTCGGCGACGGCTATCTGCGGCGCGCCGACGAAACGACCCGCAAGGCGCGCGGGTTATCCGATGACGCGCGAGGCGAGGCGCTCGAGCGCGCGCGGCACGATTACGAGCGGTGCGTCGAAACGTTCGGCCCGATTCTGGAGAAAGGCCGGTCGATGCGCAATCGCGATTACTGCCAGCGCCGGCGCGACGATCTGAACCGTGCCGCAGCCAACACCACTTCCGAGCAGCAGCCGTAGCGGCACGATGCGTGTCGTCACCGCGGAACGCAGCGTCAGGGAGCGGTCGACTCTCTCATCGACCGGCCCCGCACGCGCCGTCACCATCGAGGTCGTCGGTCTCGCCGTCTCGAGCGTGGCCATCGCCATCGGCCTGCTGCTGACGTACGCCGGCCACGCACGATCCTTTGACGCGGCCGCCGGGGATCTCGCGCGCGGCACGCTGATCGATCTCCGCCAGCTGCGAAGCGCCGCCGATCTGGCGCCGCAGCTCGGCATGTTCACGACGCCGTTCGAGCGCGACGCCGTCGCGCGCGCTCTCTATCGCCGGGCGCGGTCCGAGGAGTCGCCGCTCGATCACGTCGGCGACCTGGCCAGGGTGACCGTTCCCTCGGCGGAGATTCGAAAAGACCCGCGATTCGTCGAGCTGCGCGCGCGCCTCTCGCGCCGTCCCGACGTCGCTCACGTGCCGGTGCTCACCCCCGCGGATCTCGCGGCGATCAAGCCGAACACGATCGTTCGCACGCCGCAGGAGTTCGCCGACCAGATCCGGATGGCCGGGCTGCTCTTCTTCGTGACGTTCTGGGCCGCCCATCTCGTCCGGCGCTGGCGGCGCGCCGAGGACGACCCGGTCGTGCTGCCGATCCTGCTCCTGCTGACCGGCGTCGGCATGATGAGCATGATCGCGCTGCGCGATCCGCTGCGCGACACGGTCATCGTCCACCGGTTCGTGCTCGGCGTCGCCGGCGGCGTGGCGGCGCTCGTCGTGCTGTCGTGGGTCGACTTCGAGGCGTCCGCGCTTCGCCGAGCGGCGGCGGTTTCGCTGGCGATCGCGTTCGCGCTGGCGGTGCTGCTCCTCCTCTTCGGCAGCGGCCCCGGCTCGAGCGGCGCGAAGGTGAATCTCGCCGGCGTGCAGCCGGTCGAAGCGATCCGGCTCTTCGTGATTCTCGCGCTCGCGGCGTATTTCGCGCGCCGGCTGGAGTTCTTCCGCGAGTTCTCGCAGCCGGCGAGCGCCTCGGCGCCGTGGCTGCAGTACATGCGGATGCCGCGATGGAAGGACATCCGTCCGGTCGCGGCCTACATGGCGCTCGTGCTGATCTTCTTCTTCCTGCAGAAGGATCTCGGTCCGGCGCTCGTGCTCGCGTTCGTGTTTCTCGGTCTCTACGGGGTCGCGCGCGGCCGCGTCGCGCTGGTGCTCGCGGGCGTCGCGACGTTGTTTCTCGCGTTCGCGGCCGCTTACGCCCTCGGCTTTCCGGCGACCGTCCGCCAACGCGTCGCGATCTGGGTCGACCCGTGGAACAACGCAGTCCCCGGCGGCGATCAGATCGCGCACGGCCTGTGGGCGCTGTCCACCGGCGCGGAGTTCGGTACCGGACTCGGGCTCGGCAACCCGGAGCTGATTCCAGCCGGGCATACCGATTTCGTGCTCGCCGCCATCGGCGAGGAGCTCGGGTTCATCGGCCTCGCCGTCGTCGTCGCGCTGTACGGCCTGCTCTGCTGGCGCTGCCTTCGCGTCGCCATACGCGCGCCCGGCAACTACTCGGCGTTCCTGTGCATCGGCATCGTGCTGGGGCTCATGGTGCAGGCCGTCGTGATCGCGAGCGGCGTGATCGGGATCCTTCCGCTGGCGGGCGTGGTGACGCCGTTTCTGAGCTACGGCCGATCCTCGATGGTCGCGAATTGCGCGGCTGTCGGGATCATCCTCGGCGTCGCACAGCGGGCGCGCGTGGTCCGGCCGCATCTCGTCGCGCCAATCCGCGTGCTGTCGATCGTGTTCGGCGTCGCCGCGCTGACCATCGTCGGCCGTGCCGCATGGATCCAGCTCGTGAGGGCCGACACGGTCGTGCTGGCCGCCAGCCTCGGCGATCAGGCGGACGGCGGCGTGAGGTTTCAGTACAACCCGCGCCTGATCGCGGCGTCCCGCCTGCTCGAGCGCGGCACGATCTTCGATCGCCGCGGCCTCGCGCTCGCGACGAGCCGGCCGTCGGAGATCGAAACGATCGCGCGCACGTACGCGGCTGCGAACGTTCGGCCGGTGGACGACTGCGTCGCAACCACACCGACGGTCCGCCTGAAGGCGGACACTACGTACGCGGCGCGCTGCTACCCGCTCGGCGGCCTCGCATTTCATGTCGTCGGCAATGCGACGTACCAGACGAACTGGGCCGCTCGGAACTCGTCGTTCATCGAGCGCGACAGCGACGCAATCCTCAAGGGGTTCGACGATCATCCGCAGGTCGTCGCGGTGAAGAACCATCGCACGGGGCATGTCGAGCACACGATCCGCCGCAATTACCAGGACGTGCTGCCGCTGCTGCGAAGCCGGTACCGCCCGGGCGATACCGCGGTGCAGGCGCTGCTCGGCGGTAAGCACGACGTCCACAGCTCGATCGATGCGCGACTCCAGGTGCGCGCGGCGACCGCGCTGGAACACCACATCCGATCGAACGGCTTCGAGCGCGGCGCCGCTGTCGTCATGGACGTCGACACCGGCGAAGTGCTCGCGTCGGTCAGCTACCCGTGGCCCGACCGCGACGACATGCGCCAGCGCGAAACCGCGGTCGACGGGAGCGCACTTGCCGCCCGCCTGTTCGATCGCCCGCGCTATGGTCTGTATCCGCCTGGGTCCACCTTCAAGCTGCTCGTCGCCGCGGCGGCCCTCCGATCGACGGCCGCCGGGAAGCGGACGTTCGCATGCATCCGGCTGCCGGACGGCCGCGTCGGCAACTACGCCGCCGGATCGTCGCGGCCCGTCCGCGACGATCCCATGGACCTCACGCCGCACGGGAACGTCGATCTCCACCGCGGTCTCGTCGTGTCGTGCAACGCGTACTTCGCGCAGCTCGCGATCCAGCTCGGACCCGAGGCGCTCCTCGACGCGGCGTCGCTGTTCCAGATCGACATGGCGCAGCCGCCCACGAGTGCGTCCCTGCGGCGCACGCTGGCGCAGGCGGGATACGGTCAGGGGCAGGTGCTCGTTTCGCCGATGAAAATGGCGCGCGTGGCCGCGGCGATCGCGCGGCAAGGTCGCGTCTCGCCCGCGCGGTGGACGAGCGGTCCCGCGAGCCCGGCCGAACCCTCATCGCGGCTGCTGCCGGCGTCGGACGCAGCGGTTCTCTCGCGCTACATGCGCGATGTCGTCGTCTCGGGTACGGGCCGAACGCTGGCCGCGAACCCGACGCCGATTGCCGGAAAAACGGGTACGGCCGAAGTCGAGAACGGTCGCGCGCATTCGTGGTTTGCCGGCTTCGCGCCGTACGGCGGCCAGGCGCAGCGCAGAATCGCGTTCGCCGTCATCGTCGAGAACGCCGGGTACGGCGCGCGGGCGGCCGCGCCGGTCGCCGGCGATCTCGTAACGGCCGCGCGGGAGCTCGGACTGATTCGATAAAGACAGGTGGTATATGGCCGGACGACTCGACGACATCGTGCAGCGGTTCCACGCGGTGAAGCGGTTCCTCGATCTCGACCCGCCTCTGTCGCCGGACGCGCTGCCGCTCGAACTGCGCGCCGCCATCCTCGACGCCATTGAAAAACAGCTGACCATCGTCGGCATCGACGATCGAGTATTTCCGTACGATCGCGTCGCCGTCCGCCTCCTCGCGTCCGACCGGAACGAGAGGACCACGCTCGAGCGCGTGTTCGCCGACTTCGACGCGCGGGTGCGCGAGCGGCTGCGGGAGCTCAGCTGCGAAGCGCCTCGCGGACTCGACGTGCGCGTGTCCTTTCTGCAGAAGGCGCCCGCGAACTGGGCGGCCGGCCAGCGGTTCGCCGTCGAGTACCGGGCGCGCGTCAACGCCGAGGCTGACCCGGCGCCGGCACCGAAGCCTCGGGTGAAGGTCACGGTCCTGAAAGGGACCGCGACGAGGAAGAGCTACACCTGCAGCGAGCGCACGATACTCATCGGCCGCATGGCGGAAGCCACCGACACAAAAGGGCGCGTCCGGAAGAACCACGTCGCGTTCGAGGATCGCAACGCGACCGTCAGCCGCGCGCACGCGCGCCTGAAGTACGACACCGCGCGCGCCGAGTACCGCCTGCTCGACGATGGGAGCGCGCGCGGTACCCGAATCATCCGGGGCGACGCGTCGATCGTCGTGCCGCGCGATCCGCGCGGCGTCCGCGTGCAGTCGGGCGACGAAATCCGGTTCGGCGACGCGGTCGTAAGAGTCACTTTCGAGTGATCCGCCATTCCGCCGGTACGTATGTCAGCGCCCATCGTACGTAGTGTCCACCTTCAGGCGGACCCGTCATCGGGTGTGCTTGAGCTTCTTCGCGACTGAAATATTTGACAGCCGTGAAAACCTGCAATACACGCCCGTATTGGCAGGCATTGCCGATCGCGCAAAATCCGGCCCAAGGCGCGACGATCTTGCTGGCATCAATTGGCGCCGCGCTTGCAATACTCACGGTATTGTGAAGGCACTGTTCAGCCGGCGGCCGAATGACGTCGAGGACGGCTTGCTGGTCGCAGACCACGTGGAACGGCGACACGTACCCCGCGCCGTCGTGGAGCTCGACGGTTGCCCGCCATTCGAACGCGTTCACGTCCAGACGGCGCGCAGCGACTACGAAGTGGTCGTGATCGACGGAGCTGAAGGGGACGTCATCGTCCGCGGCGGCGCGCATTGTCCCGAATTCCGGCGCGCCCGGCTTGCGGGAGCCACGAGCCCCAGCGGAGCGCCGATCAAACCGAACGCGATCGAGGTCGGACGCCGCCTGGAGCTCGTCGTCGACGGCAGTGCGATTGTCACGACGCCAGTCCAAAAGGTCTGGCACCACGTCCAGGACAAGCCGGACGACGACTGACGCGCCGTCCGGCCGACTGTTTCCCGCCGTTTCCTCTCTCTAGGCCGCCGGAAGGCGCGTACCGATCCACGCCTGGATGTCCGCCATCAGGGCTGCGCTGCCCGATATCTACGACTTGATGAACTCGAGCAAATCCGCGTTGATCTGATCCTTGTTGACCGTGCACATGCCCGTGCGAGAAGCCCGGGTAGACCTTCAGCGTCGATCCCTTGACGAGCTTCGACGCGCGCCCGACGACTGTCTGTGTGTTCATGGGCGCCACTCCTTCGTTACTCCTCCGATGTGGTGTGAACGCGATTCTCGTCTCGCGAGATGACAATCACGCGACGGCCGAACAGGCGGGCGTCAACCGAGAAGGCGCCGGGCCCGAGAAGAATGAGCGCCACCGCGTCGACGATCAGGAAGGCCGCGGCCGCGCGGTCGACGGGCAGCGCGGTGTCGGGCGGACGCCACGGCAATGCCGCCATGACGATGACGGCGAGCGCCGACGCGGTCCCCGCGCCTGGCGTGAGAAATCCCGCGCCGAGCGAGGCGCCGGCGAGCAGGCTGGCCGCGGCCACCACCCACGTCCACGCGGCGGTCGTCATGAACTGAATGGCCTGAGCGACGGCGGCGATCGCGACCGCGGTCCGCAGCAGGAGGAGGCCGAGGCCTGGCCACCCGCCCGGAAACGTCGAGAAAAACCGCTGCACCGTTCGCCAACGATACCGGGCGCGTGCCGGCGGACGAATCCCTAGCCGATGGAGTTTCCGTCTACCACTTTCGAGGGATCACAGCTGGATGATTCCCCGGCGCACGGCGATCGTCACCGCCTCCGTGCGATCGCTGGCGCCCAGCTTCTCCATGATGTGCTTGATGTGCACCTTCACGGTTTCCTCGGAGATGAACAGGCGCTCGGCGATGTCCTTGTTGCGGTTGCCGCCGGCGACGTGCTGCAGCACGTCGCGCTCGCGCGGCGTGAGCGCTTCGTCGCTGACGTGCTCGGCGAGCTGCGCGGCGACGGCCTGCGGGATTCGCTTCTTGCCTGCGTGAACCTGCCGGATGCCGTCGAGCAGCTCTCTCGGCGGCATGTTCTTCAGCATGTACCCGCGCGCGCCGGCGGCGAGCGCCCGCTGGATCTCGACGTCGCCTTCGAAGGTCGTGAGCATCAGAATGCGTGCGTCCGGGAACTCGCTGCGGATCGCGATCATCGCGTCGATGCCGCTGATGTCCGGCAGCCGGACATCCATCAGCGTGACGTCGGGACGATGCGCGCGGAACTGCAGCACGGCGTCGCGGCCGGTTGCCGCCTGCGCGATCATCGTCATGTCCGGCTGGCCGTTGACGATCGCCGCGATACCCTCGCGCAGGAGCGGATGATCGTCGACGCTGAGCACTCGAATTTTCGCTGTGTCGTTCACGGCGGTGTTCACCTGGCGTTCTCCGTTCTCGAATAGGCCGCCCGTGCCGGGACCAGGAGCTCGATCTCGGTGCCCGCCGATCCACGGCTCCACACCTTGAAGCTCGCGCCGATCCGCTCGGCGCGCTCGCGCATGCCGGCCAGCCCCCAGTGACCGTCGCTGCCGGAGCGGACGACGTCCGGATCGATCCCGGTGCCGTCGTCGCGGACGAGCAGTCGGAGATCCGCGGCGGCGTATTCGAGCTCGAGCTCGATCAGGCGCGCGCGGGAATGACGAAAGGCGTTCATCAGTGCTTCCCGTCCGATGCGGTAGACCTCGTCGCGGATGATCGGATTGAGCGGGCGCGCCCGTCCCTCGACGATGACGCGGTACGTGGCGTCGCCGTCCACGGGCATTTCCCGGGCGATCCGGGAGAACGCCTGCTCCAGATCGCGCGCGTCGCTCGCGGACGAGCGGAGGCCGCGCACGGCGTTGCGCCCGTCCTCGATGACGCGCCGCATCAGATCCAGCACGCGCTCGATCGACGGCCTGACCGGTGAATCCTCCGGCAGCCGATCGCCGGC
>Ga0114129_10010889_pt1 | contig 12956 bp, 11 predicted proteins | sample RhiMetdeltSRZDD1_FD_80071 | JGI IMG/M metagenome (GOLD analysis project Ga0114129, IMG submission 80071) | Populus rhizosphere microbial communities from Tennessee, USA - Rhizosphere MetaG P. deltoides SRZDD1 (version 2) (version 2) | ecosystem: Host-associated > Plants > Roots > Rhizosphere >...
ACCGTCAACGTCGTCGAACCGGCGGCTAAGACCGACGCTGCGGACAACATCGCGCGCGCCAACCCCGAAGCGATGGCGGCGGCGGTCGCCGCCATTCCAATGGGGCGCCTCGGCGACCCGCACCTGGATATCGCACCGGCGGTGCTGTTCCTCGCCAGCGACGAGGCCCGCTTCATCACCGGCCAGACCCTCGGCGTCGACGGAGGGATGTTTCTCCACGCCTGACGAAGCGTCCGCTAAGAGCAACGTCCGTATCCCGTCAACAACACAAAGCAACGAGACAGAGGAGGACTGAGGTCCATGAAGCTACTTGGGTTGGATCACGTGGGAATCGTCGTGCGCGATATCGACGAAACCGTCGCGCGAGCGGGCGACACCGTTGACGGCAGAGCTGTTGGCGAGCGTTTTGTCTTCGACGACATCGACTTGCAAGTTCTGATGGCCGGCGAATCGACCTTGGAGTTGATCGAGGTCCGCAATGCGGGTTTCGGCATGCCGAGGCTCAAGGATGGCGAGACTGCGGTCATCGGCCATTTCGGGATTGAAGTCGACGACCTCGAAGACGCCAAGGCCGAACTGACACGCCGAGGCGTCGCCTTGGAGGGCGAGGTCGACACCGATGAGGTCCGCTTCATCTTCACGGTGCCGCAGACGACGTTCGGCGTGACGCTGCAGCTCATGGATTACAAGGGCCGCCGACAGGGCGCGTGAGCGCCGAGGGGTCTAACGCCGGCGGGCGTCGGCCCGGACGTCGACCTCACCGCGTGCGGCTTTTCGCGGACAGCGTGACGGACGGCGGTTCCGAAACGGCGGCCTTTACCTCCACTGCCGTGTAAGCGTCCGACCGAGCCGGTAACGCGACGCCAGGCAAAGACCTGTTCTAGCGACCGCGCGAGCATCTAGGTGGCTCGCGGCAGCGACCCGCTAAGCGCGGAAAGCGAGATTCTGAAACCGCACCCGACGCCCCGGAACCGCACGACGGTCCCTGGACTCACGCGAGCGTAGGTCCACCTCCGCCGCACGAGCTCGCGGTGCCATCGGAGCAGGGTCTGGGGCGTGACGAGCAGGCAATGTCGGCGACCGCGCGGGAGTAGTCGGCTTGCCGCCACAAGCAAGGCGCGGTTACTCGATCGCAGCCTGGCTCGACTTGACGACGCAGGACATCGAGCTGATGGCGCAGCACGATCAGCTCGATGTCCTTGACGTGCGTGGGGCGGCCGCTCCGAATCAGCAGCTTCAGGAGGGAGACGAAGGCGAATTAGATGAAAGAGAGGAGCATCGCGCGATGCTCCCAGAGCCCGCTCGGAGCCGCGTCTCAGGTTAGATCGGGGTTTTGGCACCCTTCGCCCTCATCTGCCCGTTGGGGGCGCTGATTCTCCTGGGACTGCTTTGTTGGGCAGCCCGGGCCGCTGACATGGCTAGGAGCTGTCAACGACCGGGCTCGCGCGGGGCGTTCCGAATAGGCTCGCGAGCACGATGCTGAGCTCGTAAAGCGCGATCAGCGGCACGAGCTCGACCAGCATCGAAACCGGGTCGACGCCAGGCAGCGCCGCCGCGATCACGGCACAGACGACGATTGCCTGGCGGCGCTTCTTGCGCAACTTCTGGGGAGTGGTGATGCCCAGGCGCGTAGCGACCAGGATCGCCACCGGCACTTGGAACACTAGACCGGCCGCGAGCACCGTGATGCCGAAGAAGCCGTACCAGTCGCGTGCGCGTATCTGCACGTTGAACTGGTGCTGGTTGAAGTGCAGCAGGAAGTGCAGCGCCACCGGCAGGATCACGAAGTAGCCGAAGCTGACTCCACCCACGAAGAGCACCGGCGCGAGCAACAGCAAGGGCAGCGCCATGCGCCGCTCGGCCGGGCTCAACGCGGGCAGGAGATATGCGTAGAGCTGGTAGAGGAGGAATGGCAGCGTGAGCACGACCGCCGCGTAGGCGGCGACCGTGAACGTGGCGGTGAACGGCTCGGTGACCCCGAAAGTGATCGGCCGCCGCCCGCCGAGCGGAGCGTTCACGACCTGGAGCAGGAGGTGGTTCTGCCAGAGGCAAAGACCGAGCGCGGCGGCGAAGATCGTGAGTGAGACGATCAGGCGGAAGCGCAGCTCGTCGAGGTGGCCGAGGACGCTGAGCTCATCGTCATGGCTGATCGGCCTGAGGCGGACCATGTTGAAAGTGCGCAGCTGAGCCGGCCTACCGCGCGGCCGTGCCGTCAACTGGGCGAATCGGGGCGGGCTCGGGCGCGACGGCCTCCACCGCCGGGGGGGCGATCTCGGGCTCTGCGCCGGCGACCGGCGGGTGGGCCGGGTGCGCGAGATCGGTGGAGCCGGCGGCGATCTCCGGCTTGTCTGTGGTCACGGAGTCCTTGAACTCGCGCATCCCGCTGCCGAGCGAGCGTCCGAGCTCGGGCAGCCGCTTGGTTCCGAAGACCAGCAGCAAGACTATAAGGAGGATCACGACGTGACCCGGGCTAACCAATCCTGTCATCGGAGCTCCTTTGTGTCCGTAGTACTGGAAGAGGGCTGTCCTCCGGCCGTGACCCTCGTCGGGTCGCGGCCGGGGACAGGTGCGAGGGGAGATTGCACACCCACTAGCTCAGCTCGCGTCAGTCCGCATCGCGGCGGGCGGCATCGGCTGCCTTGGCCAGCTTCATCACCTCCCTGAAGAACTTCGCCGACTGGCCCTGGAAGAGACGGTCGGCCGTAAAGCTCTCGATGGTCGCGACGGCACCGCCAAATTCGGCTTGGGAAGGACGCACGACCGAGCAGACAGGGAGGTCCTTGCTGATGAATTGGGTCGGCTCCGGCAAGATCAGGTTGGTCTGGAACTCCTCGCCGCCGAACGGCGGAGAATTGAGATCCGGAAATTTGACGCCCGTTTCAGGGTCGACCACCCCGGCCAAGGGTTGGGCCACCGCGTTACCGGCCTTGTCGTGCCACAGCGAGAAGTGGTTCGTCTCCACCCCGCCGATGCTCACGAGGATGCGAAGGACCTCGAGGCTGGACGCCTTCAGGCTCAGCACTGTGTAGAGGCTCGAGCCACCCTGCTCGATGTATGCAAAGTGAAATCCCGCGGTGTTGGCGATTGCCTGCATGCGAGTCTCCTGGTCCCCAACCGGTGGGACTGGCTGCTGCTGTGTCGGGGGCGTATCCGAGTCGCTCACCGGGATCGCCGGTTCCTTCTTGATCGTGACCGCCTGCTCGAAGGCCGCGCCAAGATCGGGGTTGAGCCGACTCCGGTATCGCGTGTACCAGCTGGTGTCCACGTCGAGCTGCAGCAAGTTCGTCAACCGACCGACCTGCCGCGCTCCAGTCGCCTCGCTGCTCGGCAGCGTGCGGAACTCGTCGAGGTTGACCGGCTCGGCCCCCTTGGACTTCAGGTAGGCGTTGAGGAAGGCCGCATGACTCACCTCGTCGTCGGTGTTGTCCGCGATGTACTGCGGCATGTCGCCGTCGAGGTTCTGCAGCGCGAGCTGGTAGGCCGCATTCCCGCCTTCGACCCCGCCAAGCTCGTTGTACTGCTGCCAGAGATCGGTCTCGATGATCTCCGCCGCAGCAGCGAACCGCAGGATCGCGACGTCCCCGTCTGTTATCCGGGCGCCCTTCGCCTTCCCGAGCGCAGCGGCTGTGCCGAGCGCGCTTGCGGGCAGTGCCGCGGCGCCCGCAACGCCAACGCCCTTGAGGAACGAGCGTCGCCCGACGACGCGCTGCCAGAGGGCGTGAAGCTCCTCTTCCGGAGCTTTCAGATTGCCGTCGATCTTCATGCTGTCTCCTTTCCTGTGCTGACTGGGGCTTGTCAAATTCAGCGGTCTACGTCGCAGGATAGTACTATGACGCGTAGGAGATTGTCAAAGGGACCGGGAAACGAATCGGACAGGCGCGGGCAACCCGCTGGCGACCGCGATGAAGCCTGGTCGTGATCGTGGCCTCGCGGACGTGGAGCTCGACTGCTGCTTCGCGGTAGGAGTGACCGACCAGGTCGATGGCCGCGACGGCGTCCCGGAAGTCGGGAGGCAGGGCGGCGATCGCCGGATACACGTCGCCGGCATGGATTTGAGCCTCTGGCTTGGAGACGACCGCATCGATCGCCTGTACCGGGCGGCGCGGAGCATGTGCGACTCATCCCAGGACGCCGAGGAGCTTGCGGCAAGAGACGTTCGCACGGGCGCAGAAAAGCGCCAGAGCCTCCGGGTCGACGGGCCCGCGGACGCGGATCGTGTCCAGCACATATCCGCGATCTCTCTTCAGCGAGCGCGATCTTGATCACCGGTCACGATAGGGGCTGGAACCGCCCGAGGCAGGGAGGAAGACCGGGCGCCCGCGCGACGAAGGCGGCTTCGGCGAGCAGGTCGTCGCCGTCGACGGCCAGCACCTCCACGATCTCCTGCTCGTAGCCGACGGTCCCCGTCTCGGTGTCGATCAGAATCGTCGTGACATCGCCGCGGCACCACGCGGTCGGTCGGCTGGTCTGTTCGGCGACCGCCAACGGTGACTGCGCCTCGGCCGAGGCCGATGCGACCCGACGGCGCCGAACGCCGCGTCGGTGCAGGTCAAATCGAGACGGAGCGAGGGTGAAATCGCTCCTATTGGCGGTCGCGAAACGGTGCGTGGCCCAGTCTTTCGCCACCTCGGCGAGGTAGTCGAGGCTACCGAGTAGCGGTGGCATCTGTCCCTGCTCGAGGCTCATGGAACCGTGGATCGGTGTTTCGCCTGGGCCTCCCAACATCTGTTCGGGAGGCGGCGATTTTGTTCGCCCGGGCCGGGCTGCTTCCCGAGGGGGGGGCGAGCTCGCTGTTGGGGAAGGCTCTGCGCGAGCGCCGTGCAGACGCGTTGGGGCGAACATCGAGGGGCACGCTACGAGCGGGCGCTGTGCCGCGGCTTAGCGAAACCTGAGCGAACCTGGAGCTGGCGCCGACCGAGGCGGCTAGGGCTCGGCGAGACGGTGCCGTGAGGCGTGGTCGGCCGCCGGCGCCGCGGCCTCGCGGCCAACGAGCGAAGCGAGGGCGGCGCGCGAGTGGACGTCGAGCTTCTCGAAGATCCTGGTGAGGTGGTTCCCGACGGTCTTCTCGCTGAGGAACAACGCCGCCGCGACCTCGCGGTTGGTCTTGCCGGCCGCAACTTCGGCCGCGATCTCGTTTTCGCGTGGGCTCAGTGCTCCAAGTCCTGACCGCCGCGTGGTAGGGCGGGTGCGACGCGGGATGTTTTGGCCCAGGCGGCGCAATTCGCGGGCGGCGGCGGCCGCTTCGCGGCGGGCCCCGCATGCGAACAGGGTTCGCTCGGCGTGCGTCAGCTCCCCAATACCCCGTGCCTCGTCGCCGCGGGCGATCAGCGCGATTCCGGCGAGCGCCCGGCTGCGAGCGCTCAGGAGCGGGTTGCCGGCCGCGTCCGCGAGCGTGACCGCCTCCTCCAGAAGCTTGGACGCACGGTCCGGGTCTCCGGATGCGAGGAGCACCGTGGCCTCGCCGCAACGCACGGTCGCGATTTGCTGGGGCAGCCCGGCTGCTTGGGCGCGGCTCAAAGCACGCGCCACGGTTTTCTTCGCGTCGCCTGTTCGGCCCAGCGCCAGCTGCGAGCGGATCAGCAGCTCCCATCCGTGGGCCGTATTGCGGTCGAGTGCTCGCCCGGCTGGCTCGGCGTCGAGCGCGGTGAGCCTGGCGTAGGCGGAGGCAGCGTCACCGGCGGCGTATTCGGCACCTGCGAGCTGTACCGTCGCCGGCCCCGACAGGAAGGGATGGGTTCGTTCTGCGCGGGTCGCCATCTCTCGTGCACTGGCAAGCGCCCGGTCCCCGTCGCCGGCCCAGAAGGCGGCGAGCGCGTTCGCCTCGAGCGCCCAGATCGTCCGCCAATCGTTGGCGAGCAGGCGCTGGGTGTCGATCGCGTCGTGCCCAAGTCGTGTGGCGTCCGCGACCTGGCCCTTGAGCAGCGTCGCGCGACTGGTAATCGCCAGCCACGAAGTGACGGTGACGCCCTGGCCGGTAAGCCGGCCCACCTCGAGCCCCCGGTTGGCGTGCCTGAGCGCCTCCTCGGCGCGCTCCAGCCGGAGCTCGGCGAGTCCAACGTAGAAGGAGACGTAGATGCGGCCGGCGAGCTGCTGGTCTGAAAGGGCGGCGAATGCCTCCTCGGCCTCCGCAAGCGTGCCGCACGCGGACGGGGCGCGCGGCTCGGCGGAGCCGAGACTGCAGAGCGCGGCCGAGAGCGCGACCATCGCCAGATCGTTCTGATCACGCGCGAGCCTCAGCAGCGGGTCGGCCAGGTCCGTGAGCGCCGCGAACTCGTCGTGCCAGAGCGAGTGCAGGGCGAGTTCGAGCCGGAGATCGGCCGACGCCTTGCTATCCGAATCGGTCAGTGACTCGAGCGCGTGCTCGAGCACCGGCCGGGAGTCGAACGGTCGGCCGCTTCGCCGTTTGACGTAGGCGATCTTGGCGATCACATCGGCCCGCACCTCGGCCTGATCGGCCGGGACGCGCGCTAGCGATTCTTCTAGTGCGGCGAGCGCCTCGTCGTATGCGCCTCCCGAGGCAAGCGCGGTGGCAGCCTCGGTGAGTAGGCCCGTGCGGCGCTCTGGCGAAGCTTCTGCGGGGAAGAGTCGCAGCGCGGCGAGCAGCCAGCGGCCGGCGCCCAGCGGGGCGCGCGACGCCGCGCCGCGGGCCGCCTCTACGAGCACCGCGACCGCGAGCTCGTCGCCTTGCATCGCGGAGCGCTCCACGTGGTGGGCGGACGTGCTGGCGGGCGCGCGGGCGGCGATCAGCGCTGCCGCGGCCCGAGCGTGCGCGGCGAGCCGCCAGCCCGAACGGATCCCGTCGTACACCGCCCGGCGCACGATCGGATGGCGAAAGCGAAAGCGACGCGGCGTGGCTGTTGCGCGGATGATGTCGGCCCCGACCAGCTGATCGAGCGCTTCGAGCGTGAACGCGACGCTCCGCTCGGCGATCGACGCGACCAACTCCGGCTCGAACGACTCGCCCACAACCGCCGCCGCGTCGAGCACCAGCTTGTGGCTGGCGTGAATGCGGCTCAGCTCATCCTCGATCGCCACGGCGACCGCGGGCGGCAGGGTCCACGACTCCGTGGGCCCAACCGTCGTCGCTGGCCCCGCAGCGCGCGCGCGTACGCGTGCAAGCTGCTCGAGGTAAAACGGATTGCCACCGCTCTCGCGGTACAGCGCCTCGCGGGTCGGTGCATCCAGCTCGGGATCCATCAGGGCCTGCGCCTCGGCCGAGCTCAGCGGGCCCAAGTCGAGCCGGGCGCCTTCGCCTGCGCGGATCGCCTCCTCCAAGAGTCCGGCCAGGGGCGAGGGTGTTTGGCGTACAGCAAGCGCCATCAGCAGCGGACCGCGGAACCGGCGCAAGAGGTGCGCGATCACCTCACAGGACTCTGGATCAGCCCAATGGACGTCGTCGAGCGCGATCAGGACGGGTCGGCGGGCGGCGAGTCGCTCGAGCACGGCTCGAAGTGCGTAGTGGAAGCGGTAGCGATCAGCTTGGCCGCGCGGAGCCGACGTTGCGTCGGCGAACCCGGACAGCGGCGGGAATACGTGGGCGAGCTCTTGCAGGGCCTGAGGCTCTAACGCCCGCACCACCGCCGAATCGAGCGCTCCGAGGTGGTCGTTGAGCGCGTCGATGATCGCTCCGAACGGGACGTCCTGTTCGAATTCGGCAGCCCGACCGATCAGTACCAGGCACCGTCGCGCCTCGGCTCGGCGCGCTAGTTCCGCGAGGAGGCGTGACTTGCCGATGCCGGGCTCCCCGACCAGCTGAATGACCCACGGCTGGTGATTCGCGAGCCGGCCGAGTGCCCGATCAAGCTCTGCCAGCTCGAGCTTTCGACCAACCACGGCGCCCGGTCGCTGTGCCACGTTCGTCGCCATCTCGGTCGCCCACGACGAGCGTACCGGATGACGGGGAGCGGTCCAGGCGGGGACCAGCGCCTACTCAGGCAGAGGTATGCCATGCACGCGGTCGACGATCAGCCGCGATGCTCGCTGCGGTCGCGCACCAGGCTGACGACGTACGTGCGGTTTCCGCTGTCGAGCGCCAGCAAGCCGATCTCCGTCGGAAGGAAGGTTCCCGACTTGGTCCGGCACGCCATCTCGATCGTCCAGTTCACGCCGTCGCGGAGAGCGACCTCGAGGAACGCCCGCATGCGCGGAAGCTCATGTGGGTGGATCTGTGAGATTGGCGTGACCATGAACTCGTCGCGCGTATAGCCGAGCAGCCTCGAGGCGGCGGCGTTGGCGTCCAGGATCCGGTCCTCACGAGGATCGGTGATGAACACGGCGTCGCCCGAGTCCTCGAACAGCTCATCGAGCGAGCGGTGCGCGTCCGGAGGCCACAGCATCGGTCAGCTCCTCGTCGGGGTAACAGGAACGAGGGGTAGATCGCGGCCGGCGGCGCGGACGATCTCGCGACGCTGGTTCACGATCTGCGCGCGCTCCCCCAGGAGCCGGTCGCGAGCCGGCGACACGGCCGCACGCAGGACGTCTCGTTGGATCGCGTATCGGAAGCGGAACCGAAGCCCATCGACGCGAAGGATCCGACGATCGCACAGCTGTTCTAACCGTTCGACCAGCGCGACCGGATCCGTCTCTAGAAGGGCTGCGAGCACCTCCGGCTCAAACGGCTCCGGGAGGGTCGAGGCCGTCATCAGCACCCGGAAGGCGACGGCTCCCTCGGCCCGGCAGCGGGCGATCAACAGCTCGCTCAACGAGCCGCGAAGGTCCGGATCGGAGCCGCTCGCGATCAGGTTCGCCACGAGTGCGGGATGGCCGCCCGTGCGGCCGTGGACATCGGGGATCCCGAGCGGGGCGAGTTCGTGGTCGGTCAGCGGTTCGAGCTGGATCCTCGCCGTCTCGGCGAGCCTGCTCAGCGGGTGATCGAGCGGCGTCTCTTCGCCGCGCAGCGCTCCGAGGACCATCACCGGAGATCTGGCGCAGCGGTGGCGCAGGTACTCGAGTGCGGCGATGGTGCCGGGGTCGGCCAGGTGAAGGTCATCGAAGATGAGCACCAGCGGCCCGGCCCGGCGGATCACCTCGACGGTCGCCTCGAGCGCATCGATCTCGCCGAACCCGGCGGGCCGCTCACGCGGCGCGAGCTCCGGAACGATGCCACCTAGTGCCGGGAGGTCCTTGGTGTCGAGATCGAATCCGTCGAGCACGTCCCGAAGCGCCGCGGCGAGAGGCACGTGCGCCAGGTGCTGTTCCAGCCCGGAACATCTCGCGCGGCCAACTGTGACTCCGTCCAGTGTCGATGCGAACTCGTCCAGCAGCCGCGTCTTGCCGATGCCTGCCTCACCTTCGACGAGGACGAGGCCAAACTCCCCGGCCAGAGCCGAGTCGAGAGTCTCGGCCAAGGCTGCCAGCTCAGCTCTGCGCCCCAGGAACAGCAGCCACGGATGACCGGAGGATCTGAGCTGCATCTCGCGAGACGGTCGCGGAAGCAGTGAGGAGACGTCGTCCTGGCGCAGGATCGCCGCCTCGAGCGAGCGGCTCTCGGCGTTTGGCTCCAGTCCGAGCTCGCCCACCAGCAAGCACCGAAGCCGGCGATACGCCTCGAGCGCTTCGTGGGCCCTACCCATCGCGTACAGCGCGAGCATCTCCGTCCGGTGGGCGCGCTCGCTGAAGCGATCCATCCTCGTGGTGGCCTGTGCATGGGTGAGGCCCGCCCGAAAGTCGCGTGCAATCAGCGCCGCGTCGGCGGCCTCCAGGTTCGCGCCGATAACGCGGCCCCGATAGGTACCCCGCAGTTCCTGGGCCCAGTCGGTGTACGGCTCGTCTTCGAGGACGTCGGCTGGGGCGAGCGCGAGGGCGTCCGTCAGCGATCGCCGGGCGACGTCGGTGGCGGCGCGTCCGGCGCGCGCCAGCAGCTCGTCGAAGCGGTCGATGTCGATCATCGCTCGGTCGACTGCGAACCGATACGCCGCCCGCTCGGTCACGACGAGCTCGCGGGCACAGGCGTGGTCTGCGCACAGATGACGGCGCAGCGTCGAGACAAAGGTCTGGATGGACGCCGCAAAGTTATCCGGCAGGCCCTCTCCCCACAGCAGCTCGGCGAGACGGTCGACGGGCACCGGCCTTCCCCGCGCCGCAAGGAGGATCTCGAGGACCTGCTTCGGCCGGCTTCCCCCAAAGTCACGGGCGCCGAGTGTGCGGCCGGCGTGCTCAACCGCGATCGATCCAAACAGCCGAATCGTCACTGGATCGGCGGAGCAGCGGGCGCTCATGTCAGTTGCGGTGGACGCGATGGCCGTAGTCGCCCGCTCCCGGTCAGCATGCCCGAGAGGGTCGCATCGCGCCGACCGCGCCGGTATAGGGCGAATTCCCTAATCCGGTACCCAACCGGCGGCTCGGACTCAACACTCCGGCGGCGCCGTGGTCTCACTCAGCGATCGCGCAGATCGCGCTAAGGCCCGGTTCCTAACTTCCCGTCGCTGCCATCGCTGCAGCACCGATGTCACCACACGCGACCTAAGAAAGGACAAGATGGCCTCTTCCATATACCGACTACTCGCTTCGGTCGGCGCGCGTCGGCGCGTGGCGATCGCGCTGATCGCCGCGCTCGCCGCGGCCCTGTTCACGATCCAGATGGCTAGATCGGCTGATGCGGCAACCAAGCACCATCGCGGCAAGCACCCCGGACATCAATCACGCGCCCGTGGTTCGGCGACGGGTCTTGGGCAGCTCAGCGGCCTGTTGCCGCGCAACAAGCTGACGCTCGAGAGCGCGATCCAGGTGAACCTCAGCAACGAGACGGTTCGCCTGCCGCTCTATCCCGGCGACGCGCCCGACCCCAACCGCCCTGGTCAGACCGAGAAGGTCTGGTACGTCCTCCTGGACGCCTCCGATGCCGGCCTCGCGCACGACCTCGGAGTGAACTACGCGCCGAAGCTGGCCAACATCGCGATCAGCGACCCAGCGGCGGTGCAAACGGTCACGGAGGACAACCCGACGCCTCAGGCGAATCGGTTCGGACCCGCCGTGATTGATTTCCACGGCGCCCCGGACTTCAGCCCGACGCGCACGGCGGTCCCCGGACCGACCGGGTTCCCGCTGAAGTCGTTCTCACCGGGCGCCGCCGCCGGCCCCGGCTATAGCCCGTTCATCAAGATCGCGGGATCGGACGTCGTCTACAACGCGCCGATCGTCGCCACCGGTGACGGCCCGTTCGACGTCACCCACCACACGAACACAGGTGACCGGGTGCTCAACGTCCACATCGCCGGCCCGTCCGCTCCCGGTCAATTCGCGGAGTCCTACGCCGACCTCCTGTTCGTCAAGGGGTTCGACGCCGGCCAGCCGATCGTCTATCTCAGCACCGACGCTGGCCAGCCGCTCACGTCCGTGCTGGAGCGCTCCACATACGTGCCGGCGCTCGATAAGGCGTCGTTCAACGGCGGAGACGACTTCCTCGGATCCGCGCGGGAGCGCTTGTTCGGGTTCATCAACGGCCAGACCGGTGCCCACAACCCGCGGGCCCAGGGGTTCCAGAACCTGATCCTCGACGGACACGGTTCCGAGGACGCCAGTCTGGGCAACACAGCGCTGGTCAACGCGCTGCGACACGGCGGCGACCTGCTGAATGTGTTCGGCGACTTCCCGACCCTGGCAGACCCACGGCATGCCGATGCGTACAGCCCGCTGTGGGACGCCCAGCTCGGCCTGTGGACCGGCAAGGCGGTCAAGGCAGGACTGAACACGCGGCAGATCGATGAGAACCAGGTGTTCAACCTGGCGGCCACGCGGCCCGACCTGCTGACCGGCGTCGACCCGGCGACCGGCCAACCCGCGCCGTACGGCTCGGTCGGTGTCGACATCAATTGCGCGGTGATCGGCTACACGGCGCACGCACCAACCGCGAACCTAGCGGCCCCGGTGCCCGGCTCGCAGTTCCCGCCCCGCTAGACCCCAGGAGCTCCCACGGACCCCGCGATGAGCGGGGTCCGTGGACTCCTTCTGATCGACCGAGTCCAGCCCGAATCGTCCACCGAGCAGCAAAGGAGCACACATTGGTTGCCGTAGGCCTGTTGGTCACACTGGAGGCAAAACCGGGGAAGGACGATGACCTCGCAGCGTTCCTCAAAGGTGCGCTGCCACTCGTCGAGGCGGAGCCCCAGACGACCGCGTGGTTCGCCGTGCGTCTGGCGTCGTCTCGCTTCGCGATCTTCGACGCGTTCCCCAGCGTGGCCGGGCGCGAGGCGCACCTCTCGGGCCCGGTTGCAGCCGCGCTGATCGAGAACGCCCCCGAGCTCCTCGCCAGCGAGCCCGTCATCGAGACCGTCGACGTGTTGGCGGACAAGCTGCCGAGCTAGGCGCAGAGTAGATCAGTCCTCCGCCGGTGCCCGCGGCCCACGTATGGTGGCTGAGATGCCAACGAAAGCGCTGACTCCGGTGACCGAGGACGATCACGTTCTCGGCGCAGTGGAGCCGGAGGTGACGGTCGTCGAGTTCGGGCTCGACGCCCGCGAAGTCGATCAGCGTTGAGGCGAGCTGCGCGCTGTAGCGCCCGACGTGCCGGTTGTAGGCATCGGCGGACGCCCGGAAGGTCTCGGCCGGGAATCGGGCTCAGCGACCCGGGGCCCGGGCGGTTGGGGCCGGTGAGGTCTCGGGCGCCAGCTTGTCGCCATCCGGGCTCACTGGGATAGCAATTGTGATCGTCGAGCCCTCGGCGCGGGCGGTCCCGCCGTGACGCTCGGCTGTCGCCATCACGATCGCCAGGCCCAGGCCGGAGCCGGGGCGGTGCTCCGCGTCGGGCCCGCGCCAGAAGCGGTCAAAGGCATGCTCGGCCTCGACCGGGCTCAGCCCGGAGCCCTCGTCGGTCACCGAAAGCTCCGCCTGGCCGTTGCCGGCCGCGAGTGCGATGCTCACCGTACCGCCGCTCGGCCCGTGCACCTCGGCGTTGTCGATCAGGTTCTCGAGCGCGCGTCGCAGCGCCTGAGGCTCGCCGAGCACGGTGACCGGCGCGG
>Ga0114129_10010890_pt1 | contig 12955 bp, 6 predicted proteins | sample RhiMetdeltSRZDD1_FD_80071 | JGI IMG/M metagenome (GOLD analysis project Ga0114129, IMG submission 80071) | Populus rhizosphere microbial communities from Tennessee, USA - Rhizosphere MetaG P. deltoides SRZDD1 (version 2) (version 2) | ecosystem: Host-associated > Plants > Roots > Rhizosphere >...
CATCGCGCCTAAGGCAGATAGAAGCGGAGCGTGGAGTAGACCACGATAATGCTCCCATCCGGCGTTCTCCCTAGACCGCTCCACAGGTCGCGATGCACGTACACGACCTGGTTGCCGTATAGGACTTGGCCGGCCTCGCCGCGATAAAGGCGATACCAGTAACCGATTGTTCCCTCGTAAATGTTTCGATTGTCGCCGCGGCATGCATTCAGCGCGACTTCGTTCGTGCAACTCGCATAACTCACCAGAGGCGACCCGTAACCGGCGGCAGTTCCCGTCGGTGAGAGGAAGGCACGCCGGTCCGTGTACTCATCGCCACCATATGCATACAAATCGAGACGGCTACCGTGGTGATAGACCAGGCCTCCCATGATCCGAGCCTGGCGCAGCGGGCGCATCTCTCCGGTTGTCGGATCCAATGTGACGTCGGGGAATCCGGCCGCTCCGTAACGCCCGATACCGTCGCCAGCCAGTCCTTCGAGCGAAACCTCCAGGCGTTTGTTCGCAAACGGCATCAGCGCACCGAAACCAACACCATAGCCTTTGGTGACGTTGGTGCGGCCACTGGTCGTTGCGGTGGCGGCGATGCGATCGCGAAACAACCGGCCCAGTCCTTTGATTTCGAAGTGCCCCCAGCCCGGTTCATAGGCCATCTTTGCGACCAGATCCGGGGCAAGGTTCGTGGACTGACCGGTGCTGTAGTTCGCAAGAAAGGGCAGCAGGTTCACGCCGGTTGCGGCGTTCGGGCTGGTGTTCAGCCCCATCACGTTGGGCGGCACAAAGGCCGCCGAATACGTACTTTCGGGATTCTCCAGTGCGAAACCGATCCACACGCGATCGTTGAAGTTCTGCGTTACGCGAACTGCTCGCTCGCGCGTCCAGGTGAACCCCACATCGTAGTTGCCATCCTCGCCGTTCGGTCGCAGTTCCTCCCGATTGGCGATGCCGTGGCGGTTCGTCGTGAGAAGCGACCACATCTGACCGGCAGTGATCGTCAATCCCGACGGGCGCTCGAGTTGAGTCCAGACCTGCCTCAATCGAGGGATCCAGGAACTGGACTGAACGTAGTTCGCGCTAGGGGCCGTTCCCAGGAAATCGGTTTCGACATATCCGCGCAGCTTTGTGTTGCCAGCAGCACCCTGAATCAAGAGCGAGAGCTGCGACGTGCGTACTGTTCCTCGAAGCTCGCTCAAATTCGCGTTCGATGATCCGTTCAGCGGAACGGCTGAATAACTGGTCGCCACATCGGCGTTCTCATTCCGGGAGCGCACCAGCGCCGTTGACTGCAGGAAACCACCTGGAGTGAGCGTGAGACCCTTGAAGTGGAATGCCGCCGGGCCTCCGGCGCTGCTCGTCGCGTCACGTTGTGAGCGAACCGCCTCCGCCGCAGGAGCCTCGCCAGCGAGCAGAATCGACTCACTGCTGGAGGCCGTCTCCGGCGTCCGTTTGGCCGCCTCCAACGTCGCAATCCGATTCTGCAGTGTGGCGAGCTGGGAGCGCACCTCTTCCAGCTGGTCGAGCAGCGCTCTCAGTGCGGGGTCCTCTTCGGAGTTCTGGGCGAAGCCCTCCGCCGCAACTGTCAAGACAAGAGTCGTCACCAAGACGATTGTTCGACAAATGAGTCTCACCCGGATCACAACGAGATCCAATGCAAGAACGACGGTCAACCTTACGTGCGCGCTCGAGACGAAGAAGCGACGTGTGATGTGTTTCCGCACGCGCGCGCTGTTTGTTTTCACACACGCGTCGGACTGGCAGCGGCCGTCGCGATGAGGTTCTCCTCGAAGAAACGTCGATTGACGCCGGCCGGCTGCCGCCGTGTGCTGGCCTGGCGGTTGCTTGAAGTGCTCGTGAGATTCGTAAGAAACAGCCCCTGCGATACGGGGGAGGACGACCATGTCACGGACTCTTTCACGGTCGAAGCGATTCGTTCTCGCGGGATTCCTGTTTTTCGTCTGCAAGGGACTTCTCTGGCTCGTCGTGGTCGCCGCACTCTCGCGATTGCGTTGAGAGCTGAGTGTCGCTGGCCCGCGAAGTCCCTGGTGTCGACGCTGCTCGAGGCGGGCCTCGAGAGTCTGAAGCCGCGCTTCGGGGTCGCGGCGTGACCGCGCGGTCGCCCGCGGCGCTGTTGGAACGCTACAGAATTTCTTCGATGATGTGGACCGGTCCGTCCGCACGAATCTCCCCGATTCCCACGGCGAGCAGGCGATTGAGGAACGCGTATTTCGCCGACGCCGTTTCGAAACGCGGCAGCGTGCGAAAGTAGTGATGCGCATCGTCACGAAGCCCGGTGAACGTCATGTAGATCAGGGCACCATCGTCGGTTTCGAGCGTCACCCGCAGATCGAGCTCGAGCGTCTCGTCGGCCTTTCGGGCGACCCAGTCACCACCGCCGGCGAGCACCTTGCCGCGAAGGCGCTCGCCTTCGAACGATCCGCCAGTCACCGGAAAGATGGACAACATGCCGTACGGTGTCGCTCCGACTTCTTGGGTCTGAGAGGCGTTGAGACGCAGCAGCATGAGCTCACGTGAATTCATCGGAGATTCCTCGGGCGATTAGAGCAGCTCGTGGATCGTGTAGATAGGGCCTTCGGGGCGCCGATCGCCGGTGGCTACCGCGACCAGGCGGTTCAGGAAACCGTAGGTCGACTGTGCGGTCTGGAAGCGCGGCGTGGTTCGAAAGTAATACGTCGCGGGCTCGACCGGCTCGCCGCGTCCGATGGCTGCGATCACATCAGGCGGCCCGTGCCGCAGGCCAAAAGACCTCATCGAGATGAGCGCTCCGTCGTGAGTCTGGAGCGTGACGCGCAGATCCAGCTCGAGGACGTTGTCCGATCGCAGCAGCAGCCAGTCGGCGCTGCCGCCCGCCAGAACCGTGCCGCGAAGACGGGGGCCTTCGAACACTCCGCCGCTGATCGGAACGATTCGTCGCGTACCGTGAGGCGCCGTGCCGATATTCTGCGGCGTAGTGACATTCACGCGCAGCAGCATCAGCGGACGTGTGTTCATTTGTCACCTCCATCGGTCGATCGCTATCGAGCCACAACGAGACCGTTCTCCACTTCGAAGGCCCCGCTCACTTCGCGGGCGCGCACTTCCGCAAGCTGGCGATCGCTCGCCGTGTCGACCGCTCCCAGCAGCATCGTTTTTCCGTTCTTGACGATGATGTGGATCGGGTAGACACCGACCGGTTGCATCCCCGGGAAGTGCCGCTCGTCGCGCAGTTCCTGCAGCACTCCATGCACGCCGCCAGGCGCGTACCGCGACAGGAAGTCATCAGTGTAGATCCGGTAAAACGTCGCCCAGCGGATTCCGTCGTCGTTCTGCGATGTCGGCAGCACTTCGATTTTGTCGACGACTTCGTCGACGCCGCTCGCCCGTTTCACGGCCATTTCCGCGTCCGCCTTCAAACGTCCCTCGAAGCTGTAGCCGGCGAGGTAGAGCGTGCCGCGATCGATACGGAACACGATGTAGTCGAACACACCGTAGTACGGAAGGCGCTCGAGCCGACGGCGCACGGACTGCACCGTCTCGTCGTTGCCGGAAGACTGACCGGCGGCAATTGCCGCGCCGTAGATCGTTCCGATGAGCGCCACGCCAGTGAGAACGGTGTACAGTGCGCGAGTATGGCGGTTCATACCGGTCCTCCTGGCTGTGTTCACGATTCCGACAATCGCGAACTGAGGTCACGATTGGAGCACACGCGAAGACCGATAGCTATTAGACGATCGTGTCGATCGACACTGTGGTCGAAGATTTCCACGCGTGTTGTAGCCGAGGCGCATGGTGCATAGCCCGCATGAAAAGCGCAGGAGCAGGAGCGGATGCGCATTGCCGGTGGGCTGCACGCCGGCGTGATGCAGGAAATGCCGGCGGTCGCCATGCTGCCGGGGACTGCCAGGCACCGAGTGTCCACCGACACGAATGCAGCGCGGCGCTCGCCCTGTTCCGGGTGGTTCAGGAAGCGCTCGGCAACGCGGCGAAGCATGCGAACGCCACACGAATCAGCGTTCGGTTGACGCGCGCCATGGACACGGTGTCCCTGATCGTGTCGGACAACGGGGTCGGTTTCGATCGGAGCTGTCTGGGCGGCTCAGAATTCGGCTCTTAGCGCGAGCTGGATCGAGCGAGGTCCACCGATTTGATACAGCGGACTGAAACCGCCGTTCGGTCCGCCCGAACCGAGGCTGTTTGCGAGCGTCTGTGTGGAACGGCCGAAGAGGGAGCTGGACAGATCGTTGACCGGTGGACCGAAATTCGCTCGATTGAAAATATTGAAGAACTCCGCCCTGAAGCGGAGATTGAGCTGGCTCGTCAACTGAAACCGCCGTTGAATGCTGACATCGATTTGCGATGCGCCAAACCCTCGCAGCACGTTGCGGCCGAAGTTGCCTTGTTGCCCCGCCGGAGCCGCCGTGAAGGCCGCGCGATTGAACATTTTGCCGCCCGGATATTGAGAGCCGACGAGCTCGAGCGGCACGTCTGGATTGAGATTCGGCCGGTACCGGAGAATGGTCCCGGCCGCAACCGAGATGGCACCGACGACATCGACCGGAGGTGCCGATCGCGCGAATAGCAAACCGTTCAGCGACCACCCGCCGAGGATCGCGCTGACGCCACCGCGCGTTTCGAACGGAACATCGTAGGTGACGCCCGCGGTGAATGTATGCCGGACATCGAAGTCCGAGTCCGCGCCGTCGATGCCCGGATCGGCGACCGAGCTCGGCGTGTTGCGGTACGTGCCGGCGGCATCGGTCGATGCCGTGTCGACGGAGTGCGACCACGCGTACGAGCCGAGCGCCTGCAGGCCTCGCGATAATCGCCGGTCGAATGTCACCTGCAGAGAGTCGTAATCCGACGTTGACGTGTTGCTGGTGACCTGTACGACTTGAAACGCGGGGTTCGGATTGTACAAATTCGTCACCCGCAGCAAGTCACGGCCTGCGGCGCCGAGATACGTCACCGACACTGCCTGTCGCTCGCCGAGCGATTGCTCGACCGCCACGTTCCATTGATACGTTCGCGGCAGTTTCAAATGCGGATCGGCGACCAGGAGAGTGTCGACGGGAGCGGCGACGCGGAGCGGCGGGGCCGCCGCGTTCTCCGCGCTCAGCGGAAACGGGACCAGCGAAAGACTTTTGCTCGCGCTGTAGGGAAAACTCGCCGACGCTCCGCCGAGCGATCCCTGACCGAGATCGTAGAACGTTCCGAATCCTCCGCGGAGCACGGTCGACCGATATTGATAGGCCGCTCCCAGCCGCGGCGCAAAATTTCCGTAGGTCGTGTCATACATCGGCGTCCCGCGTGGCGCGAGGGTCATCGTTGTCGGATCGTTCAGACCAGTGACGGTGAATGGTTGGTTCGCCAGATCTTTACCGGTCAGCGGAGGATTGACGTCCCATCGCAAGCCGTACGTGACGCTCAACCGCGGTGATGCTTTCCAGGTGTCTTGCCCGTAGACCGAGAAATTCTGCGAACGCAGTTCGTCACTCTGGAAGACGGCAGGTTGCACGAACGCGGCGGTGCCCGACAGCGCGCCGCCAGGCGCAGACGTCACGCCGGTGAACTGCACGAACTGCCGGTACACGAAGGGGCTGCTCACAGGCGCCAGCCGGCGGTAGTCCACGCCAAATTTCCACTGGTGGTTCCCGGCGACGAGCGACAGCGTGTCGACGATGTTCACCTGCCGTTGTTGATCGACGGCGGTCTTGCCTACGCCGTACTCGCCGACGCCGCTGATCAGCAGGAGAAACCCGCTTTCCGCCGACGAAAAGTCGGGCGGAAACAGGAGCGAATCGGAAGGCGGCACGGCGCCGCCGAAATTGTCGACACCAAACCTGCTGCCGAGCCGCTGGGTACTGTAGTTCACTCGCGCTTCGTGGCTGACCCTCTGCGAAATCGGTTGCGTGAGGCCGACCGTCAATGTGTGGATCGAGGAGTCAACCCACTGCAACGTGCTGAGAGCGGGAGTCGTGAAGGGAGCCGCCCGCTGCTGCAGGTTCGATGGAGAGTAGTTGTATCGGCCGAACAGCTGAATCGTCGGCGTGAGGCGATGATCGACTCGGACGCTGGTGGCGTCGAGCGACGAGGGATTCGAATAGCTGGCGTTGAATTGCGCGACGCCCGGCCCGGCCGGAGCGCCGTTCGGCAGCGGATAGGCATTGAGGAAGGGACGGATCGCAGCCGACGCCTGCTGTCGCGACGCGAGATCGGGGACCACTGATTGGCGAGTCACCGGTTGACGCAGGCGCAATCCTTCGTACGACGCGAAGAAAAAACTCCGATCCTTCGCGAGGGGTCCGCCGAGCACACCGCCGAAGTCGTTCTGCCGCTCATCGGGTTTTTCGAGATGGTTGGCGTTGGCAAACCAGTCGTTCGCGTCGAGCGCGCCGCTTCGAAAATATTCGAAAGCGCTGCCATGAAGGGCATTGCTGCCGGAGCGTGTCACGACGGCGATTTGCCCGCCCGGCGTTCGGCCGAACTCCGGAGCAAACGAAGACGTCTGCACGCGGAATTCCTGCATCGCGTCGACCGAGACGAGGCTGTTGGTACCGCCCGACGCCGTCAGCGCCGGCAGCGCGCCCCCTCCAGAGTGGATGAGCGGAAAGTACCCGGTCACGCCGAAGTTCGCGCTCACGCCGTCGACGGTGAAGTAGTTTCCGTCGGCGCGCTGTCCATTCACGCTGAACTGTCCCTGATCGTACAAAGCGGTCGGCGTCACCACGACGCCGGGCGTCATCATGATCAGCGTCTGGACGCTGCGACCGTTGAGAGGAAGACTGTCGATGAAATGGCGATCGATGACGGCGCTTACCGTACCGTCAGTGACGTTCACGTTTGCCGTCGTCGCTTCGACACTCACGGCATCGACAACCTGACCGATCTCGAGTGTCGCGTTCTGTTCGAGATTGTCGAGCACGTTCAGCGTAATCCCGCTCAGACGCACCTGCTTGAATCCGCTCTTCTCGATCTCGATCTCGTAGTGGCCCGGGCGAACGCTGGCGAAGGTGTAGCGGCCGGCGCTTCCGGTGACCGCTGTCAGTGCAAACCCGCGATCGAGAGCGATCAGGCGAACCGCTGCATCCGGAACCACAGCGCCGCTCGGATCGGTAACCGAACCGCGTATGCTCGCCGTGTCTGTCTGGGCGCGCGCACTAGACAAAACGCCGATGGTGAGGAGCACGGTCAGTGTGGCGATTGGGACGCGTCGCCGACGCCGGTCGGCCATAGGATTTACCTCGAGGAGAGCAGTGCGAATTCCTGACCGCGTAGCGTAGCACCAGCATGTGACACGACATAAGTCGATCGCACGCGGTGAGGATTGTTCGTGCAGCCCCGGACGCGGGCCTCGTGGCGTAAGATCAGCAGCCCTGATGTCAGCCGCTCGTATTCGAGCCGCATGTGTCGTCATCCTGCTCGGAGGTTGTCACCCCGCGCTTGCGTTGAATCCGGCATTCGATGTCAGCCAGTACGGGCACACCGCGTGGCGGTTTCGCGAGGGCTTCGTGAGTGGACGCATCGCAGGCATGGCCCAGACACCTGACGGGTATCTCTGGCTGGGTACCGAGTTCGGCCTGGTTCGGTTCGATGGCGTTCGAACCGTACTCTGGCGGCCGCCGCCCGGCCAGCAGCTTCCCGACAACGCCATCCGCGGATTGCTCGCTTCGCGCGACGGAACTCTGTGGATCGGTACGCTCAGGGGATTGGCCAGTTGGAAGGACGGCCGGCTGATCGAATACCCGGAGCTTGCGGGCAGCTACGTTGATGCGCTCGCCGAGGATCTCGAAGGAACGGTCTGGGCCGTCGGTTCCGCGTTTCCAAACGGCAGACTCTGTGCGATTCAGACCGCCCGCGTTCAGTGCTACGGAGATGACGGCAATCTCGGTCCGGCGGTCGAAAGTGTCTACGTGGATCGTCGCGGCAGTGTGTGGGTCGGAGCCACGACCGCGCTGTGGCGATGGAAACCGGGTTCACCGCAAAACTATCCAGCTTCAGGCCCGCTGACGGGTCCCCATCAACTCGCTGAAGACAACACGGGCGCACTGTTGATCGGCACGGACGACGGAGTGCGACAGCTGATGAATGGCCGAATCGAGGAGTACCCGATTCCGGGCATCAGTCGGCAGTTCAAGATCACAGCCTTACTCCGCGATCGCGATGGCAGTCTGTGGATCGGTCATTACGGCGGTCTCTTGCACATTCACGAGGGCGGGACCGATACGTTCTCGCTTTCGGAAGGGTTGTCCGGCGATCTCGTGGAGAACCTCTTCGAGGATCGAGAAGGCAATGTGTGGGTAGTCACACATACCGGCCTCGACCGCTTTCGTGACGTTTCCGTCGCCACGCTTTCCGTCAGGCAGGGTCTGTCGAATAACGCTGTGGGTGCGGTCCTCGCGGACAGAGACGGAAGCGTTTGGATTGGCACGACTGATGGCCTGAATCGATGGAGTCACGGGCAAATCACGGTCCCGACAACCGGTGGCCGCACGCGCGACGGGAGGCTGGGCCGACTCAACACGCACGCGATTTTTCTGGATGCCCGAGGGACCATGTGGATCTCCACGGCGCAAGGTATCGGTTACCTCGAGAATGGCCGTTTTGTCTCGGTCAGCGGCGTACCCGCCGGAATCGTGCGATCGATGATCGAAGACCGAGCGGGCAATTTGTGGATCGCCAGTCAGGAGGCCGGGCTGGTTCGGATTTCGCCGACGAAGGACGTGGAGCGAGTCCCGTGGGCCAGCGTGGGTCGCAAAGATTTTGCGTTGAGCCTCGCCGCTGACCCCGCGCGTGATGGTCTATGGCTCGGGTTCTACCAGGGTGGTATCGCGTACTACGCCGACGGCCAGGTTCGCGCATCGTACGCTGCCGCCGACGGGCTGGGCGACGGTTTCGTCCAGCAGCTTCGATTCGACGACGACGGTGCGCTGTGGGCAGCGACCCAGCACGGGCTGAGCCGGGTGAAAAACGGACGCGTGTCGACGTTGACGCGCAGGAACGGACTACCGTGCGACGCAGTTCATTGGTCGATCGAAGACGACGCCCGCGCACTCTGGCTGTACATGGCCTGCGGCTTGGTGCGCGTCGCGCGTCCGGAATTGAACGACTGGTCGGCCGCGGCAGACGGACGCACCGATGCGAAGGCGACGATCCACACGACGCTGTTCGACACTGCCGACGGAGTAAGTACTTTTGCGTTCGGCGTCGGCTTCAGCCCTCAGGTTGCCAAGTCCACGGATGGAAGATTGTGGTTCGTTGCCGACGGCCTCAGCGTCGTCGATCCAGACAAACTCATTTTCAACAACCTTCCACCATCCGTGCAGATCGAGGAGGTCACCGCGGACGGCAAGCCGTACGAGGTAGGATCCGGGATCGCGAAACCGTTGCGCCTGCCGCCGCTGACGCGAGATCTGCGGATCGACTACACGGCGCTGAGCTTCGCTGTGCCCGATAAAAATCGCTTTCGTTACCGGCTCGAGGGTTACGATCGCGATTGGCAGGATGCAGGAAGTCGCCGGCAGGCGTTCTATACCAACCTGCCGCCAGGTCAGTACCGCTTCCGTGTCACCGCGGCCAATAACAGCGGCGTGTGGAACGAGACCGGTGCCTCGTTCAACTTCTCGATCGCCCCCGCGTTTTACCAGACTCCGTGGTTTCTGCTGCTCTCAGTGGTGATGGTGCTTGCGGCTGTGTGGACTACACATCGCGTCCGCGTTCGCATCGTCGAGAAGCACGAGCGCGAGATCAGCGCGCTCAACGAACGCTTGATGAAGGCGCAGGAACAGGAGCGGATCCGTATTTCCGGCGAGCTGCACGACGGCGTGATGCAGGAGATGCTGGCGATGACGATGATGCTGGGCACCGCGAAGCGGAAGGTGCCCGGCAACTCCGAGGCGCAGGCGACGATCGACAAGATTCAAGACAAGATGATTCGGGTCGGCACCGACCTCCGCCGGCTGTCGCACGATCTGCACCCACCGATTCTGCAGGAAGCAGGGTTGCCGAAGGCGGTTCAGTCGTACTGCGACGAGTTCAGCGCGACGAGCGGCATCGCGGTGTCGTGCGAGGCCGATGAGAGAGCGAGCGAGTTGTCGCGGGGCGCGGCGCTGGCGCTGTTTCGCATCCTTCAGGAAGCACTCGGCAATGCAGCCAAGCACGCCGCCGCCAAACGGATCGCCGTTCGCCTCACCCGATCGAACAGCTCCGTGACGTTGTCGGTGTCGGACGATGGCGTTGGGTTCGATCGCAGTCTGATCGACACGTCACGAGGCCTTGGGTTGATCACGATGCGGGAACGGGCGGCTCAACTGAACGGAACCTTCGAGTACGACAGCGCGCCGGGACGCGGCACGACGATTCGGGTCACGATTCCGCTTCGATAAGATCGACAGCCGCATATGCCAACCCGCAGCCGAGCGGCGATCGGTGTCGTCATCCTGCTTGCAGGCTGCAGCCGCGCGTTCGCCTTGAATCCATCGCTGGACATCAATCAATACGCACACGCCGCGTGGACGATTCGCGACGGCTTCTTCACCGGCGGCGTTAACTCGATCGCCCAGACGCCCGACGGGTACCTCTGGGTCGGCACTGAATCGGGCCTCTTTCGATTTGACGGCGTCCGAACGGTGCGCTGGCAGCCACCCTCGGGTGAGCAGCTGGCCAACGCGGGCGTCCAGACATTGCTCGTCACGCGCGATGGGCGTCTCTGGATCGGCACCGTCACAGGACTTGCAACGTGGAAAGACGGGACGCTCGTCAACTACGCCGAATTCGCCGGGCAATACATCGGGTCGCTGTTCGAAGACTCGCACGGAACGGTCTGGGCTGGCACCGTCGGCGCTCCGAACGCGCGGCTCTGCGCGATCGATCGCGCGATTCGATGCTTCGGCGAGGACGGGCGTTTCGGAAGCGGCATCTTCTCTCTGTTCGAGGAAGGTGGAAGGCTCTGGGTCGGCGCAACGAGCGGCTTGTGGCGATGGTCTCCCGGCGACCCGACACGCTATGCGATGCCTTCGACCGGCCTTAACCACATCATTAAACTCGGCGACGGCCCGTTGTTGCTGGCCATGTCCGGTGGACTCAGGCAATTGGTCGGTGAGAGGTCTGAACCCTACCCGATTCCAGGCATCGAGCGACCGTTCACCGCCATCCGAATGCTTGTCGACCGCGACGGCGGCATGTGGATCGCGACCGGAGCTGGAGGGCTCGTGCATGTGCACGAGGGAGGGACGGATCAGTTCACGCGATCCGACGGTCTATCCGGCGAGGCGGTCAGAAGTCTCTTCGAGGATCGCGAGGGAAATATCTGGGTTGGAACGGCCGATGGCCTCGATCGCTTTCGGGAGCGCCCGATCACGACCGGATCGTTCAAACCGCAAATGTCGAACGGCCTGACCGGTACCATTTTGCCAGCCCGCGATGGAAGCGTGTGGGTTGGGACGAGTGACGGCCTGATCAGACGGAACGCCGGTCGCGCCACGACCTATCGAACCCGCGACGGTTTGCCGCACGATACTGTCGAGACGCTCTTTCAGGACAGCGCCGGCCGAATCGTCATCGCCACGCTCGGCGGCCTGGCGACGTTTCAGGACGGCAAGTTCACGCCAGTGCGCTCGGCCACCACGCGCGTCGTGTACAACATCGTCGAGGATCGTGAGGAAGGTCTCTGGGTCAACGATCAGGAGCACGGCCTGATTCACCTGATCGGGGATCGCGTCGTCGAACAAATTCCATGGCCGGCGCTCGGGCACGACGATCATTCGACCGCGCTCGTCGCCGATCGCACGCGCAACGGCCTGTGGCTTGGCTTCTACAACGGCGGCGTGATCTTCTGGAAAGATGGCGCGATCCGCGCGTCATACGGAATCGCCGACGGGCTCGGCGCCGGTCGCGTTTCTGAATTGCATGTCGATCGCGATGGTGCAGTCTGGGCCGCGACCGCCGGCGGTCTGAGCCGCATCATCGACAATCGCGTTGCGACACTGACGACGCGACACGGCCTGCCGTGCGATCGGGTTTACTGGACGATCGAACAAGAAGAGCGGACTCTCTGGTTGATGACCGCATGCGGGCTGGCGCGCATCGATCGCGATCAGCTCGCGGCGTGGAGCGCCGATCCCAATCGCTCCGTGAAGAGCGCTGTCTTCGACAGTTCCGACGGCGTCGGCATCCTTTCCAACCCGATCGGCTACAACCCGCCGGCGGCCTGGCTCGATGATGGACGACTGTGGTTTGCGATGCTGAACGCCGTCGGCATCATGGACCCGCATCATCTTCCGGTCAATTCGTTGACGCCACCGGTGCACATCGAGCAGATCGTCGCCGATCGTACGACGTACGACACAACCGTCAATGCGAATACCCGCGTCCAGCTGCCGCCACGCGTCCACGACGTGCAGATCGATTACACCGCATTGAGCCTCGCGGCGCCGGAAAAGGTGAAATTTCGCTACAAGCTCGAAGGCATCGATCGCGACTGGCGCGACGCCGGCAACCGCCGCCAGGCGTTTTACACCGATCTGCCGCCGCGAGAGTACCGCTTCCGCGTGGCGGCGGCGAACAACAGCGGCGTGTGGAACGAAGAGGGCGCGATCGTCGACTTCGTCATTGCGCCCGCGTACTACCAGACCACATGGTTCCTCGCCCTCTCGATCGCAACGATGGCCGCAGTGGTGTTCGGTGCTCATCGCCTGCGTCTCCGGGTGGTCGAGAAGCACCAGCGCGAGATCAGCGCGCTCAACGAACGCTTGATGAAGGCGCAGGAACAGGAGCGGATTCGCATTGCCGGCGAGCTGCACGACGGTGTGATGCAGGAGATGCTGGCGGTGACGATGATGCTGGGAACCGCGAAGCGGCGGATCCCCGCCGAGTCGGACGCCAAGGCGACGATCGACAAGATCCAGGACAAGATGATTCGAGTCGGCACCGACATCCGCCGGCTGTCGCACGATCTGCACCC
>Ga0114129_10010892_pt1 | contig 12954 bp, 12 predicted proteins | sample RhiMetdeltSRZDD1_FD_80071 | JGI IMG/M metagenome (GOLD analysis project Ga0114129, IMG submission 80071) | Populus rhizosphere microbial communities from Tennessee, USA - Rhizosphere MetaG P. deltoides SRZDD1 (version 2) (version 2) | ecosystem: Host-associated > Plants > Roots > Rhizosphere >...
AGTCATCGTCAGGCCTTTGCCCGACGCGGCCGTTCCGGTCCAGGTTCCGGTGAGGCTGCTCGACTCGCCGTCGCCGTCGCCGCCGCTCGTGACCACGACGACAGCCGCGCCCGCGGCTACGGCGCCCCCGGCCGCGACCAGCACGATGGGCACGCCGCCGCCCGCCGCCGCACCGGCACCCGCCCCGGCCGCGCCTGCCGCCGCCGTGGTGGCGGCGCCGGAGCCCGACCCCGATGCGGCGCTGGCCTGGCCCGGCACGATGCCGTCGGCGCTGAAGCCGGCGACCTCCGTGGGCGAGCCCAGGGCCGAGGCCGCGCCCTCGACCAGCTTGCCGCCGGGGCTTCGCGCCACGCTGACCACGACCTGCCGCGCGCTGCTGCCGACGCTGCCTAAGATGCCGTCGCTGCCGCACTGCCCCTTCGCCGCGACGACCTTCGGCGCGAACGACGTCGCCGGCGCGCCCTCCGGCCGCGAGAGCTCCGCGAACTGGCGGTCGAGGGAGTAGATGAAGTACTGGATCTGCTTCGTCGTCTTCTTCGGCTTCGGCAGCACCGCGGAGAGGCACTTGCCGTCGGAGCGCATGTCGACGGAGTACCACGGGCTCTTGTCGGAGGCGCGGAAGTGCACTTGCGTGCGGGCCACCGACTCGGCGGGCGTGATGCAGGCCTCGACCTTCGCGAACTCCTCAGCCACGAGACAGCCGACCTGGCGATGCTCGATCGAGGCGCGTCCACTGCCGCCGCTGGCCGCGGGAGCAGGCGCGGACCGCGTGGTGGGGGCCGCCGTCGCCGCAGGCGCGGCGGCCGGAGCGGAACCACCGGTGGCCCCCTTCTGAACGAGCCGCGCACTGACCCAGCCCGTGGCGCCTCCGTCGGCGGCACGCACGCGGTACCACTCGCCGGAGGTCTCCAGGATCTCGACGCGCGCGCCACGCTTCAGCGTCGCCACGACGGGGTGGCTGGTTCCGGCGCCGGAGCGGAGGTTGGCGCTGATGGCCGTGATCGTCGCGGGCTCCGCGGAAGCGAGGGCCGCAATGAGGGTGATCAGGAGGGCAAAGCGCATGGCTCAGATGGTACTCCATCCGTTTGGGCGAAGAGCGCCGTAGTTCCTCGGATCTACGGTTTTCACCCGCCATTGCCCACTTGCCGCGTGGCGCCGGCGGGCGTACCGTCTCTTCATAGTCATGGGTGATCAGCCGATCCGCGTTCTCGTGGCCGACGACCACATCGTCGTGCGCCTGGGTCTCGTCACGCTCATCGACAACCAGGCGGACATGCAGGTCGTGGCCGAGGCCGCGAACGGCCTCGAGGTCATCGAGCTGGCTCGTGCCCACAAGCCCGACGTCATCCTCATGGACCTGCGGATGCCCGGGCTCTCCGGCGACCAGACGATCGCCGCCGTGTGCGACGAGAACGAGGACGCACGCGTCATCGTCCTCACCATCCACAAGGGCGACGAGGCGGCGTACCAGGCGCTGCGGGCCGGGGCCCGGGGCTATCTCATCAAGGACGTGCCGACGAAGGAGATCGTCGCCGCCATTCGCGACGTGTACGCGGGCAAGCGCGCCATCCCGCCCGCCATCGCCGAGCAGCTCGCCCAGCGCATCGGCCGCGCCGGCCTCTCCGCCCGCGAGGCGGACGTGCTGAAGCTCATCGCCAACGGCCTCTCGAACAAGGAGGTCGCGAACGAGCTCGGCGTCACCGAGGCCACCGCCAAGAAGCACATGACGGGCGTCCTCCTGAAGCTGGGGGCGCGCGACCGCACCCACGCCGTGCGCATCGGCCTCGAGCGGGGGATCCTCAGCTTCGAAGGCTGACGCCGGCACCCCTCCGCGGTATCGTTAGCGCCGTGGATCTGAGGGGCCGCACCCTCGTCATCGTCGACGACTCCGTCACCGTGCGCGCCGCCATCCGGAAGGCGTTGGAGCCCACCGGTCTGTTCGAGGAATACGTCGAGGCCAGCGACGGCAACGAGGCCTTGCGGCTGCTGGCCGAGCGTCCCGTCGACGTGGTCCTGTGCGACATCATCATGCCGGACCTCGATGGGTTCGAGTTCCTGAAGCGGATGAAGGCGGACCCGCAGCAGCAGGACGTCCCCGTCATCATGCTGACGGGACAGGAAGCCGTCGAGAAGAAGGTGGCCGGCCTCGAGCTCGGGGCCAGCGACTACGTCACGAAGCCGTTCGCCAAGGACGAGCTCATCGCCCGCGTGCGCGTGCATCTGAAGCTGAAGCTGCTCCAGGACAAGCTCCGCGAGGCGTCGATCACCGACTACCTGACCAAGCGGTTCAACCGCCGGCATTTCATGGAGCTGTTCCTGGCGGAGTTCGAGCGGTCCAAGCGGCACCGCCACGCGCTCTCCCTGGCCCTGCTGGACATCGATCACTTCAAGAAGATCAACGACAGCCGCGGCCATGCCCAGGGCGACCGCGTGCTGGTGGAGATCGCGGAGCTGATCAAAGTCAACGTGCGGCGCGAAGACATCGTGGCGCGCTACGGCGGCGAGGAGTTCGCGATCCTGCTGCCGCACGTCGACGAGGCGGGGGCGATGGCGGCGGCGGAGAAGGTGTGCCGCGTCATCGCGGACGCGCGCTACGCCGGCATGGGGGAGACGCAGGTGACGGCCTCCCTCGGGGTGGTCACCTTCAACGGAGCGGAGCCGGGCATCGTCACCATCGACGTCTTGTTGATGCTCGCCGACGCCGCGCTCTATCGCGCCAAGGAGAACGGACGGAACCGCGTCGACGTCATGCGGATTCCGAAGTGACGCCGGCGGGCCTGCGCGTGAACGGCACGGCGAGCAGCCGGAGGAGATGCAGGCGTCTCGGATCGCGATAGCCGGCGACGCCCAGCGCCATCCCCTCGTGCCCGTCTTCCGGCTCGGCGCGGTACGTCCGGAACAGGTGGTCCCACCACGGCAGGTTGAAGCCGAAATTGCTGTTCGTCTCGCGGGTCTTGATCGAATGGTGCACGCGGTGCATCTCCGGCGTCACCACCAGGAGGCGAAGCCGCCGCTCCAGGCTCGCCGGCATGGCGACGTTGCCGTGACTCCACACGCTGGTGGCGTTCAGCAGCGCCTCGAAGGTGATGACGGCGGCGGGAGGCGGGCCGAGGGCGGCGACCGCCGCCAGCTTGATCCCCATCGACAGCAGGATCTCCACGGGATGGAACCGCACCCCCGTACTGGCATCGACGTCGAGGTCGGTGTGATGGACCTTGTGCAGTCGCCACAGGACGGGTACGTGATGGAAGGCAAAGTGCTGCGCGTAGATGACGAGGTCCAGGGCCACGAGGCTGGCCGCGAAGGCGGCCCACGCCGGCGTGGCGAGGACGTTCAGGAGCCCGAACCCCTGTTCGCGGGCGGCGATGGCCAGGCCGGCCGCGCCCAGGGGCACGGCGAGGCGTACCACGATCGTGCTGATGAGGACGAGGCCGAGATTGTCCCGCCATCGCGGACCGCGGCGGGTGGTGAAGGCGCGCCGGGGCGCCGACCATTCCCATAACGCCATCGCCGCGAGCACCGCGGCGAAGGTGGACAGGCGCACGGCCATTTCCGGCGACGTCATCGCCCGATCAGTGTACCGGCAGACCGAACAAGGCGCGCCGGAATGGTGTACACTCCGCCAGCAATTAGGGCTCTTGCGCACAGACGGCCCCGTAAGCGGAGACAATGATTTCGTTCCGGTGGGAGACGGTTCGTACCTACGGCGACGCCGAGCCCGCGCGGCTCGAGACCGCCATCCGCGACGTGCTCTCCAAACATGGCGGAGCCTGGCAGGTCACCGTCCGCCGCGCGGTGGACGGCTGGCGGTTGCGGCTGGAGCACCCCAAGAGCGAGCAGGGCCCCCTCGTCGTGGTGACCACGAGCATCCAGACGCCGATCGCGGCCGGAGCCGACCTGCAGGCCATCCTGTCCGACGCCCTCGCGCAGTAGCGAGGGGTCAGGTCTGTTGTTTGCTGTCTACTGCGCGTAGGTAACAAACAACAGACCTGACCCCTCAGCGCAACTTCGCGAACACGGCCTCGATCTCCGGCGGGACGGCGGTGAAATGCAGGAGGGCGCGGCCGCCGTCCTCCGTCTCGAGCGCCTTCACGTAGACGTCGCCGTGGCGCTCGGTGCCGTCGGCGTGCAGCAAGCGCAGCTTGAGGTTCGAGAGGGCCTCGATGTCGCCGCCGCTCTGCAGGCGGGCCTCCGACGCCGACAGCTCGACGAGGGTCCCGTCGAAGACGTCGCCGCCGACGTGTTTGCCCTCGAGCTTCCAGCAGCGCACGGGCAGGGGCGACTTCAAGGGCACCAGGTTCTCGCGGCGCTCGGGCAACATCAGGTCCGAGGCGGGCAGGCCCTTCAGCGGGAACACCGGGATCGGTGCGTTGGCGCCCTTGGCCAGGATCTCCATTCGCTCGCCCACGGAGGCCTTCTCCGTTTTCGAGGAGGCCTCCAGGGTGTCGCCGGAGACGAGGATCTGCCCGCCAATGGTGTACGACTCGATGCGGCCGGTGATGTTGACGGGCGGACCGACGACGCCGTACTTCGCCCGGCGGTCGGAGCCGATGTTGCCGACGACGACGTCGCCGGTGTGGATGGCGATCCCCATTTCGAGGCGCGGCAAGCCGTCGTTCTCGTTCATCTCGTTGACGACGTCCATCGCCTGCTGCATCGAGATCGCGCAGCACAGCGCGCGGTGCGCATCGTCGGCGCGCGTCACGGGCGCCCCGAAGATGGCGAGGATGGCGTCGCCGATGAACTCGTCGATGGTGCCGTTGTAGCGCAGGATGATCTCCGCCATCGCGCCCAGATAGCGGTTCAGCATGTACATGACCTGGGTCGGTCCCAGCCGCTCGGAGAACTGCGTGAACCCGCGCAGGTCCGACATGAGGATCGTGACCCGCTTCATCTCGCCGCCCAGCTTCAGCCCCTCCGGCGTCTCCAGCAGGCTCGCCACCACCTCGTCGCTGAGATACCGCCCGAACGTGTTCCGGATGAACTGATTCCTGACCTCGAGGTTCTCCGCCAGGCGGCGGATCTCGTCCTTCTGCCGCTTGAGGGCGAGCTGCGTCGACAAACGGGCCAGCACGACCTGGAAGTCGAGCGGCTTCGTCACGTAGTCGTTCGCGCCCAGCCGCAGCGCCTCCACGATGTCCTCGCTCTGGTCGCGGGCGGTGGCCATGATGACGGGCAGGTCCGACATCGAGCGCGTCTGGCGGATCGTGCGCAGGACCTCGAGGCCGCTGATACCCGGCATCATCACGTCGAGGATCACGGTGTCGAACGTGAGCTCGGCGATCAGGGCCAGCGCGCGGTGGCCGTCCTCCGCCACCTTCACGTCGTAGCCGCGCGACTCCAGCCGGCGCGACAGCATGTCGCGGTTCATCTCGTTGTCGTCGACGACGAGGACGGGCGAGCCGGCGAAGCTCGGGGCGGTGGGCACGTCGTCTTCCCGCTCCGGTCGCGGCGTCTCGGGGTCGGCCGCCGGCCCGTGGACGGTCGGCGGCTCCGAGGAGAGCGTGCGCGGCGCGCTGGGGGGCGCCGGCGGCGCCGCTTCCGGAGGGGCGAGGATGCGGTTGATCAGCTCGATCTGGTTCTTGGCCGCGGTCTGGATCTTGATGAGATCGGGCACGAGCTCGCCCAGGCCGCGGTCCTCGAGCTCCTCCTGCAGCAGCTCGGAGTAGCCGAGGATCTGGTTCACCGGCGTGCGCAGGTCGTGACGCGCCTGGGCGTTGGGATCTCGCGGCGGGGGACCGGCGGCGGGCTTCGCGTTCTCTTCAGCGGCCATTACGAGTCGGCTTGAACGTGGTTCGGCGGGCGTCCCATCCGTAGGTCGTGCCCTCGACGGCGAGATGGAAGTTCGAGAGCCCGCGGCCGTGGCGTTTGTACGTCGCCCTGATCTCGTCGTCGCTGAACATCGGGCCGTGATGCCCGGCCAGCACGAGGACATCCGGGTGGCGGCGCGCCATGTCGGCCGTGTGCTCCTGCGATCCGTGCCCGTGCGCCTGGCGCTTGATGTCGGGAAAGTGCGAGTCGAAGACGGCGAGCTGCGCACCGTTCATCATCCCGATCTCGGTCTGCACCGTCTCGATGTTCGGCTCATGGTCCGACAGGTAGCAGATGGTCGGCCCGCCGCTGACCTCCAGGCGGAATCCGACGGTGTCGAGCTTCTGCCGCGAGAAGCCCTGCCCGCTGTAGTGATTGAGCGCGGCCGTCTTCACCTCGACACGCTGCAGCGTGCGGGCTTCGTTCGGCTTGAGCGTGCAGTAGGTGAGGCCGGCCAGCGTGCCTTCCGCGAGCATCTCGAGGGGCACGTAGGCGGGGTGCTCGTGGCCGGTGCGGATGGCGGCGAGCCCCTGCTCGGTGGCCCAGATCGAGACCTGGAGGCCGTTGTTGCGGAACCAGAACCAGTCGGCGTCCTTCAAGCCTTCCCAATGGTCCATGTGCCCGTGAGTGACGAGGATATGTACCCGCGCCACCGTGCGGAAACGCGACTGGCGGGTGAGGGCGCTGCCCAGCGACGCCAGCCCGCGCCCGGCGTCGAGCACGTAGAGATCCTCACCGACCAGCAGCGAGTAACACGCGGTGAGGTTGCCGATCTTGGAACGGGTGGGGACGAAGTTGCGCGAGCCGCGGCAGCCCCAGATGTCGAAGTGGATGCCGTCTCCGTCGGACCTCCGCCGCAACCGCATCTAGCGTCCTAGAGTACATGAAGACCGGGCCGCTTGTGGCCCGGCGGGGGCCGCGTTACCTTGGTCCGTGATGAGCGCCACCACGCGGGCGGCACGGCCGGTGATGTGGGCGGCGGCGTGTGTCGCGGCGGCGTGCGCGAGCCATGCACCGCCCACGGTCGACCTGCAGCCGGCCCGGGCCGCCGTCGCCTCGGCGCGCGCGGCGGGTGCCGAGTCCCGCGCGGAGGCGGAGCTGCGCGGCGCGGAGACGGCGCTGGCCGAGGCGGAGGAGCTGCTCAAGCGCGGCGATGCGGCCAAGGTCTCGCGGGCGGAGATGCTGGCCGAGATCGCCGTCCTCCAGGCGCGCCTGGCGGCGGCGATGGCGAAGCCGTCCGATGCTTCCATCACCCCCGCGCGCGCCACGAACGCCGCCCGCGATTCCGGGGCGGCGGTGCGGCGCCTCGAGGATCAGGTCACGCTCCTCACGCAGGAGCTGGAGATGGCCGACGGCGAGATCATGCGGAGCCGGGCCAAGGGCATCGACACCAAGGCCGAGGCGTCTTCGGCCATCGCCGAGGCGCGGATCCTGATGGGCCGCACGGGAGACGGGCGCGCGCGCGCGCCGGTGCTCGCGCGCTGCCGGGAGTTGCTCGCGGATGCCGAGACACAGCTCGGCCAGCAGCTCTACGGCGCGGCGCGATGGCAGGCCCTCAAATGCCAGCGGCTGCTCGAGGGAGAACGACGTCCTAGCGACGGGAGGCCCGCGCCCGGCTCGGATCGATGACGCCCACGGCGTCGCGCTCGGCCGGCTCCGCCTTCGCCGCGACCACGACGCGGTTGCGGCCCCGGCCCTTGGCGTCGTAGAGGGCGGCGTCGGCCTGCCTCACGATGTCCTCCGTGGTCGTCCCGTGATCCGGGAAGGTGGCCACGCCGACGGAGGTGGTCACGGGATGATGGCCAGCGCGGCGTCCCGCCGCCTCCACCGCCGCCCGGGCCTTTTCGCCGACCTCGAGCGCCTCCTCCGCCGTACAGGCGGGCAGCAGGACCGCGAGCTCCTCGCCGCCGTAGCGGAACGCGATGTCGCTGCTGCGCACCGCCCCCAGCACGTGCCGCGCGAAGAGGCGCAGCGCCGCGTCGCCCTCGGTGTGTCCGTAGCGGTCGTTGTACTGCTTGAAGTGATCGATATCGAGCAGCAGCAGGCTGAGCGGCGAGTCTTCGCGCTCGCTGCGCTGTACCTCTCGGGCCAGGGTCTCGTAGAAATGCCGGTGGTTGTAGAGGCCGGTGAGGCCGTCGGTGATGGACAACGTCTCCAGCACGCGGTTGGCCGCGCGCAGCTCCTCGTTGGCCTGGGCCAGCTCGCCGTGGCTCTCGCGCACCCGCTGCGCCATCACGTTGAAGCTGGCGGTCAGCTCCGCGACCTCGTCGCGACCACTGACGGGCAGCGACACCTCGAGGTCGCCCGCGCTCATCCGCCGCGCGCCCTCCGCCAGCCGCTGGAGCGACTGAGAGAGGCCGCGCGAGGCGATCAGGTTGAGGGCCAGGATCACGAGCAGCACCACCGCGCTGCCCCCGAGGAGGCGCCGGCGGGCCTGGGCGAGGGGGCGATAGGCGACCGAAGCGGCCGACGTCGCGACCACCCGGCCGGCCATCGGCCCGCGCAGGGGGCTCGCCGCGTACAGCACGCGGCCGGCGCCCGGCAGCGACGCCTCCGCGGCGGAGGTCTCCGGCGACGAGCCAAGGCGGATGGGGAAGCCGCGCTCGCCGGCGTCGTCGACGATCTGCCCGCGCTCGGCCAGGAGGTTGCCGTCGGCGTCCGCGAGCCAGAACTGCGGGCCTTCCGCCGGGCTCTGCAGCAGCGGCTCCAGGGCGCGGACATCGATGCGGGCGAAGAGCACGGCGATGCCGCGCCCCGTGCGGCCGGAGATGCCCTGCACCACGAGCAGGCTCGGGCGTCCCAATGCCTTCGACCGCCGCAGCGGCGTGAGCGACGCCGAGCGATCCTGCACGGAGTCGAAGGACCACTCGCCGGGCTCGGGGCCGTCGGCTCGCGTCGAGGCCAGCACGTGGCCCTCGAGGTCGGTGACGAAGAGGGACTCGAAGTCGGGATGGTGCTGGAGGACGGTGGCGAGATACTCGCCCAGCTCCTTGCGCGCTCGCTCCGCACCCTTCGTCCCGCCGAGGACGGCCTCCACGCCTTCATAGACGACGAAGGACAGCGACCAACTGTGCGCCGCCTCGAGGCGCTGGCGGAACCACTCGTCGATCTGCTCGGTCCGCCGCGTCACGGCACTGGCGAGCCCCTCGCGCGCCTTGTCGGCAAGGACGCGCTCGTTCTGGTCGAGCAGATACGCTCCCACCGCGAGCAGCGGCAGCAGGACGCACACGAGGCCGAAGACGAGGAGTTTCGCTCGTAGACCGACGCGGAACCCTGGAACCGGCGCGCTCGACATGCCGCACCAGTATAGACGCTCGATTGAGCGTTCCCTGGATACGTGTGCGTCGCTTCCGTGGGCAGGTCGTCGGCTATTCAGTATACGATTTATTGTTGATCTTAAAACGTTACAGTTTGAGGGCGTCGATGCGGAAGACTTCCATATCTCCCAGGCCCTTCAATGAGATGAGGCCGCGTGATTCCCCGCGGCAGCGACTCGCCACCGCATTCCATGCCGGGCCGCTCACGTTGACCGCTCCCGGCACACCGTTGCTCTCGACGCGGGCCGCGGTGTTCACGGTGTCGCCCCAGAGATCGAAGAGGTACTGCCGATGCCCGACGATCCCTGCCATCACCGGGCCCACGTGGATGCCGCAGCGGACTTCCCAATGCGCCGGCAGCTCGCGGGACGTGCGCACCATGTCGAGGCCGCATCGCACGGCGTTCAGGACCGGGTTCTCCAGAGGGCGGATGGCGCCGGCGGTGGCCATGAACGAATCGCCGATCGTCTTGATCTTCTGCAGCTCGTGTTTGACGGCGAGCTCCTCGAAGGCTTCGATCAGCTGCTGGAGCTGCGCCACCACCTCTTCCGGCTCGCGCTTCGCGCAGTAGGGCGTGAAGCCGACGATGTCGCAGAACATCACCGCCACGTTCTCGTAGCGGCGGGGCTTGACGCTGTTGTTGGCTTTCAGCTCCTCGACGATCTCGTGGGGGAGGATGACGTGCAGCAGCTCGTCCGAGCGCCGTTTGCCCTCCTCGATCTCGCGCAGGTGCGATGCCTCGCGGTCGCGCAGGCGCTTCTTCTCGAGGCAGGCGCCGATGCGGGCGCGCAGCAGGGTGGGGTTGAAGTTCTTCGGGAGGTAGTCTTCCGCGCCCATCTCGATGCAGCGCACCACGCTCTCGATCTCGTCGAGGGCGGAGATCATGATGACGGGCAGGTGGCGCCGCGCGGGATCGGCCTTCAGGCGCTCCAGCACCTGGAAGCCGTTCAGGTCGGGCATCATCACGTCGAGGAGGACGAGGTCGAACTCCTCGGAGGCCAGGCGCTCGAGCCCTTCGCGGCCGGAGGCGGCGGTCTGCACGGTGTGTCCCTGCCGCTCGAGACGGCGCGACAGCATGTCGCGGTTGATCTCGTTGTCGTCGATCACCAGCAGCCGGCCGGTGTCGGTGGAGCGCTCCTCGCCGGGGCGGATCGCGCTCATCACGTCCTCGATCATGGTGGCGGCGGTGTCGCCGTCGAGGCGGACCTGGGTGTCGTCGGTGGTGGCGCCGGCCTGGCGCACGAGGTCCTCCAGCAGGCCGAGGAGGCGCCGCCCCGACGTCAGGATGCGCTCGAGATCGGCGGCGGCCTCCGCGGGTGCGTCCTCCAGCAGCATCTCGCTGTAGCCGATCACGGAGTCGACGGGGGTGCGCAGGCCGTGGCGGATCTTGGCGCCGTAGTCCTGGAGGTCGACGTCGCCGCCCATCCGCTCGATCCGGCCGGCGTCCAGGATCTCGTTGATGAGGGCGAGCAGGGTCTCCCCGGCGGCGTGGATCTTCTGCAGGTCCAGGACGAAGGTGTTATCGCGTCCGGCCGCCGGCGCATCCTCGAGGAGCATCTCGCTGTACCCGAGGATGGCGTTCACGGGCGTGCGCAGCTCGTGGCGCATGTGCGCCAGCAGAGCGGCCTTGGCCCGAACGTCGGTCATGAAGTCTTTTTGCGGAGCAGCGCTTCGATCTTCGCGAGCAGGCGGGGCAGGTCGACGGGCTTGGTGTCGTACTCGTCCGCGCCGGCCTCCAGGGCCTTCTCGCGGTCGCCCGACATGGCGTGGGCGGTCAGGGCGATGATCGGGATGCCCCTGGTCTTGTCGTCCGCCTTCAGGCGGCGCGTGGCCTCCCAGCCGTCGATGACGGGGAGGCTCATGTCCATGAGGATCAGCTCGGGGGCGTCGGCGTACGTCATGTCCACGCCCTGCTGGCCGTCCACGGCAATGGCCACCGTGTAGCCCTTCCGCTCGAGCCGGCGCGACAGCATGTCGCGGTTCATCTCGTTGTCTTCGACGAGGAGTATCTTCGCCATTGGCCGGCCCCTGTTTTCGCCTGTGACGGTGATTGGCGGTTAAGCTGCGAGCGTTCGTCGTGGGCGACGCTCGTCTGCTTCAACCGCCCGTCGATGAGTCTTCTTACGCCGCACGAATTGTAGCTCGAATTATTGGCGAGGTAAGATCAGGGTTCCTTGCCTGCCCAACGATGAGCTACCTACCCGAGAAGATCTCCGCGGCCGCATTCGGTGTGGCGGTGGGCGTGCTCAGCCACATCGGCGGCATGGGCCTGCTCGCCTGGCACAGCGTCGTCGCCACCTTCACCGGCAAGGTGGCGCGGCGCGACATCGTGAACCAGATGTTCAGCGTGGGCGTCCAGAGCATCCCTCTCGTCATCGTCATGGCGGCGCTCTCCGGCATCGTCACCTCGCAGCAGGGCGGCTACCAGCTCACGAGCGCCATCCCGCTGTACGTCCTGGGGAGCGTCGTGACCTCCGGCATCGTGCTGGAGCTGGCGCCCGTCATGACCGCCGTCGGCCTGATCGGCCGCGTGGGCGCCCGCATCACCGCCGAGCTCGGGACGATGAAGGTATCGGAGCAGATCGACGCTCTGTACTCCTGCGGGCGGGATCCGGTGGCGGTCCTGGCCGCGCCGCGCATCATCGCCGGCACCCTGATGACGCCGGTGCTCGTGCTGCTCGCGGACGGCATCGGCGTCTCCGCCGGCATGTTGGCCGCCAACCTCTCCGCCAATCTCGGGCCGGAGAGCTTCATGTACGGCGCCAGCCTGTACTGGCACACCTGGGACATGTTCTACGGCGTGGTGAAGGGGATGACGTTCGGCTTCATCATCCCGCTCATCTCCGTGCACATGGGGCTGCTGACCACCGGCGGGGCCGAGGGGGTGGGCCGCTCCACCACGACCGCCGTCGTCCTGATGATCATCGCCGTCTTCGTCTCGGACGCCATCTTCCCGCCGCTGCTCCTCAACTGACGATGTCCGAGACCATCATCGAGTACCGCGCCGTCCACAAGCGGTTCGACGCTCCCGTCCTCGACGGCGTGAGCCTGTCGGTGGCCAAGGGAGAGATCCTGGCCGTCGTCGGCCCCTCAGGGACGGGCAAGAGCGTCCTGCTGAAGACGACCATCGGCCTCATCATTCCCGACGCCGGCGACGTGCTCGTGGAGGGGGAGTCGGTGGTGCGCGCGCGGCCCGGCGAGCTCCAGAACATCCGGCGCAAGGCCGGCTACGTATTCCAGTACGCGGCCCTCTTCGACTCCATGAACGTCTTCGAGAACGTGTGCATGGGGCTGCCGGAGGACGCGGCCAAGACCCTCGGCAAGAGCGAGGTCGCGCGCCGCGTGCGCCAGGCCGTCGAGAACGTGAACCTCGATCCCGACGCCGTGCTCTCGAAGCTGCCCGCGGAGCTGTCGGGCGGCATGCGCAAACGCGTGGGCCTCGCCCGCGCCATCGTCGGCGAGCCGCGCATACTGCTCTACGACGAGCCCGTCACCGGCCTCGATCCGATCAACACCGCCGCCATCGACCGCCTCATCCTCGAGATCGCCCGCACCACGGGGGTGACGTCGCTGATCGTGACCCACGACATCGAGGGCGTGCTCCTCATCTGCCACCGCATCGCGCTGCTCGAGGGCGGCAAGCTGCGCTTCGTGGGCACGCCGCAGGAGTTCCGCGACAGCGACAACGAGCTGGTGCGCGCCTTCGCCGACCGCTCGGCGGCGGCGGCCGCCGCCGTCAAGATGGTCGAACAACGTTAAGGAGACCCGAATGGCCGAACGTGACGACGACGCCCCCCTTCCCGCCCGCCGCGGCATCGGCCGCGAG
>Ga0114129_10010897_pt1 | contig 12951 bp, 11 predicted proteins | sample RhiMetdeltSRZDD1_FD_80071 | JGI IMG/M metagenome (GOLD analysis project Ga0114129, IMG submission 80071) | Populus rhizosphere microbial communities from Tennessee, USA - Rhizosphere MetaG P. deltoides SRZDD1 (version 2) (version 2) | ecosystem: Host-associated > Plants > Roots > Rhizosphere >...
CCGGCGTCAAGCCCTCGCGCATCGACAAGCTGCTGCTCGCGCGCCGCCATAGGGCCGCCGCCGTTCTCATCGTGAGCGAGACGCTGCCGACGCTCGCGAGCACCGCCACGCCCCTCGCGATCGTCTCCGCCACGCTGACACCACGCGTGGCGGACGCGTTGCTGGCGCCGGCGGCCGTGGACACCGTCGCCCTCGCCGCGCGCATCAAGTCGCAACGTGCCCCCATGTCGCTCGCTGTCGGCAGCCGCATCCGCGTCGATGTCGTCTTGCAATCCGACGAGCGACGGACAGCGAACGTGGTCGCCGTGCTACCCGGCACCGATCCCGCGATCGCATCGGAAGCGGTGGTTCTCGGCGCGCACTTCGATCACGTGGGGCAGGCGGGCGGAGTGTTGCACCCGGGCGCCGACGACAACGCTTCCGGCACCGCGGTGGTGGTGGAGCTCGCGCGCGCGTTCGCCGCCTCCGGCGGCACCGCGCGCACGCTCGTGTTCGTGCTGTTCTCGGGCGAGGAGATCGGTCTCCTCGGCTCCGGACATTACGTCCGCCACCCCGTGGTGCCGCTCGATCGCACGGTGGCCATGGTGAACCTCGACATGGTGGGGCGGCTCCGCGACGGTCGCCTCTCCGTGGGCGGCACCGACAGCGCGAGCACGCTGCGCGATGCAGTGACCGACGCCGCGCGCGGGAGCGGGATTCAGCTGGCCATGCGCGGGACGCCGTACGCGCCGTCCGATCACGTCCGGTTCTACGACGGCGGCGCCCCGGTGCTCTTCTTCTACACCGGCATGCACGACGACTATCACGGACCGGGCGACACCGCGGACAAGATCAACGCGGCCGGGATGGCGGAGGTGGCGGCCGTGGTGGCGCGCCTCGTCACCGGCCTCGCCGATGGCCCGCGTCCGGTCTACGTCAAGGTTGCCCGTCCCGCGCGGCAGGGCGGAAGTGGGCCGCCGGGCAGCGCATTTTTTGGAATCATGGCGGACCGCGACGCCGGTGCTGATGGCCTCCGCCTTGCTGGCGTCCAGCCGGGGAGCGCCGCTGCGCGAGCCGGGGTCCGGGAGGGCGACGTCATCATCAAATTCGGCGGCGCTGCGGTGAACAGCTTCGACGAGCTGCGGCGCGCGATTCAAACCCGGCGCCCCGGCGACCAGGTGGACGTCGTGTACCTTCGCAACGGCGAAGAGCGCGCGGGCTCGACGACGCTCGACGCCCAACCCTGACGAGCGCGGGGCCACGACCGCCGGGACACAGCCCACCTGCGCTGGTCCCGGCCACGCGGACCCCGGTACAAAGGAGGCGGGCATGGACGAGCTCGATCCGATGACTGCCACGACGCTCACCGACATGATCGAGCGCCGTGCCCGCCTCAGCCCCGACCGCCCCTACTTCCACTTGTTCGGCGAGACCGTGACGTACGAGCGGCTGTGGACACAGAGCGGGCGCTTCGCGGGCGGCCTTGCGCGCGCGGGGGTGGGCGCGGGTGACAAGGTCGCGCTGATCTACCCGACATGCGCGGAGTTCTTCTACACCTTCATCGGCGCGTTGCGCGTGGGCGCGGTGCCGGTCCCGCTCTATCCGACGCTGGGTGTGGAGGGAACGGGGCGGATCCTCGCCAACGCGGACGCGGTCGCTGTCGCCACCATCGGCTGGTTCCGGCAAGAGGTGGACGCGAGCGTCGCGCTCGCCCCCGGCGTGCGCACGGTGCTCGAGCCGCCGGACCTGGACGTCGATGCGCCACCGCCGCCCGCGCACGTCGCCCGACCCGAGGACCTCGCCTTTCTCCAGTACACATCGGGGAGCACGGGGCGGCCGCGCGGCGTCATGCTGAGCCACGCGAATGTCGTGAGCACCATCCACTTCATGGCGGTCGCGGCCGGCCTCAGTGCCGACGACCGGGTCGTGTCGTGGCTACCGCTCTATCACGACATGGGGCTGATCGGCTGCGCGTTCACGCCACCGCTGCTGGGAGCGCCGCTCTGGCTCCTGCCACCCGACCTGCGTAGTCCGCGGCAGTGGCTCCAGCTCATCACCGAGGTGAAGGCAACGTTCACGGTGTCACCGGATTTCGGCTACCGGAACTGCGTGCGCAACATCCGCGACACGTCCGATCTCGACCTCACCACGCTGAAGGGCGCACTGTCGGGAGCGGAGCCGGTGCGGCTCTCCACGATCGAGGCGTTCGAGGCACACTTCGGTGTCAAGAACGTGATCCTCCCCTGTTACGGCCTCGCCGAAGCGACCCTCGCCGTCGCCATCTGGCCCCGGGCCACGCCGCTGCGGCTCGACGTGAGCGGTCGCTTTCTCTCCGTGGGGAAGCCGTGTCCCGGCGTGTCGGTGCAGATCATGTCGCCGGTCGGCGAGGACGAGCGCGGCGCCTCCACCGTGCTCCCGCCCGATACGGAAGGCGAGGTCTGCGTGCAGAGTCGGGGCGTCATGCAGGGTTACTACGGCGATCCGGAGGCGACCGCCCGCGTGATCACGCCGGAGGGCTGGCTGCGTACGGGCGACCTCGGCTTCCTCGACGGCGAGGGCTACCTCTACATCACCGGCCGCCTCAAGGACATCATGATCCTCGGCGGTGAAAACGTCGCGCCCGCCGACATCGAGGAGATCGTCGATCACGTCGACGGCGTGCGCTACAGCGCGGCCGTGGGCCTCGACGATGACCGCACGGGCACCCAGCGCCTGCACGTGGTGGCGGAGGTCCGCAACGAGACGGCGTCGCCGGAAGCGTGTCGCGATCTCGTGCGCGACATCGTCACCCGCGTCCACCGCAGTCGCCGTCACCGCCCCGCGCGCGTGCTCCTCGTGCGCGCGGGCACCATTCCCAAGACGTCGAGCGGCAAGATCCAGCGCTCGCGGCTGTCGGACATGATCGTGGAGGGCGACCTCCACGATCGCCTCGTGTACAGCGGCGGCCGCTGAGTCGAGCGCGGCTCGTGGAGTTCGGCTGCCACTTGCCGGTGTTCGGCCCCTGGGCCACGCGCGCGGCGCTGCTCGAGTTCGCACGCCGGATGGAGCACCTCGGCTACGACTCCCTGTGGGTCAGCGATCACGTCGTCGTGCCGTGGACGATCGCCTCACGTTATCCGTACAAGGAGAGCGGCGATTTCCCGCTCCCGCCATCGACGCCGTTCCTGGAGCCGCTCACCGCGCTCGCGGTGGTGGCGGGGGTCACCGAGCGCATCCGGCTCGGCACCAGCGTGCTCGTCCTCCCCCACCGCCATCCCCTGCTCACCGGCAAGATGCTGGCGACGCTCGACGCGATTGCTCCCGGGCGCGTGATCCTGGGCGCGGGTGTGGGGTGGATGCGGGAGGAGATCGAGGCGCTCGGCGTGCCCTACGCGCGGCGGGGAGCGTGGACCGACGAGGCCATCACGGTCATGCGCGCGCTCTGGCGTGAGGAGCGCGCGGCGTTCGCGGGCGAGTTCTTCCACTTCGGCCCGCTCGCGTGTGAGCCGAAGCCGCGGAACGGCTCCATCCCGATCTGGATCGGCGGCCACACCGCGGTCGCGCTGCGTCGGGTCGCGCGCCTCGGCGACGGCTGGCACGCCGCCTTCCCCACGGCGGCCGCGATGGCGGCCGGCATCGATCAGCTGCGCGCGGAGTGCGACCGCGCGCGGCGCGACTTCTCCGCGCTCACGCTGAGCGCGCGCGTGGGGCTACCCGCCCGCCGCCCCGCCGACGCCGTACAGCGCGAGATCGAAGAGCTCCGCAAGCTCGGCGTGAGCCACATCATCCTGGAATCCGCGATGCGGAGCCTCGACGAGATGACGGCGACGTACGAGAAGTTCGCGACCGCCGTCCGCGCGCGTCTCTGACGCCGGCGCCGTTCAGATCTTCGCGCCGGACTTCGCCCAGTCGTCGAGAAACTTCTTGAGTCCGATGTCCGTGAGGGGGTGCTTGACGAGCTGCTCCAGCACCGCCATGGGCATGGTCGCGACGTGGGCGCCCGCCATGGCCGCCTCGATGACGTGCTGAGGGCTCCGGATGGACGCGGCCAGGACCTGCGTCGGGTAGTTGTAGTTGCGGTAGATCTGGACGATCTGACGGACGACGTCCATGCCGCTCTCACCGATGTCGTCCAGGCGTCCGATGAAGGGGCTGATGTACGTCGCGCCCGCCTTCGCGGAGAGCAGCGCCTGCGGCGACGAGAAGCAGAGCGTCTGGTTGGTCTTGATGCCTTCCCCGCTGAGCCGCTTGATCGCTTTGAGGCCGTCCCTGGTGAGGGGCAGCTTCACCACCACGTTGGGGGCGATGGCGGCGAGCTCCTTTGCCTCCTTGACCATGCCCTCCTCGTCGAGGGCCACGACCTCGAGGTTGACGACGCCCGGCACCACCTCGCAGATCTCCTCCACCAGGGGGCGGAAAGGGCGCTTTTCCTTGGCGATGAGCGACGGGTTGGTGGTGACGCCATCGACGACACCGAGTGCCACGCCCTCTCTCAACTCGGACACGCTCGCGGTATCCAGAAAGATCTTCATCGCTTCGCCCCCTCACGCGCCTTGGCGCCGGATCAGCGTAGTCACCCTCGCTCCGCAGTGTCAAGGAAGCCGGTCGTAAGCGGCGAGCGCGGTCTCGAGGGCCGAGCGGTCGGGCACCGCCGACCACCCTTCGCCCTCGGTGGCGAGGGCGGCGGCGCAGGTGGCGGCGGCGGCCGCCCGCCACGCGTCGCCGTCGCGCGCGTAGTGCACGAGAAATGCGGCGGCGAACACGTCGCCCGCGCCCGTCTCATCGACTTCCCGGCTGGGGCGGGGGCGCACGGTGTACTCATCCCCGTTCACGAAGAGCGTGGCGCCGGCGGGGCCGGCGGTCAGCGCGCCCACGGGCACGCGCTCGAACCACGTGAGCGCCGCCGCGTCGTCCTCGGTGCTGATGTCTTCCCGGCTGAGGAAAAGGGCTTGCACCCAGGCGAGCAACGTCTCCGGCGACACCCACGGCCGGGGGACCACGCGCATCTCGCCGTCGAGGCCCCGCAGCCATCCCTGCGCGGACGCCGCCACCGTCCCGCCGGTGAACGTCGCGGCGAGGAGCGGATCGACCTCGTTCAGCACGGGCGCGAGGAGAACGAGCGGCGCGTCCAGCCAGTCCTCGGGAACGTCGGACGGTGTGAGCGGCCGCGCCGCCGAGCCGACCGTCATCGCCCGCGCGCCCTTGACGACGGCGTGTCCGAACGTGGTGGTGGACGGCGCCGGGATCGTGATGACCTCGATCTGCGGCGGCAGCGCGTCGAGCGGAAAATCGTCGCCGTGGCTGGTCAGGATCCCCGCCGTGAGCCCGAGGCGGTGTGCGGTGACGGCGGCATAGGCAGCGCTACCGCCGGGGCGCACCTCATCGCCGAAGCGATCGAGCGTGACGTGGCCGACGACGACGAACTCCGGCGCGGGCATGCGCGGCTATTCTATCGGGGCGCGGAAGCTCGCGGTCGTGCCCGACCGCGCGATCACACCATCGTCAGGCCGCCGGAAACCGACAGCGTCTGGCCCGTGATGTAGCCGGCGTCGTCGCTGGCGAGGAACACGACCGCGGGCGCGACGTCCTCGGGGCGGCCGAGGCGGCCCCAGGGAATCACGCGCTTCAGGCTCTCCGCGAGCTTCGGGTTGACGGCCACGAATTCGCGCTGGAAGAGCGGCGTGTCGGAGGGGCCGGGACAGATGCAGTTGACGTTGATGTGATGGCGCGCCACCTCGCGCGCGATCGTCTTCGTGAACGCGATGATCCCGCCCTTGGCCGCGGAGTACACGGCTTCGCCCGACGAGCCCACGCGCCCGGCATCGGAGGCGATGGAGACGATCTTCCCGTACTCCTGGCGCATCATCGGCCCGAGGACGGCCTTCGTGCAGACGATGGGGCCCTTCAGATTGATGGCGAGGACCTTGTCCCAGAAGTCTTCGGTGGTCTCCACGAACGGCATCGCGCGGTCCCAGCCCGCGTTGTTCACGAGCACGTGGACGCCGCCCCAGCTCGCCACCACCTCGACCACCACGTCGTCGATGGCGCGCTTGTCGGTGATGTCGGCGGCGTAGACGCGCCCCTCGCCGGAGAGCGCCGACACCGTGGATTTCGCGCCCGCCTCGTCCACGTCGACCACCGCCACCCGCGCCCCCTCCGCGGCGAGCGCGAGCGCGATGCCGCGGCCGATGCCGCTCGCGGCGCCGGTGACGATCGCGACCTTGCCTGCGAGCTTCACGACACGAGGTGCTTGGCGATGATGTCGCGCATGATCTCGCTCGTGCCACCGCCGATGGTCATGAGGCGGGCGTCGCGCGCGAAGCGCTCCACCGGGTACTCGCGCATGTAGCCGTAGCCGCCGTGGAGCTGGACGCAGTCGTAAGCGACGCGGTTCACCATCTCCGCCGTGAAGAGCTTCACCATCGAGATCTCGCGCACGGCGTCCTCGCCCGCCTGGTACTTGAGGCAGGCGGCGTAGGTGAGCCATCGTCCCGCCTCGATCGACGTCGCCATGTCGGCCAGCTTGTGACGGACCGCCTGCTTGTCGGAGAGCGGCGCTCCGAAGGCCTGACGCTCGCGCACATAGGTGATGGTGTCGTCGAGCGCGCGCTGGGCCATGGCCACGCCGTGCAGCCCCGCCACCAGCCGCTCGCGCTGGAAGACGCGCATGACCTCGTAGAACCCGACACCCTCGCGGCCGAGCAGGTTCTCGGCGCTCACGCGGACGTCCTGGAAGGCGAGCTCGGCGGTATCGGAGGCGCGCATCCCCATCTTGTCGAGCGTGCGGCTGACGGTGAAGCCGGGCGACTCGCGCTCGACCACGAACATCGAGATGCCGCGGTGGCGCTGCTCGCCGGCACCCGCGGTGACCCGCGCCGCCACGAAGTAGAGATCGGCGAGAGCGCCGTTGGTGATGAACATCTTGGCGCCGTTCAGCACGTAGTGATCGCCGTCACGGGTCGCACGCGTCCGGATCGCCGCCACGTCGCTGCCGCCGCCGGGCTCGGTGACGGCAATGGCGGTGAGCGTGTCGCCGCGGCAGATCGCCGGCAGATATTTTTCCTTCAGCGCTTCGCTCCCGGTCCAGTAGAGGTGCGGCGAGGCCATGTCGGTATGGACGCCGACCGCCATCGCGAACGAGCCGGAGCGCGAGCGCGCGCACTCCTCGTGCAGCACGGCCGAGGTGAGGAAATCGGCCCCGGCGCCGCCGTACTTCTCGTCGTACTCCACGCCGAGGAGGCCGAGCTCGCCCATGCGCGGCCAGATCGTCTTCGGAATGCGGCCGGCCGTCTCCCATTCCTCGACGTGCGGCATCACCTCGCGCTCGACGAACGCGCGCACGGTATTCCGGAACATCTCGTGGTGCTCTTCGAAGACCTTCACGCGGCTCCGCTCCCCCATTGCTTCTTGACGGCGTCGCGATCGAGGGTGCCCTCGCGCGTCCGCGGGAGCGCGTCGGTGAACGTCACCACGTGCGGGCGCTTGAAACGGGCGATCTTCGAGCCGACGAAGTCGATGACCTGCTCCGCGGTGTGGCCACCGCCGGGCTTGACCTCCACCACGGCTTTCACTGCCTCGCCCCATCGGGCGTCCGGGATCCCGTAGACGCAGACGCCGGTCACCCCGTCCATCTGCATGATGACGGTCTCCACCTCGACGGGATACACGTTCTCGCCGCCGGGCTTGATCAGCTCCTTCTCCGGCTTGCGCTTGACGTAATAGAGGTAGCCGTCGTCGTCGAATCGCCCGACGTCACCGGTGTGGTGCCAGCCGTTGCGCAGCGTGTACGCGGTCGCGTCGGGTTGCGCGAAGTAGCCGTGGAACACGAGCGGCCCGCGCACGAGAATCTCGCCCGGCGTGCCCGTCGGCACCTCGCGGTCATCGTCGTCGACCAGCCGCACGTGCGCGGCCGCGACCGGCCGCCCGGCGGCGCCGGGCTTGTCCTTCACCCGCTGCAGCGTGACGAACCCGGTCGTCTCCGATTGACCGAATCCCGTCCAGAACGTGGCGCGCGTCTGGTCGTGCAAGCGCTGGATCGTGGGCGGTGCATCGAGGCCGGCGACATCGCGGAGACTCTCGAGCCGGCTCCCGGCCTTCTCGGCTGCGTCGAGCAGGTTGCTCAGCAAGGGCGGGAAGTCGGAGAGGTGCGTGATCCGATGACGGTCGATCAGCCGCACCGCCTCTTCGGCGTCGAAGCGGGACACGATCACGCTCGCGGCGCCCGCGTGCATGTGAGAGAGCGCGGTGCCGAGGGCGGTGATGTGGAACAGCGGGAGCGCGAGCAGGTAGCGATCGGCGGCGGTGTAGCCAAAGCTCGCGATCGCGGTGAGGTTGGCGGTGAGGACGTTGGCGTGCGTGAGAGCGGCGCCGCGCGGAATCACGTCCACCGCCGCCGTCGAAATCACCGCGAAGATGTCGTCCGGCGCGACCTCGGGGGCGGGAGGCGGCGTCCCGTCGTGGAAAAGCGCGTCGAGCGGCTCGAACCCGGCGCCGCCCGCCGTGCCGAAGCAATACCAGTGCGCCACCGCGCGCTTGCTCTCCGGCCACCCGGCGACGACGCCGAGAGTCGAAGCGTCCACGACCATCATCTTCGGCGCCGCGCGCTCGACCACGCGCTCCACCTCGGGGGCGGTGAGCCGCCAGTTGATCGGATAGGCGATGAGCCCCTGGCGAGCGCAGGCGCCGTACAGCATGAGGTAGGCGGGATCGTTCTGGGCGAGGATGCAGACGCGGTCGCCGCCGGCGAGGCCGAGGGCGGTGAGACCGCCGGCGAGCGCATCGACGCGGCGGCGGAAGTCCCGGAAGGAGCGCGCGCGGTCACCGTCGATGATCGCGGGGGCGTCCCCGTGGACGGCGGCCCCCCGGGCGATCATGTCGTAGACGGTGAACGCGCGGACACTCACTGCCCGACGATGTCCTTCTTCATGGGCGCGAGGAGCCCGATCAGCTCGTTCTGGTCGTTCTTGGCCACGTTCCGCTTGTCGAGGGCTTTGACGAGGTTCTCCACGGTGGCGTTCCACTCCGCGTCCGTGATGTTCATGCCTTTGTGCACGGTCTTCATGTCGCGGCCCAGGTACGTGCAGGGCCCCCCCGTGGCGTCGCAGACCTGGTCGGAGAGGTTGGTCTTGAGCTTCTCGACGTCCGGCGGCTTCATGTCCTTGAAGCGCGCGTTCACGCGAGGGTCGGCGACGACGAAGGCCACGAAGTCGTCGACGACGCCGCGGATGCCCTCGCGGCCCCCCAGCCGCTTGTAGAGCGTGGCCGACTTGTCGCTCGCCGCCTTGTCGCCGGTGGCACAGGCGCCGGCGGTGACGATCACCATCGAAAGCAACACCACCCAGGCCAGCGATCGTTTCATCGAGCGTCGTCCTCTTTTAACTCAACCAGCGTTTACGGCGCTTGTAGTGCTTGACGTCGCGGTACGACTTACGCGCGCCCACCTCGGTGAGGCCGAGGTAGAACTCCTTGATGTCGGCGTTCTCGCGCAGGGACGCGGCCGATCCGTCGAGGACGATGCGGCCGTTCTCCATCACGTAGCCGTGCTCGGCGATCCCGAGGGCGAGGGTGGCGTTCTGCTCCACGAGCAACACCGTCAACTTCTCCTTCGCGTTGAGCTGCTGCACGATCCCGAAGATCTCCTCCACCAGCATGGGGGCGAGACCGAGCGACGGCTCGTCGAGGAGCATCACGCGCGGGCTCGACATGAGCGCGCGCCCGATGACCAGCATCTGCTGCTCGCCGCCGGAGAGATAGCCCGCCTGCACGGTGCGCCGTTCCTTCAAGCGGGGGAAGTACTGGAAGACCCGATCGATTCCGTCCGTCACCGCACGTCGATCACCCTGGATGTGGGCGCCCGCGACCAGGTTCTCCTCGGTGGTGAGGTGCTCGAAGACGCGGCGGCCCTCGAAGACCTGCACGATGCCGCGCTGGACGATCGCGTGCGGCGGCAGTCGATCGATGCGGTCACCCGCGAAGTCGATCGATCCCTTCGTGACGTCGCCCCGCTCCGAGCGCAGCAACCCGGAAATCGCCTTGAGCGTCGTCGTCTTCCCCGCCCCGTTGGCGCCGAGCAAGGTCGTGATCCCGCCCTCGCGCACATTGAGGGAGACACCTTTGAGCACGAGAATCACGCCGTCGTAAATCACCTCGATATTGCTCAACGCCAGCATCGCCTCACCCCCTCCCTACGAGCGACGCGAAGTAATTCGTCCCGCCGACGGAGGCGGGGGGGTGCGAGGGGGCCGCCGGAAACCCATCCGCCTCGGCCTGGGTTTCCGGGGGCCCCTCGCACCCCCACGCCGGAACCGCGCACACCACCCGCGACGAGACTACTTCTTCGCGGAAGCCTCGTGGATATGCTTCGCGACCACGTCGGTGTACGCGTTGTACCACTCGGTCGTCTTCACGAACTTCCCACCCTTCACCGTGTAAATCTGCACGAGACCACCGCCCTCGTGATCGGTGGCCGTGATCTTGAGCGGCGGCACCAACCCACCCAGCGAGAACTTGTCGATCTGCTCGAAGCCCTTCTTCACGTCCTCGCCCGTGATCTTGCCGTCGGGGTGAGCTTTGAGGGCGTTTCGGATGGCTTCCGCGTGGATGGCGGCCTGCAACACGCCGCGGTTGTAGTACACGGTGGACGCCATTTCCTTGGGCGGCTGCTGGCCTTCCTTCTTGTACATCTCGCGGATCTCGTTCAGGACCGGGTAGTCGCTCCCGACACCCGCGAACTGCATCGCGTTGTACCCCTCGGCGGTGGCGAACCCACCGGCGGCTTCGATATCGGCCTCCGCCGCCCCCCACACGAACGACACGACCTTCTTGAGCGGGTAGCCAACGCGCTTCAGCTCCTTGATCGACACCGACGGCGAGCGCCCGAACAGGTGCGCGATCACGAAATCGGCGCGATAGCGCTGGGCGATGTCGAGGGCCTGGGCGCCCATCTCCACGCCGGGCGGCGGCACCGCGAACGTCTTGAGCTGGAAGCCTTCCTTCTCCGCGAGATCCTCGAGCACGGGCAGCGGCTCGCGGCCGGCCGGGTTGTCGTAGAAGAGGTAGGCGATCTTCTTGCCTTTGAGGCCGCCGAGCTGGTCCTTGGCAAACTTCACCGCCGCCGCCCCCTGCGACCAGTACGTCGCGGCGATCGGGAAGATGTACGGATACCGCTGCCCGTCGGCCGCAGCGGCGCTGCCGAATCCAGGCGATGTCCCCGGGATGCGGTCTTCCGTGAGCTTCTGTGTGAGCGCGTACGTGTGCGGCGTCCCGTAGATGCCGATGAGGACGGCGCCTTCCTTCTTGTGGCGCTCGTAGGACTCCATCCCTTGGGGGACCTTGTACTCGTGGTCGATCTCGAACGCTTTGATCTTGTGCCCGTTGACGCCGCCCTTCGAATTCACGAGCTTGATGTAGTCGTGGTACCCGGGGCAGAGGTTGACGCCGACGGTCTGCGTCGCCCCCGTGCGGTCGCACTGCATCCCGATCACGATCTCGTGGTTGGCGGCCGCGGGAGCGACCGCGGCCCCGGTGACCAGGAGCAACCCGAGGAGAATGACGAAACATCGTCGCATGCTTGCTCTCCTTTCGTCTGTGCGTCAGTACGCGAACGGCCACACCCGGAAATAGCTCCGGATGTTCCGCCACAGCCGGTTCAACCCTTCGGGCTCGACGACCAGGAAGAAGATGATGAGGCCGCCGAAGAGGATGAGCCGGAGATTGGGGATGATGTTGAGCACCGCCGCCGAGGAAAAGAACACGTCGCCGAACGCTTCCATGGCATAGCGGATCGCGATGGGAAGGACGGTGACGAAGATCGCTCCAAAGATCGACCCGAGCACGGAGCCGAGGCCGCCGATGATGATCATGGCGAGATAGTCGATCGACACGTTGATCTGGAACTGCTCGTAGTTCGCGATACCGAGATAGTACGTGTAGAGCACGCCGGTGACGCCGGCATAGAACGACGAGATGGCAAAGGCGAGCAGCTTGTAGCGGAAGATGTCGATGCCGATGATCTCGGCCGCGATGTCCTGGTCGCGGATGGCGATGAAGGCGCGCCCCACCCGGCTCCGCATGAGGTTGAGGGTGCCCACGATGGCGAGGACCACGAAGACGAGCAGGAAGAAGTACATCTGCCGCTGGGAGCCGATGACGTAGCTGCCGAGCCGCGGGCGCGGCACCTCGATCGACGCCTGCACGCCCCCGCTGATCCAGCTCACGTGATTGATCGTCCACTCGATGATGAGCTGGCCGGCGAGGGTGGCGATGGCGAGATAGAGCCCCTTGATCCGCAGCGACGGGATCCCCACCACCGCCCCCACCAGGGCCGCCATCAGCCCGCCCAGTGGCAGCGCCACCCAGAAGGGCGCGCCCAGCCGCACCGCGAAGTTGGCGGCGGTGTAGGCGCCCACCGACATGAAGGCGCCGTGCCCGATGGAGATCTGGCCCGTGTAGCCGACGAGGATGTTGAGGCCGAGCGCGCCCACCACCGCGATCGAGATCAGATTCACGAGCGAGAGGTAATACTCGTGGACGCTGAGCGGCAGCACGAGGAAGAAGAACACCGCGATCGCCGCCACCGCCCACCGCGCGATCGGGAGCGGATAGAGCGCCATGTCCGCCTCGTACGTCGTCTTCAGCACCCCGCACTCGCGATGAATCATGGCGTCCTCACACGCGCTCGATGATCGTCTTCCCGAAGATCCCGTACGGCCGCACCATGAGGGCGATGATCATGAGCACGTAGGGCGCGAAGTCCTTGGTGCCGCCCCCGACGTACGGATCGATGTAGCCCGCCGCCACGTTCTCCACGATGCCCACGATCAATCCGCCGATCACCGCGCCCGGGATGGAGTCGAGGCCGCCCAGGATCACCACCGGAAAGACCTTGAACCCGACGAGCGCGAGGTGCACGTCCACGCCGAGGAGGCTGCCCCAGATGATGCCGCCCAGCGCGGAGACGATCCCGGTCATCGCCCACGCCAGGCCGAAGTAGCG
>Ga0114129_10010898_pt1 | contig 12950 bp, 7 predicted proteins | sample RhiMetdeltSRZDD1_FD_80071 | JGI IMG/M metagenome (GOLD analysis project Ga0114129, IMG submission 80071) | Populus rhizosphere microbial communities from Tennessee, USA - Rhizosphere MetaG P. deltoides SRZDD1 (version 2) (version 2) | ecosystem: Host-associated > Plants > Roots > Rhizosphere >...
ACACCAGGGCGACGATTCCTTCGAGCACGCGGCTGACGATGCGCATATGTGGTCGAGCATATCGGCCGAACGTTACACGCCGTTGAGCGGAAATCGCTCGAGCGTGCCGTGAGCGGCGCAGGGGTTAACCCGCACTCGTCACAACGCGTGTGATCCACGGTCCGTTGACCGTGCAAATCCGCACGCCAGGCTGAAACCTAATCACGCACGAGATTTTGCAGACGCGCCTTCAGCTCGCGGTAGGCCGGCTCGTCGGCGTCGCGGAGCAGCTTCAGGTCGGCCTCGATGCCTTCGAGCCGTCGTTGCGCCGCCTTGACTTTGATGTCGTCGATCTCGTCCTTGAGGCTGTGGAAGTCCTGGACGCGCTCGTCGGCGGAGATCGAAGCCTTGCGTGCTTCGAGGTCGTCCACCAGAAGGTCCACCGCATCCATCAAGCGCCCGAGCTGGCGGCCGTAGCTGTGCCGCGCGAGGATGCGCTGCTCGGTGCCGGGCGCGCTCGAGTTGTTCGAGTTGATGTTGATGGTCCAGGGGTTGATGTTCTGCGCCAGTACATCGGGAGCAGCCTGGATCCCATTGCCTCGGAAGGTCTGGGTCGCAAGCTCGGCGAATTGCAGCGGCCAGGTGAGCCAAGAGGTCGCGGGTGAGACGGATGTAGAACCGTTCATTGATTTGCCCTCGAGAGCGGGTGTAACTAGAATGGTGTGCGTTGGGGGAATTGCATCAAGAACTAAAAGAAGCGCTGCGCATTGCTCCGTAATCGAAGCGTCACAAAGAATAACCAGCACCTCGGCTTCATTCTCCCGCCGCCAGCCTCGATGACCCTTGGCGATGGCGCGTCGCTTCCGCCCGACAGTCGTATTCCATGACGATCGCTGTCCAGGGCACGACTCCAGACACTTTCGAGATCAAGAGCGCCACGCTGCCGCTCATCGCCCTGGTGCTGAAGTCGGCGGACCTGGATGCATTGGCGCGCGAGCTCGAGGCACGCTTCGGCGACATCCCGGATTTCTTCGATCACGACGCCCTGGTGGTGGATCTGTCGCGCCTCGAGTCGCAGGCGCAGGGGGGCGAGGGTCAGGCGGTCGACTTCCCGGGGCTGCTCGAGCTGCTCTGGAAGTACCGGCTGGCGCCCGTGGCGGTGCACGGGGCAAGGAAGGAGCTCGCGGCGGTCGCGAGGGCCGCCGGCCTTTTTCCGGCGCCGGATGCGCGCATCGGCACTGCGGCGCCGCCTGGCGCTTCCAATGCAGAGCCCCCCGATCACAACATTCGGGGGCAGGCCCCCGGCCACAACATTCGGGGGCAGGCCCCCGACCACAACATTCGGGGGCAGGCTGCTGTGCATGTTCCGGCACCGACCGGGGCGCTGGTGATCGACAAGCCGCTGCGCTCGGGGCAGCAGGTGTACGCGCGGGGGCGCGACCTGGTGATGCTCGCCATGGTGAACCCGGGCGCGGAGGTGATCGCGGACGGGCACATCCACGTGTATGCGCCGCTGCGCGGCCGGGCCATCGCGGGCGCACGCGGGAATGTCGATGCGCGGATCTTCACGCTCGGCATGGAGCCGGAGCTGATTTCCATCGCCGGCCTGTATCGGACCGGCGAGACGCCGCAGCTCGCGGCGGTACGGGGCAAGCCGACGCAGGTGCGGCTGGTATCGGATGCCGAGGGAAACCGGCTGGTGTTCGATCCGCTCAAGTAACGACAACTCCTTCGAAAGGAGAGGCAATGGCAGCAAGAACCGTTGTGGTGACTTCCGGTAAAGGCGGAGTGGGCAAGACGACCACCAGCGCCAGCTTCGCGAGCGGGCTCGCGCTGCGCGGGCACAAGACCGCGGTGATCGACTTCGACGTGGGCCTGCGGAACCTCGACCTCATCATGGGCTGCGAGCGCCGCGTGGTGTACGACCTGGTCAACGTCATCAACGGCGAGGCGAACCTTCACCAGGCGCTCATCAAGGACAAGCACTGCGAGAACCTCTCCGTGCTGGCCGCGTCCCAGACCCGGGACAAGGAGGCGCTCACGAAGGAAGGCGTGGAGAAGGTGCTTGGCGGCCTCTCCGAGCTGGGCTTCGAGTACATCGTCTGCGATTCGCCCGCCGGCATCGAGACCGGCGCCATGATGGCGATGCACTTCGCCGACGAGGCGCTCGTCGTCACCAACCCCGAGGTGTCCTCGGTGCGCGACTCGGACCGGATCCTCGGGATGCTCGCGAGCAAGACGAAGCGCGCCATCGAGGGCGGCGAGCCGGTCAAGGAGCACCTGCTGATCACCCGCTACAACACCCAGCGGGTGCACCAGGGCGAGATGCTGTCGCTCGACGACATCCAGGACATCCTGCGAATCAAGCTGCTCGGCGTGATCCCCGAGTCCGAGTCGGTGCTGCAATCGTCCAACCAGGGCGTGCCGGCGGTGCACATGAAAGGGGCGGACGTGTCGGAAGCCTACAAGGACACGGTCGACCGCTTCCTCGGGGAAGAGAAGCCGCTGCGCTTCGTGAACGGCTACAAACCAGGCTTCTTCAAGCGTCTTTTCGGGGGAAATTAAGACGAAATGGGCTCATTCCTTTCTTTTCTGCTCGGCCAAAGGAAGACCAGCGCCAAGGTCGCCAAGGAGCGGCTGCAGATCATCCTGGCGCACGAGCGCACCGGCCGCAGGCGCCATCCCGGCTACCTCACGTCGCTGCAGCGCGAGCTGGTGGACGTCGTCTGCAAGTACATCAAGATCGATCCGAAGGACATCAAGGTGAATGTCGAGCGCCAGCAGAACCTCGACGTGCTGGAGGTGAAGATCGAGCTGCCGGAGGCCCGGTAGCGCGCAGGACCGAATCACCGATACGAGCATCACCCCGCGGATAGGTCCATAATGGCCTGCCCTTAGGTCGATTTAGGTCGATTTCACACGGGCGGGTTCGACGTCAAACCCGCGTGGTTCAGGTTCGCCTCGCAGCATTCCCGCAGGAAAGGTCGAATTGATATTCACTCTGCTCCCCTTCGGGGGGGCGTCGCAGGCCATCCCGTGGAATAGCGAAGCATCCATCCGCGAGGAGCTCTTCAGTGCCGAGCGACTCGAGCAGCACGCCGAAAGCCTGGCGGCGGCCCAAACCGTCGCCGCGGGATCGACGAACGGGCGATCGCTCGCCGTCCGGCTGAAGGAAAACGAGTCGGTCCTGCTCCGGTCGTATCGCGCCATTGCACGCGCGGTCGGCGAGGCGCGGGCCATTACGCCGGCCGCCGAGTGGCTGCTCGACAACTACCACCTCGTCGAAGAGCAGATCCGCGAGATCCGCGACGACCTGCCGCCGGGCTACTACCGCCAGCTGCCGAAGCTCGCCGGCGGGCCGCTCGCCGGCTATCCGCGCGTCTTCGGCATCGCCTGGGCCTTTGTCGCGCATACCGACAGCCGCTTCGATCCCGAGATGCTGCGCCGGTTCGTGCGCGCCTACCAGCGCGTTCAGCCGCTGACGATCGGCGAGCTGTGGGCCGTCGCGATCACCCTGCGCGTGGCCCTGGTGGAGAACCTGCGGCGCGCGGCGATGCGCATCCGGGTGAGCCGGGACGCGCGCGAGGAAGCCGACAGCCTGGCCGACCGGCTGCTGGGCGTGAACGGGCGCCCCGCCGAGGCGGTCGCGGTGGTCCTCCGCGGTCGCGAAGAGGCGCCCTTGAGCGGACCCTTCGCCGTGCAGCTCGTGCAACGCCTGCGCGACCAGGATCCGAAGGTCACGCCGGCGCTGCGCTGGCTGGAGGAGCGCCTCGCGGCGCAGGGCGCGAGCGCCGACGAGATCGTGTACGACGAGCACCAGAGGCAGGGTGCGACCAACGTGACGGTGCGCAACGTCATCACCAGCATGCGCCTGATCTCCGACGTCGACTGGCCGCAGCTCGTCGAAAGCGTGAGCCTCATCGACGACACGCTGCGGCCTGCGAGCCGCTTCGCCGAGATGGATTTTGCGACGCGCAACCTCTATCGCAGCGCGATCGAAGAGCTCGCGCGCGGCTCGAAGCTGACGGAGCTCGAGATCGCCCACGCGGCACTGGCGGCAATGCCGGGAGGTGAAAAAAAGGATCCGGGCTATCACCTGATCGCCGGCGGGCGGCGCTCGTTCGAAAAGAAGATCGGATTTCGCGCGCCCCTGCGCACCTGGCCCAGCCGCTTCAACGCAGCGATCGGCCTCGGCGGCTATATCGGCGCGGTCGCCGCGGTGGCCGCGGTGGTCCTCGCCTTGCCGGTGTATCTGCTGAACGAACAACATATCAGCTTCGTCTGGCTGGCAGGGCTCGCGGCGCTCGGGCTGATCCCGGCGCTCGACGCCGCCATGGCGCTCGTGAACCGCGCCGTCACGCGAGAGGTGGGGGCAACGATCCTGCCGGGCCTCGCGCTGCGCGAGGGCGTGCCCGCGGAGCTGCGCACGCTGCTCGCCGTGCCGATCCTGCTCTCGACGCCGGAGGCGCTCGAAGAGCAGATCGAGCGCCTGGAAATCCACTACCTCGCGAGCCCGGAAGGCGAGCTGCACTTCGCGCTGCTCTCGGACTGGACCGACGCCGACGATGAGAGCATCGAGGGCGACGAGGCGCTCGTCGAGGCGGCCGCCGCGGGCATCGCGCGGCTGAACCGGCGCCACGGGCCGGCCCCCGGCGGCGAGCGCTTCCTCCTGCTGCATCGCCGCCGCGTGTGGAACGAGGGGCAGCGGCGCTGGATCGGCTGGGAGCGCAAGCGCGGCAAGCTCCACGAGCTCAACCGTCTGCTGCGCGGCGCGGCCGATACGACTTTCATCAAGCCCGCGGTGCCGGCCGGCGTGCGCTACGTCATCACGCTCGACGCCGACACGCGCATGCCGCGCGAAACGGCGCGCCGCCTGATCGGCAAGATGGCGCATCCGCTCAACCGGCCGCGGCTCGACGCCGGCACCCGGCGCGTGGTCGAAGGCTACGGCGTGCTGCAGCCGCGCGTGACGCCTTCGCTGCCGGTCGGCCGCGAGGGCTCGCTCTTCCAGCGCATCTTCTCCAGCACGAGCGGCATCGATCCTTACGCGGCAGCGGTGTCGGACGTCTACCAGGATCTTCTCGGCGAAGGCTCCTTCACGGGCAAGGGCATCTACGACGTGGATGCCTTCGAGGCCGCGCTCGAGGGCCGCGTGCGCGAGGGCACGCTCCTCAGCCACGATCTTTTCGAAGGAACCTTCGCCCGCGCCGGCCTCGCCTCCGATATCGAGGTGGTCGAGGAATTCCCGTCGCGCTACGACGTGGCCGCGGCGCGCCAGCACCGCTGGACGCGCGGCGACTGGCAGCTGCTGCCGTGGATTCTCGGCCCCAGGAGCGGGCTGCCGCCGCTCGGCCGCTGGAAGATGCTGGACAACCTGCGCCGGTCGCTGTCGGCGCCGGCGAGCCTGGCGGCCCTCGTGGCCGGATGGATGCTGCCGCTGCAGGCCGCGCTCGTCTGGACCGGCTTCGTGGTGTCGACGATCGCGCTTTCCACGCTGCTCCCGGTGCTCGCCGCGATCGTGCCGCGGCGCGCGCGCATCACGCTGCGCAGCCACCTGCGCGCGCTCGCGGCCGACGTCCGGCTGGCGCTCTTCCTCACCGGATTGCAGGTCGCGTTCCTCGCGCACCAGGCCTGGCTGATGGCCGACGCGATCGCAAGAACGCTCTATCGCCTGCTCGTCAGCCGCCGGCATCTGCTCGACTGGGTCACGGCGGGCCAGGCGTCGGTCAGCCGCCGGCTCGACCTCCTGGGGTTCTACCGGCACATGAGCGGTGCTGTCATCCTCGCTGTTTTCACGGTAGTTGTTGTTTGGTGGAAGGCGATTGATGCGTGGCCGGCGGCGTTGCCGTTCATCCTCGCCTGGATCGCCTCGCCGGCGATCGCCCGCGGGTCGAGCCTGTCGCCGCGCGTCGCGGGGCGCGTGCCGGTAACGCCCGCCGACGCCCGCGCGCTGCGCCGGGTCGCGCGCCGCACCTGGCGCTTCTTCGAGACCTTCGTGACGGCGAGCGACCACTGGCTGCCGCCCGACAACTTCCAGGAGGACCCCAAGCCGGTCGTGGCCCACCGCACTTCGCCCACCAATCTCGGCCTCTACCTCCTTTCCGCGGTCAGCGCGCGCGACTTCGGATGGGCGGGGACCACCGACACGCTCGAGCGGCTGGAAGCGACGCTCGCGACGATGGAGAGGCTCGCCCGCTTCCGCGGCCACTTCTACAACTGGTACGACACGCGCGATCTGCGGCCGCTCGACCCCCAATACGTCTCCTCGGTGGATAGCGGCAACCTGGCCGGACACCTGATCGCGCTGGCCAATGCCTGCCGCGAGTGGATCGGCGCTCCCCTGGCCGGTGCCGAGTGCGTCGCCGGCATCGAAGACGCGCTCGATCTCACCCGCGAAGCCCTGCGCGCGCTTCCCGGCGACCGGCGCACGCAGACGATCGCGCGCGAGCAGCTCGACGCAGCGCTCGACGCGCTCGACGACGCGCTCGGCCAGGGCCTCGCCGAGGCCACCCCCCACGCCGCGACGATGGTCGACATCGCGCGGGCGCTCGCAGGCGAGCGCGAAGACGAGGCCGGCGCGGAGATGCTCTTCTGGGCCGAGGCGACGCAGCGCTCGATCGAGAGCCACCGCCGCGACCTCGCGCCGCCTGAAAACGACAGGCTCGAGACCCTAGAAGAAAAAGCGCGCGCGCTGGCCGGCGAGATGGACTTCGGCTTCCTCCTCGACCGCGAGCGCCGGCTGCTGTCGATCGGCTATCGCGTGGCCGACGGGCAGCTCGACCCGAGCTGCTACGACCTGCTCGCCTCGGAGGCGCGCCTCGCGAGCTTCGTGGCGATCGCCAAGGGCGACGTCGCCTCGCGGCACTGGTTCCGCCTCGGGCGCGCCGTCACCCCGGTCGGCCACGGCGCGGCGCTCATCTCCTGGTCGGGATCGATGTTCGAGTACCTGATGCCCTCGCTCGTCATGCGCGCGCCGGCCGGGAGCCTGCTCGAGCAGACCAGCCGCCTGGTGGTGCGCCGGCAGATCGCCTACGGCGCCGAGCTCGACGTGCCCTGGGGCGTGTCGGAGTCGGCGTACAACGTGCGCGACCTCGAGCTCACCTACCAGTATTCGAACTTCGGCATTCCGGGCCTGGGCCTGAAGCGCGGGCTGGGCGAGAACGCCGTCATCGCGCCTTATGCCACAGCGCTCGCGGCGATGGTCGACCCGGGCGCCGCGGCGCGCAATTTCGTGCGGCTTACGGCCGCCGGCGCGCTGGGCCGCTACGGCTTCTACGAGGCGCTCGACTACACGCCCGCGCGCCTGCCCGAGGGAAAGAAGGTCGCGATGGTGCGCGCCTTCATGGCGCACCACCAGGGCATGAGCGTGGTCGCCATCGCCAACGCACTGCTCGACGGCAGGATGCGGGCGCGGTTTCACGCCGAGCCGATCGTGCAGGCGACCGATCTCCTCCTGCAGGAGCGCACGCCGCGCGACGTCGCGGTGGCGCATCCCAGGGCGGAGGAAGTGAAGACCGCCGCTGCGGTGCACGACCTCGAGCTTCCCGCGGTGCGGCGCCTCCGCTCGCCGCACGACGCCACGCCGCAGGCGCACCTGCTGTCGAACGGCCGCTACACGGTGATGCTGACCGCCGCCGGCTCCGGGTACAGCCGCTTGGGCGATGTCGCGATCACGCGCTGGCGCGAAGACGCCACCCGCGACGACTGGGGCAGCTACGTCTTCCTGCGCGACGTGCAAAGCGGCGCGATGTGGTCCGCCGGCTACCAGCCGAGCGGCGTCGAGCCCCAGCGCTACGACGTGATGTTCACCGAAGACCGCGCCGAGCTGGTGCGCCAGGACGGCACGCTGACCACGATCCTCGATGTGATGGTCTCGCCGGCGGACAACGCCGAGGTGCGCCGCGTGTCGGTCGCGAACGGGGGCAACCGGGCGCGCGAGATCGACCTCACCTCCTACGCCGAGCTGGCGCTCGCGCCGCCGGCGGCCGACGCGGCGCACCCGGCCTTCTCCAAGCTGTTCGTGCAGACCGAATATCTCGCCAAGCAAGGCGTCCTGCTCGCGACGCGGCGGCGCCGCTCGAGCGGCGAGCCCGAGACCTGGGCCGCGCATCTCGCCGTGGTCGAAGGCGAGAGCGTGGGCGAGGCCGAGATCGAGACCGACCGCGCCCGCTTCCTCGGCCGCGGCCGCGAGGTGCGCACGCCGATGGCGGTGGTCGACGGCCTGCCGCTCTCCAATACGGTAGGCGCGGTGCTCGATCCGGTTTTCGCGCTGCGACGCCGCCTGCGGATCGCGCCGGGCCGCACCGCGCGCATCGCCTTCTGGACGCTCGTCGCCTCCTCACGAAGCGAGGTGCTGGATCTCGTAGACAAGCACCTCGACGCGAACGCCTTCGAGCGCGCGGCGACGCTGGCGTGGACCCAGGCGCAGGTGCAGCTCGCCCACCTGGGCGTCGAGCCGGAGCAGGCGAGCCTGTTCCAGCGTCTCGCCGGCCATGCGCTCTACGCCGACCCGTCGCTGCGGCCCTCGCCCGACGCCCTCCGGCGCGGTGGCGGCGGCCCGCAGGCGCTCTGGGCCCAGGGCATCTCGGGCGACCTGCCGATCGTGCTCGCGCGCATCGACGCCGTCGAGGACATCGCCATCGTGCGCCAGCTCTTGCGCGCCCACGAGTACTGGCGCATGAAGCAGCTCGCGGTCGATCTCGTGATCCTGAACGAGCGCGCGTCGTCCTACATCCAGGACCTCCAGGTCGCGCTCGAGACGCAGGTGCGCACCAGCCAGTCGCGGCCGCAGCTCGGAGCGGAGCTCGCGCGGGGCTCGGTGTTCGTGCTGCGCTCCGATCTCATCTCGATGGAGACGCGAGGCCTGCTTCAGTCCATGGCCCGGGCGGTGCTCGTCGGGCGCCGCGGAACGCTCGCCGAGCAGCTCGAGCGGCTCGAGGTAGAAGCGGCTGCGCCGCCGCCCCGGCGCGCGCCGAACCAGGAACCCGCGCCGGGCCTCGCGATGCAGCCGAAGCTCGAATTCTTCAACGGGCTCGGAGGATTTGCCGCGGACGGGCGTGAGTACGTGACGGTACTCGCCAGGCGCTGGTTGCCGGCCCCGTGGACCAACGTCATCGCCAATGCCGCGTTCGGCTTTCAGGTCGGCGTCGAAGGCAGCGGCTACACCTGGTCGCTCGGCAGCCGCGAGAACCAGCTCACGCCCTGGTCGAACGACCCCGTGACCGACCGGCCGGGCGAGGTGATCTATGTGCGCGACGAGGCGAGCGGCGAGCTCTGGGGTCCGACCGCGCTGCCGATCCGCGACGAGACGGCGTCCTACGTCGCCACGCACGGCCAGGGATACAGCCGGTTCGAGCACGCCTCGCACGGAATCGCGCTCGAGCTGGTTCAGTACGTGCCGCTCGCGGATCCCATCAAGATCTCGCGCCTGACCCTGCGCAATACATCGCACGAGGCGCGGCAGCTTTCGGTCACCGCCTACGTCGAGTGGGTGCTCGGCCCTTCACGCACCGCGTCGGCGCTCTCGATCGTGACCGAGATCGATCCGCAGACCGGCGCGCTGCTGGCGCGCAACCCCTGGAACCTCGCGTTCGGCTCGCGGGTCGCCTTCGCGGATCTCGGTGGACAGCAGACCGCCTGGACCGGCGACCGGCGCGAATTCCTTGGCCGCAACGGCACGCTCGACAGCCCGGCCGCACTCGCCGAAGACGCGCCGCCGCTCTCCAGGCGCACCGGCGCCGGCCTCGATGCCTGCGGCGCGCTGCAGGCGCCGGTCGAGCTCGAGCCCGGCGGCACGGCCGAGATCGTGTTCTTCCTCGGCCAGGCCGCGAGCGGGGCCGAAGCGCAAGCCCTCATCGAGCGCTACCGCGCGGCCGACCTGGATGCGGTCCTGGAGGAGGTGACTGATTTCTGGGACGACGTGCTCGGCACGATCCAGGTGAAGACGCCCGAGCGCTCGATGGACGTGATGCTCAATCGCTGGCTGCTCTACCAGACGCTCGCCTGCCGCGTGTGGGCGCGCTCGGCGTTCTACCAGGCGAGCGGCGCCTACGGCTTTCGCGACCAGCTCCAGGACGGCATGGCGCTCGCCCTGTCGCGCCCGGCGCTGACGCGCGAGCACCTCCTGCGCGCCGCGGCGCGCCAGTTCGTCGAGGGCGATGTCCAGCACTGGTGGCTGCCGCCCTCCGGCCAGGGCGTGCGCACGCGAATTTCAGATGATCGCGTCTGGCTCGCCTTCGCCGCCGCGCACTACGTATCGACCTCGGGCGATCTCGCGGTGCTCGACGAGCCCGTCACGTTCCTCGAAGGCCAGGCGCTCGCCGCCGGCGAGCACGACGCCTACTTCCAGCCGATGACCGCGGAAGAGCGCGCCCCGCTCTACGAGCACTGCGCTCGCGCGCTCGACCAGAGCCTCGCCGTGGGCGCGCACGGCCTGCCGCTGATGGGCACCGGCGACTGGAACGACGGCATGAACCGCGTCGGCGAGCACGGCAAAGGCGAGAGCGTCTGGCTCGGCTGGTTCCTGCACGCGACCCTCACCGCCTTCGCGCCGCTCGCGAAAGCGCGCGGCGAGGACGCGCGCGCGGAGAAATGGCTGTCGCATGCCGCCGCACTGCAAGCCTCGCTGGAGCGCGACGGCTGGGACGGCGACTGGTACCGCCGCGGCTACTTCGACGACGGCACCCCGCTCGGCGCCTCCGCGGGCGACGAATGCCGCATCGACTCCATCGCCCAGTCCTGGGCCGTGATCTCCGGCGCCGCCGATCCGGCGCGCGCGCGGCGCGCCATGGCCGCGGTGGAGGAGCACCTCATCCGCCCCGCCGACGGGCTCGCCCTCCTCTTCACCCCGCCCTTCGAGCGCACCCCGCTCGACCCCGGCTACATCAAGGGCTACCCGCCCGGCATCCGTGAAAACGGCGGCCAGTACACCCACGCCGCCGCCTGGTCCGTAATCGCCCTCGCCGCCCTCGGCCAGGGCGACCAGGCCGCCGCCCTCTTCTCCCTATTGAATCCCATCAACCACGCCAGCACCCGCACGGATGTGCAGCGCTACAAAGTCGAGCCCTACGTCGTCGCCGCCGACATCTACTCCGTCCCCCCCAATGTGGGCCGCGGCGGCTGGACCTGGTACACCGGCTCCTCCGGCTGGCTCTACCGCGCCGGCATCGAATCCATCCTCGGCTTGCGCCTCGCGGGCACCACCCTCCTTCTCGACCCCGTCATCCCCGCCTCCTGGCCGCGCTTCGAGCTCGCCTACAAACACCGCTCCGCCCGCTACCACATCACCGTCGAAAACCCGCAGCGCGTCAGCCGCGGCGTCTCAAGCGCCACCCTAGACGGCAACGCACTTCCGAGCGGCCCGGCCCGCGTCCCTCTCGCAGATGACGGCGCAACACACATCGTGCGCGTAATCCTCGGTTAAGCGGCAAATAAACGAGCTCGGGCTATTGCAGTGAGTTCGCGCGAGCTATTGTCCCGGCACGCGTGAAGTTGAACCTCACCAGCATGATCCGCTGCTCTTCCGAATCCGTCGGCGCAAACGTCCACTTCTTGGATGCCTGGATGGCGAGCCGCTCGAAATAGCGGCTCGGACCGGGATCGTCCGCGGTGGCGGCGAGAACCGTACCCTCCCTGTCGACGATCACCCGCACCGACACTCTGACTGTGCCGCGGATAGTTTTCTGGGCGCTTCGCGGGACGTCTGGGATCACTTCGCTGATGGGTGATGGTGGTGCCGACGCTTGGGACTGAGACTCCGAGCTTGGCGCCCCCTCGGTAACAGCGGGCGTAGAAGTCGGCTCGGTCCTGAACACACTGATGCCAACCCAGCTCGGCAGTACTGCGACAGCTCCTAGAGTCAGCAGCAGCGCACCTCGACTCAAGCGACGCCGGACAGGGGCCGGGGGCGGCCCTTTCGAACTTATCTCTATGCGGATTACCAGTTGCCGTCGCTCGGTGCCGGGCCGGCAAACAGGGGGAACTTCTGCAAGTCGTCGACGGTGGCTCAGGTCAATCCCTGGCAACAGGACAAATGAAGTGTACCAAGGCAAAAATGCGCGCGCTTGCGGCGAGGTTACGGGCGGGCTACGACTTTGCGCCCCGCACCCTTTCCCGGATAAATCCGGCGATTCGCGCCCGGGTAGGCATAGCCATTGATGAAGACTCGGCGGGCGTGCTTAGAGCGATTGGGCTTGCTTCCGTGAACCGTGTAAGGCCCTAGCAGAAGCACCGAGCCTTGCTCCATCAACACGGGCTGCGCCCGCCCGTCGAAGAGCGCATCCAGCGGAGAAGGGTTTTGCTTCAAGTATTGATGGCCCTGGCGGCCGCTGCCCGGAACCACCATGAGAGGCCCGTTTTCCTCGTTCATGACGTCGACCGCCATGAGCGTCTGCACAAAGCTGCCGCGGCCATTCACGTCGGTCCACTCGTCGGTCCCGTAGCGGCGATGGTCGCTATCCTGGTGCCACCCGAATCCCACCCCGTCGGCCGGCAGTTTGAAGTGGGCCTGGCAGATGAGCTGCTCCATTTCGTTCGATCCCAGGAGCTGGCTCGACGGGAAGGTGAGCCGCGCGTCCTCGCCGTACTTCAGAAGGACCGGCTCGGCCGCTCCGCACCAGACAATGCGATTGATGCGGTGGTCCTCAACGACGAAGTAGGAGCCTTTGATCATCCGGGGCCGGGTCAGCTTGATCGCCGTGTCGCGGAGGCGGTCAAAAGCCTCGCCGATTTCCCGGATCTCAGCGTCGCGAAAGACTCCAGGCAGGACGACATAGCCTGCGTCGTAGAACTCTTCTATCTGAGATTTTTTCAGGCGCAGCATGGTGCAGTTGGATCATCATATCGCCACTGTGCAGGACGCCGCGCGCCTTGAGGAAGTCATGCGCTACCACGAGCGCACGAAGCACCACTTCGCCCGCTTCGCGCCCGGCCCGGGGCAGCTCGACTGGGCCAACCAGCCCGATCCCTTCCGC
>Ga0114129_10010901_pt1 | contig 12948 bp, 9 predicted proteins | sample RhiMetdeltSRZDD1_FD_80071 | JGI IMG/M metagenome (GOLD analysis project Ga0114129, IMG submission 80071) | Populus rhizosphere microbial communities from Tennessee, USA - Rhizosphere MetaG P. deltoides SRZDD1 (version 2) (version 2) | ecosystem: Host-associated > Plants > Roots > Rhizosphere >...
ATACACCACCGCGGCGTCGGTCGAAGATCTCGAGGAGATCCGCGCCGCCCTCGGGTTCGATCGCATCAACGTGATGGGCGGGTCGTACGGCACGCGGCTCGCCATGGAGTACGTGCGGAAGTACGAAGGGCGCGTGCGGTCGGTCGTGCTCGATGGTCCGGTGCCGACCTCGGTCTCCATGCCTGAAGATTTCGGGATGCTGGCGCAGCAGAGCCTCGATGCGCTGATCGATGAATGTACAGCAACACCGGCATGTGCGGAGGCGTTTCCGGATATCCGCGCCGAGGCACGCGCGCTATTCGACCGGTTGAAGCGCGGACCGGTGACGGCGCTGGTCGCGCATCCCGATGGCGGCAGGCCAGCGCAGGTGACGTTGACCCGCGATCATGTTGGCGAAGCGATTCGATACATGATGTACGTGTCACGGTTCGCAGGAGACGTGCCGCGATTCATCCACGAGGCGGCGCGCGGCAACTTCGGGCCGATCGCCACGTTCCTCATCCGGCACAGAGTATCCGGGACCTTCGAAGGGCTCTATCTCGCCATCACCTGCACGGAAGATGTGCCGTTCGTGTCCGACGGCGCCGAGCCGCGTGACGAGCCGACGTATCTCGGGTCTTATCGCATCCGGGAACAACGGGCTGCCTGCAAGGACTGGCCGCGCGGCGCCGCACCGGAATGGCGCGGCCGCCCCGTGAGCGCCAGGGTGCCGGTCCTGATCCTGTCCGGCACGCTCGACCCGGTGACCCCGCCAGCACACGGCGCCGAAGTGGCGCGAACGCTCCCGAACAGCCGGCTGTTGACGGTACCCTTTGGCGGCCATTCGCGGGCGGGCTTACAAGGTCTCGAATGCCTCGAGGGCTCGATCACCCGTTTCGTCGAGCGCGCTGACTTCGAGGAGCTGGATCAAGCCTGTATCGGACGCATCGCGCGTCCGCCGTTTTCCATTCCCCGGTAGCGGCTGCTCGTCCCCGGAGGCTTGCTTTTTGACGCGCGCCGGGCGTTCAATGGCGCTGCGCTTGCGCGGACGGGCATGGTAATGGGCGAGGGGCGATGGGCAATGGGCGATTCGCGGTAAAGAATGACGAGGCCAGTGATGCGAACATCTTTATCGATTCTCACGGCGGCGTTGTTGGCGACAACGGTCGGAGGTTCTATGAAGGCTGAGGTCTCGCCGCCGGCAATCGTCGCGCTGAGCAGCGTGGCGCTGCGCGTGCACAACATGGATCGCATGGTTGCCTTCTACACCGAGGCGTTCGGGGGGAAGTTCCAGGAGGTGGACGCCCGCGGGATTCGTTCGCAGTTCGGTAAGGTCGGCGGATTCACGATGAAGCTGGTGCCGATTCGCGACGCGGCGGACTTCACGAACTTTCCGGTGCTTCAGCTCGGCTTCACGGTCGACGATATCAAGGCCGTCGTGGCGCTGGCGGTGAAGCATGGCGGGCGCCAGGAAGGGGAGACCGCGAAGGATGGTTCGCGCCTGCATGCGGCCGTTCGCGACCCCGACGGCAACACCATAGAGCTCTATCAGATCGTCAAGTGAGGCCCATGACTCCGATTCCATCCATGTCTGCTGTTCGGCGCTGTTCGACTGGGGCACTGCTGGTCTGGTTCGCCGTGGCGGTGACGACCGCGCAGGAAGTACCGCGCAACATCTGGGCGCAGCAGTACAAGGATCGCACGGCCGCCGCGATGGCGGAGCAGTTCGAGCAGCCTGCCAGGGCGGTGTTCCGGTACCGCGTGGCAATCGCCGGCTTGATGGAGTTGAAGCCAGGGATGACTGCCGCCGAGATTGGCGCAGGCTCCGGTTTCCTCTCGCGGGTGATCGCGCAGCAGGTGGGGCCGGGGGGCCGCGTCATCGCAACGGAGCTCGACGACAAGATGGTTGCGTACCTGAACGAGCGCGCCAAGGCCGAAGGGCTGACCAACTTCGCAGCTCTCAAAGGCGAAACCGCTTCGTCCGGCCTCGAGCCGGCGTCCGTGGACGCGATCGCGATGGTCAATACCTATTCGTTCTTCGATCGTCCCAAGGAAATGCTGCAATCCGCCGTGAAGGCCCTGAAGCCCGGTGGGCTCCTCCTCATCGTCGACATTCCCCAAACCGGGTCGGGTGCCAGCCGCAGCGGGGTCGAGGCCGAGGATGTGGTCGCTGCGGCGACCGCGGCCGGGCTCTCCCCGGCAGGCGAGAGTGCGGTCGTGCCTGGGCACTACGCCCTCCGTTTCCGCCTGAAGTAGCGAGACACCATTTCCGAGTAGCTTTCTTCGTACGATTACTTTACAATACAAAGCATGTTGCGCCGGAAGGCGGCTGGTCTGCGAGTCAAGCTGATCCTGCCAGCCCTGACGGAAGCCACCAGTCCTTACTGGCGGCCCATTAAGTACTCCCTCTTTCCGCCGCTCGGCCTCGCGACGCTTGCCGCGTATCTCGGGCCTGACGACCACGCCGTGCTCGTCGACGAACACGTCGAGTCCCTGGAGACGAACGACAATCCGGACCTGGTGTTGATCCAGATCTACATCACGAATGCATATCGGGCATATCGGATAGCCGACGCCTACCGGGCGAAGGGGGCATACGTCGTGCTCGGTGGCCTGCACGTCACGTCGCTGCCGCACGAAGCGGCGGCGCATGCCGACACGATCGTGCTCGGGCCGGCGGAGCAGACGTTCCCGCGGTTCCTCGAAGACTTCCGGGCCGGTCAGCCACATCCCGTCTATCGGTCTACGGAGGGGCGAACGCTCGACAGCGTTCCTCCCATACGACGTGACTTGATCAAACGGCGCAATTACCTCGTCCCCAACTCGATCGTGGTGACCCGCGGCTGTCCCCAGCACTGCGATTTTTGTTACAAGGACGCGTTCTTCGGCGGCGGCCGGACCTTCTATACGCAGCGCGTCGACGACGCGCTCGCCGAGATCGAGCGGTTGCCCGGAAGGCATCTCTATTTTCTGGACGACCATCTGCTGGGTAACCCGCGCTTTGCGGGCGAGTTGTTCGCCGGAATGCGCGGCATGGGCAGGCTCTTCCAGGGCGCGGCAACGGTGGACTCGATCCTGCGAGGCGATCTAATCGAACGGGCCGCCGAGGCTGGGCTTCGCAGCCTGTTCGTCGGCTTCGAGACGCTGACCCCGGGCAATCTCGAACGAAGCTTGAAGCGCCAGAATCTCGGGCGTGACTACTCGGCCGTGACCCGGCGCCTGCATTCGCTCGGGATCATGATCAACGGCAGCTTCGTGTTCGGTATGGACGACGACACCGATGACGTGTTTCGGCGGACCGTCGACTGGGCCGTCACGCATGGGCTGACGACGGCGACGTTTCACATTCAGACGCCGTATCCGGGCACGGGTCTGTACGCGCGAATGGAGCAGCAGGGCCGGCTCACGACGCGCGACTGGGACTTGTTCGACACACGTCACGTCGTCTATCGCCCGGCGCGGCTTTCGCCGGAAGCGCTCGAGCGAGGCTACAACTGGGCGTACCGCGAGTTCTATCGATGGTCGTCGATCGCCCGGGCGTCAGCGTCCCACGATTCGGTCAAGCACGCGGCGAAACACTTCTTCTATGCCGTGGGCTGGAAGAAGTTCGAGCCGGCGTGGGACCTCATGATCCGTATCCGGCAACTCCGGACGATGACGCCGATGCTCGAAGCCATCCTGTCGAAGGTGACGTCAGCGGCCCCCTTCGCTGATGCGAAAGAGGTGAGTCCGGCTTCGCAGGAACAGATCGCCTCCGGCCACGGCCGGCGCGGCGATGAACGACTGGTCGGCGAGCGTATTGGTGGCTAGCACCTCGAACTTCTCGCCCATCCTCACCACCGCCACGTCACCCTCTTCCGTCGAGATGTAGAGCTTTCCGTTGGCGCCAACCGGCGAGGCCTTGATGTTGTACGGCTTGTCGAAGCGCATCTGCTGGTAATGGGCTTCGCCCGTTGTGGCATTGAAACACGTGAGCTGCGCGGTATCGGTCAGCACATAGAGCTTGTTCTCGTGAAGGACCGGCGATGGCGTGTACGAGAGGCCCCGGGTCGTGGTCCAGGCGATGGCGTCGGTGCCCGTCAGATCGCCCGTCCGACCGAGCTTGATCGCCAGCAGGTTGGGGTTGCGGTAGCCGCTCATCACGATGACCGTGTCGCCGCTCTGGACGGGTTGCGGAATGGTGTTCATGCCGAGCCCGGTGGCCTGCCAGATCGACTTTCCGGTTTTGATGTCGTACGCGTGCACCCGTTCGCTGGCGCTGACGACGATCTGCTTCCGGCCGGCATGCTCGAGCACCAGCGGTGTCGACCAGTTGGACTTCTCTTCGCGCGGCGTGCGCCACAGTTCCTTCCCGGACGCCGCATCCAGCGCCGCCAGGAACGATCCCTTTTCGTGATCGAACAGCGTGTAGAGGCGGCCGTCATTCAGGACGACGGCGGAGCCCTCACCGAACTGGAGGCGCATGTTCATCGGCACGCTGAAGTCTTTCTTCCAGATCTCCTTGCCGTGGATGTCGTAGGCGAACAGGCCGCGCGAACCGAAGAACGCGAACACACGCGTGCCGTCGGTGACGGGGGAGTTGGACGCGAAGCTGCCGTAAACCCGGTGATAGCCTTCGTGCGGCACGGCGGTCGTGGCCGTCCGCTCCCAGTGCGTCTTTCCGGTCTGACGATCGATCGCCATGACCACGAAGCGGTGTTCGACGCCGGCACCGGCTCCCCCGCCTGGTCCGCGACCGCCCTCGGGTGCCTTGATCTCAGCGGTCGGAATCGCCGTCGTCACGAAGATGCGATCGCCGGCGATGACTGGGCTCGAAAACCCGCGTCCCGGGATCTCGATCTTCCACCGGACGTTCGTCTTGTCATCCCACTTCAACGGTGCGTCTCCGGTGGCCATTCCGGTGTTCGTCGGGCCGCGCCATTGACGCCATTCGTTCGGCACGTCCACGCGCTGTGCGGACAATGTCGCAACGACCACGATACTCAGGCTGAGGGTCACGAACCGTCCGGCACACGTCATCGTCTGCTACTCCTTGTTGAGGTGAGCGTCACGCGGTTACTCGGCGAGACACTGGCCGCGGTCCACGGCGGGCTTGCGGAATTCTACCCCGTGTTCTCGTTTGCCGCCGCGGAGCGGCCTCCTGTAATCTCTACGCTGCCATGGTGATTCTCGGTTTCGACGGCCTGACCAAGACGTACGGTCAGACCACAGCGCTGCGCGGAGTGTCGTTCGATGTTCACGCCGGCGAGATCTTCGGGCTGCTCGGCCCGAACGGCGCCGGGAAGAGCACGCTCATCCGCATCCTGATGGACATCATTCGTCCGGACGCCGGCCACGTGCGCGTGTTCGGCGAGCCGCGAACGCGGGCGCATCTGGATCGGCTCGGGTACCTGCCTGAGGAGCGCGGCATCTACACGAAGGTTCCGGTGCTCGACGTGATGACCTACTTCGGCTCGTTGAAAGGCCTGACCCGGGTGGACGCGCGCGCCCGTGCCACGGAGTGGCTGGGGCGCGTCGAGTTGCCGCACGTCGCCACGTGGAAGGCCGATCGCCTCAGCAAGGGCATGTCGCAGAAGGTGCAGATCGCGTCGGTGCTGATGAACGACCCGGAACTGTGCGTACTCGACGAACCGACGACCGGTCTCGATCCGGTCAACGTGCGTCTTGTGCAGGATTTGCTTTTCGAGCGCAAGAATCGCGGCCGTACCACTATCCTGTCCACCCACCACATGAACCAGGTCGAAACGCTCTGCGACCGCGTCGCCCTCATCAACAGGGGGCGCCTCGTCGTGTATGGACCGGTCGACGAGGTCCGGCGGAAGCATTCGCTGCCCGAGGTACGCGTGCATTCGTCCATTCCGCTACCGGTTGTTTCGCAGATCGTCAACGTGGTGGACGAAGGCGACGGCGAGTTCCGGCTGCTCCTGGCCGATGGCAGCGCACCATCTGACGTGTTGTCAGACCTCATCAGGGCGGGGGCACGGATCGATCGGTTCGAACCGCTGCTCGCGCCGATGGAGGACATCTTCCTCCGCGTCGTACGGGAGGAGGCGGCATGACGTCGCTGCAGAAGGTCAAGACCATTGCCACGTTCGAGTTCCTGACGGCGGTCAAGCGCGTCGGCTATCTCGTCGCGACGTTCGGGATGCCGCTCTTCGTTGCCGGTTACGGACTGATCGTGGCGATTCCCGCGTACTTCGCGCAAAGGGACCAGGACGCGCGAGCTTTGTACGGCGTCGTCGACGAAGCGGGGGTGCTGGCGATCACTGATGAAGTCGCGGCACCGAGGGTGCAACTGACCGAGGAGTTGAAGGAGGCCGTCGCGGCATTGGGCTCTGGTGCACGGGCCCATCTCGATGCGGCGCTGGAAGAATCGAACTTCATCTTCAAGCCGTTTGCAACCGAATCGGCTGCACGCGCGGCTCTCGCGGCGCGTGACGTGAAAGGCTATTTCGTTCTCGCCAAGGACTACATGACCACCGGCGTGGTGGATATCTACTCCCCGGACACGGTCAGCATCTCGGGATCCGATTCGCGCAGCGCGTTCGGCAACCTCATACGCGAACGATTGACAGCCGGACGTGTAGATCCGGCTCTCGCCCAACGTCTGGTCAGCCCGATGAAGGACCCGCGCCGTTTTTCCGTGACCCGTAGCGGCGACGTCGTAGACGGCAGCCGCGCTGCGTCCGCCGTCAGGATTGCGGTGCCGCTGGTGTTCACGGTCCTGTTCCTCATGTCGGTGCTCATGACCTCCGGCTATCTGATGCAGGGTACGGCCACAGAGAAAGAGAACAAGGTCGTCGAGGTGCTGCTCGCGTCTGCAAATCCCCAGGAGATTCTTGCCGGCAAGCTGATCGGCCTTGCCGGCGCCGGCCTGCTCCAGATCTCGGTGTGGTTGCTGATGGCCCTCGGCACCGGCATCAGTGTCGTTCCGCTGCTACTGAGCGCCAACGTGTCGATTCCCTGGTCGGCCGTGGCTCTGGCGGTGCCGTTGTTCCTGATCGCGTTCCTGTTCTTCGGGAGCTTGATCATGGGAACCGGCTCGCTCGGATCGAACATGCGCGAAGCGCAGCAGCTGGCGATGGCATGGTCGCTGCTGGCCGCGCTGCCGCTCATCATGATGGGCGTCTTGATCAGAGATCCGCACGGGGTGCTCGGCCGCGTTCTGACCTGGATTCCCTTCACGGCCGCACCAACGATCATGATGCGCACCAGCATGGATGCGAGCGCGATTGCCTGGTGGGAGATTGCCGGATCGTTCCTCGTGATGATCGTGGCCACCTGGTTCGCGATCAGGCTCGGCGCCCGGCTGTTCCGTGTAGGTTTGCTCAGCGTCGGTGCCCGCCCGAGCTTCCGCGAGATATTGCGCCAGGCGAGGCTGGCTGATTGATGGTCGATCTAAGTGCGGCTGCTTGTCTTTGAAAAGGAGAAGGGGAGGAGGTGAGAAAGGGGAGAAGACACAGCGACCCTACGGGCCTACAGCGCCGATGCCGCCGCAAGGCGGCGTGCGATCGATCGACGCCCCGCGGACACAAGCCCAGCATGACGGTCCAAAAGGGCTTGCGTCCGCGGGGCGTCGATCGATCGCCCGGCCCGGCCGATGGCCGGGCCGGCATCGGCTCACCTGCTGAAAGCGTCAGGTCGTTTCTCCCCTTCTCCCCTTCTTCCCTTCTCCTTGTACGTTGGGCAAGTCCGAAACCGTGATTGGGCCCCGAAGGGCGCTAACCAAGTACCTCGGAACTCCTTCAGCGGAATGCACATCATGAGTAAACACTTGTGGAGCATCGGCGCGGCGATGGCGATCGCCGGCGGAATCATCACGGCGACGCCGGTCGCGAAGCAGAGCGCGTCGCTCGAGCCGAGGGTAGACCAGGTCTTCGCGCGCTGGACCCAGGCGACGCCGGGGTGCGCGGTTGGCGTCAGCGTAGACGGCAAGAATGTGCTGGCTAAGGGCTACGGCATGGCCGATCTCGAGCACGAGACGCCGAATCGCGCCGATACGATCTTCGAGGCCGGCTCGGTCTCGAAGCAGTTCACGGCTGCCGCGGTGCTGTTGCTCGTCAAGGATGGCAAGCTGTCGCTGGACGATCCGGTGCGCAAGTATGTTCCAGAGCTGCCTGACTACGGCGCACCGCTCACCATCCGGCACATGCTGAACCACTCGAGCGGCCTGCGGGATTGGGGCAGCGTGGCGGGCATCGGCGGCTGGCCCCGGACCACACGCGTCTACACCCACGCGCACGTCCTCGACATTCTCAGCCGGCAGAAATCGCTCAATTTTCCATCCGGCACACGCTACTCGTATAGCAACAGCGGGTACAACCTCGCGGTGATCATCGTGTCGCGCGTGAGCGGGGAGTCGTTTGCCGACTTCAGCCGCAAGCGCATCTTCGAGCCGTTGAACATGACGCGCACGTCCTGGCGCGACGACTTTACCCGGGTGGTCAAGGGGCGCGCGATCGCTTACTCGGACGCGGGTGGAGCGTTCCGCATGAACATGCCGTTCGAGAACGTGCACGGCAACGGCGGGTTGCTGACGACGGTCGGCGATCTGCTCAGATGGACAGCGAATTTCGCGAGACCAGTCGTGGGCGATGCCGCGTTCGTGAAGGAACAGAAGGAACCGGGACGGTTCAATGACGGCCGCGCGCACGGCTACGCGCTCGGGCTGATGATCGGTCCCTATAAAGGCGTACGCCAGGTTGGACACAGCGGCTCCACGGCCGGCTATCGTGCGCATCTCGTGGAGTTTCCGGACCAGAAGGTCGCGGTCGGCGTGCTCTGCAACGTCAGCAGCGGCGCGGCGACGCAATACGCGCAGACGGTCGCGGATCTCTACCTGGGTTCAGCGATCAAGACGGACGCTAATTCAGGCGCGTCCGTCAACCGTTACACGCTGAAGACTGAGGAAATCGAGGCAGTGGTCGGTCTGTATCGCAATACCGAAACTGGCGAACCGCTGACGCTGGTGCGCGATGGCGGTGGCGTGCGTCTCGAGGGCGGCGCCGCGCTGCAGGCGGAATCGGGTTCGCGTTTCACCGCCTCCAACGGCCGCCGGATCGAGATCGATGGCAATCGGTTGAAGCTGATTGACGTTTACGGAAGCGTCGAGCCGCACGAGCGCGTGGCGCCCGCCGACATGAAGCCCAGGCTTTTGGCTGACTACGTCGGCGACTACGTCAGCAGCGAAGCGGAGGTCACGTTCACGGCTGCCGTCGAGAACGACGCGCTCGTGCTCAAGCGGCGCCCCGACACGACGATCAGGCTGACCCCGGCCTATGCCGACGGCTTTCGGGGCGGCATCGGGTTCGTGCGCTTTCAGCGGAACGCGTCGGGCCAGGTCACAGGTCTGAGCATCAGTCAGGACCGCGTGTGGGATATCCGATTCACCCGGATAGAGAAGAAGGGGACGGATTGAGTGGTCCGGCTGAAGCCGGACACGACGCTGTCGACGCAACGTTGTCACCGCAGCGGAGGTGTCGACGGCGGCGGGCGACGATGGCTTGTCCACTGCTCGTATGAAAAGGCCAGCTTGATCAGCGTTGACTCGTCCCACGCACGTCCGAAGAACGTCATTCCGGCGGGCAGGACGCCACGCGTGTATCCCATCGGGACGTTGATCGACGGGAAGCCAGTCGTCGGCGAGAAGAACTGGCTGTTGTCCCCGTGCGGCGTGTTCAGGTCCCCGATCAGCCGGGGAGGGTTGCTCCAGGTCGGATAGACGAACGCGTCCAGCTTCTGCTCGCTCATCGTTTTCAGCACCGCCGCGCGCACCTTCTCCCGGTATTCCGCCTCCGCCGCGCACGCCGGCGAATCGAGGCCGTTGACCTGACCCTCCTGCGACTGCTCGAGGCGCCGCTGGACGGACGGATGAAACTGGCGCGAGCGGATCACCTCCTCGAGGCTGTGCATGGGGATCCGATCGCCATGGCCGGCCAGATAGCGGTTGATGTCGTGTTTGAATCCGGCGCACGGCCCGGCGTCCTGCGCCCGGCGAATCTGGTCGAGGTCGACCCGTGCCGGATCGACAATGATCGCGCCCGCACGCTTCAGATCCTCGACGGCCGCCATGAAGACCTGAATGATCTCCGGATCCGTGGTGTCCCGTTCGTAAGCCTGCCGGAGAATGCCAACCCTCGCGCCTTTGAGCCCGTCACGAACGAGCGAATCGGCGTACTTGACATTGGCCGTTGGACGATTGCCGGGACTGAACGCGCGCCCCTCCGGTGAGCCCACGACCGTGAAGGGATCGTCAGGATCCGGCCCGACGATCGCTTGAAACACGGCGACGGCATCGGCGACGGTTCGCGTCATCGGGCCCGCGACGTCCGCCAGCACGCTGAGCGGAATCACCCCTCCGCGGCTCGTCAGCCCCATCGTGGACCGGATCCCGGCCAGCGCCTGATGTGACGAAGGACCGCGGATTGAGTTGCCGGTGTCGCTTCCCAGGCCGATCGCCCCCATGTTCGCCGCAACTGCCGCGGCCGTTCCGCCGCTCGATCCGGCGGTCACGCGATCGAGCGCATAGGGGTTCTTCGTGTACCCGGGGAGAATCGAGCTCACCGTCTCGTAGGGCGTAAATGCCCACTCCGCCATGTTCGACTTCGCAAGGACGATCGCGCCCGCCTCTTTGATCTTCTTGACCTGAAACGCGTCCTTTTGAGAAACGAATCCCTTGAGCGCCAGCGACCCGGCTGCGCTCTGGAGGCCGATCGTCTCGAAGTTGTCTTTGACAATCGCCGGAATGCAATGCAGGGGACCGACGCGTCCGTTCGCTTTGAAGCGGCGATCGAGCTCCTCGGCTTCTTTCACCGCGTCAGGGTTGATCTGAACGATGGCGTTGAGTGCCGGGCCGTTCTTGTCGTACGCCTCTATTCGGCGAAGGTATTGGTCGACCAGGCCCCGGCACGTCAGCTGGCCGGAGGTCATGGCCGCGTGAATCGAGGCGATTGTGGTTTCCTCGAGCTGGAACGGGGAGGCCTGCCACGCCGAAGCACCACCGATCGATGACGCCAGTGCCAGGGTGAACGCAACGGCAACGTTCTTCTTCACGGCGCCAATCATACCGTGCTGGGGGATTGGAGACGGAGGGGACGGAGGACACGGAACAAGCTTCAAAAACGGAGGCACTGAGACACGGAGGAACGCCGATCAGTCAACGCAGGCGAGTCACCGGATAGTGGCCGATGCCGGCCCGGCCATCGGCCGGGCCGAGCGATCACTCGACACCCCACGGACGCAAGCGGCCGGTGGTGCGGGTGCCGCTTGTGTCCGCGGGGTGTCGAGTGATCGCCCGCCGCGCAGCGGCAGCATCGGCGGAGCCGGTGACCACCCCACTTAGCTACCGGTCCGAGTCGCCTCCGTTGCTCCGTTTCTCCGAGTTGAAGCTCGTTCCGTGTCCCCCGTCCCCTCCGTCCTGTCTCAGGGCCCCTGGTCGATCGCCCGCCGGACGGCATCGAAGTCGTTGGGCAGTTCGACGGGAGGGTTCGCATACCGGCCGGTTACAGCCGGCAGGCGACCGGTGTGATACGCCACTTTGAACTCCCCGAATTTCAGACCGTGCGCGGTCGAAATGACGACGACACGATCGGTCTTCGCGACCTCACGCCGGGCGATCAGCTTCTCGAGCACCGCCAGGGCCACGCCTGTGTGCGGGCAATTGAACATGCCGGTCCGATCGGCACGGGCGGCCGCTTCGGCCAGCTCGTTCTCGGTCGCCTGCTCGACGATGCCGTCGTACTTGCGGAGCGTGCGCACTGCCTTGTCGATCGATACCGGATTACCGATCTGGATGGCTGAAGCCAGTGTCGGTTGTGCCGTCACCGGCTCGAACCGCCAGCCATTCCGATAGGCCAGATACAGGGGATTCGCCGCCGCGGCCTGGGCGACGACGATGCGCGGCCGCTTGGTAATCAGGCCGAGCTCGAGCATCAGGTCGAACCCGGCGCCGAGCGCGCTGACGTTGCCGAGGTTCCCACCCGGCACGATGATTAGATCCGGCGCCTCCCAGTCGAACTGCTGAACGATCTCGATCGACACCGTCTTCTGGCCCTCGAGCCGCAGGCTGTTCATCGAGTTCGCCAGATACACGCCCTCCTCCTGTACGAGCCGGCGGACGATGGCCATGCAGCCATCGAAGTCGGTGTCGAGCGAGAGGACGAGCGCGCCGTTCGCCAGAGGCTGCACAAGTTGTGCAGCCGTGACGCGTCCGCGCGGAAGCAGGACGATGGCCGGGATTCCAGCGGCTGCAGCGTAAGCGGCCAGCGCGGCGGAGGTATCGCCCGTGGAGGCGCATGCGACCGCGCGAATCCCGCCATCGTCGGACATGATCTGCCGGACGACCGAGACCAGCACGGTCATGCCGAGGTCTTTGAACGAGCCGGTGTGCGAGGTGCCGCACTGTTTCACCCAGAGATCGTCCAACCCGAGCTCGCGGCCGTATCGCTCCGCCCACAGAAGGTTCGTGCCTCCTTCGTCGAGGGAGACGACCGACTCGTCACGAAGTTGGGGACAAACCCATTCTTTCTTGCCCCACACACCGGATCCGTAAGGCCAGAGCGTCCGCTTGTATCTCTCGTCGAACAGTCGCTTCCAGTCGCCCGCGGGGCGATCGCGGAGCGCGCTGACATCATGCGCGACCTCGAGCAGCCCGCCGCACTGGGGGCACTGATAGATCGGTTGCCAGAGGCTGTACTCGCCGGAGCAGCCCGCGACGCAGCGAAAGGCGGCGCGAAACGTGGTCATGCAGGGCTTACGTGCGATGTGCGACGTGCGACGTGCTACGTGCGCGCAGCCAGCGCAGGGGCCACCTGGCTTGCTTCGAAATCCGCGAGCGAACGACCGATGCGGACGGGCTCGTCGAGCCGGCCAGCCAGCGCCTCGGTCGTCTTGTATCCGTTGCCCGTGACGCAGATGACGATCGACTCATCGCGCGGGATCGCGCCGCGCGCGATCAGCTGACGGGTCGCG
>Ga0114129_10010902_pt1 | contig 12948 bp, 14 predicted proteins | sample RhiMetdeltSRZDD1_FD_80071 | JGI IMG/M metagenome (GOLD analysis project Ga0114129, IMG submission 80071) | Populus rhizosphere microbial communities from Tennessee, USA - Rhizosphere MetaG P. deltoides SRZDD1 (version 2) (version 2) | ecosystem: Host-associated > Plants > Roots > Rhizosphere >...
AGACACCAGCTCTGAGATCCTCGCGAAGACCTCCTCGCGGGTCAGTCAAACACCAACCAGGGTCAGCCGTGCCTGCGTCGAGCAGGGCTGACGTAGACGTCGTCGTCCTCTAGAACTCCTTGAGAGCTGACGGACCGCGACCTGGCGCAGCCGGGGCACATAGGTCGCCGCATAGTCCGCTGCGCATCAGGTCAGGGAGCTGAATGGGAACCCGTCAGCGGCATCTCGACTCTGCCTCGAAGGTGGCCTCCTTCAGCGACCACGAGGCGCGGCGACGTGAGATCGCCGGTGACCGAGCCCGTGGCTCGGATCTCGACTTTCTCGCCAGCCGTCACGTTGCCGGTGACTGCACCCATGATCACCACGGCCTTTGCGGAGATCGACGCCTTGATGTTGGCGGCGGGACCGATGGTGAGTGTGTGATCGGGCAGCGTGACACTGCCTTCCATCTGGCCGTCGAGGGTGAGGTCCTCGGAAGCGCTCAGCTCACCCTTGATGACCACAGACTTCCCGAGATCCATGATCGCCTTCTCCGCAGACCTACGATCGACAGCCGCGGCCTCCGCGGCCAGGTCCCGATGAGCCTCTCGCGGCCTCACAGTCTCATCTCGCTTCCACATACCCGTTTTGGGCTCCAGACCTCACCACCCCGTCGTGCTTAAGTGAAGTGCGCTCGACCTTAGCACGCCATGACGTGATGGGCAAGCGACGTTGCCGGTCACGATGCGGATGTCCATGCGGCATTTACCCAGCTAACCAACGCATTCTCGAGGAAATCGTCGCATCACGGCGCGACAGTGGTCGTATACTTCATGTACTACAACTTCGCTCGCAGGCATCAGACGCTCCGCGTGACGCCAGCGATGGAAGCGGGGTTGGCGGATCACGTCTCGAGCATCGAGGAATCGTCGGCCTCTTGGACAGACGGCCTGATGTGGCGGCGTGAGCGACAGAAATGACGACAGAAAAGCAGGCCGAATGGTGGATGGGCTTCGCGTGTAAGGAGTGCGGCGCGCCGTTAGCCATACAACGATCAAATGAGGCATCGAAGTCTGTCAATCATTCGGCGAGAGGCTGGCGTGTGACCTGCACAAGCTGTGGGGCGACCGAGTATTACGAGCCAGGAACCCCGATGGTAAGGATGACGGTATCAAACTGAAGCACCAGCAGAAATTGTCGGATTGCTCACGTAGGGAGATTGCAATGGGTATGCACGAACGACGGAGCGGTGAGTACGAGTACGACATCGAGGTTCTACCGCTCGTGCCGCCGATGTCTAATGGAAACAGCCACGAAGCGAAGGTTGCACGCCTCGTTCGGCGTCAGCGATTGAGTCGAGCGGAATTGGTTAGCCCGTTGTCGTTCGGCTTGCGGCGGGCAAAAACGGAAGCTGAGGCTGTGCAGATGGTAGAAGCCGATGTTGAGATATGGATTAGCGAGGGTCGATTTTCAACCTGACCCACGGCCGTTTCCTCTCGTCCCTTGCGTGCGCCTCGGAAAGGGCGTACGCTTCGCTGTTAGCGCTTTCCTGAGCACTGCCGCACCCCTGTCCCTACTAAATATTCGGTACGTGTTGGGGCCGTTGCTCTTGCGGCCGGGAGGCTGATACGGTTCTCCGGCAGGATGACTGCGCTGTTCGTCGCACTACTCGGCTCGCTTCACGCCAACGATCCGCTCTCGGTTCGACCTCGCGGCGGAAATTCTCGCGCTCCGGCATCAACTCGCCGTCCTGCAACGCGCCACGCCGACACGACCGCGTCTCCGTCCGCTCGACCGCCTGCTCTGGGTGCTGCTCTCAAGTGTCTGGCCGAACTGGCGCCGGGCAGTGCAGATTGTGACGCCCGCCACCGTCGTGCGATGGCATCGGCGAGCGTTCGCGGCCTACTGGCGCTGGGACTCCCGGCCACGCCGCGTCGGTCGACCGGCGTTGGCATCGGACCTCCGGGCGTTGATTCGCCAGATGCGTGAAGCGAACCCACTCTGGGGCGCGCCACGCATCCACGGCGAATTGCGGAAACTCGGCATCGATATGTCGCAGGCCACCGTGGCGAAGTACGTCGGGCGTCGCCGTGGTGCTCCGTCTCAGTCGTGGCGCACGTTCTTGACCAATCACGTCTCCCAGTTCGCCTCGATTGACTTCTTCACGGTCCCGACCGCCACGTTCCGCGTGTTGTTCGTGTTTGTCGTGCTATCTCATGCCCGACGCATTGTCCACGTAAACGTCACGGCGCATCCGACGGCGGCGTGGACCGCTCAACAGCTCCGCGAGGCGTGGCCGTGGGACACTGCTCCGCGCTTCGTGATCCGGGATCGTGACGGAATCTATGGATCGAATCTACGGCGTACGGCCCAGCAGATGGGCGTCGAAGAAGTGCTCACGGCGCCGCATTCTCCCTGGCAGAATCCGTTGGTTGAACGCGTGATCGGCTCCCTGCGTCGCGAATGCCTCGATCACGTCATCGTGTGGAGCGAACGCTCATTGCGATGCCACCTGCAGCGCTACCTCGTTTACTACCACGAGTGGCGTACTCACCTCTCGCTGGATAAGGATGCTCCCGTCCAGCGCACCGCCCAACGGCCAGCCTGTGGCACGATCGGCCGCGTCCCACACGTCGGCGGCTTGCATCACCACTACGAACGTCGCGCCGCCTAACCGTCGCGCGCAGCGCCCTCACCTAGCCGACCGGCCCGTCGTCCCTCTGGCCTGCACCCACACAGCGCTTCCGCCATCCACGGTACGCGCACCTCGCGTTTCCGCTTTTCCAGAGTAGACGTCTTCGACCTTGATAACCTGCCATCGGCGACTCGTAGGTGCGGATGGCATTTCCAGTAGGGACAACTTCGAATCGCCATGGTGCATGTTTGAGTACGGAGCGGCGTTTTCGTTGGCCGGCCAGTCTGGTTACTCGGCTCCGCGGGGCGACTATGCGATTCTGCCGATTGTATGCAAGTTGATCAGCGGTGACGAATACTCGCTCGTACAGAGCAATGAATTGCGGTTTGGTGATGGTGGCTCTGAAGGGAGCGGCACATTGATGTAACTCAAGAGAGTCCGGAGGAGATCGTGAATTACATGGTGGAGGGGCACGCTCGCCTTTTTAGAGTGGCGTTATCGCGCGCGCTTCGATGTCCCTCCTCGCTGGCAGTCGTGCCGCCCGCGCCCGACCGGGATCATCAATGGGGAACGCCCGGTGTCGGGTTTGAATTCTTCTCATAGACCCTGAAAGCCGTTATCCACAGCGATTCGTTCTTCAGCAGTGGACTCTGGCCGACGGGATCCTGATCCAGCCGTCCACCGGCAAGACTGCGGTAGAGGCCGAACTTGCTCCGTATGTACGAGCTGCCGATCCGCCACATGTCGATGTTGGGATCGGCAAAGTCGATCAAGACCCTTCCATCGCTGATTCGGGTGATCTTCACCGAATAATAGCCATCGTACGAGTAGTGCATTTCCTCGCGAACCTGCACCCACTCGCCCTCGAATTCCGACAGGGGCACGTTGTCCACGATCGTTCCCTTGTCTGTGTTCCTTCCATCGACGGAGTGAATAATCTGAATCCTCTTATTCAGCCCGGAACTGCTGGCTCTGGGCGTGATGGTGATCGTCGGCGCCCCGTTGTTCGGACCGTCCTGTGCTTTCAGCTGATGAATGTGAAAGAAGTTGGCGGTGGGCTGGAGCCCGATCGGGAGTTTGAACTTCCATTCCAGGATCTGCCATTCATCCCAATTGCCCTGAACCTTCGCCCACGTCGAGTTGTTGGTGATCGATTTCATCTCGTTGCGCTGGCGGTCGACGGTGCTCGAGCTGCAGCGGTCTCCATCGATCACCGGATCGATGTGAATGTCAAACCGAAAGACATACCGATTGAGATAGGCGTCCGGTCGACATCGCCATGGACACCATCGATGTGTCCTCCATAACCGCCCGTGCAATTGGGATGTTCTGTGTAATCGAATCCGAAGCCTCTCATGTAAATATTGATGTCGCTGTACAGTTGACCGGCCAGCGACGCTTCCGCTTGCATGGCTGAAGTCCGGATGTAACCCTTGCAGCCCGGACCCATCAGGGCCTTTCTCACGCAGACATTTCCGCTCTTGAGCCAGCCCTGTAGTCTCTGACAAAGGATAGACGTCATCCAGGGTGAACTGGATCACGTACGAATAAGCAGCAGGAAGGTCATCGAACTTCACGAGATTCCCGGAGGCGGCGTCGCACCCTGTGTTTTCTTCCTCAGCGACGATGTGATCGAGCCAAGAGACGCCATTGACAGTCGCCGATACGATGTTGGCTATCGTGGGACTCTGGTCCCCACAATTTGTGAAGTTGATGATGAAATGACCGAGATCTTTTGCGCTGTAAGCATTCTTTGTAACGGTCTATGTCCACGTCGCTCCACCGCCAACTTGTGAAACTTGCACAGCCACATCGTAGTCAGCAGGATCGTCGACTGCCTCGAGTGCTGTTGTGCCTGCAGCAATCGGCCTGTCGCCGACAGTCGCAAGACCAAGCCCCGTGACAAGGAGAAGTGAAAAGAGGCGAGGGCTCATCGGAACCTCTCGATAGGCACAGGCCGACGTCGGAGCTTTGCATACTTAAGCGGTAAAGTAAACGGAAAGTTGCCGACTGTTCAGCTGGTTGGTGACGTACACGTCGGCGTATCTGTGGAAGCGCCCATGATCGTCGGGGCCGGCGACCACTTCTGCCCCGTCGCGCAGTTCCTCAACAAGACCAGCCGCGAGGGACTCGTCATCGCACGCGAGTACGAGTGCCGGCTCGCCGATTCCGAGACGTGTCCGGTCGACTCAGTGACGGCGGAGCTGTTCTTCTCGCGCGATCTCGAAGGTTATGGATGGTGCGTGCGGAAGGACAACGACCTGAACGTCGGTTTCGGCCGTCGAGGCGCGGCGCATTTCGACGCGCACGTCCGGGCCTTCATCGAGTTCCTGACCAGATCGGGCCGGGCGCCGGCGTCCACGCTCGACATCAAACGCTGGCGCGGCCACGCGTACCGGCTCGCGGGCACGGGCCGTCCGGTGTGTGCCGACGGCCTGGTCCTGATCGGCGATTCCGCTGGCCTGGCGTACCCGGAAAGCGGTGAAGGCATCGGGCCAGCGGTCCGATCCGCGATCGCCGCTGCGAACACGATTCTGGCGACGCGTGGCGCGTTCGACCAGGGTCGTTTCAGGCCGTACGTCGACTTCGTGCGCGCCACCGCCCCGGCGAGTGGTTTCCTGTCGTGGCTGCAGTCGCTCGTCCCTGCCGCGATCGGTCGCACGCTGCTCAACTCGCCCCGGTTCGTCCGACTCGCGCTCGATCGCTGGTTCCTTCGTACGGCATAGCGGAGCCGAGCACCTCATCAGTAGAATCCATCAGACATGCGCCTGACGACGGCATGATGCCGCGGTGCCTCGTGTGCGGACTCGACCGCCGTAGAAGACGCGCTGTCAATTTGGCGTGCGAGGCCGTGAATGGATACGATTGGCAACGGTCAGGTTGTGCACGCCACACTTGAAACGCACGATGAGAGGAATCATTCTCGCCGGTGGCTCGGGGTCTCGTCTGCATCCGCTGACACGGGCAGTGAGCAAGCAGCTCGTCCCGGTCTACAGCAAGCCGATGGTGTACTACCCGCTCTCGACGCTGATGCTCGCAGGGATTCGCAGCATCCTCGTGATTACCACGCCGATGGAGCAGGACGGGTTCAGGCGTCTGCTTGGGGACGGCTCAGAGCTCGGGCTCGACATCACCTACGCGGCGCAACCCAGCCCTGATGGTCTCGCGCAGGCATTCGTCATCGGGCGCGAGTTCATCGGCCGCGACCGGGTGACGCTCGCGCTTGGCGACAACATCTTCTATGGCGCGCGATTCTCGGAGATCCTCCGGACCGCCGCGGCGCGCGAAATCGGAGCAACCGTCTTCGGATATCAGGTCCGCGATCCGCAGCGTTACGGCGTTGTCGAGTTCGACCAGAGCGGCCGGGCCGTCAGTCTGGAGGAGAAACCAGACAAGCCGCGATCGTCGTACGCCGTCACCGGGCTGTACTTCTACGACAATCAGGTGGTGGATATGGCGGCGTGCCTCAAGCCGTCACCGCGTGGCGAGCTCGAAATCACCGACATCAACCGACAATACCTGGAGCGACTGCAGCTGCACGTCGAAAAGCTTCCGCGCGGCACCGCGTGGCTCGACACGGGAACGCACGAGTCGCTGATCCAAGCCTCGAACTACATCCAGGCCATCGAAGAACGACAGGGCCTCATGGTCGCGTGTCTCGAAGAGATCGCGTATCGCCTGGGTTACATTACGGCAACCGATCTCGAGCGGCTGGCGCGCGCGATGGCCTCGAGCGCGTACGGGCAGTATCTGTTGCGCGTGCTCGAACAGGAGTCGTAGAAGATGCGGTTCGTGCCAACCGAGTTGCCGGAGGTGGTCGTCATCGAGCCGGATGTCCACCGGGACCCCCGCGGATTCTTCCTGGAGACGTATCAGGCGGACAAGTACCGCGCCGGCGGCATTGCGGGGCCGTTCGTGCAGGACAACCACTCGCGTTCCACCGTGGGAACCATTCGCGGCCTGCACCTGCAGGTCCGTCGTCCGCAAGGAAAACTGGTCCGCGTGATTGCCGGTGAGATCGTGGACGTTGCTGTCGATGTCAGGCGCGGATCGCCGACGTTCGGACGCTGGATTGCGGTAACCCTCTCTGCCGAAAACTTTCGCCAGTGCTACATCCCGCCCGGATTCGCGCACGGCTTCTGTGTGGTGAGCGCCGCCGCGGAGGTGGAATACAAGTGCACCGCGCTTTATGACAGGTCAAGTGAGATTGGCGTCGCCTGGAACGATCCCGAGCTGTCGATTGCCTGGCCTGTGATGCAACCGCAGCTGTCAGATCGCGACGCAGGCCTCCCGCCGCTGGCGCAGCTCCTCGACATCCTGCCACAGTGGACCGACCTCGTGCCGGACGCAGCCGATAGAGTCGTTCCATAAACCACAGGATCTTCTGGAAGCGGTGCCCCACGCGTACGCACGAGATGCGGCGTGCAATTCGGGCAATCCGGCATGCTCTATCAGACCGGTATTCCAGGAGGGGTCCGCTACTGTTGTTGCCCTATCGGGAGGAACGACGCTGCAGGCGAGGCCGGTTGATCTGGAGATCGTCGCTCAACGCATCGGCCGCAAAGATCGCCGCCGACACGTTACCCTGGTCGTCACAGCGAACGACAACCCGCGCACCCTTCTGCACGCCGACGACGCCGAGTTGGAATACGACGCTGTCGCCTTCGGCACGTATCTCGGGAAGCACCCCACGCTGCGTGTCCAGCCTCGATCGAATCGACATTCGCCGATCTCACTGCAATCCTTCGGCCAGAGATCGCCACCTGGATTTTGGCCAGTCCGCGACATTCGGTGAACGTGGACCTTCTGGATCCGCGGAATTGTTCTCGTCGGTACGGGCAAAAAAGAGAAAGGCGAGAGAAGAAGCGCCCGGCAAGAATGCAGACGCGCCAGAACGGAGGGCGCAGAACTCCAGGTGGGGCCAGAGGCAAATCTGCCGCTGACTAGACCCGCTCGTGGTCGGGATGGAAGACCAACAACTTAGCGCGCGATTCCGACGGCACGTCGTTTGGAGTGAGAGAGGTCACCAACCTGAGAGGGCACGCGACCGGGCGGCCCGTTGCTGGCACCCAGCGCGCACACTACGCGCGGTGGGGACCCCGCTCTCGCGTCCAGCCCGGTCGCGCCTCCACGCTTCAAGTCTCCGCTCTCTCCTGTCGACGGTCGTCATCGTCCGCAGCTTCGCGCTGCAAGCTGCGCATGATGACGACCTCCCTTCCTTTGGCTGACTGACGCTGTCAGATCAGAAGCTAGAAGTCAGAAGCGAGAGCGATCGTGCCAAAGAATTCACTCTGGCTTCTAGCTTCTAGCTTCTGACACGGCTCCGGCTCGCTACCGCTGCACGGCGGAACGTCTGGTGGCGGATCGGTTCGTACCTGGCGCGCTCGGGTAACTGCCCATGGACGCGCGGAGCATCTTGAGGAACACGTCCGTGTTCTCGTACACCCCGGTGAACTGCCACGCGCCGGGACCCGACGCCGAGAGCGGCACATCGGACGCGGTGTGACCGGCGATCGTCTGCGCGACTGACGCGGTATCGCCGGGACACCGATCAGCCGCGGGGCACGGGGTCGCGCCGTTCTCGATTGTTCCGGTGACGAGGAACCCGGGAATCGCCTGGCCGCGTTGGGTCTTGTTGTCGGTGGAGTCTCGGCTGCCATCGCGCGCGGGGTTCGCGAGGCTCACGCCCGGCCGTTCCTGCGACGTGACGGCCGCTTCCTGCTGCAGCCGATTCGATATCCAATTCTCGTTGTGATCGGGAGCGGCCGCCCATCCGAGCAGCAATTTCCTCGACGGATCCGGATCAACGGGATACCCCTTGTCGTCCACGACGTAGTTGGGGAAGAAATCGAGCTGCTGCTCCGGTGCGAAGCGAAAGACGGCTGCGTAGTCACGAACGGCCTTCCCGAGCGTCGGCGGCGCGTACCGCTCATTGCCCACACCGATGATCCCGAGGCCGCCGCTCTCGTGATCGGCGGTGACGATGACGAGCGTGTCGTTGGTGGCGTTCGTGTCGGAATTCGTTTTGCGCGCGAAGTCCAGGGCCACCTGCACCGCCCGATCGAATTCGATCACGTCCCAGATCGTCCGCTCCTCATCGACGGCATGCGCGCGCTTGTCAATCGACGCTCCTTCGACCATGAGGTAGAACCCGGACGGTGAATGGGCAGCGAGCGACTGCAGCGCCAGACCCGTCATCTCCTCGAGCATTGGCGTGTCACGATAATCGGCGTTTCTCTGTTGTGCGAGCTCGTCGCTGTAGCGTCCGGCACCCACCTTGTCGAAGGCCACGACCATGTGCGACGAGTGGAACAGTCCAAGGAGCTTTTCGGGGGCGCTCGGAACGGTCATCGCGGCCTTGAGCTCGGCGCCAGTCGAGATCCGCGTGTAACCCGCCTGCTCGAATTCCTGCACGAGCCGGCGATCGTCGGAGCGCTCGCCGCCGCCATCCTTGGGCATGAAATTGCGCGCGCCGCCGCCGAGGAGGACCGTGACACCGTTTCGTTCACGCTCGTCGAAAAACCGGCTGGCAATGCCGGCGCTCGCGTAGCGATCGGCGGTGTGCACGGCGTTCGCCGCGGGCGTCGAATCGGTTACGTCGGCAGTCGTGACAATGCCGACGTTGAACCCGTTCCCTCGCGTCCGACGGAGCAGCTCGCCGAGGTATTCGATGCGGGGGTTGTCGAAGGGATCGGCCGTGTTGTCCGGAAAGACGCCTGCCTGGTTGTTGTTGCTCTTTTGCCCGGTCGCATACGAGGACATGCCAGGCGACGAGTCGGTGATCACTGAGTTCAGCGATGCGGTCATCACCATCCCCGTGACGTCGAGCGTGTCCATTGCAAGACGGCCGGACGCCTTCCCATCGCGGACGCCGCGTGACACGATGCGCGCAGCAGTCCGATGTGCCGCACCCATGCCGTCGCCAAGCAGCAGGATGATATTGTGCGCACGCGGCAAGCCCGAAGCGACGTTCCATGACTCGACAGTCAATCGCACGGTCGCCTGAGCGCCGTCGCTGGTGCTTGCGGTGATGACCAGAGGCCCCGCCTTGGCAACGCTGAAATCGCGCAGCAGGAAATTCGTTGTGTTCGGAGGAGCGGTGACGGCGCGCTGCGCCGCGGCGATGGTCGATGCCGTCGCGCCCGTCCCGCCGGCGCCGCGCTCACCGGCGACTCCCGGGTCGAGGATATTGCGTGCAGTGACATCGACGCCATTCACCAGCACCGTCAAACCGCGTGGCGGATTCGCATCGTCGGACGTCGCTTCGACTCGAATGTCGAAGCGCTGCCCGGACGCGAGCACACCGCGGTCGGGAGGCATGATCCGGATGCGCGTGGCTGCGTGCGCGTCGAAGACATACAGACCCATCAAACACAGAAACACCGCAGGATGAAAGCGCATACGACGCATTATCGATCGCTACCGAGCGCTGCGACAGCTAAGTGCTGACTTTCATAATTACGGTGGCATTCGGCTGGCGATGCATCCCGCCTGGCGGCGTTGCTCGGCGCTCAAATATTCCCGATATTTTCACGCCTCGCGCCTTGCCCGGCGGGCGCCTCGCCACCCTCGGTGCGTCACCGTAATTATGAAAGGCAGCACTAAGTAATCGGGGAGCGGGAGAAGATCAGGAGACGATTTCGAAACCAAAACTCGAATGACTCCTGAACTCCCAATCTCCTGTGATGCGGAAGGGGTCCGCTATCGAACAGTCGGACGAGCGATAGTCGTCCGCAGGACTTCGGCAAACTCCTCGTACTGATCGACAGCGACGAAGTCGACGCCCGCACGGATTGCGGCGCGCCACCGCTCGGTGACGGCTTCGAGGGATCCGAAGTTGTAGCTCGCCGACCATCCGGAGTTCCGAACGGGATCGTGACCGTTCAACGTGTAGAAGCGAATCCAGAGGCCCGCGTCGTGAGCGGCGGCCACGAGGTCACGGAGGCGCTGCTCGTCCTCCGGCGTCCATGCGCCGGCTTTGGGTTGACCCTCCGGCTCGATAGCGGACCAGGGATTGTTCGACCAGCGGCGGTAGTTCGACTTCGGGGTCAACGTGCCATCCGGCCGCCGATGCACCGCGCCGAAGAGACGCAGACGCTCCCCGGTCGGAACAGCATCATTAAACGAACGCTCCTGCTCGTCGGCCTCGCCGGTCAGCACGAGCACCGGCCCTGCCTCTATCGGCGCGATCGCGTCAGCAGAAGCCGTTCGCGGCGCCGTGCACAGCCACGATTGGTATCGCCCGAGCAGATCCCAGATCGCGTGATGATGTTCCGGCTCGTCGGTCTTGAAATCCAGGTTGAGCACCAGCACAGGCCAGGTTTCGCGGCGATTGTCACGAAGGGCCTGTTCGATCAGCGACCGGACCCGCTGAATGAAGTAATCCTCGAGCGTTGGCTCCTGTCCCGTGAACGGCTCGCCGTGCGTCACGATCGATCGCGCGCGCCCGGTCGCAGGATCCCGGTACCAGGCAAGATCCTGCTCGATAGCGAGCGGAAGGCCGGTCGCGAGCGCCCGATCGATGCGGTCAGCCCACTGGCCATCGTCCGGGTAGGCGTTGTGCGCATCCAGGAGAACGCGTGTTCCCGGCCGCAACGAGGATGGATCCGCGGATGGCGGCCGGGCAGGTGGCTCCGAACGCTGGCCTGTGATTTGGCTCGGAATTGCGGCCAGCGCCGCCGAAATGAGCAGAACGGCAACCGTTCGACGTCTGGTCATGAGCCGCCAAGTTCTACACGGTTCCTCAGACTTCTACAAGGCCGGCCCGCAAACTCCGGATGCGATCGAACGTAGCGTTTGCGGCTCACCGCGACAGCAGACAGGACGACCGTAGCTGAACAGGACACGGAGTCAGCCGAACGGCCGATAGGATGGCAGCTCGTGAAAAAAGATGAGCTGACGGAGGCGATCGAAGCCGTGGAGGAGGCTCGCACGAGAGCGAGGCAGCTTGAACGCGCGTCAGCTCGTACGTTGAGACGTGACTTCGCGCTGAAAAGTTGGCGATTACTAGGCGGAGTGAAAGAATTTACCCACTCTTGCCATATTCTCGCGCCCGGGATCGCTCGAGTGCATCGCACAGCTCCCTGCCACGCTGGAACGCCATCTCAGCCGAGGGGACCTGCTCAGCCGCGAGCAGCACCTCTCCCTGATACACGGAAAGCTGCAGTACATCGGTGCGTCCGGCGCACTCGAGGCGAAATGCTCGCTCCCGCCAGACGATCCGGATGCCGGTCCGGTCGAGCGTCTCGCGATCACTTGTGCGGGGCCGTTCCATGGTCGCTTTCTTGCCCATCAGCACCTTGCAAAATCAGAACCAGGAACGAAGCGCTGGAACGTCGGAATCCCGGTTGCCCTGGCGACGACACACGGGATACGTTCGGTTTCCAACGGCCACCGAACAAGGAGCGGCCGCATGGCGACGATGATGACGACGCCTGGCGGCGATCGCTCTCAGTCTGGGTGCCAGCAACTCGTCGTGCGAACGGCCCCGCGTCTTTCGGCGTAGGGAAAAAGAGGGAAGGTGATTCGATGCTCATGACCACAACGTCGGTCGTCGATGGAAAGCCGGTGAGTCGATATCTGGGAGTCGTGACGGGCGAGGCGATCATTGGCGCGAACATCTTCAGGGACATGTTCGCCGCCGTCCGCGACGTCGTCGGCGGCCGGTCCGCCACCTATGAGCGCGGGCTCGCCGAGGCGCGCGAAGTGGCGATGGCGGAAATGCAGAAGAAGGCGGAGGAGATGGGGGCCAACGCTGTGATCGGCATCGACCTCGATTACGAGGTACTCGGCCAGAACAATGGGATGCTGATGGTTTCGGTCAGTGGAACGGCTGTGGTGTGCTGACGCCAAATCGGTAGCTCTGCGCTGAGCCGCGTTGGAAGTCCGCGCAGAATAGGGAGGTGACGGGTCAGACAGAGATGCCGTCCGGCCAGAGCAAGGCACGGATTACGGTCGTGCGCCGCTCGCCGCGCGATATCGGTCAGCGGCAGATGGTGGTTTCGGTTGACGGCAAGACCGTGGCGACTTTACTTCACGGCGACGAGGTCACACATGAAGTTGATCCCGGCGTGCATCGCCTGCGCGTCCACAACACGCTCGTCTGGAAGACCGTCACTGTCGATCTAGCCCCGGGCGAGCAGGCGCGATTCACGACCATCAACCACGCGACTTGGGGCACGTACCTAATGGTCAGCCTGCTCGGCGTTGGCCCGCTCTACGTCGTCCTCGAACGCGAAGATCGAATCCCTAATCCCTGATCGTGAATCCCTGATCGTGAATCCCTGATCCTCGAATCGCTGAATCGACGATTCGTTGAATCCATCGTCTGACCG
>Ga0114129_10010903_pt1 | contig 12947 bp, 8 predicted proteins | sample RhiMetdeltSRZDD1_FD_80071 | JGI IMG/M metagenome (GOLD analysis project Ga0114129, IMG submission 80071) | Populus rhizosphere microbial communities from Tennessee, USA - Rhizosphere MetaG P. deltoides SRZDD1 (version 2) (version 2) | ecosystem: Host-associated > Plants > Roots > Rhizosphere >...
CAGTCTCTCGCTTTTCGAGAAAACGCCCATTCTAAGCCTATTTGAAGACTATGATGAGCAAGTTCAAACAATCGATTCTACTAACCAGTTGAATCTATGGGAGATTTAACCGGACAGTAGTGAGTCGCAAAAGCAAATGAAAGTAGGTACTACCTTAGAGGTTAATGCCAAGTCAAGCACGGCAGTGATGGGATTGAAAGCGCTCTAGCAAAGGCCCGAGGGTTTCTGTCTTCAGCGCGATTCTGTAAAATGAGTGGCGATGACCGCAGAAGGCGCCTGAAGTTAGAGTCTCGGCGCCGCTGCCGCATTGTGGCATCACGGGAGGTACGCACATGGCTAGTGACAGTTACTTGCCGCGCCCTGAGCACAAATTCACGTTCGGACTGTGGACCGTCGGCAATCGCGGGCGCGATCCCTTCGGAGAAGCCGTGCGCCCTTCAATGCCGCCGGCGGATTTAGTTCGTTTGCTGGCTGAAGTAGGCGCAATGGGAGTCAATCTGCACGATAACGACCTCGTGCCCATAGACGCGACGCCGGCTGAACGCGATCGAATAGTGAACTCATTCAAAAGTGCCTGTGAGGAAGCCGGCCTCAAGGTACCGATGGCGACAGTCAATCTCTTTTATGATCCGGCGTTCCGAGATGGCGCCTTCACTGCGAATGATCCGAGCGTGCGCGCGTACGCATTGCAAAAGACGATGAAGGCGATGGACATCGGCGCTGAACTCGGAGCGAAGGTGTTCGTGCTCTGGGGCGGACGCGAAGGCGTAGAGACCGATGCTTGCCGGCGTGCAGACGAAGCCATAAAGCGATTTCGTGAAGCAGTCAACTACCTTTGTGAATACTCAATCGACAGAGCGTATGGCTACCGCTTCGCGCTCGAGGCTAAGCCAAACGAACCGCGCGCCGATATTTACTTTCCAACGACTGGAGCGTATCTCGCTTTCATCGCAACGCTCGACCACTCAGACATCGTCGGCGTCAATCCGGAAGTCGCGCACGAGCACATGGCCGGTCTGAATATGACTCACTCGGTCGCGCAGGCGTGGGACGCGGGCAAGCTGTTTCACATCGATCTGAACGACCAGATCCCCGGACGTTACGATCAGGATTTAAGATTTGGGTCCGCGAATCCTCGCGCTGCGTTTTGGCTGGTGAAGTTCCTTGAAGATGTCGGCTATGATGGCTCACGGCACTTCGACGCGCACGCGTATCGCACAGAAGATTATGAGGGTGTCAAAGACTTCGCCCGCGGCTGCATGCGCACTTACCTGATTCTGAAAGAGAAGGCCGCCAGGTGGAATGCCGATCCCGAGATCAGAGCGTTGCTGGCCCAAATCGATGAGACCGATTCTGAATCCGCCAGCGTCGTCGAATATAGCGCTGAGCATGCTGCGAAGCTTCAGGCGCGCAGCTTTGATCGTCTGGCTCTCGCCTCGAAGGGTCTGCGCTACGAACGGCTCGATCAGCTCACAATCGACATTCTTCTCGGCGTACGATGAGGCGCTCGGTTTTATAATTGTGGAAACTGGTTAGCATCTCGGTGACCATCGGACTCCGGAACACCTTTGACATTCGGACGCAGGCGAGGCGACGTGGGCGAGGTTGATTTCCAACCATTCTCGTGATCTTTTCTAGAATCGTTGCAAAATGTTCTTGGCAATTTGATCAAGTCGCGCTATAGTACGGCCGCCGAACTATAGTACATCTCTTCACGCAAGGCTCAGTCATTTAACTGAGTCATAACGCAATCGGCCGGAAGGTCTTGGCGAGCAGGCTGAATGCGAAAGATCGATCTAACTAACTTTCATGTTGCGACGAGCGAGACGGCGCGTGATATTAACCGCCGTATCGTACTCAATCTGATTCGAAGCAACGAGCCCGTTTCTCGCGCGGACCTAGCTCGTCACTCGGGGCTCCAGCGCAGCACGGTGTCGGTAATCATCGAGCAGCTAATCGACGAGAGATGGGTAACCCAGGGAGCAAATGGCCGAGCTCCTCGTGGACGCAGACCTCGCTTTCTGCATTTGAACAAGGAGCGGGTGCGGATCATCGGGATCAACGTGAGGCCCGCGACCACCGCAGTAGCACTGGCCGATCTTGACGCGCGATTCGTAGCGCAAGAGTCACTTCCCACGGCGAAAACGCCGGAACAATTCGTTGCGGATCTTGTTCCTCGTCTTCGTAACCTGATGAAGATGAGTCCGGACATCACTTGCGAAGGGATCGGCATGAGTCTCCCGGGACGCGTAGATCTAGCCTCGCAGCGGCTTGTGTTCGCACCAAATCTGGGCTGGCCATCATTCGATTTGAAGACTCCTTTAGAAAAGGCGACAGGGTTGCCGGTCGAGCTGGAAAACGCCGCCAACGCCTGTGCTCTCGCTGAGTTATGGTTCGGGCAGTATGCGCAGGGCGTGCGCAATCTGGTCGCGGTCACAGTATCGGAAGGGATCGGTGCCGGCTTGATTCTGAATCACCAGTTGATACGAGGGTCGAATGGGTTGGCAGGCGAGTTCGGTCATACCACCTTAGTCGAAGACGGGATCGAGTGCGGATGTGGAAATCGCGGCTGTTGGGAAGTCTACGCTTCCAATTCGGCTGCGGTCCGGTACTACGAAGGGCAGGTTTTACGAGCGCGCAACAGCAGAGCGAGGAATGGATCAGCCGGACCGGTTCCGAGGTTCGACGATGTCTTGCGATTGGCGGAACAGAATGATTTGAAGGCGGTGGAAGCGATCGACACCATGGCTCACTATCTAGGCGCTGGGCTTGCGCTACTTGTAACCAGCCTCGCTCCTGATGTCATCGTGTTGATAGGGGAAGTGACCCGCCTTTGGAATCGAGTAGGCCCGATAATCGATCAGGTAATCAAAGAACGATCGTTCACTCACGCAGCAACGCGGATCGTCCCGACTGACCCGGGAACACAGCCGAGACTGCGGGGTACTGTTCCGCTAGTTCTTCAGAAGCATTTTGGCGCCCCCTCGGTCGCCTGACCGCAAGCTGACGGATCCGGGGAGGGGAGGCGGTGTGCCCCAGTTTGTTGTTGATTCGAACTAATTAGCGCGGAGCTGTACGGCAGCTATTTGTCGTTGAGGGATGAAGAGTAGACCGCCGAGGAAGGAACGATACCGTTTTCTCTGGCATACGTGAATCTACCGGGACGCTGGCAATGCACATAGTGAGCTATGTGTATCTGCGATGCTGTCCACATCGACTTAGGAGGAAGGACATGGTTAACATTCCGCATCGCTTACTTGAGTTGAGCCTGACCTCACTCATCATTGCACTGGTACTGCTGGCCAGCAGTGCAGTTTTCGCTCAGGAAACGCGCGGGACTATCCTGGGAACGGTTCGTGATAGTGCGGGGGCTGTGATCCCGGGGGCAACGGTGATGGTGACCCACACTGGAACTAACGTTTCAAATCAAGTCGTCAGTAACGACAGCGGCGCCTTTGAGGTGCCCTATCTCACGCCCGGCATTTACACGATGTCCGTGGACGCGAAGGGATTCAAGAAGTTCCTCCAGCAAGGTATCGTTCTCAACGTCGGGAGCCGCGTAAACATTGATGTGGCTGTGGAGATTGGCATAGTTACCGAATCAGTAGTCGTCACGGCGGCTACCCCGTTGCTTGAGACGACTTCAGCCAGCGGATCGGCAGTATTAGAGAATCGAGTCGTCCGCAGCCTGCCGGTGTTCGGGAACAACGCGATGCTGGTAGTGCGCAGCCTTCCCGGTATCCAATGGACAGGCCAACCTAACTATCTTGGCTTGCACTCGAACATTGGTTCATCATCGATCAGCGCGGCTGGTGGCGCGGGCGGCACTGAGTTTGTACTTGACGGAATTCCGAACAGCGGCATCAGCCGCCGTGCTGGTTTTATTCCTGAAACAGATGCTATCGAAGAAGTCCGAATCAGTTCATCCGAGTTTGACGCCCGTCAGGGTCACACGGCTGGTGCTGTGCTCAGCATGGTGACCAAAAGCGGCACCAACGACTTTCACGGCACGCTTTCATGGCTGCACTGGCAGCAACGCTGGAACGGGACGCCTACCTTCACAAAGGCAAATATAGGTAGGCAGATTGGCGCTGCTTTAGCCGCCGGTGACACGGCGCTCGCAGAGCAGTTGCGCAGCCAGCCGCTTCAGGCGAGCGGTCACTCAAACACATATGCCGCAAGCATTGGCGGCCCGGTCCGCTTACCGCATCTCTGGAGCGGCAAAGACAAGCTCTTCTTTTTCTTCGCCTTTAACGGCTACAAGGAACCCAAATCGGAAGAAGTCACTGCCATTAATCGCACCGTTCCCACGGCGGCTCACCGGCGTGGCGACTTTTCGGATTTACTCAGACTTGGCCCACAGTATCAGATCTATGATCCGCGCACGGCGCGTTTAGTCGGTGGTCGCGTGGTGCGCGATCCTTTCCCGAATAACCAGGTCCCCATCTTGAATCCGATCTACGCTGCGATTGTGAAGCTGTATCCGCTTCCCAACAATCCGACGGCTGGTCCTGCCGATCCGAACAACTATCTTGCCTCCGCCACGCCGTTCAACTGGGACTACAAAGCATTCCAGAATCGGATCGATGCCAACATCTCATCGAAGTCAAAACTGAGCGGCAAGTGGAGCTGGAACGACTTTCTTGAGGATCGCGGCGATTGGAATTATGAGACGGCGCGCGGGCTGAACTCGAACGGACTGGTGCGTCGCAACCTCGGCATCGGTGTGGAATACGTGCGGACCTTGACAGCGACGACCTTTCTTCGGTTCACGGTCGGCTACAACCGGTTTATCGAAGGAAACCAGCTCAACGCCGTGCAGTTGTCGTTTAATGCATCCAAGATTGGGCTCCCCACTTATATAGATAACCGCGCCGAAGGTAAGGAGCGCCTACCCAACATCAACTTCAGCGCATACTCCAACTTGAGCGGCGCGTTCCCCGGCTTCACCCGCGTGAGCGTCGCCGACACCGCCGGAGAAATCTCGAGAACGTTCAGCAACCATACGATGCGCGCCGGCTACGATTTCCGGCAGAACTATCGCGCTTCCAATGGCCCCGGCAATACAGTGGGCCAGTACCAGTTCCGCAACTCCTTTATGCGCGCGTGCGATGCCAACGCCAGCACCGCGCCTTGCAATCTCGTGAACGCTGCGCCGGCCATCGCGTTTGAGTGGGCGGCATTTATGTTCGGCGTGCCGACCAGTGTTTTCATTGATCGAAATGACACGCTCTACATGACCAACCCGTTCGCCGGAGGCTACGTTCAAGACGATTGGCGCGTTTCGCAAAACCTGACGCTCAATCTCGGTTTCCGCTATGAGCTTGAAGGCGGATTCCGCGAGCGGTTCAATCGCGGCATCAGCCAGTTTGATCCGAACGCGCAGTTGCCGATTGCTGATGCGGCGAAGGCCGCCTACGCGCGCAATCCCATTCCTGAGCTAGCCGTCAGTCAATTTGATGTGCGAGGTGGTTCCCTGTACTTAGGCCTGAACGGTGCGCCACGGACCTTGAACGAAGCGCAGCCAGCATACATGCCGCGAGTCGGCTTTGCTTATCAATGGAACAGTAAGACCGTCTTGCGCGGCGGTTATGGATTGTTCTACGACACAAACAACGTTCTTAACTTCGGGTTGGACCAATTCGGGTTCAGTCGTTCAACCGGCACAACCTTGACGAACAATAACGGTCTGGACCTCCTGAATACCAACTTGACGAGTGCCGGATGCCGAGCTAACCCGTCAACCTGCCGGACGATCTTGAGTGATCCCTTTCCGGTACGCTTAGATGGAACGCGCTTTGACGAGCCCTTGGGGAATCAACTCGGCTTGATGTCGCGAGCAGGTCGTGGTTTTACTTTTGTTAATCTGGATTGGAAGCGAGCGCGTCAACAGCGGTGGCGTATGGGCGTCCAGCGCGAACTGGGCAGCAGTCTGGTGCTGGAAGTTGCCTATCTGGGTTCCTACACCGACAATATAACGACGGTCACGGATAATCCGGGTGATAATCAGACAACCAACCGCATAGACTTCCTGCCGAAGCAGTACTGGGCCACCGGGCTCGCGCCGAACACGGCTAACGACACCTTGCTCAACGCCACAGTGACGAATCCGTTCAACATCGCTAACTTTGCTTTCCTGCAAACACAGAACCCGCTGCTCTATCAAGACATGTCAACGAACGGTTTCTTCACAAGCACTACGATTCGTCGGCATCAGTTGCTCAGGGCGTTTCCACACATGAACGGCTTGACGATCTCCCGCGTCCCCGATGTTGCACTGAAGTACCATCACATGGAGGCTTCCTTAATCAAGCGCTTCACCCACGGAATACAGTTCAGTACCGCCTACCAGTGGGCCTCGAGCCAGATAAGCGACTTCCGACAGAATGAGTTCGACACGGAGCGAGTTTATCGACAGAACACCAACTATCGCCCGCACAGCTTCCGGCTGAACGGAGTCTTTGAGCTGCCGTTTGGCAAAAACCACCGGTATTTTTCGAATGGAGGCTTCCTCAGTAAACTCCTGGGGGATTGGCAGGTCTCTCCGGTCTACTATGTGCAATCGGGACGTACATACGACTTCCCGAACTTGATCTACTTCGGCAGCACGCGTGATATTAAGCTGCCGAAGGATCAGCAAAATGTGGACAACTGGTTCAACTGGCAGTTGTTCCCCAGGGCGCAACGCGACTTCAGCACAACCAATCCGCAGCCTTATCGTGATCGCATCCGGAAGATTGTGCCGCCGGAGTTCATGCAGGCGATAGGTAAAACCTATGACAATGTGGCGCCAACTGACTTTCAGCTGGACTCGTTCCACACGCGCATTTTCCCGTCGCGCTTCAACTGGCTGCGCGGCGACTACATGAACCAGTTGGACATTAACATTCAGCGCACGTTCCCAATCAAGGAGAGAGTGCGGGTGGAATTCTCCACCGACTTCATCAACGCCTTGAACAACGTGCAGTATGACAACCCGAGCACCGACCCAGCCAGCAATAACTTTGGTAAGGTGACGCAGCAGTGGAACACGCCACGCTGGATTCAGTTCAAGATGCGGCTGGCGTTCTAGCAATCTGCTGGGGCGATTAGCGGAGGTTTACGCCGAGAGACGGAAAGAACTGTTCTCTCCGTAAGGTCTCAATGTCAATTCCTCGTACCGAAAAAAGGAACATGAAAGAAATACAAACGAGCCGACGGAAATTTCTTAAGGCTTCCGTCACTGCGGCGGCTGGCATGGGCGCGACGTCAATGCGATCCGACGAAACTCAGAGCGCGCGTGAGCACTTGCGCGATGGTCCGCCGGTGCGTAGTCAGGGGAGGGACGCGGGAACTCCAAAGGCAGCGCGGATTCGATTCTCCGTCATTGGGATCAACCACGATCACATCCACGGTCAGGTTGGAGCAGTATTGAGGGGCGGCGGGCAATTCGTGTCCTTCTACGCCAAAGAGCCTGATCTCGCCGCCATCTTCGCCAGGCGATACCCGCAGGTCAAACTCGCCCGCACTGAGAAGGAGATCCTCGAGGATGATTCGATCCAACTCATCCTGAGTGCCGGGATACCCGAAGATCGCGCTCCAATCGGGCTCGAAGCGATGCGCCACGGCAAGGACTACATGTCGGACAAGCCGGGCATAATCACGCTCGAACAGCTCGCGGAAGTGCGCCGCGTCCGGAAAGAGACACGGCGCATCTACTCGATCATGTACAGCGAACGGTTCGAGAATGCGGCGACCGTCAAGGCCGGAGAGCTGGTAAAGGAAGGCGCCATCGGCAAAGTCGTCCAGACGAGCGGGCTGGGGCCGCATCGCATGAATCCGAAGGCGCGCCCCGCCTGGTTCTTCGACCGCAAGCGTTACGGCGGCATCATCTGCGACATTGGCTCGCACCAGGTCGATCAGTTTCTGTTCTTTACTGGGTCGACCAGGGCCGAAGTGGTCGCCTCGCAGATCGGCAACGTTCATAACCCACAGTATCCCGCGTTCGAAGATTTCGGCGACGTGATGCTGCGCGGCGATGGCGGAATGGGCTACGTCCGCGTCGACTGGTTCACGCCCGACGGGCTGAACACTTGGGGAGACGGGCGGCTGACGATTCTCGGAACAGACGGATTCATCGAGATCCGCAAGAACGTTGACATCGCCGGAAAAAGCGGTGGCAACCACCTTTTTCTGGTGGACCGGAAAGCCACGCGCTATTTCGATTGTAGCCATGAGCCTCTGCCTTACGGCGAGCGACTCGTGAATGACATCATCAATCGGACCGAGACTGCGATGTCACAAGAGCACTGCTTCCTGGCGACAGAATTGGCGCTCAAAGCACAGAAGCACGCGCAAAGAATTAGCATCAAGAAATAAACGTTGCACTTGAGATGAGAAACCACGCCTTGAAACGCTCCGCTACCTTTGTCGTTGCGGTTGCCTTTGTTGGGATACTGTGTTCCCAATTTGTCCGAGCCCAAAAAGTAGATTGGCGGAAGGTGCGTGTTCTGGTTTACACCAAAAACGGGAAAGGATATGTCCACGATAACATCCCCAACTCAATTGAAGCCATCAAGGCACTCGGGAAAGAGCATGGGTTTTCTGCGGACGTCTCGGACGACCCGGCCATTTTTACCGAGAGCAATCTAAAAAAATATAGCGCGCTCGTCTTCTCCAACACCAATAACGTCGTGTTCGAGACGGATTCCCAGCGGGTCGCCTTGATGCGCTACATACAGGCAGGCGGGGGTTTCGTCGGGATTCATTCTGTCAGCGGGACCGAACGGGGCTGGAAGTGGTTTAAGCGGATGTTGGGGGGCACGTTTTACTGGCATGAGCCCTTTCAGAAATTCGGGGTGATCATCTTGGACCACAAACATCCCTCCTTGGTGCATCTGCCCGAGAGGTGGGAAAGAGAGGACGAGTGCTATTACCTCAAAGAGATGAACGTCAACATGACGATCTTGGCGGTCAATGACCTGAGCACTTTTAAAGAACCGAAAGCTAACAGACCTGATACGTTCGGCGACGTGTTCCCCTCTGTCTGGTGCCAGGAGTTTGACGGCGGACGGCAGTGGTACACTTCGCTCGGGCATCGTAAAGAAGACTATCAAAACCCAGACTTTCGCCGGCATATTCTGGGAGGTATTCAGTGGGTTGTGGGAAAACAACTGCCCTTAGATTACAGGAAAGCGTATGCCACTAGCCCCAACGATGAAGTAAGAAAGGACATCAAATAGCTTTCTACTGGAGTTTCCTGGATACTCATCAATCGCAGATTCTGAACGGGCTGACGCAGCGAAACGAGTCAGCGATTTAGGTTCAGTACAAACTCAAAGTTCGTTGAGGTAAGAACGTAATGAGTAATAGACCAAAGATCGACTCCTCGCGAAGAGATTTTGTGAAGACGGCAGTCACTGGGGCCGTCGCTTCCTCTATCGTTGTCAGTGGATTCCCGACCATCGTGCCGGCGTCGGTGTTGGAAGGAAATGGACCCAGCAACCGGATCAATGTTGGTGCGATTGGGACGGGCCGTATTTCACGTGAGCATGACCTGCCCGGTGTTTGGAGATACGACCATTCGCAGATCATTGCGGTTTGCGATCTGGATAGCAAGAGAGTCGAAGATGCCAAGAAGCTGGTCAACGGATATTACAGCAAGAAGACGGGAAGGCCTTATGACGGGGTAACCGGATATGGAGATTACCGTGAATTGCTGCTGAACAAAGACATTGACGCCGTGCTGATTAGTACCCCCGACCATTGGCATGCCCTAATCGGCATTCACGCGGTGGAAGCCGGCAAAGACGTGTACATGCAAAAACCGGCTTCGCTTACGATTGCTGAAGGCCGCGCTTTGAGTAATACGGTCCACCGCACCGGTCGCATCTTCCAGATCGGCAGCCAGCAACGCTCCTCCTTGCAGTTCCGTTATGCGGCCGAATTGGTGCGCAACGGTCGCATCGGTCAACTAAAAACCGTGCAGGTAGGCCTACCTGCTGATCCCTCCGGTGATGAAGAGCCGGAAATGCCCATTCCGAAAAATCTGAACTATGAAATGTGGCTGGGTTCCACTCCGTATGCGTACTACACCGAAAAACGAGTGCATCCGCAAACCAACTATAGCCGGCCGGGGTGGTTGCGTTGCGAGCAGTTTGGCGCCGGGATGATCACAGGCTGGGGCTCCCATCACATTGATTGCGCTCATTGGGCGATGGATACCGAATATACCGGTCCGGTCGAGGTTTCCGGCTGGGGTGAATTTCCGAAAAAAGGATTGTGGGATGTGCATGGTAAGTTTCGTACGGAGGCCCTGTATGCAAACGGCGTGAAAATGATTGTCAGCACCGAGCTCCCTAACGGGATAAAATTCGAGGGCACTGAAGGATGGATCTTCGTCTCCCGCGGTAACGAGTCGGTAACAGCCAGCGACCCGACGGCAAAACTGAAGGACAGTAAAGCGCTCGCCGCGAGTGATCCCAAGATCATCGCTTCGGTGATAGGGCCTCAGGAAATTCATCTCTACGAGAGCAAAGAACATCATGGCAACTGGCTGGAGTGCATCAAAACCCGGAAGCCGCCGATTGCGCCAATCGAGGTAGGTCATCGTTCCTGCTCGGCTTGTTTGCTTCATCAAATTGCCATGAAATTGAAAAGAAAAGTGCTTTGGGACCCGATGAAAGAAAGATTCAAGAATGATGATGGAGCTAATAGTATGTTGTCCCGCTCACAACGCTGGCCTTATGTCATCTCTGACCATTGACGCTAGATTTGATGCGCGAGAATGATGTCTATTTAGTTGTCTTAATCCTCTTGGCACTGGCTGTGGCGCCATCGGCACGTGGGACCGATCCCGTCACACCGCAGGATACCAACACTCTACCCCCTTCAGTGCTCATGACCGCTAAGCATGATCATCAGCGGATCCTGGAGCTTCTGCATATCACCTCCCTGCGACCCGGTGCCAATTGCAATAACCCGCAAGCGCCGAACTTCCTGCGTCCGGGCGAAAAACGGACCATTAAATTCACACTCGGGAGCGCACAGTTGTCGCTGATCAACGCGCAAGGCAGGCGGGTTGTTGAACCGGGAGAGTCTCTAATCAGCGTCGGCGGGAAACAACCCGGCTTCGACGGTCGTGCGGACTCAAAATACCACAGGAGTACTTCAGGCAAGTTTGGTTGTCGGAGGAAAAGTAGTTCAACTCGCGCACAAGTGAAGCGGCGATCAAGAAGTCGATGAACTGTGCTGAGGGATTGTTTGATGAGCTTATTTCTTGGTATCGACATTTCGACGACCGGCGCGAAAGCGCTGCTCTTAAACCAGGAAGGCGAGGTTGTGAGCAGCGCGACCACCTCACTTTCGCTATCGACGCCGCGGCCTCTTTGGTCCGAGCAGCAACCGGAGGACTGGTGGCGAGCCGTTACGGCAAGCATGCGCCAGGCTCTTATTCAGGGAGAGGTTTCCGGCGAAGCGATTTCTGCGATCGGTCTGACCGGCCAGATGCACGGCCTCGTTCTTCTGGATGAGCAGCGGCGTGTGCTGAGACCCGCCATTCTGTGGAACGATCAACGCTGCGCCGATGAATGTGATGAGATACGCGAGCGGATTGGCAGGCACCGCCTCATTCAAATCACGGGCAATGAAGCGCTGACTGGTTTCACCGCGCCCAAGATCCTCTGGGTTAAGAATCACGAGCCGGAAATCTTCGCTCGCGTCCGCCACGTCCTGTTGCCAAAAGATTACATAAGGTTCAAGCTCACGGGCCGCCTGGCGATGGACAAAGCGGACGGCTCAGGCACGGTGCTATTCGATCTGCAAACGCGCAACTGGTCGGCAGAACTCCTCGACGCGTTCGGAGTTCCAGGCGAATGGATGCCGCCGACCTACGAAGGTACGCAGATCACAGGAGAAGTGAATTCGTGGGCGGCAGCGGCGACGGGCCTTAGCGCGGGGACGCCGGTTGTTGCGGGAGGTGGCGATCAATCGGCGCAGGCGGTGGGCGTTGGCGCCGTGCAGCCCGGGATTGTAGCTCTCACGCTTGGCACATCGGGCGTAGTCTTCGCCACTACTGAGTCCTGCCTGATCGAGCCGGAAGGCCGGCTGCACGCTTTTTGTCATGCGCTGCCAAACCGATGGCATTTGATGGGCGTTATGCTGAGCGCTGCCGGAAGCCTACAATGGCATCGCGATAGGCTCGCGCCCGGCTCGAGCTTCGAAGAGTTGATCGCCGAGGCGGTGCTGATTCCAGCGGGCAGCGAAGGCTTGATATTTCTGCCATATCTCTCTGGCGAGCGTACGCCGCATCCGGACCCGCTCGCTCGAGGCGCGTGGGTTGGGCTCACGCTACGACACAAGCGGGGACATCTTACACGTGCAGTCTTGGAAGGCGTCGCTTTCGGACTAATGGACAGCTTCGCTTTGATTCAAGCTGCAGGCCTCGGAAAGATCGAGCAGGTTCGGGTTTCGGGCGGCGGCGCGAAGAGCGCTGTATGGCGACAAATACTCGCGGACGTACTTGGCGTCGAACTCGTCACGGTCAATGCGATTGAAGGAGCGGCGTACGGGGCGGCGATTCTGGCAGGCGTGGGCGCCGGAGCCTGGCCGGATGTGGAGACCGCGTGCGCCAATCTAATAAAGACTGTGGACCGAGTGCAGCCCGAGCAGAATCACAATGAGCTCTATCGTCGCTTACACGAACAGTACAGGCAGCTTTATCCTGCGCTGAAATCTTCATTCCAAGCTTTGGCCTCAATTGAACGCTGAAAGCCGACCAAGTTCGTAGCACGGCCTTCAGGCGGAAGTTCGTAGTTCGCGTTGTTTGGCCTTAGACTACGCGCTCACACAATACGAACTTCCGCCTTATAGCTACTGCGTAGGTCAACAAATCATGATGAGTCAGCGATTCTGGTTGCAAGCATGGTAGAAATCGGAATAGATAAAGACCTCAAACGAGCAGGAAGCGC
>Ga0114129_10010904_pt1 | contig 12946 bp, 13 predicted proteins | sample RhiMetdeltSRZDD1_FD_80071 | JGI IMG/M metagenome (GOLD analysis project Ga0114129, IMG submission 80071) | Populus rhizosphere microbial communities from Tennessee, USA - Rhizosphere MetaG P. deltoides SRZDD1 (version 2) (version 2) | ecosystem: Host-associated > Plants > Roots > Rhizosphere >...
CCGACCGGGAGCCGTGCTCGATTTTGATAGACGCAGGGGCGGTAGTGGCGCCGTCCTTAGAAGCGAAGCGGCTCAATTCTTTATCGTTGTTCTTGTTGCTGGAGATAGGAGGTACGGGGTTGTCGCTGATCAATTGATCGGCGAGCGGGAGCTGGTGATCAAGCCACTCGACAGCCATTGGGTGCAGAACGACGCTCTTGGCGGAGCATCCGTTTTGGGCGACGGGCGTGTAGTGCTGATCATCGATGCCGAGATGGTATTCAGAAAAGCGGTCAAACACGAACGTGGGAAGGGGAACGACAGAGAAGCGTATGCAGTCTGAGAGAAAGAAGATCAGAGTTTTGGTAGTGGACGACTCGGCGCTGATGCGTAAGCTCATCTCGAACCTATTGGAAGCGGATCCCGAGATCGAAGTTATTGCAACGGCGATTGACGGCTACTTCGCTTTGAGCAAGGTCGACCAATTGAAGCCGGACGTGGTGACGCTGGACGTTGACATGCCGCGAATGGACGGGCTGACCGCGCTCAGCGAAATCGCCGGGAAGAATCGCACTCCCGTCATAATGCTAAGCTCGCTCACCACACGGGGCGCGGCGTTGACTATGCAGGCGCTCGAAAGAGGCGCAGTTGATTTCGTATGCAAACCCGGAGGCCCAGCTCGGCTCGGGGAGATGGCTCAGGAGCTTCTCTCAAAGATAAAAGCGGCAGCACGTACGAACATGCTTGCGCTGAGCGCCGCTTCGCTGCCGCGGTATCCGATCAAGCAGAAGCTTCCGGGGTCAAGTTTCTTTAAGCGCGCCGGACGAATTGTAGCGATCGGCGCTTCATCGGGCGGGCCTCACGCCTTGCGATACTTGCTGCCGCGAATCCCGGCGGACTTGGACGCGGGCGTCGTGATCGTGCAACACATGCCCGAAAGCTTCACAGCGATGCTTGCACACTGGCTCAACGAGATCTGTGAGCTCGAGGTGAAAGAAGCAGAGCCAGGCGATTTGGCTCTACCAGGCAGAGTACTGATCGCTCCAGGCAATTCGCATATGAAGGTGAGGAAGACGCCCTTGGGATGCGAGGTCCTGTTAGAGGGAGGGCCTCTGGTGAACGGTCACAAGCCGTCGGTCGACGTGCTTTTTCGGTCAATCGCCGAACAGTACGGGGCTCTCGCAACTGCAATCATTATGACTGGGATGGGAAGCGACGGAGCCGTGGGCTTGGGGGAGATCCGGGACGCCGGCGGACACACAGTCGCGCAGGACAGGGAGAGCTGTGCGGTTTACGGAATGCCTCGAATCGCAGTGGAGCGAGGATACGCAGATAAGATCGTGCCGCTGACCGAGATGGCTACCTATCTCTTGTCCAAGGTCGGGCAGCTTACCGCGCTGGAGAATAGTTATGCATGTAACCGATGAAGGAATACCCGTAGCGAAATCGCCCCTCACGTGCCTGATCGTCGACGATTCGGCATTCATGCGATTCCACCTTAAACGTATGATGGGCTCATTCGATAACGTGCTCGCCAGCGAGGCCGCCAACGGCAATGAGGCCCTAAGGGAGTACGGACGGCTGAGACCTGACTTTGTGCTGATGGACATCGTCATGCCCGGCATGGAGGGCGTCGAAACCGTAAAGAGGATCTGCGATGTGGACCCGATGGCGCGCGTCATCATGATCAGCTCGGTGAGCTACAAAGAGAAAGTTGCGGAAGCGATGGCGGCAGGCGCGAAGTGCTTCATAGCTAAACCGGTAACCACTGAAGAGCTGCGAAAGGCAATCGAGAATGTCCTGTGTTCGCCTTCAGCAGACTCCGGGGGAGTGATATGAGGTTAGACTTCGTAAAAATATTCATCGACTCGACAGCGTTGCTGTTCAGAGAGTTGGTTGGGCCAACGGCCGACGTCCCGTCGATAACCATGAAGCCAAGTCCAGTTGCCGGGCGAGAGGTGATGGCCATCATAGGACTTGCCGGAGAAGCACAGGGGCGCGTGATCTTCGATATGGATTTGTTTACCGCGGTCCAGCTCGCAGGCCACATGTTAGGAGAACCGTCGCCTGGAATGACGCCGTTGGTTCGCAGCTCGATAGCCGAGCTCGCTTCAATGGCAATTGGACGCGCCATATCGCAAATCAACGACAATGGTACAAGACTCAGGATGAGTCCGCCGACGGTAATCACAGGCTCAAATCTTGTCAGCTACGATCAATGTTTCGAGACGCTGGTTGCACCAATCAACACGGTTTATGGCGAGGTGCGGGTGAACATTACTATTCAGGACCTGGATTGAAGAGAGCTGCTGATCTGACCAAAGGAAGGGAATTTCAGGAACAGCTACTTGTGCGCGGACGCGCTTTGTCGGCCGATTCAGCCCATTCGCTGCGTCCGATAATAGATCTTATGTATAGACGGGCTTTGCCTCAAAAACCCTGATTATTGGTTCTTTATGAGGCAAACGCGTATTCTGCCCCAAAAGTCTTTTCAATCCCTAGCTCGTGCGCTGACTGAATAACCGCGCACAGGTTGTGACAAAGTACCTTGCACAGAGCTTCGTTGATCTGCGCCGTCAAAGTCTTGCTTCGTAGTCGTTGACCAAACTTCGCCTTGATCATGTGAAACGTCGTCTCAACATTCGATCTCTTGTGATAGTGCGTCAGAAACTCTTCCCGATGAAGATTGTAGAAATGGAACATCCGAGTCCATAGCGCCGACTTCGCGCTGTACGTTGACGCTGCCGTGGAGTTCGCCTTGAACGGGATGTAAGGCGTCGCTCCGTGCCTGATCGTGGTCAAGAAATTCTCGCCGCTCAGATAGGCTTTGTCGGCTGAGATTTCTTCCATCTTGAATCCTCTTTCGGCTGTCTGATCTACAAGCGGTTTGAAGTAGCCGTGGTCGTTCGCGTAGCCATCGCTGATCTCGACGGACGTTACGATATTCGTTTTCACCCCGCACATCAAGTGCGCCTTGAGCCACATTCTTCGATCTTCTGCTTTACCGTATTTCACATCGAACCATCGCATGAATTGGCCGGTGCTGAACCCGCTCGAATCAACCGCGAAGTCCGTCTCGACTGATTTCAGGGGCAACGCGCTAGTCCCTATCAACTCGTACAGGTAAGGCGTCAGAGCTTCGGATTCTAAGTAACGAAACACGCTGTTGTAATGCGGGAGTCTGGATAGATAGCCCTTGCCCTTCGCCTCGCGCAAGTCAGTCTCGAAGCGACGGCCCGAGAGCGTTGAATAGACCTTGAACGTGGTCGAGAAGATAGTGTCGGCAAGAGACAGACGCGGCCTTCCGCGCTGCTGCTCTGGCTCAGGGACGCTTCGACACAGTTCATAGAGCAAAGCCTGGAGTTCTGATTTCTCGTGCGTCTGAGCGGCGTTGTAGGCGGGCCAATTCTGCGCGTAGGTCTTGCGTACGATCTTGACGCTCTCAGTGACGATCTCGCCATCTGAGGTTTGTTCGCGTTCGATGGTGTATTCAACCGCGTAGATGTGCTTGCATTTCGCGTCGGTGAATTCGTGGTCGCGACAAGTGCAATGTGGCTTTTCTTCGTTCAGGGCTACAGAGTATTTCTCTTGAATCCCGCTTTGCGAGGGCACGAGCCACATGTTGCCCTTGCGTGTGAGCTTCGATTTCGCCGCGATTTCCAGACCTTTCAATTCCCTTTCTTCCATTGACCGCCTCCGTGTTGAGCGTTCAGCGTTCTTATCAACACGGCTATATTACTATGAGTAATATATGGTGTCAAGTAAAATATATGACTTGTGCTTATATATTATCCGTGGTAGTATCGCGAGCATGGCTAGAATAAAGAAAACTGTTTGGTACTACAAATGCGAGCGCTGCGGGCATGAATGGCCTCCAAAAACAGAGGCAGAACCTACGTGGTGTCCGAAGTGTAAGAGTCCCTATTGGAACAGGCCGCGCAGGGATAAGAAGGAGTAGACTTTTAAGCGGTGGTATGTTCTGTTCTTATGCCGCAAGAGCATCTCAGCCCCCTAGAACTTCGCCTTGAAATCAGCAAGTGTATCAGCAACCTTGAGTTTGATCTTCTCAAGCGTGTCTATGACGGGCAGGCCATCCTCGAAGGTTATGAAAAACGTGAAGTGGAACTTCATGTTCATGTTCGTACCGTCGGGCATAGGAACCGCGTAGACAAAGATGACGCCGACATCATCAGCGGTGATCGCCGCTTCTGCGGGGTCTGGACTTTTAGTGGTACCGAGACTTCTTGCATGGCTGAGAACGGTCAAGTGTCTGTGCTTATCTGGGTTCGAAATGGCTGCGAGCTGTTTCGTCCACTCAACTCCATTGTACGGCTGCAGCCTCTCGATATCTGTCGTATGTGCGGGACTGATTCCGCCGAGAAAGCCTTTGGGCTTACACCTTCCCCTGAAGCCCTCCAGCGTGCTCTCGATAGGGAACTGCGTGCCCTTCTGTGGGGTGCCGGAATCAAGCGCGGCAAGCTCGTAGACGAAATAGTCGAGGGCCGCTCTGAGATTGTAGATCGCCTCGCCGACGAGAACGGAAAACATGAGAGGGATCGGGCTATCAACTCGGTGGAAGCCCATTGGCGGGGGCTGCGGATCGAGGCTTCTAACGGCCCTGGTACGTTCGTACTCTCTATTGATGAACGCCATGATGGACTCGTTGAGGTTAGTAAGATGTTCTTCTGCCCTGTCTACCCGGATATAAGCGCCATCAAGAGGATGCATGATGCTTTACTCCTGGACTTGACGGACCAAAAGGCAGGCTGCTATAACGCAGATGAACGCAGTTCGGCCCGCAAGCCGCAGACGGAATTGTGATCGGTTTCAACGGCCTTGATAGTTCTAGCTATCAAGGCCGTCAGTATTTTTGCTCAGTGAATTATACGCGCTAGGTTCGTTTTCCGCTTGCATCCTTTATGTTCTGTGATACACTGCGATGCGCAACACACAAATATATTCAGTCGCCACTAGAGCGACGGTCAGATTTTTAGGTTGTAAAGTCGTCCTACTTGCTCAGGCTTTGTATCTGAGCGCTAGAAGCAACGCGGCAAGAAGTAGAAGCGTTCCCGAACCAAAATCAGCATCTTTCTCGGTAGGTTCGCTGGCGTTACCGCGCGGCTCTTCGCCGGGATCGCAGAAGCAAAAGCCTGGGTCGGTGCCGCATGTGCACCAACCGCCAATTATGTTGTGCCCTGCCGCGACCGGAAGGCACAGGCAGACCATCAGCAAGCAAATGGAGAGCAATCTTTTCATCGGTTCCTCCCTTAAACTGGCGGGTGAATTCTATCAGCACTTACTCAGAGGAATTGTTACCTTTGAAGAACTGGGAAACCGTATCATCAAGCAGATCGAGACCGCCTATGCCTTCCGCCAAGTAGAGCGCGTTAGAGAACTCGCAAGAATTCTCATTAACGTTCCGATAAGAGAGCATCGGCTGATAGCGCAGTATTATTTGGTCTGGTGTAAGTGCCAAGACTTACAGTTTCACTCTGATATTCTTGAGCGCATCGTTGAGCAAACTTCCACCTACAAAGCCAAGGCTCTAATCTCAAGGGCCGCGTTCGACGTTTATCAAGACAACGTCGAGCAAGCCCTACATTTCTACACCGAGGCATTGAAGACAGAGCCTACGCCTTCGGATTTCATTAAAGCGTCAACTGGAATTGCAACTATCAAGTCGATAGAAGGCTTCCACGCGTCCGCCCTGAAAGACCTCGAACGCTTGTTGCCGCTGCTCAAACATGCAGAGCCGCTGACTTACTTTGAAGTGATCAACTCGAACGCGGTCGAACTCATCGCGAACAATAGATTCGATGAGGCGCTGAACGCTTCCGCCATAGCAGCGGCTTCTCCGTTTGGCCCGTTCTATCCTGAGTGGCAGGAAACGTATTCTGATGTCAGATCGAGCCGGAAGAGGCGGTCTACTGTCTCGATACCGCACTCGCAGGAAAGGACAGACGAAGTAGAAGAGGTCGAGCCGACAGGCAACGTGATTCAGTTTCCCACGGGCGAGCCAGTCGCGGACCTGAACGCGCTCTTTAAATCACTTGAACTCAGCGGGCTTTCTATTACTCCGCTTCAGTTGCTCGGAGTTATTCTGAGGGCTGTATTGAAGGACAGAATCACAGACGCGGAGATTGACAAGATATGCACGGTCTACCATGACACTGTGGTGAAGTGGTACTGGCTCTCTTAGCCCAAACGCGGTCCCACACAGAATTCTCCATGATACTTGTCTCCTTTACCTGACTCAGGAATCATGTTGTCCGTTTCACATATAAGGCGGAACCTTCGGGTTGCAGGTAATCGTTGTTTTGCAGCTAGGGCAATAGAAGGGATGTCCCGCCGACGTTTCCTTCGAGCCTTTCTGCAAAATCGACTTTTGATTGTTCTCGTAGCAGTTGGCACAAAGCCAATACACCGGCTGGGTGCCGCGCTGATCTTCCTTGATCACGTAAACGAAGACACCGAGAGCAATTTCTTTAAGTTCATGCTTCGCTGCTTCGGCTTCCCAATTCTTTGCATTCACCAGTTCTTGTTTAAGACGGTCTTTCTCTGTCAACACATCCTGATACTGCGCCTGAATAGCGAGAATCGTAGATTGCAGCGAGATGATGACCGACTGTAGCTCTATCGCTTTCTCTCTCACTGCCTGGGTCACCTTTGTGTTTACCTTTGTGTTGATGAGAAGCGTCGCCAGTTCACTTGCGGTCTTGACGAAGGACGCGGCGCTTGCAATGTCAGCGTACATGCGCTCTATCTCCTTCCATGAGGTCACGACTTGACGGGCCAAAAGGCAGGCTGCTATAACGCAGATGAGCGCAGTCCGGCCCGCAAGCCGCAGACGGAATTGTGATCAGCTTCAACGGCCTTGGTAGTTCTAGCTATCAAGGCCATCAGTGTCTATGAAATCGGAGATTAATGATTCGTTAGTAACGCCCCGATTATTGCTGCAATGATCTGAAGCAGTCCAAGTATCGCGGCAAAAATAATTCCCGTTTTCATCAGGCGTCGATTTTGCAGTTGATCAGCCCTATCAAACTCCTGTCTTGTCATTTGGGAGCGCTCGGTAAGCTCCTTCTCAAACTCACGCCGGTGTTCTTCCGTGCGTTCCTCGTATGTACGCCTATCACGTTCGCGTGCGTCTTCCGCATTTCGCCTCAGTTCTTCTAGTTCTTGCATCCTGAAGTCCTCAAGATGTCGCTGTGGACTGAAACCCGGAAAATGAGGATACCAGTAGGGGCACTCGCGATCTCGGAAGAATTCTTCTTGTGGGTCTCCCTCGTGCAACGGGGCCGCACCTCTAATGCAGATAAGCTGAACATAGACTGGGGCAAAGCCAAGCGCCTGACCCGTATGCGGGACAAGGCCGCCGGAGAAGTTAATTTCTCCCTCTGATCGTTCGCTCCGTAGTATTTCCCGATAGACAGGGGCAGACCGTGAACCGTCCTCAAGCGTCGTCTGTTTCGCGGGAAAGCCGCACGTCCAACACTTTCCACGTTCATTCTTTAGGTATTCCATCCAGCAGCCCTCCTGTTAGCTGCTCCTGATTGAAAGCCTCGGCTCAGCCAACCGCGCTCAGGATTGCGCGGCTGTCCATCGGGTAATTAGGCCGATGTTAGGCGAGCCGATTTCAGAGTTTGATTGTATCAGAGGCTAGAAATCTTTATGGGGCAAACGAATCATATTTGAGGCAGGATGGGTTTTTGAGGGCAAACGCGTATTTGCCCCATTAAAAGCCGGTTGTATTCCACGCAATCATTCGAACGCGCTGTGGCCGGTCAGGTGCTGCCCGAGTACCAGCGTGTGTATCTCGTGAGTGCCTTCGTAGGTGTACACGGACTCGAGGTTGCACATATGCCGCATGATCGGATACTCGCCGGTTATTCCGTTCGCGCCCAGAATGCTCCGCGCAGTTCGCGCGCATTGCAAAGCTATCGATACGTTGTTCATCTTTCCCATCGATACGTGAACCGGCTTTATCTTGCCGTCGTCTTTCATGCGCCCGAGGTGTAAGCAAAGCAACTGCGCCTTGCTGATCTCGGTGGCCATCTCGGCAAGCTTCTTCTGAGTCAACTGGAACGCTGCCAGCGGCCGGCCGAACTGTATCCGCTCCTTTGAATACTTCAGCGCTACGTCAAAGCAAGACATCGCCGCGCCCACCGTGCCCCAGGCTATTCCGTATCGAGCTTGAGTCAGGCACATCAGCGGACTCTTCAGTCCCTTGGAACCCGGCAAAATATTTTCTTCCGGAATCAAGCAGTCTTCGAAGAATAATTCCGAGGTGTCCGAAGCGCGCAAGCTCAACTTGTGATGTGTTGCGCGCGTGCTGAAGCCCTTGGTGCCTCGCTCGACAATAAATCCGCGGATCTCGTCATCTTCATCGCTTTTGGCCCAGACCACCGCGATGTGTGCCATCGAGCCATTCGTTATCCATGCTTTGGAGCCGTTGAGCATCCAACCGTCCCTCACTCTTTTGGCCCTCGTCAGCATTCCGCTCGGATTTGATCCAAAATTCGGCTCCGTCAACCCGAAGCAACCAATTACCTTGCCGGCAGCCATTTGCGGCAGCCACTTCCGCTTTTGGTCTTCGCTGCCAAACTGAAAGATTGGATACATACAGAGCGCGCCCTGGACCGAAGCGAAACTCCTGATGCCGGAGTCGCCGGCTTCGAGTTCCTGCATCACCAGACCATAAGCGACGTTGTTCATCCCCGCGCAGCCGTATTCTTCGGGCAGATTCGCTCCCAGCACGCCTAGTTCAGCAAGACTCGGGATCAGTTCGCTCGGAAACCGCGCTTCTTCGAAGCAGGAAGCAATGATCGGAGCAATCTCCGAATCAACAAATTTTCTGACCTCTGACTGAACCAGTCTCTCCTCATCCGACAGCAACGCACCGATTCCCAAAACATCCAATCCTTCAAATGGCATTTGTGTCTCCCTTGTGTTCGCGACCGGGATTGTTTACGTCATCGATTATCTCTGCCAGTATCGAAATGGCAATCTCCTGCGGAGACTTTGCTCCGATTCGCAAGCCTATCGGCGCGTGAACTTTCTGCAAGTCTTCCTCCGAGAAGCCCTCACTCGCTAGCTTCTTAAACACGGACAGTACTCGCCGGCGGCTTCCTATCATACCAATGTAAGTCGCGTTTGAGCGGATTACGTTCCTCAGACAGACCTCATCGTATTGATGTCCTCGAGTGACAATCACCACGGCAGTGCTCGATGAGATTTCCAGCTCCTCGGTTGCGCCGGCGTACTCGGTTGCCAGCAAATCGATTCTCGGATCAGGTAATCTCTTACGAGAAGCGAACTCTTCCCTGTCATCCACAACGGTCACGTGATAGCCGGTCAAGGCGCCGATGAGTGCTACAGCCTGCCCGACGTGTCCGGCGCCGAAGATCAGCAGCTCGAGTTTAGGTCTGATTATCTCGACCGCAAGCTTTACCGGACTTCCCTCTTCATCAAGCGCGTCGACCAGGTCCGCGGCGCCGCCCCTGGCCGTCAAGTCTTGCACGACGCTTAGTATCTGATCAGCTAGTTTGCGATCATCAAGAGGCGGTAGCAACTCTCCGTTTTGGACCGATACGGTTGCAGTCTGATGTGACGCCGTACGAAGGACTCGGGCTACCGCAACAATCTCGCCGCGACTAGCTCTCCTCTCTATTGCTTGCAGAAGGTTGTTAGAACTGCTCATAGGTCGAACGATAGAGCCACTACTGCGCGAGTCGATATGCGGGTCTTGCGCGCACTACGACGCCAGGGCGAGTGACGCGAACGGTAATCTTACGGGACTTGTCATCCTTCTGCCTGTTTGTCGGGTAATAACCAAGCAGATATTGGTGCCGCAGCTCTTCGGCTATCTTCCCCAGCGCTGATTTCAAGTCACCAAGTCTATCGGCGCGTTCGACGATTCCGCCGGACATCTCGGCAAGCTGCTGTAGATACTCATCTGCCGCCCTGTACGCTCGATCCAGCTCTCGCTTGCCTTGCTCCAACTTCGTGTTGGGCGCTTCTTCCCCATTCGACTTCGATGAGGCGCTGAATCGAGCCGCCATCTTCCGTTCGGCATCTTCACGAGTTGCGTATCGAATCGGATAGACGATTATGTCCTCGCTCTCGATTACAGCGTCTAACGTATCCTCTTCGGAGATTTCGCTGCTGGCGGTATCGATTCCGTCGGTGAATACGATGACCGCCTTTCTCCCCGGCACGTCGTTCAGCTTCTCCCATACAGCCGTGTACACGGCCTCATAAACCTGCGTGAACTCGCCCGACTTGATCGACCGGACCGCCGACGCAAGCTTAGCCGTGTCGTTGGTCAGCTCGCAAAGCACTTCAACACTATCATTGAAAGAGACGACCATCACGCGGTCGTGCGGCCTGAGGTTGCCGATGAACGCCATCGCCGCCGCCTTTATTTGTTCGAGCGCCGCCCCAGTCGAGCCGCTCGAATCCAACAGTAGCGCGACACTAAACGGCTCCTCAACTGACCCAAATAACTCTATGTTTTGATTAACGCCGTCCTCGAAGATTGTAAGCTCATCTCGTGTTAGATCGCTGACGTACCGTCCGCCACGCTCGCTTACCACGACCGGAACCTGCACCAGGGTTGTGTGCAGCCTTATCGGCTCATCACCCTGAGCAACGGGTTTCTGAATTCGCTCCTGCAACGCGTTTGTCGGCAAGACCATCAGCAGAACAACAACTCCGACTACCAGCAAACGCAATCCGTCTCGGCGACCGTGTACTTCCATTGCCGCGACTCCTTAATGCGAACCTCAATTGCGGCCCATCCCAAGATATCTGAACCCCGCGGACCGCATCATTTCGGGTTCGTAGATGTTTCTAAGATCTATGATGTTTGGCTCGCGCATCAGTTGCTTTAACCGTTCCATGTCGAGGCGGCGAAATTGATTCCACTCCGTCACGACGACCAGCCCATCGCTGCCCCGAGCGGCCTCATACTCGTCTTCGCAATACTCTACACCGAGTAAGATGCGGCTCGCAGACTCCATAGCAGCCGGATCATAGGCCCTTATTTTGGCTCCGGCCGCCTGCAGGTCGGCGATTATCTTTATCGCCGGCGCTTCTCTTATGTCGTCGGTTTCCGGCTTGAACGCCAATCCAAGTATAGCGATCGTTTTGCCGTCGAGCTGTGGCAGCAAACGCAGGACGCGATCGATGATCGAGTTTCTCTGCGATTCGTTGACGCGCAACGCTGCGTCCACAATGCGCACGTCGTACTCCACACTGCGTCCAAGCGCTACAAGCGCCTTTGCGTCTTTTGGGAAGCAGCTTCCGCCAAAGCCGGGACCCGGATGCAAGAACTTTGAGCCGATCCTTACATCCATTCCCATTCCCTTTGCGACGTCGTGAACATCGGCGCCGAGCAGCTCGCATAGCCGAGAGATCTCGTTGATGAACGATACCTTCGTGGCCAGGAAGGCGTTTGAAGCGTACTTGATCATCTCCGCCGACTCGGGAGTTGTGATCACGAACGGAGTCTCAATCAAGTAAAGGGGCCGGTAAATATCTTTCAAGATAGCGACCGCCTCTTCGTCAGTGCATCCGATCACCACACGGTCGGGCCTCATGAAGTCATTGATAGCCGCGCCCTCCCTCAGGAACTCGGGGTTCGCAGCAACGGAAAACCGACTCGGCGTCGAGCGGTTTTCCTCGATAATCTTCTTGATTCGCGACGCCGCGCCGACCGGAACCGTGCTCTTCGTAACGATCACTTTATAGCCATTCAACGACTTCGATATCTCGTAAGCGACTTCGTCGATCTGGCTCATATCGGCCGATCCGTCGCCGCTGGGCGGAGTCCCGACCGCCAGAAACACGACCAGCGACTGCTCAACCGTTCCCTTTACGTCGGTGCTGAAGGCGAGCCTTCCCTCTCGAACGTTCTTCGCGACTAATGCATCAAGTCCCGGCTCGTAAATCGGCATCTTGCCTTCTGTAATCGATTTGATCTTGGGCTCGTCCTTGTCGACGCAGGTTACACTCATGCCAAAGTCGGCGAAGCACGCACCAGTAACCAGTCCAACGTAGCCGGTTCCAATGACTGCTATATGCATGTGCCTCCAGTCTTGATGAGAGCTAAAACCTGGTCGCGAAAAACTCGATCGTATTCGTGAGTCCCTCTTTCAAGCTGACCTTTGGCTCCCATCCAAGAACTCTTCGGGCCCGGCTAATGTCGGGCTGCCTCACCCGTGGATCGTCCACCGGCAACGGATTGTACTGAATGATACTCCGGCTGCCGGTCAAGTCGATCACCATCTGCGCGAGCTCGATGACGGTAAACTCGCTTGGGTTGCCGATGTTTGTCGGCAGGTGAATATCGCTGTCCTCTCCGCGCCTCCCGTCTGCCGATTTCGACGGGCCCGTGTCCGGGGCCATCAACAGCCGCAGTATGCCTTCGATCAAATCACTGACGTAGCAGAAGGAACGAGTCTGCTTACCGTCCCCGTAAACCGTAAGCGGCTCGCCCTTTAGAGCTTGAACGACGAAGTTTGAAATCACTCGTCCATCGTTAGGCCGCATCCGCGTGCCGTAGGTGTTGAATATTCTGACTACTCGAGTATCGAGTCCGTGATAGCGATGATACGCCATAGTAATGGCTTCGCCGAAACGCTTGGCTTCGTCATACACGCCGCGTGGCCCAACCGGGTTTACGTGTCCCCAGTATTCTTCGGGCTGCGGATGCACTTGAGGATCACCGTATACTTCGGAAGTGGACGCCAACAACAAGCGCGCGCCTTTTGCCTTCGCGAGCCCCAATGCCTTGTGAGTCCCGAGACTGCCGACCTTCAACGTTTGTATTGGGAGCTGCAAGTAGTCGATCGGACTCGCAGGCGAAGCGAAGTGGACAACCGCATCCAGTTCGCCGGCGACGTACAAATACTCGGTTACATCTTGCTTAACGAACTTGAATCGTTCTTTGCCGAAACAGTGCTCG
>Ga0114129_10010907_pt1 | contig 12945 bp, 10 predicted proteins | sample RhiMetdeltSRZDD1_FD_80071 | JGI IMG/M metagenome (GOLD analysis project Ga0114129, IMG submission 80071) | Populus rhizosphere microbial communities from Tennessee, USA - Rhizosphere MetaG P. deltoides SRZDD1 (version 2) (version 2) | ecosystem: Host-associated > Plants > Roots > Rhizosphere >...
GAGGGTTTGGGCGAAGCGAAGGTGCGACCGGAGCAGGCGTACTACAGCAAAGAACTCGGCTTGTTTGTGTTGTTACACGAGGACGTGCGGAATGCACCTGATCCTGATGCAACGCTGATGGATTTTCTTCAGAGCACCTACGAGGCAGGCGCGAACCTCGCCAAATGGGACCGCGCCTCGCTGGAGCGATGACGTATTCTCTGCGGCCCTCTGCGTACCTCTGCGTCCTCTGCGTTAAAACGTCTTCTTAACGCAGAGAACGCAGAGATACGCAGAGGGCCGCAGAGATCCGCAGAGATGAATTAAAACTTAAACCGGACTCCGAGCTGAATCTGGCGCTCGCCGAGGAATGTTCTTGGACCACCAAAGGGCGTCGACGGATTGGGATTTGTCAATACGACCGCCGAATTGCTCGGAATCCCATAGCGCGCTGTATTCACCGTCGCTATATTAGATCGATTGAACAGGTTGAACGCCTCGGCAAGGAAGCTCAAGCTGTAGTTCTCGCCAAACTTGAACGCCTTCGTCACGCGAGTATCAAAGACGTATACATTCGGCGTCGTGAAACCATTGCGCTCCGTTCCAGGCACGCGGTCGGTACTCGGGTTCCCATCGCGATTCGCATCGCCACCGATCACCGCCGAATACGGAAAACCCGATTGCAAGGTGATGATTCCCGAGAAGGTCCAATTACTCAACACCTGTCTCGCGAACGCATTGTCTTTCTGCACCGTCCCGATCTCATAAACCGGACTGAACACAAATCGATGCCTGATGTCGAGATCGCTGCGGCCCCAGTCCGCATTAATGTCGAGATTGTTCTGCAATCCTTTCGCATCGTCAGCACCGACGACGACCATCGTCTGGTCCGGTCGATTGTCGTTCGTGTCTGAGAACGTGTACGCCGCGATGAACTGGAACCCGCGCGTAAACCGTCGCTTCAACTCCATCGCGAGCGCGTTGTAGCGCGAGTCTGCGGTGCTCTCAAACAAATTGATTCTCGCGAATCCGGGGATCGGACGCGCCAAAGGATGACGGAGAACGGTGAACGTTGTACCCGCTGGATCGGTAAGTGTCGTAGGCACCGGCGCGCCGAGATTGATGTCGCGCGTGCGGCTGATGTGCACGCCACGGAAATAGAGATAACTGACAGACAAACTCGTGTTAGCGAGTAGCTCACGCTCCACGCCGAAACGAGCCTGCTGGATGTACGGCTGCGCGTAGTCTTCCGCGAACAAATACAGACTAGGATTCACACCCCCCGCTCCCGGCGGCGCACTGAAGATGTTCGGATAGGCCGGACACGGATTTGCTGGAGTAGTTGTGCAAGTGAGGTTGACGCCGGTCACCTGAATTCCGTTTTGCGAATGTGCCGTGCCGAGCATGATCGCAGGCGTGCGTCCAAAGAAAATCCCGTAGCCGCCGCGCATCACAGTCTTTTCGTCAAACGCATAGCTGAAACCAAAACGTGGTCCAAAGTTGTTGCGGTCGCGGACTGGAGTGGTGGTGTTCAACCCGGCCGCAGCCAGTGCAGCACTCGGATTGTTCACCGATGGATCGGCCAGATCCTGAAGGTCGTAACGCAGTCCCAGATTCAAAGTGAGCTTCGGATTAACGCGCCAGTCGTCCTGAATAAAGAGTCCGAGTTCGTTCAGGTTCGGATGCGTCTCAGGTCCTGTAGTTCCCGGACCCGCAAAGCTCTGCGTGAAAGAAGCAGGCGTGTTCAATGCAAACGAGTTATAAGAATTGAACGTAAACTGCCCGCTGAACAGACCCGGGAAGAAGTTGAAGACGCGATCGAAATTCAGATCCGCGCCGAACTTGAAATTGTGTGCGCCACGCGTGTAACTGACCACGTCGATGAACTGCGCGCGCTTGATCGTCGTCTCGCGCGGGCTGAAATTGTTTCGTCCCAACTGGAGAAAACCGTTCTGCGTATTGATGCGCGCTTCAGTGACGTCGCTGTTCGCTTCACCAGGCTCGCGGTCGCGGCCAAACTGAAAGCGAAAGTCGTTGATTAGTGAAGGCGATAAAGTCGAGATCAGCGAACCCGAAAACGTAGTCGTCTTCGCCACGCTGTTGCCCGAGTGTTCTTCGACACTCAGTGGACCACCGTTCTCGTTGTTGTTACCGGTGAAGTTCTGCTGGTTGAACCGCAGCGCGAGCTGGTTTGCGTCGTTCAAATGGATATCAGACTTGACCATGTACACGTCCTGATCGCGCCCGACCTGGTAAGTCTGCATGAACGGCAAGAGCAGATTCTGAATGTTCGCAGGCTGTATGAAGAAGTTTGGCGGATCCACAACATTTGGAATGTTCGAGCGCTGTCCATCGTACGCGAAGAAGAAGAACGCGCGATCCCTCTTGATTGGACCACCAATCGTGCCGCCAAACTGATTGATCTGCGACTTCGGACGCTTCGCGCCGCGCGCTGTCAGAATCGGCGTGTTTGAGTTCAACGATTCGTCTCGAAAGAACTCGAACGCGCTGCCGTGCCAATCGTTCGTTCCTGACTTCGTGACCACATTGATCACCGCGCCGCCTGCGCGACCAAACTCCGCCGAGAACCCGTTCTGGTTTACCTGAAACTCCTGCACCGACTCTTCCGAAAACTGGTACGGCGGGCGCGTGCCTGTGCGGCCGAACGATTGACCGAAGAAGGTGTTGTTATTGTCGGCGCCGTCAACCTGAAGACTGTTGAGCGTTCCCTTCTGACCGCCGACTGCTAGATCTCCCTGTCGCGTTGGATCGCGAATGACGCTCGGCGTCAGTGTCGCGAAGTCGAGGAAGTTGCGGCCGTTGACGGGCAGGTTTTGAATTGCACGTTCGTTGACGACTGAAGAGATCGACGTGCGACTAGTTTCAACGACTTGTCCTTCGGCGGAAACGTCAACCATGGCGACCGTTGCGTTACCAACCGGCAACTGGATGTCGAGCGGTGTTTGGCCGCCGACGGTCACGATGACGTTTGTAAAAGTCGTCGGCGCAAATCCCTGCGCGCCGCTCGTTTCAACTTTGTAAGGGCCGGGCGGGAGAAAGACGAGTCGATAAACGCCTTCATCGTTTGTCTGCGCGCTCTTTTGCAGGCCGGTTGCGATATTCGTCGCAGTGACAGTGACGTTCGGAACGGCCGCCGCGTTTGGATCGGTGACGCGGCCTTCGATGTTTCCGGTGTTTGCTTGTGATTGAGCGAAGATGGTGACGGACAGAGACAAGAAGAGAGCGATGAGTAGGGGGACTCTAAACATGGTGGGTTCCTTTCTTGGAAGAATCGTTTTGAATGTAATCATTTACCATTTTTCATTTTCCATTTGTCATTTCTTATTTGAACGAATGACAAATGAAAAATGTCAAATGAGAAATGATAAATGACTAGGTTTTCAGCGGGCGCCACAGTGCGGCGAGGCGTTTGCCACTCGCAGTTTGCAGCAGGCTCATTAAACCCATGTAACCAAAGCCGAAAAAGAACAGCAGCAGAAATGGGATGGTTCCCCACATGTGAAGACGTGCGGAGTAGACGATGGCCAATAAGAAATAGATAGCAAAGCCCAGCTCGAGCAACGGCAGGAGGCCGCGTTTGCGTTTGTATTTCTTGCGCTTCCACGTCGCATCGGTAAGTTCTTCAACGCGATACTTCGGCGTGCGCACAAATTCCGACTTCACGCCGATCAACGCTTCCAGAACCGCGCGCGCGTTGGAAAAAGCCAGGCCGATGCCGAGGCCCATCACGAGCGGTAAGTGCAGCAATCGCGGGGCGCGTTTTTCGTCGAGGTACCAAACCGCCGAACCGTAAAACAGCACCACAGAGATCGACGAGAAGAACAATAGCGGCAGGTCGAGCACCATCAGGTGATAGAACGGCTGGTTATAACGCACGAGCAACAGCGGAAACTGCAAGAAGCTCGCGACGATCATCAGCGGATAGCTGATGTTTCCCGTCAACCTGAAAAACATCTCCAGCTTCACGCGAAACTGAAGCGGCGCGAGCCAGATGCGCGGATACAGTTTGATTCCAACCTGCATAACGCCCTTGGCCCAGCGTCTTTGCTGCGCTTTGAACGCGTTGATCTCGACCGGGATCTCCGCCGGTGCTTCTTCGTCGAGCAGGTAAACAAACTTCCAACCCATCAACTGCGCGCGGAAGCTCAGATCGGTGTCTTCGGTCAGCGTGTCGTGCTGCCAGCCCCCGCTCATCTCGATGGCGCGTCGGCGCCAGATACCTGCGGTGCCGTTGAAGTTGAAAAATCCGCCGGTGCGATTGCGCGTGGTCTGTTCGACGACGAAGTGACCGTCGAGCATGATCGTCTGCAAGCGCGTCAGAAGATTGTAACGGCCGTTGATGTGTGACCAGCGCATCTGCGCGCAACCCACCAGGGGGTCTGTGAAGAAGTCGACAAGCTTGCGCAGGCAGTCGGGCTTCGGAACGAAGTCGGCGTCGAAGATCGCGAGCAGTTCGCCTTTGGCAAACTTATTTCCGTTCTCGAGCGCGCCGGCTTTGAAGCCGGTGCGATCTGCGCGATGGATGTAATGAATGTCGAAACCCTGTGCTGCGAATTTCGCGACTACGGCTTCGGCGACGCGTGTTGTTTCGTCAGTCGAATCGTCGAGTACCTGGATCTCCAACTTCTCGCGCGGGTAGTCGATTGCGGTAACGGCTTTGAGCAGGCGATCAACGACGTAGAGCTCGTTGAAGAGCGGAAGTTGGACCGTGATTAGCGGCAACTCGTGCTCGGCAAATTTGGCGGCGGGCCGGGGGGTGAACTTGCGATAGCGCCAGAAGTCGATGACCTGTTTGATGCGGTACGCGCCGTAAATTGCGAGTGTGCCCAGGATGGTGAAGTAAACGATTAAGATGACCCAATCGAAGCCGTCCAGCTTATAAAGTGGGCTGATATTTCCCCAGGTTTTATTGACCAGGTCGTGGAAGTAACGCTCGAAGAGTTCCTGCGGCGGTGGGCCCGTTGGGCTGGGCCATGGTGTCGGTGCTGGTGACTGCAAAATCATGAATTCCGGCTACTTCTAAAAGCGCAAGATTCTAACCTTGATTATTGCCAAACGCCAGTCAGGGAATGCGGCGCTCGGGCCTGCTGTAATCGCTCGGGGCGGAAGCGATGCTTTCGGGGGAGGCAAGAGTAAAGGTCATGCGCGGCTCCTTTCGACGGGCCGCCAGACTACTAATTCCCGGCATGACGTAGAAAACGGCTACACCTCCCAGCAAAGCGCCGGTCAGGAGACGTGAAGTGTGCGTGTTTTGCCAGATACCCAGGACGTTGAGGCCGACATCGATTGCGAGCGGAATCGTTGCGAGGATCAACCGGCTTCGCGGCGGAGTGTCCGTATTCTTCAACGAACTAATCAGCGGATACAGCAGCAGCATCAACGTAAACCCGCCGTAAACTCCCGTACAGCGCGCGCACACCGCGAACTGATGCCCGTCAATAAAGTACGAGCGCTCTGGAATTTGATGGCAGAGCGCGGCAAACGCCCCATAAATCCCACGCGCAATCGTGCTATGCCCACCTGAGGCCGCCATCGGCGCCACAAAGATCAGACAAAACAGAGACACTGCCACAGTGGCACTCAACGCCCAGAACGCTAACGCTCTTCTTTTGTGTTCCTCTTGTGCTTTTTTGTGGCTCAAAAGCGTATAACGGTATCTGGTCCACCTTCGATGTGCAGCGTGTCAACAAATCGAATGTGCCGCGATTCTGTCGTCATCACCAGCGAATGCGTCCGTTTGCCGGCTCCGAAAAACCGCACACCTTTTAACAACGCGCCGTCAGTCACACCCGTAGCCGCGAAAATGATCCTCTTTCCGGGCGCCAGGTCGTCTGTATCGTAGACCTTATTTGCATCCTTGATCCCCATCGTCGCCAAACGATCGAGCACTTCCTCACGAGGCGGTACTTTGTTTTTGTCAACACCGAGTTTGTCAGGATCGAAAACGAGTCGCGCCTGGATCTCACCGTTCAAACACTTCATCGCAGCCGCTGTGATCACGCCTTCCGGAGCGCCGCCGATTCCCATCAGCGCGTGGATGTTTGTGCCTGCCACGGCCGCAGAGATTCCCGCGGAGAGGTCGCCGTCTGAGATCAAACGAATGCGCGCGCCTGCTGCGCGCACGTCGCCAATAAGTTTTTTGTGTCGCGAACGATCGAGCACGATCACGGTCAAGTCTTCGATGTCGCGGCCCAACCGGCGTGCGATGTTCTTCAGGTTGTCTTTCACCGGGGCGTCGATGTCCACCACGCCGCGAGACGATGGTCCAACGACGATCTTGTCCATGTAGATGTCCGGCGCGTTGAGCAAACCACCTCGCTCCGCGGCAGCCAGCACTGCGATCGCGTTGTTTGCCCCGAGCGCGCAAAGGTTCGTACCTTCGAGTGGATCAACGGCAATGTCGACCTCCGGACATGATTCCGCGACCTCTTCGCCAACGCCGAATCCGCCGCCGACTTCCTCGCCGATATAGAGCATCGGCGCTTCGTCACGCTCGCCTTCGCCAATCACCACGCGCCCGCGCATGGGCACCGTGTCCATTACCTCCCGCATAGCCTCGACGGCCACCTGATCCGAGAATTTTCGATCGCCCTGGCCCATCGTTCGGGCTGCGGCTATCGCAGCGGCTTCACACACGCGCAAGAAATCCAGAGACAGCTCGCGCTCTGTCCTCAGGTCTTCACCCATTCGTTTTCGATCTCCTGGTCAGGAAGTAATTATGGCCGATAGCCCGCTCATACTATCAGAGCAAACTGCAATTTTGTAAGCAGCGCAGTGGACAAACTAAATTCTAACGAGTACTCTCACGCCCGCTCTTCGTTTCACCGGCCTCATCACTATGGATCGAAGAATCGAACTCATTATCTCAAAGATAGAAGTTGAAACCTCGACTCCGTGGGACACTAAAACTCTCGCTGAAATCGTCAGCCTGTCGCCGTCGCGCTTTCGCCATCTCTTTAAACAGGAAACGGGAATCGGTCCGGCCCAATATCTCAAGGATTATCGTCTGCGAAAGGCCGAGTTAATGCTCCGCACGACGTTTTTCTCAGTGAAGCAGATCCTGAAGCGTGTGGGCATCCGTTCGAACAGTCACTTCGTACACGACTTTCGAAAGATCCACGGCGTGACGCCGACTGCGTATCGCCGGGCATTTTGGCGCGCGATGAAAGCACGGAAGGCACGAAAAAAGAAACATTAGCCACTTTCGGCAAAATTTAGCCGTTTTCGACAAGAAACAGTTGTTGACTACGACACGCGATCAGATTAGATTGCCGTTCGCCCTCAAACGATAACTCAAACATAACGGAGTCAAAATTGAAATGTTCTTCCTGTCCTCACGTGGAATACGTGTATTCACATTAGCCGCTTTCTGTCTTCTACTGCTTGGAGCGTCGGCTCTCGGACAAACACCTGACACTGTGTTGGCATCGGTTAACGGCCATCCAATCACGCTCAAGCAGGTGGATGAGTCGATGGCAACTCAGATTTATCCCTTGCAACAACAACTTTACGCGATCAGAAAAGCCGCGCTCGAAAACCTGGTCACCGCGAAGATACTTCAGAGCGAAGCTGCTGCTCGAGGCATTTCGATCGAGGAGCTTCGGCGACAACTAACGCTCGGAGAGATCAATGTTGCGCGGGGACAGATTGACGAGGCTTACGCGCAGAACAAGTCGTTCTTCGCGTCGATGAGTCCTGATGAAGCGAGAGAACGCTTGCGTCTCGACCTCGAAAATCAGGCGCGCATGAAGTACTACCGTACGGGACTCGAGGCGTTGCGTAAAAAGTGGACCGTGGAGCTGAGCTTTAACGCGCCTGAATTTGTGCTGGAGCTGGACGACGGAGTGTCGCCGGCAAAAGGATCGACGAAACCCGCGGTGACGATCGTGGAGTTCTCGGATTTCGAGTGCCCGTTTTGCAGCGAAGTGCAGAACACTCTGAAGCAGGTGATGCAAACGTACGGCAAAGACGTGCGACTGGTGTTTAAGCACATGCCGCTCGAGGGTCATCGAAACTCTTTGCCTGCGGCGCGCGCAGCTTACTGTGCTGCCGAGCAGGATCGGTTCTGGCAGTTTCACGATGCGCTTTTTGCTTCGCGCAATCTGTCGCCGGCTCTGTTCGAGGAGATCGCTAACGATCTTGGTCTGGGTCTGCCTAAGTTTCGAGCCTGTCTGGACTCCGAGCATTCGCGAACCGCGATCGTGAAGGACATCGAAACGGCGAGGCTCTTTCGCATTGAGAGCACTCCGAGCTTCATCATCAACGGCAAGCTGATCAAAGGAGCAGTCAGCTTTGCCGATTTTCAGAAAATCATCGAGCGCGAGTTAAGCCAGCGCGCTGTTCAAACACAATCCTCAGCCAATTAGGAGATCCTCATGAAACGAATTGCTTGTTTAGTCTTTACCTCACTTCTGCTGCTTGCGTTCCTCAGCGCCGGAATGGCCCAGGAACCTTCGAACTCTCAGGAAAAGGTGGTTCGAGAAACTTACAGGAAACTTGAAACTTACAGTGTTGCGGCGCAAGTGTTTCGCAACGATCAGACCAGAGGTGTCTATCGCTCTGATAAAAATCTGAAGTTTGAGCTCAGTGACTTTCGTTCGGGAGACATAGTCGAGATCCTGAACAAGCCTTACGCCGAGCTTGTGACGCTGCCGACCGGCGAGGTTGTTTCACTCACTCGCGGTGGTCACTCTCTTAATGGTGGTCCACAGGAAGCTACCTTCGGCGCAGAGTGGGAACGTGGTCAATATGCGTCTGTCTTTGATCCTTTATGGACGGTGTCGGATGTATTTCATTTTGAGGCGGCGAGGTATTACGACATCCGTCGATATACGGCGTATCAGGTGACGGTGAAGCTGGAAGGTCGTTCTCGCACGTATCGCGCCCTCGCTCTCTTCCGTGAATCGCAGGACCGCTCTGAGCCGGAGTTTTGGGATGCCATAGTGAATGGTCTTGGTGATGTGTGGAAAGAAAAACGACCGGCGTATAAAACGACGGCAGTTGAATCAACACGTCTGGATTCGGTCGAGACGCCATCTTTGGCTTTAACAGTTGACGGCGGGGGCGATCCAATCGAACCGAGCTCCGATGCTCTGCCTTTCTGGATCAGCACCGAAGATACCGACCACGCGTCCGGAGGACACACAGGGACCGCAGAATACTCAGGTTCGTGCGCACGCCTATCCGGTGGCCTCCAGCGCTGCACCGTAGTGGTAGACAAATTTGCTGCGTTCGACAGCGGGACGCTGGATTACACCACACCCTTCTTTATTCATTACGGTACCAAAGATCTGAAAACAGAAAACCGCACCGGTCCAACTGGAACAAATGTGGCTTGCGCGGCGGCAACTGGCGTTGCTTTCTCAATATGTTTGTTCGGAACGAGTTGCGGCGCGACAGCCAGCGTTTCGTTGAGTGTGCTGATCGCGTCGGCTTCGTCCTCCGTAACCGGTGGCAACTTGTGGCGCGATTCGAATGCAGAGCATTACACGTGCAACCTGGCTACTGCGGGAGGCAATTGCACCACACCGTCGTTCAATGGCACCTGTCCGATCGGGACGGTGCCGAATGGGTCGGGTCTTTGCTGTTCCACCACGACCAGTTGCAGTCTCACTTTCGCCAGCAAATGTTTCCTATATGGAGGTGATTTTGACGTTGCAACCTGTACGTGCTCGGGGTGCCTCACGTGCGGTGGCTCGCCGGTCGTCATCGACGTAGCCGGAAATGGAATCGGGCTCACAAACTCTGCGGACGGTGTTGCCTTTGATCTCAATGGCGATGGGACGAAAGAGCGCCTGGGCTGGACCCGTGCGGATTCAGACGATGCGTGGCTGGCATTCGATCGCGACGGGAATGGAACGATCGATACCGGTGCGGAGTTGTTTGGTGACTTTACGCCTCAACCTGCCGCAAGTAATAAGAATGGCTTCCTTGCACTGGCAGAGTTTGACAAGGCCGAGAACGGAGGAAATGGCGACGGTGTCGTGGATTCCCGTGACACGATCTTCAACAGCCTGCGGCTGTGGCAGGACAAGAACCACAACGGCATCTCCGAACCCAATGAGCTTCACACACTGGCGTCACTAAACATCAAAGCGCTGGAGTTGGAAATTAAAGACTCCCGGCGCGTCGATCAGTACGGAAATCAGTTCAAGTTTCGAGCAAAGGTAAGAGACACGATCGAGGGGAGTGCCGGCCGGTGGGCATGGGACGTTTGGCTCGTGCAGTAACGGTGTACACAAAAGGCACAAGAATCATATCTTGTGCCTTTTTGTGGCTTCTTTCTTTGTGGCTCTTTTTTTTGTGCCCTTTTGTGGCCCTATTTCTTCCAGGGCGGCAACGTTCTGCGCGCTGGCTTCTCTTTCTTGAGACCCAGGGCCCAGTCAGCCTGCATGAGCGTGTGAATGTCGCGTGTGCCTTCGTAGATGATCGCAGCCTTGCAGTTGCGCAGGTAACGTTCGACGGGATAGTCGTTCGAATAGCCATTAGCGCCGTGAACTTCAATTGCCATTGAGGCAGCTTTTTCGCTGCGTGTGGTGGCTTGCCATTTTGCGAGGCTCGTCGCTTTTGCGTTTGGCTTGCCTTCGTTCTTCAGGTATCCGGCGCGCAGCCACAACAAGTGACTCATCTGGTAGTCGGCTTCCATTTCGGCGATCTTCTGCTTTACGAGTTGATGATTCGCGATCTTCGTACCAAACGTCTCGCGCGTGTTTGCATACGCAACCGACGCATCGCGCGACGCGCGAATCACTCCGGTGGCGCCCGAAGCAACCGTGTATCGTCCCTGCTCGAGCGCAAACATCGCGATCTTGAAACCTTCTCCTTCTTCGCCAATCATGTTTTCCTGAGGAACTCGGACGTCCTGCAATGAGAAATACCCGGTGTTGCCGGCGCGAATACCAAGCTTGCCGTGAATCGTGCCGGAGGAGAAACCCTTCATAGTGCGCTCCACCATGAAGCACGACATGCCGGTGTGATCGCGGCCGCGTCGCTTCTCTTCGTCGGTCCAGCAAAAGAAAAGAAAGTTGTCGGCCAAGTCGGCCAAACTAATCCACATCTTCTCGCCGTTCAGTACCCACTCGTTGCCTTCGCGTCGTGCTGTCGAGCGCGCGCCCACCACATCTGACCCTGCGCCCGGTTCGGTCAAGCCGTAGGTCGCGATCTTCTCGCCCTTCGCCTGAGGCACGAGATACTTCTGCTTCTGTTCTTCAGTGCCCCACGTGTAAAGCGTCAGTGAATTCAGTCCCGTGTGGACCGACATGACGACGCGCATGAAGGTGTCGACGGCTTCCAACTCTTCACACACGAGTCCCAGCGAAATGTAATCAAACCCGGCGCCGCCGTATTCTTCGGGAATGCAAACGCCCAAAAGATTCAGGGCAGCCATGTTCTTCAACACAGACGGTTCAAAATGCTGCTTCTCGTCCCATTCCTTGATGTGAGGCGCAACCTCTTTCTGCGCAAACTCGCGCACGGTTTGTACCAGCGCCTTGTGGTCGTCAGTCAGTTCAAAATCGATCATTTCTTTACTCTTTCCAGTAAGGTGCTAAAAATGACCGGACATCTTACCCACACCAAACTGCATTGTCCAAACGGCACTCTGCGGCCCTCTGCGTATCTCTGCGGTCTCTGCGGTCTCTGCGTTAACAATGCCTCTAACGCAGAGTGCGCAGAGATACACAGAGGGCCGCAGAGATAGATCCTTTTTGCTATACTCGCCCGCATGCCTAAGAAAAATCGAGCGGGTGATGTTACGACCGTCGGACTCGTGCAGATGAATTGCGATCAGAAGCCGGAGGTCAACCTTAAGAAAGCAATCGCCCGTATCAATGACGCTGCCAAACGCGGCGCGCAGATCGTGTGCTTACAGGAACTTTTTCGATCGCAATACTTCTGCCAGACCGAAGACATTCAGCTCTTTAAACTCGCGGAAACTATTCCTGGTCCAACGACGGAGGCGCTGAGCAAAGTCGCGCGCCAAAAGAAGGTCGTGATCGTCGCTTCACTCTTCGAAAAAAGAGCTGCCGGCGTTTATCACAACACCGCCGTTTTGATCGACGCTACGGGCAAGATCGCCGGCAAGTATCGCAAGATGCACATCCCCGACGACCCGCTCTACTACGAAAAGTTTTATTTCACTCCAGGGGATCTGGGGTTTCAAACTCACGACACCAGCTACGGCAAGATTGGCGCGCTCGTCTGCTGGGACCAGTGGTTTCCCGAAGCCGCTCGCCTGACCTCTCTCGGCGGTGCGCAGTTTCTGTTCTACCCGACGGCGATTGGCTGGCTTCCGGACGAAGAACCCGAAATGAATGAGGCCCAGCACTCCGCGTGGGAAACCATTCAGCGCGGTCATGCGATCGCGAATGGAGTTTACGTTGTCGTAGTCAACCGCGTTGGCCGTGAAGGAAAACTGACGTTCTGGGGACAATCGTTTGTTGCCGATCCGTTCGGACGAATCGTCGCCAAAGCCTCTGCGGATCGAGAGGAAGTATTGGTGGTCGAATGCGATCTTTCGAAGATCGAAGAGACGCGGCAGAACTGGCCTTTCCTGCGCGACCGCCGTATCGACGCTTATGATGGGCTGCGTCTCAGATTTGGTGAATCGCTATGAGCTACGGCCCTCTGGATCTGGTGGGGAACATCGGGGTCGTCATTCTGATCATCACCTACCTGATGTTGCAGTTGAACAAGCTGAGCAGCGACAGCCTTGCTTACTCCGTGCTCAATGCTGCGGGCGCAGGTTTGATCGTCATTTCACTCCTCTTCGATTTCAATCTCTCCGCTTTGCTCATGGAAGTTTTCTGGGTGCTAATCAGCTTCGTCGGCATCTATCGTTACTTCCGGCTAAAAGCTCTCCGCTCTCAAACCCTCGATGGCTGAACCGCAATCACAGACTCCGGCCGCACTCGGTTTCCGCATGCCGGCGGAGTGGTATCCCCACGA
>Ga0114129_10010908_pt1 | contig 12945 bp, 8 predicted proteins | sample RhiMetdeltSRZDD1_FD_80071 | JGI IMG/M metagenome (GOLD analysis project Ga0114129, IMG submission 80071) | Populus rhizosphere microbial communities from Tennessee, USA - Rhizosphere MetaG P. deltoides SRZDD1 (version 2) (version 2) | ecosystem: Host-associated > Plants > Roots > Rhizosphere >...
CCGCCGAAACACGACAGCTGCTTTCAGGAGTCCGCTCGCGACGTGGTGTGAGTCGATCTTGGCAGTCGCCATGGTCGTCGTTCTCCGATGCGTGAATGGCAGGGAGGCGTGGTGACCTGCTCCTCCGCATGCGCTTGCAGTCGTTCGCGTGGCTGCAGGTTCGTGCCGCGATGAGCTGGAGTCGTGTAGAAGTGCGACATCAGGCTTGTTCGAGCCTTGCACTTCGGTCATCGAAATGGACGACGTCGCCACGGAACAGCCGATTTCGCCTAGATGGGACGTTTGCGGAGCACACCTATTGCAGGGCGGCAGCGCCGGAGCAATAATCCAACCGTGGCTGCCTGAAATCTCCAGCCGGTGGCGTGATGTACATGCGGAGGGCTCTGCGGCGACGGCAATCTGCTACACGACTCCATCTGGCCACACCGGGAGTCGCCCCGGCCGATTGCGGTTGCGACGATGCAAAAAGCTCCGCCTGCCAAAGAGAACTCCTTCGAGATAGGTGATCAGATGCAAAGCCTGGAAGCGCTGGCGCTGGATTTTCACTTCGCCTTGAGAAACATGAAAAAGAAGGCAGGCGCAACGTGCTTGGTGATTCTCATTTTGGCGGTGGGCGTAGGCTGCAGCGGTGCCTTATTTGCGCTGGTCCGAGCTATCCTGTTGACTAAACTGCCCTATTTCGACCCGAGTCGCCTCGTGATGGTGTGGTCGGTGAATCAGGCGCAGAGTTGGCAGCAGGAGATGATGTCCCTCGCGGAGCTATCTGATTGGCAAAGCACAGATATTTTTGAAGAGGTCGTCGGCTTTGTGCCGTCGATGACAGTCATAACCGATCCCGGGGAAGTCGAGATGGTGCATGGCTACAGCGCAACGCCGGGCCTGTTTCAGATGTTGGGGACGACGCCATTGTTGGGTCGCGGGTTCCTTCCACAAGAGGAGGTACCGAACGGCGACAACCGTGTCGTGGTCTTGCGCTATAGCTTATGGCAGCGCCGGTTCGGGGGGGACCGGCGAATCATTGGCCGGAACATCTTCATTCGTGACGAGCCATATACCGTCGTCGGTGTGATGCCGCGTGATTTTATCTTCTTCAATCGCCAGTCTGAGCTTTTGCTGCCGCTCGGCATCGATCCTCGTCGATTTCCTGACCGGAAGGCACGAGGCGTCCGGGTCATGGGGCGGCTCAAGCCTGGAATGCGGCTGGAAGAGGCGCAAGCCAGGGCCGATGCTTTTTCAGCTCAGCTCCGTCTGCTCTATCCTGAATCGAACCAATCGTGGTCGGTCCGACTCAGTCCATTACCGCAAGACACCTCTGCCACGGTGGCGCCTGCACTGTGGCTCCTCCTGGGTGCAGTCGGCTTACTGCTGATCATCGCGTGCGCGAACATATCGAGCTTGTTGTTGGTACAGATCATCTCACGCGGCAGGGAGTTCTCAGTTCGTTCCGCACTCGGCGCAAGCCGCACGCGTTTGATTAGACAATATTTGACCGAAACCGTCGTACTTGCAGCCACCGGCGGTACGCTCGGTCTGCTGGTTTGCTTCCTGCTGGTCCACTACTTCCAGCTAATCCGCCCCGATCCGACCAGCTTCGGGCGTTACCTAATCCAGCTGGAGTACATTCGAATGGACTGGTCAGTTGTAGCCTTTGTGTGCGCTGTCAGCGCTCTCGTGTGTTTATCGTTTGGTTGGATTCCGGCCCTCCATGCCAGCAAGTCGGATGTAGCGGATTCGCTGAAGGCTCACACCAGCAGAACTGCTGGAGGGCGGCAAGTCCGTCGTGTCCAGAACGCACTCGTCATCGCGGAGGTCGCACTTTCTCTTGTTTTGATTTTCGGAGCCGCGTTGCTGTTCCGCAGCTTCCAAAATCTCTATGCGCGCGGGCCAGGTTTCGACGCGAAGAATGTCTTCTCGGTTTACGTTGCCTTACCGGACTGGCAGTTATCACAGATCGAGCCATCCCGCCAAGACCAGGTTAAAGTGTCGCTTCAAGATCGGCTATTTGAGCGTCTTGCAGCCCTTCCGGGTGTCCAGTCGGTGGCGGCTGTGAGCCACCTCCCGTTGGCAGGGTTCTACGTGCTGACACAGTTTGGAATCGAGGGCCTGGCGGCTGCCAGGAGCCCTGACGACATACCACACGCAATTGTGCGTGCTGTTTCGCCCGCGTATTTCTCGACTCTCAAAATCCCAGTCCTTGCAGGCCGCGCATTTTCACGTGCCGACGGACTTGATTCGCAACCCCTGGTCATCATCAATGACGCGTTTGCCCGCCGTTATTTGGCCACAAGTAATCCCATTGGAAGTCGAATCAGTATGAGCGGACAGCCCGGCTCGCCCCGCTGGCACTCCATCATCGGAGTTGTTGGCCACGAGGCCGTCAGTACTCTTGGCGAGAAGCCGGTTCCGATCGTGTATTTCTCTCAAACCCAGTGGCCGTGGCCTTCATTCCATGTGCTGGTTCGCGCAGCTTCACCTGCTTCAGAACTGCTGCCCTTGCTTCGCAAAGAAGTCAGCAACATCAATCCGAAAATACCGCTCTATGAGTTGCATGAACTCGAAGAACTCGTGCTCGATTCCACGTGGCGAGTACGCTATGCGATGCTCGTGCTTGGCGGGCTGGCGGCCATGTCACTCGTGCTCTCGTCACTCGGTTTGTACGGCGTGTTGAGCTACGTCGTTACGGAGAGGACAAACGAGATCGGCATTCGTCTCGCACTCGGCGCCACTCCGCAGCTCATTGTTCGGATGGTTGTTTTTGATGGCCTCAGGCTCGCGTTACTCGGTATCGGCGCCGGCCTGATAAGCGCACTTATTCTGGGTAGACTTCTATCGAGTCTGCTATTTGGCGTACAACCCGCAGATCCCTTGACGCTCGCCGTGGTCACAGTGATTCTGCTCTGCTGCGGATTCGTCAGTTCTTTTCTCCCCGCGCGCCATGCAGTTCGGTTGGAACCCACCTCGGCGCTACGATGGGAGTGAGCCCACCCAGCACAAAAGCTGCTGGCTGATCGGCGGCTATTGACTCCTCTGCACTGGCAACTTGCCCTGCGACTGGCTCCGGTCAGACTCTCACTACAGGCTGATAGGGCGGCATGCGGCTAGGATCTCGTCTTCCGCCGTATAGTTGAACATCTGCGGGTCAATCTCCCGTGGCGGGTGCGCCAACTCCCAGGAGCTGGTCCGAGCCAGCCTTTCGTCTTGCGGGACAAAGTCGCCGCATCCGAGGTCGCGGCGTATCTTCGAACTGTCGATCACCAAGTCCTGCGCGGTATTGAACGGTCCGGACATGTTCGGGGGAGGGCATTCGCGATCCGCCACGACCAACTCTCCACGCCAGCCGACAGTCTGCGCGAGCCCACGCACCCACTCACCGATTGCGGGACTGGCAGCATCCGCAATGTTATACGTCTGACAAACTCTATAATCGTTTTCGACTGCCGTCGCGATCGCTCCTGCCACATGATCAATGTAGCCCCAGGGCCCGCGCCACCTGTCAGTCCCGCTATCTAGTAAAATTGCCGGTCGCTTATCGTCCATACGTTTCAGGTAAGCAAAAAACCGGTTCTTGAGCCCGTCCCGGTCTCCCGGGCCGTATATCATTGGAAGGCGGAGGATTGTCGTCGGCAGCTCTGAAGCGGATTGGGCTTCATGCTCGACATCGATTTTCTCGTACTCGTCCCAGTTGACCCAGGGTATAGACGGCATCACAGTACCACGGAATGGGTACAGCCGAGTTCGGAGGCGAGCCTCCTCTGTCAAGGGAGTCGGTTCCAGCGGAAGAGGTTCACGGCGAGAGAATACGTCGTATGCGCGATAGACATCCGCACTGCTCAGAACGACGGACCGATGTGCGATTCCGCGAAGAGTCTCCACGACCGTTTTCATATCCGTCTTTCCTCCGGCGATCATGTCAATGACCACGTCGATCCGGAGTTGCCGGAACGTGTCCTGATGAGACAGGAGATCGCGACGCTCACCCAACAGATATCGAGCTCCCGTGGGCGAATCGCCAACGGTTTCACCACGATGGAAAACCGTTACATCGTGCCCCCTCCTTAGCAGCTCGCGTACCACTGGGGCGCCGACATACCCAGTGCCGCCGATGGCCAGGACGCGCAAGGGTGCCCCCATCTGTCCTCTGCGTCAGAAGCTCGCGCCGCCATCCACTTCGACGGTTCTCCCAGTAAAAAATTCACATTCTATCGCAAACCGCACGGCCGTCCAAGTATCCGCAACGTCCCCCAGACGGCGCAGGGGAATGCTAGAAAGCAACTCCTGCCTCCGTTCCTCGGACACGTGACGCAACATAGGTGTGTCGATGACACCCGGCGCGACACCGGCAACTCTGATATTCACGGGAGCAAGCTCCAGAGCCCATGTCCTCGTACAAGCGTCAAGGCCAGCCTTTGAGGCCGCATAATTTGATTGACCAGGGTTACCTGAACCAGAAATAGACGAAATATTTACAATTATCGCCGTCTGCGGCGAGCTCAGGTTCATCACAGCGGCAGCAAACTCACGAGCCATCAAATAGGCGCCCGTCAAATTGACGTTCAACACTCGCTGCCACTGCGCGAGAGGAAGGGTTCGCACGAACTCGTCCTCCTTCTTCACTAATACCCCGTCACGCAGAATCCCCGCATTGTTTATGAGCACGTTGCAGTAGCCGCTCCAGTTGAACGCCTTCCTGATGAACAGCTGCACGGCATCTTCTTGCGACACATCTACGCCAAGCGTCAGCAGGCGTCCGGCATGATGACTGAGACCGCCTCGCAATACGTCCAGCCCAGATTCGCAGAGATCTCCCGCGACAACAGAGGCCGCGCCCTCCACGAGTAATCTGTGCACAAAGTGTGCGCCAAGGCCACCGGCACCTCCTGTAACAATCGCCCTGACATTTGATACATGCATGCCTAAATCGTCTCGCCGGTGAGCCGGTCAGCCTGGAAGACGGCTCACATCATTTGAGCGGCGACGCACAGTTGGATGTACGCCGTGCATTGCGCAGACGGACGGCTCTCAAACAGGCTGGCCTGATGGCATCGCTATCCTGACAATTGTTCAAGGAAGGTTTCTACCGGATCGACACAGATCGGAGTCAACGCTGCGCGTGACGCGTGTCGGGCAGCGCGTGACAACTCGCAGTACCGCTCTGTGGAAGAGACCAATTCTTCCAGGGCCAGCACCCACGGGATGAGGTCCTGCGGGGGAACAACGGGGATTGGAATTCCGCGATCACTCAGCTGATCCGTCCAAGACGTGATAGGCGTCACGGGAAGGAGATAGTCGAGACCGAGCATCGACTCACGCTGGCCGCCGACGTCGCTGGCAATGACAGGGATTCCTCGCAAGAGGGCTTCGAGGATCACTCTGGGTTTGGCCTCCGCCCATAGTGCCGGTGCCAGGAGCACGAAGGTCTTGCCATAGATCTGGTCTACATCTTCGCTCGGTGGAAGCACCGCGATATTCGGTTCACAGAGGAGCCGTTTATGGTCATCTCGAGTCGTTCCCCAAGTAGGTACTGCGGCAAAATGGAGGTTCGGCAATTGCTGCGCCAGTTCGAGAAAGATGTCAATCCCCTTGACTGCGCAGGGATTGATCAGAGTGATGTAGCCGCTGCCGCGTCTGGCGAAATCCGGATATGGGCCAGGGGCGTGCAGTGAAATCGGCAACGCCACCGCTGCCACACCTGCCCATTTCGCAACATAGTCCCGGACGTATTGACTCACGCACGCGATTGCCGAGACCCGTCGCACCAACTGACGTCCTCGTGCTGTCGGGAACCCCGACTCCGGTCCAAACGGCAAGGCGAGCACTGTCCGCGCCAGGTAGACAACGGGGCAATTGGCGTGATTCAAGGCTGCCTCGAGAAACACTTGGCCAGGATCTTCGGAGGACACCAGCACATGGGAGGGCCGGTAATCCCGGATGTCCTGTGCCAGTGTGTCTCGGATCGACTCCCGGTGCGAAATGCCATGGATCTCGATCCCTGCAGAGGCGAATCGAATGCAGCCGGAGGGCACAGTGTCCCAGGGCGTTTCCTGACACGTCAGTTGAGATGTCAGCCACTCTTTGGACGATCTGTCCAGCGGACTTCTTGCAGGGCCGAGTAGGCAACAAGAATGCCGTCGCGCAGCGAAGGCTTCGAGGAGGAGCCGATTAGACTTTGTGGCGCCGCCAAGTGTGCCGATTACAGGGGCGTTTTGGAGTAAGAGAATGCGCGTGAGAGGCCTGCGCCGCGGCATTCAGAGCAGCGGTTCTGGCTTGGCGGGCACTCAATGAGACGGGTGCTCCGCAAGCACCTCAAACTCTGGAACGGTATTAGGCGTGATTATCTTCCGTCCGCTATGGCCCGGAGGTTTCTTGAGCGACTTCCCTGCTGATCCCATCGAAGCAAGCCGGGGACGGCGCCGCTCGGTCGAGTAAGACAGAGAGGCGACGGATTCCTTCATGAATACGATCCACCGATGTGTGTGAAAAGTTCAGACGAAGACAATGCGCAAGAACAACCGCGGAGCTCGACGCAAACGCCTCGCCCGGGATGAAAGCAACCCTTTCATGTTGAACGGCCTGCGTCAGGAGTGTCGCCGTATCTGTTCCGTGGGGCAACTCGACCCATACGAACACGCCGCCGCGAGGCGTCGTCCAGCGTGCCCCTAGTCGATCGAGCCGAACCAACGCCGATAACATGGCATCGCGACGCGCGCGATACTCACGGCGCAGGTCTTCCACGTGACTCCACAAATTCCAGCCGTCCAGGAGTACGGAGATGACTCGCTGGCCAAGCGAACAGGAATCCAGATCGCTGGCGAACTTCAGGACTGAAAACGGAAGCGCGAGCTCCCGCGGGAGAATTGCCCAGCCAGTGCGCAAGGCGGGCGCAAGGATCTTCGAGAACGAACCGACGTAGCACACCCACTCCGGGGCAAAGACCTTCAGTGGCGGCAGCGGGTCTCCCTCGTACGAAAGGAATCCGTATGCATCGTCCTCGATAACGGGGACGCCGTATCGCCGCACCAGTTCCCCCAAGCGAGCGCGTTTCTCGTAGCTCACGCTCACACCTAGCGGGTTATGGTGCTCTGTCATCACGTAGAGCAACCGAGGTCGAACGCCACGCGCGAGCAGCTGCGCGAGCTCGTCGACATCGAAGCCCGTTTGGAGATCGGTCCTCACGGTTGATACCCGACAGGAATGCATCTGCAGTACCTGCTGGAAGCCAGGGTAACTGGCCTGTTCCGTCACGACATCCCCACCGGCATCGAGGAAAAGGCGCGCCAACAGGCTGAGACCCTGCTGCGCTCCACTGGTCAAGTGAACTTCGTCGACGGAACTCTGTACTCCCCGGCGCTTCATGATCTCGATAATGTGCTCCTTCAGTCGTGCCGAAGGTGCTCCGTATTGAAGGGTCTGCGTGTTGCTGGAGAGCGCCTGTTGAAGCGCGTGGGCGATGGCCGCAGTGGGAAATAGCTCGGCCGCAGGAAAACCGAGTGCGAATGAGATCAGGTCACGATCGGAGGTTGCCATGAGCCGCTCATTCAGCGCCGAGCGCTTCAAGCTCCCCGCCCACGCGGCCAGGGGCATGGTTCCGACATCAGCGACGACTCCGTTATTCATGGCTTGCTCCTGCCACACTCGCCATCATCGGCCGGCGCAGTCAAGCGTTCCCTCTGCGCAGCTGCTCACGCTCTATGGCTTGAAACAGGGCCCGAATGTTTCCGGTTCCGAAGCCGTGCGCGTTCTTCCGCTGGATGATCTCCAATGAAAGCGTCGGGCGCGGTTGCAGCGGCGTAGTAAAGACCTGCAAGAGGTACCCTTCTCCTTCGCGGTCGACCAGGATCCCGAGGTCGGCCAGTTCCTCGATGGATTCATCGATGGTACCCACTCGCGCCGGCAACATCTCGTAATACGCCCGCGGAGTGCCCATGAAGCAAACCCCTGAGCGCCGCAGCGTGCGCGCGCTGTCGAGAATGTCCGGCGTAGAGAATGCCAGATGATGTACTCCAGGCCCGTTGTGAAACGTGAGGTACTCTTGGATCGGAGATTTCCGCGCGCCTGGCGCTGGCTCTACGAGAGGCAGCTTGACGCCACCGGACTCGCTCTGTACGACTTTTGAATTCATGCCGCTGTAGTCGGTCGCGATTGTTTCCGATTGCGATTCTTTGAATCCGAACGCCGTCTCATAGAAGTCGACGACTGACCCTAACTGGCCGCCTTCCACGCTGATAGCGACATGGTCAATCGCTGTGACATTCGTCGGCGCAACCGGGAGGGTGTGGCATATAGGCTGAAAGCCGGGTAGCGGCAAGGCGGATTGACGCCGGTGCTCGATAAAAGAGTGCGACAGGTCGCCGAAGGCCGCGACTGTGGCCTTGACGATGCACCCGCTGTCGTCCTCGAGAACAGTCGGTGCCTTGACGGGATGTGCGCCTGATCGAACGGCCTGCTCGAAGGCGACGCCAACGTCCGCGACACGCAACGCGATATCGCTGACGCTGTCGCTGTGCTTCAAGACATGGTCGGAAATCGGTCCGTCCAACGTGCTTGGACTTGTGAGGATCAGTCGGATATTCCCGGACGACATGAGAAAGGACATGCGGTCGGACAGGCCCGTGGACGGTCCGGCGAATCCTATTGGCGTCAAGCCCAGGGCGGTTGCGTAGAAGTGAGCCGCTTGAACGGCGTTGCCGACATACATTTCCACGTGATCGATTCCGGATGCTTCGGTTGACCGGGGAGTTGGTTCGGAAAGGATTGCCGTATTCAACTGCGACATCGTGTTTGCCTCCTCCGCCGCGGCAGGTGAAACGCCGGCGTCACTGTCGCAATGTGACAGGACTTCCGAGCGGGGGCTAAGGTAAGTTCAAGTGCGCCGGCAAGCTGCACGATTGAGCGGGCGGCGGCTCGAGGTATGACCTAGTGGCCCTCCTGCTCGATCGCAAGACGTTCGCGGAGGACGAGATGGTGGTCGCCGTGGGCGTGCGATCACCGGGGAGAAAGTCCTGCTCGGGTGCTGTCCTTATCGACGCCGCTTGATCAGGGACCGGCGCACGTCCGCGCGAGCGCGCCCCACCGCGGCAGCGCGCGGCCGTTCGTGCAACCGCTTTAAGTGCTCCGCCAGAGCCCGCACGTTTGGATATTGGAAGAGCAGCACGATGGGAAGCGGCATCTGCAGAACCCGCTCCAGCCGGTTGCGCGCCTCGATCATCAGCAGCGAATGCGCGCCCAGATCGAAAAAGTTGTCAAAGACGCCGATTTGATCGAATCCCAACAGCTCCTGCCAGACTTGACAGATCTTCTCTTCGATGTCATCGGCCGGCGGGCAGCTCACCTTCGGTGACGGCGCTTCGGGCCGGAACAGGGGGAGTTTCCGCCGTTCAAGCTTGCCGTTGGGACCGAGCGGCAATTCCGGCAGAGTCATGAATGCGGAAGGGATCATGTGCTCCGGAAGGCGGGCACCTAAATACGCCCGGAGCTGGTCTGTGTTGAACTCGGCCCCGCCGGTTTCCTGTGAGGATGCCTTCGGCACGATATAGGAGACGAGCCGCTTCTCTCCCAATGAATCAGTCGCGACAGAAGCGACCGCTGCCTCAATTCCTTCGTGGCTCACGAGCACCGCTTCGACTTCTTCAAGCTCGATTCGGAATCCGCGGATCTTTACCTGATGATCGGCTCGTCCCAAGAATTCTATATTCCCGTCCGCCATATACCGGCCGAGATCGCCTGTGCGGTAGAAGCGGCGGCCCTCCATACAACGGTATCGATCGGCTGTCAACTCGGGACGGCTCCAATAACCACGAGAGACGCAGTCACCTCCCACACAAATTTCGCCGGTGCTTCCGATCGGCACAGGATGCCCATGCGGGTCGCCGATCCGAATGGTCATGTTGGCGAGCGGCTGGCCAATGATCTGTCGATCTGAGTGCAGGCCTTCGACCGCTCGGTAACTCGTGCAGATCAGGGTGGTCTCAGTGGGTCCATAGAGGACCTGAAGCTCGGCGGATGGAAATGCGCGGCGCATGTCCACCAGTATCTTCGGCGGCACGGAGTCTCCGCCCGTGAACACGATGCGAAGATTCGGCCGTTGCCTCGCCGGCCTTTCCAGAACAGCGCTCACGATCTGGCGCATCAGCACCGGCACTGCGAGAAAACATGTGACGCGATCGAGGGCGCTGACCAACTGCTCCGTGTCGAGGATCTCTTCAGTGGTGAGCAGCAGGCACGTTCCGCCGCTCACGAGCGGGTTCAGACATTCCCAGAGAAATATGTCAAAAGAGAAAGCGGCCGCGGACCACATCGTGTCGAAGGCCGAAAACCCAAACTGCTTTCGGCTCGCCAACAGCGTGTTCACGAGGTTGTGATGTTCGACCACGACACCCTTGGGAGTTCCTGTAGAGCCTGAGGTGTAGATCACGTACGCTGCGTTATGCGGCCAAATCCTCACTGCAGGATCGGCATCTTCGCCCTGTGCGATGACCTCTCGATCGGAATCCAGACAAATCACAGGCACCTGCCCGCCGACAAGATACCGGAGGCGATCGACAGTGACGACGAAGGCTGCCCGGGAGTCCTCCAGCATGAATCTCAATCTTTCAGCGGGATATGAAGGATCGAGCGGAACAAAGACTCCGCCTGCCTTGAATATCGCCAATACGGACGAGACGAGGTCGATGGATCGCTCAACACACAGGCCCACAAAGACCTCTGGCCCGACGCCGTGTCGGCGAAGCCAGTGCGCGAGCTGGTTGGCGCGGCGGTCTAGTTCTGAGTAGGTATGACGACGGTCAGAACACGATACAGCAATAGCATCCGGGTGAGCTTGAACCTGCTCGTTGAAAAGCTCGTGGACCGAGCTCCACCTTCCGAAACTCGTTGCGGTCGCGTTCCAGGTCGCCATCTGCTGCTGTTCCGCGGCAGGGAGGAGGGGCACAGCTGCGATCGTGCGATCGGGCTGGGCCGCGAGTTCCTCCAGGATGACGTCCAGATTCGCAGCCATCCTCGCGATCGTGTCGGCCCGCCACAGGTCGGTGGAGTAGAAAAACTCGCCCTGCAACACATCGCCGTTTTCGCGCATGTGCAGCTCGAGCTCGAATCGCACCGGTACGGCATCAAGCTCCAATGGAGCCAGCTGTACTCCGGCGAGTTGCAGCTCGGGAGCGACAGCTTCGTCAAAGCTGAATGTCACCTGGAAGAGTGGATTTCGGCTGAGATCGTGGACCGGGGCGAGGACCTCCACCAGCAACTCATAGGGCACGTCCTGGTATTCGTATGCTTCCAGCCAAATATTCCTGACGCTCGTCAGCAGCTCACGAAAGGTCATGCCGCCGTTGACGTGAAGTCGCACGATCAGCATATTGACGAATACCCCGATGATGTTCAGGGTATCCAGGCGATCCCGATTCGCGACCGGCGACCCAATCGTGATTTCATCGTGCCCACAGTATCGGTGCAGCAGAACCGCATAGGCGGCGAGCAGTGTCGTAAAAACTGTTGTGCGCTCCGAGCGGGCGATTCCACGCAGATTTGAAACGACCCCCGCCGCGACGCTCAGGGGCTGTCGGGCGCCTCGCGAGGTCCGGACCGGAGGGCGCGGAAAATCCAGTGGAAGGTCGAGGTCTCGAATGTTCTCGAGGCGGTCGCGCCAATAATTCACGCGTCGTTGAAGCTCCGCCCCTTGCAGACGTTCGCGCTGCCAAGCGGCGAAGTCGCCGTACTGAATAGGCAGCTCGGGAAGAACCCAACGCTCGTCCGCGCACATGGCGTTATAGACGGCGCTCAATTCGCGCGCCAGCACGCCGACGGCCCAGCCATCCGAGATAATGTGGTGTATCGTGAACAGGATGAAGTGCTCGGCGGCAGTCAGTTTCAAAGCCACGACGCGCAGCAGGCCGGGTTCTGACAGCTCGAATGGACGTTTCCGGACCTTGTCCGCCAAGAGCCGGGCAACTGCGTGGCGATCGACCCCGTTGAGACCGCTCAGATCGGCCACGGGGACCTCGATGGCGCACCGCGCGCTCACGACCTGCACAGGTTCCCCGCCTTCGAACATGAATGCGGTGCGAAGGCTCTCGTGCCGTAGTACCAGCACGGCAAGGCTGGCCTGGAGCTTACGGACATCCAGCTCGCCGCTGGCGTGAAACGCGGCACCAATGTGGTAGGCCGGACTGGCGGGGTCTAACTGGGTAAGAATCCACAGCCGCTTCTGCGCATGGGAGGACGGTAAAACAAACACGGCCTTCTCGGCCGCGATGGCCAGCTCGGATCCGATAGCTGGTTGCACGAGTTGCATGGCGTCATTCCTTCTCTAACTCGTCCTCCGTGGGCTTTGCTCGAGCAACCGCTCTATTTCCTTCGGTGGGAGATGATCCAATTCGCTCAGCAGGTCCTCTACCTCCGCCAACTCCGAATCGGCAAGCCGGCTCGCCGCAATTGCCTCGCCAATACCTTCTATGGTCGGGCGGTCGAAAATATTGCTCATCGAGACTTCGACGCCAAAGTCTTTCCGTATGTGGCTCATCATTCGAATCGCGAGCAGCGAGCTACCGCCCAGTTCAAAGAAGTTGTCCTGCACGCCTACTTGCTCGATGCCGAACATCTCCTCCCAGAGGCGCGCGAGTTGCGCCTCCGTTTCGTTTTGCGGCGGAGAGTAAGGCGAGCGCAGATCTGGACGCGGGTGCAGGTTCTTGATCGAACTGCTCTGTGCCTGATTCAGCACATCGTCCAGATTCACCATTTGGTACTCTCTAAGGGTCAACAGGAAATCCCGCTTGCTCACAGCAAGCTGAGAGAACCCGCTGTTAAGGGCAGATTCGAAGCCGGCGAGGGCATCCTCCTCCGTCAGCCCGTACTTCTGCAGCGTCGCTTGAATTTGCGCCTGGATCGCCGGTGGGACAGCCGCAATCTGGGGGAACTCCTCCCAGACGAAGGGGTCCCAATCGATGCACAGCG
>Ga0114129_10010911_pt1 | contig 12945 bp, 11 predicted proteins | sample RhiMetdeltSRZDD1_FD_80071 | JGI IMG/M metagenome (GOLD analysis project Ga0114129, IMG submission 80071) | Populus rhizosphere microbial communities from Tennessee, USA - Rhizosphere MetaG P. deltoides SRZDD1 (version 2) (version 2) | ecosystem: Host-associated > Plants > Roots > Rhizosphere >...
AAAACACTCTATGCACTTGCGAAACTCCTGCACGCGATCCACGTCGCGTTGATCCATCTTCCACTCGACATTCGACCGAGGGCTGAACGGACGAATCTTTCGGTTAACTCGGTAGTTCCATGACACATCCGTTACCAAGTCTCTGATCACTGGAAAACTCTTCATCGGTTGTACAGTAATCGGTTCGCTCAGCGGTAGGGCATCCAAACGAGTCTTGCATGTGAGCCGTGGACGACCATTGACCTCGGCGGAGCAAGAGCCGCATTTGCCGGCTTTGCAATTCCAACGAACGGCGAGGTCGGACGCCTTGTGAGCCTGCAGGTAGTGCAGCGCATCCAGCACGACCATTCCCGGCGCGATTGGTACCTGGTATTCAATCAACTCGCCGCCCCGGCGATCGCCGCGAAAAATTTTGAAGGTTGCTTCAGGCATTGTTCTTCAGAAGTATAGGACCTATATGACCTATTCGTGACTAGTGACTACTGACTCCCAACAATCTCCTTCAAGTCCGCAGGCATCTCCGATACAGGCGATTGCTTCAACCTCATCGTGTCGCCGTCACGCGTAATAATGTTGTTCTGTTTGCTCCAGAAATCGTCGTACTTCGGATAGTCGATTCTACTATGCGCGCCGCGACTCTCCTTGCGTTCCAGCGCGCTTAACGCGACCGCTTGTGAAACGGTCAGCATCGACTTCAGATCGCGCGCCAGGTGCCAGCCCGGATTGAAGAGTCGAGAACCCTCGACTCTCATCTTTGCGGCGCGCTCATTCAATCTCTCAAGCTCCGCAAGTCCCTTCTTCAAGTCGTCCTCATTTCGAAAAATACCGACATAGTTCTGCATCGTTTCTTCGAGATCTCGATGAATCTGATACGGAGATTCGCCTTCAGCGCGCTCAAATGGCACAAGCATTTCACTCGCCGCCTCGACGACTTGTTGCGCGTCTATTGTTAAGGGCCCGGAACGCTTTGCATGCTCTCCCGCGGCCAACCCGGCCCGCCGTCCGAAGACAAGAAGATCAGATAGAGAATTACCACCCAATCGATTTGAGCCATGTAGTCCAGCTGCTGCTTCACCGGCCGCGAACAAGCCAGGCACACTAGCTTGCGCGGTTTCAGCATCAACTCGAATGCCCCCCATCATGTAATGACAAGTTGGCCCAACTTCCATTGGTCCCGCTGTGATATCGACGTCCGCCAGTTCGCGAAACTGGTGATACATGCTCGGCAGTTTTCGTTTTACATACTCGGCAGGCTTATGTGAGATGTCGAGATAAGCGCCGCCGTGTTCTGTCCCTCGCCCTTCGCGTGCCTCCGTGTAGATTGCCCGAGCGACAACATCTCGCGTCGACAGCTCCATCTTTTCAGGATCGTAGCGCTCCATGAACCGCTCACCGTTCTTGTTGCGCAAGATGCCGCCTTCGCCCCTAACGGCCTCGGTAACCAGAATGCCTTGCACACCTGGCGGCCAAACCATTCCAGTCGGGTGAAACTGTACAAACTCCATATCCATCAACTCGGCGCCCGCATCATAAGCGAGGGTCATCCCATCACCTGTGTACTCCCATGAGTTGGAAGTAATTCGCCAGGCCTTTCCAATGCCACCCGTCGCAATCACGATGGACTTGGCTTTGAAGACAACGAAGCGCCCAGTTTCACGCCAGTAGCCAAATGCACCCGAAACTCGCTCCCCATCCTTCAGCAATCTTGTGATTGCGCACTCCATATAAACATCAATGCCAAGATGCACTCCGTGGTCCTGCAACGTGCGAATCATTTCCAGGCCCGTTCGGTCGCCTACATGGCATAGTCGCTTGAACGTATGTCCGCCAAATGCTCGTTGCAGAATGTCGCCTGAGCTTGTGCGATCAAACAATGCGCCCCATTGCTCCAACTCACGAACACGTTCTGGAGATTCCTGCGCATGAATTTGCGCCATACGCCAGTTGTTAAGAAACTTGCCGCCACGCATAGTGTCGCGAAAGTGCGTGCGCCAGTCGTCTGCCGCGTCGACATTCGCCATCGCCGCCGCAATTCCTCCCTCAGCCATTACTGTATGCGCTTTGCCAAGTAATGACTTGCAGACGACGGCGACCGAGGCGCCCTGGCCAAGTGCTGCGATAGCCGCACGTAACCCAGCGCCGCCGGCGCCGATGATCAGTACGTCGTGTTCGTGAGTTTCGAACTTTTCGTTCACAGCAATCTCAAATCCTGTATCGAGCCGCTCGCCACCAGTCTGATGTACAGATCGGCGAGACCAACTGAAAACAAGCTTAGCCAGGCAAACCACATATGGTGCTCATTTAGAAAACTGAGACCTCGCCAGGCACTGTGCCGGGGGCCACCAAATGAAACACACGAAAAACAATCAACCTTTCCCCCAACAATGTGTCTCAAGGAGTGACATGAGAATGTGTAAAGCGAAAGCAGAATGATATTGGCAAGTAGCACGATCGAACCGACTCCAACTCCGAAGCGCCCATTAAACCAGAATGCAGTAACAGCGTCGTACCAAAGGATAATCAAAAAGATCAGAGCGACATATAGGAAATAGCGATGCAGATTTTGCAAGATAAGAGGAAATGCAGTCTCGCCACGATACTTGTGCGAGCGTGATTCACCAACTGCGCACGCCGGTGGGTCGAGAAAGAATGCACGATAGTAAGCCTTCCGGTAGTAGTAGCAGGTGGCACGAAAGCCGAGTGGTCCGCCGAGAATTAGAATTGCCGGCGAGAAGGGCCACCAGGTGGGCTTGAGGAGTGGGGAATAAAACGGTGAAAGGTACGGACCGAATTCGTAGAACCTTCCCTCGAAGGCTCGCCAGGTCGCGTAAACACCAAACCCACCGAGCACGATAACGATTGGGATAAGTTCGAGCCACCACGAGTCACGACGCATCGTTGCGCCGAAGCGACCACGTTGAAATACGTTTCCAGATTCAGCCATCAGGGTATCAGGAACTTATGCCTGACCAGTACTGCCGTCTTTGATGCAGTCAGCCCCAAACCGAGTCTTCAAAACTTGCATTCGAGTACAACGCGCCAGTCTCCGCGGGATACGTGCGCCAAACTGGTTGCGCTGGGGATTTTTCGCCGGGGATTCTAGCCGAGTTGCGAAGATGAGGCTAGGTTGGTCTGGAGAATTGGGAAATTTTCCAGTCACTATGACAACAGTCTGATGAGAGTGTTCGGATGAATCGCCCAACCAAACAGACCAGCAAGCCCCATCAATATGCCGAAGAAGGTGGGGAGCATTGCCACAACAAAGAGCCAGCGTTTTTGTGTAAGCGCCGTCAGCGCTAAAAGCGAGATTGCCAGAGCCAGCATAGCATCGGACAAATCAAACTGGTCGTCGTGATAATTGAGATCATTGTAGGTCTTGTCTGCCTTTTCCGCGTCGGCTTGCTGGGCTGTCTTCTTCTGCGCCTGGTCCTGCTCGATAGCCTGATATTCCTTAATCTTGTTCTGAAATGATTGCTGCGCCTGTGGCGGTGCGGCAGCCGCTTGAGCAGTCAGTTGCGCGACGGTGGCTTTGGCGATCTCTTCACGTATGTTGCGTGCCTGGTACCATGAATAATTGTCGATCTTATCGGCTTGCGCCTGCTGCATAGCCTGAACGATGTTGTCGTCCTTGGTCTTACAGATACCCACGAAGGTGGCAAGGAGCGCAACTGAAATCGCTACGAGACTATTCAGTTTCCGCGTATTCTTAGCTGCCACTCTCTCCTTCGCCTTCTCATCATCGTCCTGATCTTCCAAATACTGCATTGGATCTGGATCCATACATACAACCTCCTTTTAAGTTAGTCGAACAGTCTGCGAGTTGATACTGTCGTTTTTATCAGCGCCGGGGCGTTACTGTCGATTGCGGTCGGCCATTCTCGCGAAAGCGGGGCAGTAGCCCGACCGTCAGGGAGGGCTCGGATGTCGATGCGGGAGCCCTCCTTGACAGTCGGGCTACTGCCCCACTTTCCGACCGCGATCAATTCGCGTGCATAGCTGCGTTGAGCTGAGGCATAAGGACGATGGTGTAATCTTTGTTGCCGCCTTCTTTCAGAGCTGCCTCAATCCCAGCCAAGTTCTCTTTGGGAACCGCTTGGAGGTCCTTTTCACCGTTAATCGCAAGTACCGGAGTGCTCTGACTTAATGTATCCGCCGCGGCGGCAAAATATTCAAAATAAATCTTGACTAAGTTGGGTGAGACGTTTCGGGATCTTTAGCCGCTCGGCCCGCTCGTCTTAAGGCGCTGTATCGCGCCTTGGCAAACGGCGCATCGCAGGACCAACAAAAAGGTAACCCTATTGTTGCTGATCTGGATTTGTTTGGAAAACTCCGTTTCTATATGCTTTAGCCCGCCATAATTCTTCAGGAAGGAAGGATCAGCTACCAATGGAACCAAGAATTGACTACTTGAAGTCCGCGCGTGGGGCCTATCACGCAATGTTGGGAATTGAACATTACCTTGAACAATGTGGACTGGAAGCGTCGCTGCAAAACTTGATCAAGTTGCGCGTGTCGCAAATCAACGGCTGCGCATACTGCATCGACATGCATTGGAAAGATCTTCGGGCAGCGGGTGAATCAGAACAAAGACTCTATGGGCTTGATGCATGGGAGGAGTCTCCATACTACACGGATCGCGAGCGAGCAGCTCTCGCCTGGGCTGAGGCAGTAACGAATATTCAAGATGGCCACGTACCCGATCAAGTGTTTGAGCACGTCAAGAACTTCTTCAATGAGAAAGAAGTCGCTGATCTAACATTGGCTGTTACTGCAATCAATTCGTGGAATCGACTGAGCATCGCGGCGAGAACTGTTCCGGGTACGTATCAACCGGTGAAGACGCATACTGCCTGATGTCTAGTCCCTAGACAATCTATCCGTGGTTCCGCTGACGAGGTTCAACCTTACAAATTGTCCGGCACCAATTTCTGCTACGGCCTTTTGAATCACATCTGCAGCAGATTGGATTCGACGAAGATCGTTTGTGGAGAGTTCTAGAATCGCGAAGGTGCTTGAGGAAAGATTCTGTTGAAATCGTAAGTTCTGGTCGGCGGTGATTAGAAGATCGAATGTAGCTTCGGCCCGCTTCAACAACTCGCTGTTACGTATTCCGCTCCAACCCTCTGCTTGCACACTCGTACACGTATGGTTGGCCAATAGCGTGCGCATCGGCCAAGGAACGCACTCGTCTAACAAAATCTTCATGCGGGTGAGAGTAAGGCTTGCTCAGAGCGCTCCAATACTTGCCGGATATGGTCGCGGCTCAGTGAGGGGAAGCACTCAAGAAACTCCTCCAACGAATAATCATTCTCCAGATATTCGAACAATGTCCGCACCGGAACCCGTGTTCCTTTGAAGACAGGTGTGCCTCCAAGGATATCGGGGTCAACGGTTATTAGATCATCAATGCCCATTGGTAACAGTTTAATCGACCGAACCTTTGCGAGCCAAGTAACATAGTCAGCCCTCTTACTCGTACCGTAGCGCAATCAGCGGATCTACTTTTGTCGCGCGGCGGGCGGGAACTAAGGATGCTACAAGTGCGACAATGAACAGCACTAATGGCACTGCGATGAAGGTTGCCAAATCAGTCGCCGTCACTCCAAACAACAAACTCGACATCACGCGCGTCGCTGCGTACGCACCAGCAAGTCCCAGTACTGCTCCGAAGAAGACTAACGACATTGCGTTTCGCAGTACGAGTTTCAACACATCCTTCATCTGCGCTCCCAGCGCCATGCGAATTCCTATTTCCTGTGTGCGCTGTGCAACCGCGTACGACGTGACGCCATAGATTCCCAACGCTGCCAACAACAGTGCGGCGACGCCGAACACTCCGAAAATCACAAGACTGAAGCGCTGACTATCGAGCGATGAAGAATAGACCTGGTCCAGTGTGCGAAACTTCAAAGGCAGTTGTGGATCGAGCGTCCTGACAACTTCTCGCATTGATTGCACAAGCGCAGAGACCTCAAGCTGACCTCGCGCTACGACGGTGTAATTCGACGAAGGCAACCGTTGCAGCGCGTTACCGTAAAGAGTTGGGACTGCCGGCTGGTCCACGCCATAGTCATGCACATCTCCCACTACCCCAACGACGTGCAACAGTCGCAAGTCGCCATCCATGTTTCCAAACTGAATCATCTGACCAATGGGATTCTCATTGGGCCAATACTTCTGGGCGAGTGACTGGCTTATGACTGCCGCATGCGGCGAGTCAGGGACGTCGGTCGTATCAAACATGCGCCCACGCAGCAAAGGAATATTCAGTGCAGCAAAGTATCCGGACGTGGCCAGTCGATAGTCTGCATTTCCCTTCTTTGCAGGGTTGTTGCCGATCAGGAAGGTTCCATCTGGACCTCCGCCGGTCAGTGGCAGCTCACTAATGACGCCACTTGCTGTCATGCCCGGAGTTGAACCTAAACGTTCAAGGAGTTGATTCTGAAAGAGTCTCTGATGTTCTTCGTCGGCACTGAGTTGTGTATTTGCGTCTGGGGCGATGCCCTGCTCCATTAGTCGCGTGTACGACTGCATGAATTGCTTGTAACGCTGCTCATCGATGCGAGGACTCGGCAGTGATAAGTCCATTGCCATTACTCTTTCAGTCTTGAAGCCAGGATCGATTTGCAGCAAGCGATAAAAACTCCTGGCCAACAATCCGGCGCATATCATTAACACCAAAGTCAGCGCCATTTGGGCCACGACCAAGAAACTTCGTAAATGCACTCCCGCAAATCCGCGTGCGCCGGTTCCCGTCTCTCGAAGACTCTTCTCGAGATCTCTAACAGAAAAGCGAACCAAGGGAACAAATCCGAGCACTGTTGCTATCAACAACGAGAGTGCAAACGTGAATGCGATTGCGCGAGTATCCACTCCTAACTCACTGATGCGTGGCAAGGCCTGTCTATTCAGACTCAGCAGTAGTTTCACTCCCCAAAATGAAATCACAGCACCGAGTACGCCGGCAGTGAGGACCAACAACAGGTTCTCGGTGATGAATTGTCGGGCAAGTCGAACGCGCGTTGCCCCAAGCGCCGTGCGGACGGCGAAATCCCGTTGACGTGTTGTTGCCTGGGCCAACAAAAGATTGGCAACGTTAACGCAAGCTACAACTAGTAAGAACACGACGGCGACGAGAATCATGATGAGTGGATTGCGCACATTCCCGACCATGTATTCCTGCTGCGGAATGACAGCGAAATCAACTGAGTTCATGTACTTGCCGTTTTCCTGCTTGAGCTGTCTCCAGATCTCACTCACGTCAGCACGAGCTTGTTTAGGCGAACCGTTAGGGCGCATTCGTGCGATGACACTCCAGTTGTGGGCCGATCGCGAGACTTCCGCGGGAAACATCTCTCGTGGCACCCAAACCTCCGCACTCTGCGGAAATCCGAGTCCCTGAGGCATCACGCCTACAACTGCGACGCTCTTGTCCATCAATCGCAAAGTTGTTCCCGACAAATCTGATTTAGCCCCCAGCAAGCGTTGCCAAAACCCATAACTGACAACAGCCGCCGGCGCACCTCCGGCACGACTCTCATCCGGCGTAAACACACGACCTACAATTGGAGCAACGCCGAGCACATTAAAAAAGTCAGCCGACACCGCATAGGTGAGAGCACGAACTGGCTCGCTGCCTCCATTCACGGTTGTTAGCGATCCGCTGTATTGCGCGACCCCGGCAAATACGTGATTACGGGCACGCACGTCGACAAAATTTGGCTCGGCAAAAGCGATTCGCCCGCCGCGCTCGTTAACTTCGCGAATCTGCACCAGCTGTTCAGCATGTGGATACGGCAGAGGTCGCAACAACACACCATCGACCACGCTAAAGATTGCAGTGGAGGCGCCAATTCCAAGGGCAAGTGTCAGAATCGCAATGAGCGTGAAGCCTGGCCGTTTGCGAAGACTTCGCAGACCAACACGAATGTCTTTGAATAATGTGTCCATATATTGGCCTCCCTCGATGACCTGACGGGTCCGCAGTAAAAAGTGTTAACAAGAACGATCCACAGATTGGACCGATTACAGAGATAGTTTGATTCAATCTGCGTAATCGGCGTAATCTGCGGATATGAAACTTTTCGCCTTAAGCTTGCTTTTGTCATTCACGAGTTCGATTGTATTAGTTCAGCAAACACCTAAGAAGCTGCCCAGTTTCGCGCGCGTCATTCTACTCGAACAAACCTCAGAGACGTCGGCCAACGTCAGCATCGGCGATCTTAACGGCGATGGTTTCCCGGATATAGTACTCGCAAAAGGGAGACATTGGCCGTTAATCGATCGCGTGCTGCTGAATGATGGTCATGGGAGATTCCCTAAAGCTCATAACCTCGGCGACTTTGCAGACCGCTCTTATTCAGTGACGCTTGCTGATATCGATCGAGATGGAGATCTGGATGTCGTCGTCGGGAATGATGCGCCTGATCCGAAGCGCGTCTATGCGAACGACGGCAAAGGAAATTTTAGTTTACTCTCCACCTTCGGACGTCCCGAGTGGCCTACGCGACTTGCCACTGTCGCTGATGTGAACCGGGATGGGCTGCCTGACATACTTGTCGCTAACCGCGCTGATGATGGCAAAGGCCCGAACTACATTTGCTTCAACAAAGGCAAAGGACAATTTGATGCCGACTGCTTTGCCTTCTCGCACGAGTCAGCAACCACAATTACGCCGGCTGATGTGAATGGCGATGGTTTTGTAGATCTGATCGTGCCGCATCGCGACGGCGGGCAGAGTTACGTGTACATCAATGATGGCAAGGGAGGACTCGGGAAGAGGATTCCATTCGGGCCTGCCGATTCGGGGGTTCGTGTTTCACAAGCAGCTGACTTTAACCATGATGGCCTCATGGACATTGTGGCGATTGACGAACGACGCGGTGCGTTCATTTTCTTTGGTGAAAAAGGCCCAACGTTCTCGCAGGCTATACCGCTCACGACAACGACAGGTGTGACGCCGTATGCGCTCACTGTAGGAGATTTGAACAACGATGGTGCGATCGATGTGGTAGTAGGAAATGTCGAAGCACCTTCAGTTGTCCACTTCAACGATGGCACTGGCCGACGGTTTACTCCCGTGACGTTTGGCGATAACAAAGGGACGGTTTATGGATTCGCGATCGGCGATCTTGACGGGGACGGTGTGAAGGACATTGCGGCAGCGCGATCCGATGCGCCGAATGTTGTGTATTTCGGTAGTTAATCGGTGAACTATCTCTCTCATAATTCTCGGGCGTTGAATTGATAGAGTATTCGAAGAGCGTTATTATCCGGCCTGTATGACCGAACTCACATTAACAGCCATTTTCGAAGAAGCCGAAGAAGGCGGATACATCGGGTACGTAGCTGAATTGCCTGGCGCTAATACGCAGGGTGAGACGCTGGAGGAGACACGCGAGAACCTAACGGAGGCAATACAATTAATCTTGAACTCGAATCGCGAACAGTTTGAAAGGAACTTTTCCAGCAAAGCAAATGTGACCAGGGAAAAACTTGTCCTCCGTGCCGCCTGATTTTGTCAAACGATCCACGAATCACACGAATAAAAACTGAGCGTAAACTGGGGCAACGCTTTAACAAGCTTCGCGATACTAAAGAGTGTCTTCCGCTCGAGTCTTCGAACGCTCTGATCGCTGAGGCACTCAATGAATTCGCGCCTTTTAACCTCTCAGATGCATTTCTGCATTGTTCTGATTGCGATGGTTCTGTCTATTTCGAACCAGCGAGTACCTGCGCAATCTGCCGTCACACAAAATACACAGTCTGCGCTGGCAACTGATTACGGTAACCTTCCAGCACGTGACGTCACTCCCGTGGTGAACGATTGGGAACCAAAGACAGGCTCGATTAACTCTGTCATCGAACTGCGTGGACTTCGCCTCGAACTGAGCAACGATAAAGAGGAAACAACCAGAGTCTTGTTCATACAAAATGGAATCGAGCTTCCCACCCGTTCAACCGGTTCATCGGGTATTACGAACGATGAATTTGGCGGCGCACAAACTCTGGATGTGGTTGTACCTGAGGAAGCCACAATGGGTGTTGGTCAATTTGTTATTGATCGAAACGGACGTAGAAGCGCGCCCGCCACTGTGACGATAACGGACTGGAAACTGCCCGTCCTGAAAGGTCTCTCACCAAGAGCCGGACCACCCGGTATCATTGTTGGCGTTGAGTGCGAAGGCTTTCACATCGACGACGAGATCGAGATTACTAACTTTGCGGGTAAGCGCCTCAGAATTGGCGGAGGTGGATCTTCGGCGTGCACTGCTTTCGGAGTCCCAAATGATGCTGCCGAAGGTGTGCTTTCTGTTCGAATTGTGAATAAGAAACAGGGAAAGGGACAATACACGGAGCCGCTCAGCTTCACAGTCACGAACGAACCACTTCCACTCGACCTCGTCACATACTGGATGAGAATTGTTGCTCCGGGACAGTGGCTCGACCTGCAAGCTTCTAATATTGAGGTGCTCAAACACTCTGACCGTAGCGAAGTTGCTTTCAAACAGGCGGGCCGCACAATTGTAGTCGCGTTCGCAAAACCTTTTCGACCGCACGTTGAAGTACCTCACGCATTTTCACCCGGTGAAGTGCAGTTGCAGGTTCGAACGTGGCGCGAGGACCGTCCTTCGGAATGGTCGGAGCCTCGCGTGATCGTACTGCCTGAGAGACCGTTGCCTCCTGCAATTGGTGCAATCCGCCTCGCAGATGGCCCGTGGGTACATCTTTGGCCTGGTCCAGATCGACCTGAAACTTTTACTGTCCACGCCGGCGATGAGCTCGTAATGAACGGACTGTGGCCGGTGGAGGATGCGAGTAAGTTGAAGTTTTCGCTCGTCCGAATGGGTGCCATGATTGAATTGAGCGCTGTGGAGTTAAATGAGAATTCTAACGACGTCCGCGTGCGGTTACCAGATTCGCTGAGTCCCGGAGATTGGCGGCTGATGGTAAGTAACGTGCCGGATGGGAGTCACGATGAGATGCCGCTGGTGATCAAGGTGCCGGGGCAGTAGCCCGACTGTCAAGGAGGGCTCGGAATCCCATATAAGTCGAATTGATTGTGAGCCCCTCCTTGACAGTCGGGCTACTGCCCCGGCCACAGAGATTCATCGTCATTGTTGACAAAGACTCAAAAGTTCATCCTTGTAGCAACTGCTGTCGCGCAGCCGCTGAAGTGTAGATTTCCATTCGGGTCGAAGAATTCAGTATGGGCTTCACTACTGAAGGTGTTGGCGTCTTGACTGAGAGTGATTGCCTGCGTGATGCGCTGACGTTGAGAGAATACCCCGCCGCCGAATATGAAGGCTTCAGACGTTGCGGAGTAGTTGTCGCCGCCGTTGTGTTGCCAGATTCCAAAGTCGCCGCTGCGTGCTGATGATGGAAGGACCGTGCTGGTGCCAGTCAGGGTTCCCCCAACAGCGAAGCTCAAGATCGCCGGAAACGAATTGAGCGCCGTGCCAGTCGCACAATCGTACCGCGTTACTGTAACCCGCCAGGTGCCTGCGAGTTTGCCATCGTGTGAAGAGTTCCAATCTGCTTGCCTGTCACCGCCTCGCGTCGTATAAGAAAGCGCGGCACACAAAACAATCGCCACCAGTAAGCATGTTGCTAAAGTTTTCATCTCCGTCTCCTCCTGCTGTGGTTTGTACTACGAGCGGAGTATCACCTCAGGCCGGAATGAAAATCCTTAGACGGTTCTGAAAGATTATGAAAAAGGGCCGGCGGTCAGTCGTCGATGGTCAATTGCAGTGGTCTCCGCAGTGATTTATTCATTCGACAACTTCAGCATAGATACATCACGGCGGGCTCTGCTCAAAGGCGACGAATCCATCACGCTGACGCCGCGCATCTTCGATACGCTCGCGCATCTCGTTCAGCATCACGATCGCGTGGTTACGAAAGAGGAATTGCTGCGCTCGATCTGGCCAAACGTCTTTGTCGAAGAGAACAACCTGACGCAGAGTGTGTCAACACTCAGACGCATTCTTGGTGACCGGAAGGGTGCTAATCGTTTTATCGTGACTGTTGCAGGACATGGTTATCGCTTTGCGGCAGCGGTAAAGGTCTCCGGAGCACCAACGCAAGCGAGCGAGAGTACCACGACTATTGCCGTGCTTCCTTTCAAACCACTCGTTGAAAAGGATCGAGATGCGGCTTTGGAACTTGGTATGGCGGACGCACTGATCATGCAACTCAGCGCGCTTCAGACGATCGTGCGACCTCTTACCTCTGTCCGACGCTTCACCAGTCTCGATCAAGACGCACAGAATGCAGGCCGTGAACTCGGGGTCGAGTCGATCCTGGATGGAAGCATTCAACGCGCGTCAGATCGCATTAGAGTTAGCGCACGACTTACGAATGTCGCGGACGGCAAGACTCTCTGGACTGGAACTTTCGATGAAAAATTCACTGACGTTTTCACTGTACAGGACGCAATATCTGAACGCGTCGCGAGTGCATTAAAGTTGCGCCTGAACAAAGGTGGATTGTCGAAAAGATTTACTGATAGCACACGCGCGTATGAACTATATGTTCAAGGTCGCTACCACTGGAACAGATTGGTTCCAAGCGAAGTGAGGAAAGGCATAGAGTTTTACGAACAAGCACTTGAAATCGATCCAGAGTACGCGCTTGCGCTTACAGGACTGGCGGTGGCGAATATTTCACTAACGATATCCGCCGATGGTCCACCGGCAGAGTTATTTCCTAAGGCGAAGACCGCCGCGTTAAAAGCATTGAGCATCGATGAATCACTGGCCGATGCTCACGCGTATTTGGCATTTGTGAAGTTCTGGTTTGACTGGGACTGGCCAGGCGCTGAGAGTGAGTTGAAACGCGCGCTAGTTTTAAATCCGAATTCCGCTGAGGCACATCGAGGGTATGGAATTCTGCTTTCACAGCTGAGGCATTTCGAAGAAGCGATTGTGCGCGGTGAACGAGCAA